>LXNJ01002031.1_pt1 | contig 11404 bp, 11 predicted proteins | sample 809081 | NCBI WGS metagenome assembly LXNJ01 (sample SAMN04870510, study PRJNA318959) | sponge metagenome | biome: sponge; feature: marine sponge reef; material: water | host: Petrosia ficiformis | place: Greece: Milos, Mediterranean Sea | collected 2013-05-29 | depth 5-7 m
GCACGCCGGAGGACATCGCGGGAGCGGCTGTCTTCATCGCATCGGACGCGGGAGCCTTCTTCAACGGCTCCTACCTCGATCTGCACGGCGGCACGTAACGCACGATTGAACACAGGGAGGCTTCATGGACCTGTCGCGTTTCTCCATGGAAGGACGGACCGTCATCATCACCGGCGGCAGCGGCGGCATCGGACGCGGTTGCGTGCGGGCATTCGCGGAGGCGGGCGCGAACATCGTCGTCGCGTCGGTGCCCGCCGACACCATCCCGCCAGCGGTCGAGGAAGCGGTATCGCTCGGCGCGAACGCGCTCGGCATCGCGGTGAACGTCGCCGAGCCGGACGAGATCGACGCCATGGTGAAACAGGCGCTCGACCGGTTCGGGCGCATCGACGCGCTGGTGAACGTTGCGGGCGGCTCCTACAGCCGCAACCCTGACATGCCGCAGTACAGCCGCGCACCCCTGCTGGAGATGAGCGGCGACGACTTTCTCGGCGCGTACGTCGGCAACGTCAAGACTGCCTTCCTCGTCTCGAAGGCCGTGGTGCCGCACATGAAGGCGCTCGGCAAGGGCGCCATCGTCAACATCGGCTCCACTTCCGGATTGGACCGACACCCGAGCGCGCCGGACATCGCGGCCTACGGAACGGCGAAGGCCGCCGTCCACAGCCTCACGTTTCACATGGCGCACCAGTGGAAGCCGGAGGTGCGGGTTAACTGCATAGCTCCCGGGACGATAGACACTCCCCGCCCGTCGGGGACGGTGCGCCCGGAGATGGCGACTGCCGCCCAACGCATCGCGGTAGGCAGAGTGGGCGTCGGCGACGACATCGGCAGCGTCGCGCTCTTCCTCTGCTCGGACGCAGCGGGGTTCGTGAACGGCATCGTCGTGCCGGTGCACGGCGGAGACTAACCGCAGGATTCCACGGATCGCACCCGCGCACGGCGTACACTACGCGCGTGACAGCGCAGGCATACCAGGACGGCCTCCAACGCCCGGCTCCGGGAGCTCGGCCCCGTGCCTACAAGACGGACGCGCTCGTGCTGCGCGCCTACCGCATGCGCGACGCCGACCGCCTCGCGACGGTGCTGACGCCGTCGCTGGGAAAACTCAAACTGACGGTGCGCGGCGCGCGGCGGCTCACGAGCAAGCTCGGTGGACACCTGGACGTGCTCAACCGCGCGCACCTCGCCATCGCCATCGGCCACACATTCGACGTGGTCACTGGCGCGGAGTCCGCGGAGTCATTCCCGGGCGTCAAGGCGGACCTCTCGCGCTTGGCCGAGGCCCTCTACCTGATGGAATTCGCCGACCTGCTCCTGCCGGAGGCCGCCCCGCACCCCCACGCATATGGCCTGCTGCTGGACGCGTTGCGCGCGCTGGAAGCCGGACGCAACCCCGCCGCAGTGGCGCGCCACACGGAGCTTGGCCTGCTGGGCGACGCGGGCTTCATGCCGGAGCTGCGCTCGTGCGTCATGTGCCGGCGGCAGATAGAGCCCGAGCGTCACCGCTATGCCGCCGCGATGGGAGGCGTTGTCTGCGACGCCTGTCCCGCGCCGTCTTCCGCCCTCCTGCCGCTCTCCGTGGGCACGCTCAAGGTGCTGCGCCACTTCGCGGAGCGGGGCGTTGCGGAAGCGTCACTGCTCGCGCTGAGCGTTGCTGTCCACGACGAATTGGAGGCGGCCCTGGGGGCCTCGGTGCGCTACGCGTTGGAGCGCGAGCCGAATACGGCAGGGTTCGTGGAGCGCGTCGCGCACCTGCGCGAGCGCGGCGGGTGAGGGCGCTCTACGTGATGACCACCGGCTCCTCGGTCACGGCCCCGTCCGTGATGGTAAAGAGCCGCACGTCCGGCGACTGCTTGTCCATGAGCGAGACGAGCAGGTAGTACGGGTCAGGCCAGTTCGCCGCGAGGCGTACGTCTGTATCGGAAGGATAGGCCGGGCTGTGGGTATGCGAGTGATAGATCACCTGCATCTCCCACCCGTTGTCGTCCAACTCGATGAGCACTCGGTTGAGTTCCCGCCCGTCCATGCTGTAGCGGTACGGACTCCGTTCCGTGTTCGTGATGCGGTAATGCTGAAGCACGATATTCCCCGCTCCGGCAAGTATCCCGCAGCACTCGTTGGGATCTTCCTCCAGCGCGTGCTGCACCATGGCGTCGCGTATCTCCGCGGGTATCTCCATCGTCGTCCCTCTCCGAAGCAGGCTCTCCTCCGCAGCCCGCGCGGCTGGCTGCTCAGCCCGTGCAGGAAGCCTGGGAAGTGAGCCGCGTCGCACTGGCGGTCTGCGTCAGGATTATAGCGGTGCGCGCCGCTGGCCCTGAGGCTGGGTATACTTATAGGTGAGAGTTGAGGAGGCTGGCCATGCCGGACGGCATCACGGTGAAGGTGGACAAGGGTGGCACGCGGGTCGAGGTCCGCTCGCAGAATCAGGCGGGGCTGCTGTACGCGGTGCCGGCGGAGGCGAGTTGGGTCGCGACGCCGGAGCAACTGCATGCCCACGCCATCGCCGGGTTCTTCACCGATCTCATGAAGATGGACTCGCCGGAGGTCTCCCGGCTCATGGAGAAGTGGGGGCTGTACTTCAGGCCCTTGGAATTGGAGCCGCAGGAGTAGGTTCTCTCGTAACCAACTCCCTTTCGCATCGTCGCACGCGGCTGGCGCAGGCGCGGGGGAACCGGTAAGCTTTGCCGGTTTACTCGTAGTACGGTAAGCTAGATTCAGGCGCAGGCAGCGCCCTTGGAGCAACGAGTCGATGGGCAACCGCCGGATCGGCAACACCTTTATCTACCTCATCATATTCGTGGCGGTCATCGCCATCTTCTTCATGCTGTTCTCGCCCGGGCAGAGCGGTACGAAGACCGACCTCACCTCCATACTCGTGAAGGCCGAGAACGATGAGATCGCGAAGATCACGGTCGACGGCGACCGCATCGTCGCGATTCCGCGCCAGAATCCTAACCAGCCGCTCACCGCCGACATACAGCCGAGCACCAACATCTTCGAGACACTCGAGTCTGTGGGGATCAACCCGCTCGAGAAGGGCATCCTCATCGATTTCCATCGTAGCGGCGGACTGGGAAACCTGTTCGGGATATTGATCCAGTTCCTCCCGCTCATCTTCTTCGGCGCGATCCTCCTCTTCATGATGCGCCAGGCGCAGGGGAGCAACAATCAGGCGCTCGGGTTCGGGAAGAGCCGTGCGCGGATGAACACCGGCAACCGCCCGACAGTGATGTTCTCGGACGTTGCAGGGGTTGAGGAGTCCAAGACGGAGCTGCAGGAAGTCGTGGAGTTCCTCAAGTACCCTGAGCGGTTCCTCGCACTCGGGGCACACATCCCTAAGGGTGTACTCATGGTGGGTCCGCCCGGCATCGGCAAGACACTGCTCAGCAAGGCGGTCGCCGGGGAGGCAGGGGTTCCGTTCTTCTCCATCAGCGGCTCCGAGTTCGTGGAGATGTTCGTTGGTGTGGGAGCGTCCCGTGTGCGGGACCTCTTCGACCAGGCGAAGCGGAACGCGCCCTCGATCGTCTTCGTTGACGAGATCGACGCCGTGGGGCGACACCGGGGCGCGGGGCTGGGCGGAGGCCACGACGAGCGCGAGCAGACGCTCAACCAGATACTGGTCGAGATGGACGGCTTCGAGACCAGCACGAACGTCATCGTCATCGCCGCGACGAACCGCCCTGACATCCTGGACCCTGCGCTCCTGCGCCCCGGCCGCTTTGACCGGCGCGTGGTGCTGGACCTGCCGGATATCAACGGGCGTGTCGCCATCCTGAATGTGCATTGCAAGGGCAAACCGCTCGGAGAGGACGTCGACCTGGAACGCCTCGCCCGCCAGACCCCAGGGTTCAGCGGCGCTGACCTCGCGAACCTCGTGAACGAGGCCGCCATCCTCGCTGCGCGGCGCAGCCAGAAGACCGTTGCCATGTCGGACATGCTCGAGTCCATCGACCGCGTGACGATGGGGCCGGAGCGCCGCACGCGCGTCATCTCCCAGAAAGAGAAGGAGATAGTCGCCTACCACGAGGGCGGCCACGCACTCGTTGGGCACCTGCTGGAGCACGGGGACCCCGTCCAGAAGATATCCATCGTCTCGCGGGGCATGGCCGCCGGCTACACAAAGTCCCTGCCTGAAGAAGACAGGATGTTCTATTCGCGGCCCCAGCTGATAGACCGCATCACCATGGCCCTGGGTGGCCGGGTCGCGGAGGAGATCACGTTCAACGAGGTGACGACCGGCGCGAGCAACGACCTCGAGCAGGTGACGCAGATTGCCCGCGCGATGGTCACGCGCTACGGCATGAGCGAGAACCTCCTGCCTCGCACGTTCGGCAAGCGCGAGGAGATGGTCTTCCTCGGACGGGAGATCTCCGAGATGCGGGACTACTCGGAGAAGGTCGCGCAGGAGATCGACGAAGAGGTGCAGTCCATCGTCGTCGACGCCTATCACTCCGCCAAGCGCCTGCTCCTGGAGAACTACCCCAAGCTCGTCCAGATCGCGCGCTACTTGATGCTCAACGAAAGCATCGAGGGGCCGGACCTGGAGCAGCTATTTGCCTCCGAGGCGCCTCCGCTGGACGGCGCTGTCCCCGTCCGCGCCTAGTTTGATTCCCATCCCCCTTGATGGGGGAAGGCTGGGGTGCGGGTGAACAGGCGCGGCTGCGGGAGACGGGTTTGTTCGGACCACCCTCATCGAAGCACCCGCCGCGCTGCGTTCGCCCTTACAGCCCGAGGCGCTGGTCGAAGTAGTCCAGCAGGTATGCCTCGTAGAACTCTGTGTGTACCTCCCAGCCCTTGCTGTGCTCGCAGCGCTCGTAGATGGCCAGGTGCGATGGAGTCTTCGCCTGCTGGCGCAGCCGCGCCAGGTGGACGAGCGGTACGCGTTCGTCGTCGCGGCAGTGCGCGAAGCCCAGCGGGTAGTCGTAGAGGGCGACCGAATCGACGGGGCGCACTTCGTTGATGTCCAATCCCTTGAACGTGCTGGCGACGAACAGGATGCCCGGCCGCAGCCCGATCGCGCTCCAGTGCACCAGCCGCGTACGGTCCGCGACCTCCTGGATCAGCAGGTCGGACACGCTCGTGAACGACGAGTCGGAGAACACCCCCACCACCGACGGCTCGTCCACCGCCGTCATCAGCGCGATGGCGCCTCCGAACGAGTCGCCGTACAACAGCACGCGTCCGGGCTCCGCACCGCGATGGGTCAGTACGTAGTCGATCGCGCCCCGCAGGTCGTCCTGCTCGTGGATGCCCGCGCCCATCTGTGCCGGGTCTGACTCGCCGTGCCCTCGCAGGTCGAAGGCGAACACCGAGTACCCTCCGTCCACCAACGCCTTCGAGAGCCCGAGTGACGAGTCCCGTGTGCCGTCCAGCCCGTGGATCTTGATGACGGTGCCCTTCGCGTCCTGTGCGGGTATCCACCAGCCGCGCAGCGTGATATCCGGCCAATCGCGCGGCGAGAACTCCACTTCATCGTAGCGAAGCCCGAAGTCTTCCGGCCGCTCCTCGATTTCGTTCCGCTCCGCGACGAGCGCCGTGTTGACTATGTACACCGAGACGAGCAGGTAGAGCACCCCAAGGACGACGACGACGGCGCCGGCGAACAGGACCCTGCCGCGCGGAGTAGTGGGGAAGGCGAGCCGCATAGTGCAGACTATTCTAGGCCAACCACTCCCCAAAGCGTCAGCCGTTCGGGTAATCTGGTTTGACAGAGTAGCCGATGAATCGGGCAACACGCGTCATCTCCTCCCTCGGAATAGCCATCAGCCTGGCTGCCGCATGCGCGTCGCCGACCCCGACCCCCACCGCTACTCCCACGCCGGTGCCCACGCCCACCCCTACTGCAACCCCGTTTCCGCTGCCCACACCCATACCCATCGACAGCCTCCCTCCCGTCACCCTGCCCGCCGACGAGTCGCCGCACGCGTTCCTCGTCGAGTGGTGGTACTTCAACGCACACCTCACCTCTGAGGAGCAGGAGCGCTACGCCCTGCACGACGTCGTCTTCCGCGTACGAGAGCCCGCCAGCGGCGTCGCCGCACACGTGCGGCATATCGGCCTCAGCGGTGGAGCGGAAGGCTACGCCCACAACGAACTCTTCGAGGTCGCCGCACCGGTCGAGACGGCGCCGGGGGACTTCGAACTCGCGGTGCAGGACACGCTCATGGCTGGCGTGGGAGGCGGGTCCTACGTGCTGCGGGCTGACGCAGGCGGCTACGCGTACGATCTCGCGCTCCGCGCAACGACCGAGCCGCTCCTGCACCAGGGCGGGCTCGTGGATTTCGACTACGCCGGCGTCACCTACTACTACACGCGCCCGCGTCTCGCGCTGAGCGGAACGCTGACGCTCCCCGACGGTTCGACAACGAGCGTCACCGGACTCGCATGGCTGGACAAGCAGTGGGGCGACTTCCAGCCGGTTGCTGTCGAGTGGGACTGGGCCAGCATCCAGTTGAACGACGGCACGGACCTCATGATCTCCAGCCTCTACGAGCGCGAGGGGCCGCTCGTCGAGCGCTACGCGACGCTGCGCAGAGCGGGTGAGCCGCCGCGAACCCTGACTGCGGATGAGGTCTCGTTCACTCCGGGCGAGCCCAGCTGGCGCAGCCCCGTGACCGATACCGCCTACCGCACGCATTGGAATGTGGAAGTGCCCGCCGAGGGGCTATCCCTGGAGCTGCGCCCGCTCGAAGAAGAGTCCGAGTACCGCAGCGAGACGATCGGCGTCACCTACTGGGAAGCCGGCGTCGACGTGCTTGACCCCTCTGGCGAGGTCGTAGGTCAGGGCTTCGTCGAACTCAACTGGGCCCGGGGCCGTGAGCGCTGACGGATAGCGGCAGCAACGCGATACCTTTAGCCGTGGTGACACAGCCACATCTCATGTAAGCTCCGCCAGCCCGCCCGCGCAGAACGGGGCGCGCGCAGGTCATCCGGCCGGAATACGAGCGAGGTGCGTATGCATATCCGGTTCATCGCAGCATTCCTGGTCTACGCAGTGGTCGACATTGTGTGGAACGTTTCGCCCATCGCCGTAGGCATGTACGAGCGTCTCCACGAGGCGAGCGGCAGCGATGCGCTCCTTGACGCCTACGGGAAGCAGATGGACACCTGGGGCGGCGTTGAGATGCTCGCCTTGCTGGCGTTCTTCCTGCTGATTGCCTTCGCCAACACCTACCTGGCGATCGAACCGGCGGTCAGGGAGCGCAATCTCGGCAAGGCGGCGCGGACCAGCTTCGCCTTGGGCTGTGCGGCGTACGCCACGTACATCGCGCCGATCTTCGTGACGTTTTCCGGCTGGCCCGCCGCCCTCGTGCCGATAGACATCCTCATCGGGGGTTTGCTCAGCCTGATCACTTCGACGTCTGTCACGTACGTGGCGCTGCGCCGGAGCAAGGCCTGAAGCGCTGCGCACAACGGTCCGGGGGCGATTCCTGACTCAGCCCCGCTTGCGGGGCTTACGCCCCTTCGGAGCGGACTGGTCCTCGTCCAACGACGCCAGCAGCGCCAGCCCCTCCTGTGTCGGCGCGTAGGCGTAAACGGCATACGCCGCGGTGACCCGTTCCACGAACCCGCCTTCCACCAGCCCGCGCAGTGCGGTCTCGCCCAGGTACGGCGGCAACCGCAGTAGGTGATCGGATACGGGCGCGTCGCGTGCCGTGTGCTGCTCCGCCACGAGGCGCAGCAGGCGCAGTGGGTAGGAACGCACCTCGTCGGAGAGGTTGCGCAGCGGGCCCGTCGCCGCGAGCACTTCCTCGGCCGCGCGAACGCGGTCTTCCTGCGTCATCGTCATTCCTCCCGCGGTTGGGCGCGCAAGCCGCCGCAGATCTCTTCGACCAGCCCCGGACCCCGGAACACGAGCGCCGTGTAGAGCTGAACGGTGTCGGCGCCAGCCTGCAGGGCGGCGCGCGCGTCGTCCGCCGAAGCGATGCCGCCGCACGCGTTCAGCCCCACGCCGTTTCCCAGCTCGACGCGTATGTCGGGCAGCATCGCCAGCATGTTCTCCAGTATCGCACGCCCGCTCAGTCCGCCGCGGCCGGTGGCGAGCCGCGTGTCCTCCACGGGGACCGTATTCGCCGCCGTCACTGCGTCCACGCCCGCCTCGCGACAGACGCGCACCAGCGCGAGCACCTCCTCGCGCTCCTCGTCGTTCGTCCACGGGGGGATCTTCACGAAGAGCGGCTTCAGTCGCACGATCTCGAGCACCCCGAGCAGACCGCGCAGCGCCTCCGGCTCCTGGAAGCGACGCAGCCCCGCTGTGTTGGGGGAGCTGATATTCACCTCGACGCCGTCCACGAGCGGCTGGAGGCGCGTGGCGCACTCCGCAGTCTCCTGTTCATCGAGAGCGGCGATGCTCACCAGGACTCGCGCGGGCATCCGGCGCAGCCGCTCCAGGCGTGCAAGCGCAGCGTCCAACCCGTCGCCCGGGAAGCCGAGGGCGTTGATGACGGACTCGCGCTCGGTGAGCCGGAGAACGCGCGGCTTCGGGTTGCCCGGGCGTGGCTGCGCCGTCACGGTGCCGCCCACCACGTACCCGAAACCGAGCGCAGCGAGGCTGTCCAATGACGCGCAGTGCTTGTCGAGCCCCGCCGCGAGCCCCACCGGATTGCGGAGCGGGATGCCGCCCACCGAAGCGGGCAGGCTCACCTCGTCCGGGGAAGGCCCGAGCGCACGCCACAGCGGACGCACCCCGAGCGCGCGTGTACCGGCGTTGATGGCGGTCTCCGGAGGAAGTCTGAACAACAGGGGACGAACGATACGGCGATACGCCGACCCCCACAGGAGCGAGCGTAGGCGCTTGCGTACCGGACCGAACAGCGCAGCGACCTAGAACTTGACCTTGTTGATGACGTAGCGACGAGCGCCCTTGGGAGTCTGTACCCGTACTTCGGCGCCCTCGGACTTGCCCGCGATGGCCGCGCCAACCGGCGACGAGACGGAGATCTTGAAGCTGGTGGGGTCCGCCTCCATCGTGTCGACGATAGTGTAGGAAACGTCTCTGCCCGACTCCACGTCGCGCAGGGAAACGGTCGCCCCGACTCCGACGCTGGTGCCGCCCGCGCTGTCGATGACTTCTGCGCGGCGCAGCTCCTCTTCGAGGTCGCGGATACGGGCCTCTATCTTGCCTTGTTCTTCTCGCGCTGCATCGAGCGGTGCGTTCTCGCGGAAGTCCTTGTCGGCGGCCGCGATGCGGATGGCCTCCACGATCTCCGGTCGCTGGCTCTTCAGGTCCGCCAGCTCCTTCTTCCGCGCTTCCAGCCCGCTCTGCGTCATCTCCATCGTCTGGAACGCGGAGCGCGGAGACGCAACGGCGATCCCCCCCTTCACGCTCGGCCTCGGTATCTTCACGTGTACGGAGAGGTTCTCTGAATGCAGCCCCTTCTTGCCGAGATAGGTGAGGAACTCCTTGACGGGGCGCAGGCGTGCATGCACGTCGCCGCCGTTGGCGACCTCGCGCTCCGCGTACGCAGCGACCTGCGGGGCCTTCAACTGGTCGACGGGGCGTTCGGAGCCGCTCAGAGCGCGCATCGCTCGCGCGAAACGGTGGAGCTCCTCATGTGCGTAAGAATCGAGTTTGTTCGCACGTTCAGACAGGTAGTGGGTTAGCGCATTACCGATATCCAAGGCTGGGCCCTCTCCAAGCGCGCCGTCACACTTGTGGACGGGGAAATTGGCACGTTTTGATTCTACGGGTGCGCTCGACCAAGCGTCAACGCGAGGAACGTGGGGAAGGGTGCCGCGACCGGAGCGGCGGACGCCCGTTTGACGCCTGCGCGATTCCCCCGCTACTATCGGATCACAGGCTGCGACGGAGACGAGTAAGCAGACCACTGCGCGCAGAGCGAGCCGGGTACGGTGCGAGCCGGCGCGCGCAACCTGCCGAACATCCCTCCCGAGCCGCCGCCCGAACGCTCCCCACCGGGCGCAAGTAGGCGCGGACGGGCCGCCCGCCCGTTACAGCGGCAGCCTTCCGCCCGCATCCGTGCGTGGCGTGAGGTGTTGAGTGCCCGTGCGCCAGGAAGGCGCATAGGGAATGGTGGTGGTACCACGGCAACGTCCGTCCGCCGGTGTGCGGATGGGCGTTTTCTTTTTCGGAAGGAGCAGCATGGCAGGCAACGGCAAGCGGTACGAACCCGTCTCCAGCAAGGTGGACTTCCCGCAGTTGGAGACGTCGATGCTCGAAGCGTGGCGGGAGGCCGACCTGTTCCACCAGGTCGACCGCGTACGCGCGGACGCCCCGCTCTTCGTCTTCTACGAGGGGCCGCCGACCGCGAACGGCAGTCCCGGCATCCACCACGTCCTCTCACGCTCGTTCAAGGACGTCATCCTGCGCTACAAGACCATGCGCGGCTACCGCCCGCTCCGGCGCGGTGGATGGGACACCCATGGCCTGCCCGTAGAGCTCGAGATCGAGAAGGAACTCGGCATCTCCAGCAAGCAGGAGATCGAGGAGTTCGGCATCGAGGAGTTCAACCGCCGCTGCCGCGAGAGCGTATTCCGCTACGTTGGCGAGTGGGAGGCCATGACTGAGCGCGCTGGTGTGTGGCTCGACATGGCCGACTCTTACGTCACGTATCACAACTCGTACATAGAGTCCGCGTGGTGGGTCTTCAAACGTCTCTGGGACAAGGGCCTCGTCTACGAGGGCTACAAGGTGACCCCGCACTGCCCGCGATGCGTCACGAGCCTCAGCTCGCACGAGGTCGCCCTCGGCTACCAGGAGGACACGCCGGACCCCAGCATCTACGTCCGCTTCCCCGCGAGCGCATCGCAGTCCATGTCTTACGGAGCGTCAAAGGACGCGCTTGCGCGCCTCGGCTACGACGGCGAAAGCTGGACGGCGCCCCGCCCCGCCTTCATCGCCTGGACGACCACGCCCTGGACGCTCACCGCCAACGCTGCCCTCGCCGTCGGGCCGGACGTGGAGTACGTCCTGTCGGAGAACGAGGACGGCGAGCGCGCTATCGTAGCCGATGCCCTGGCATCGGTCGTCCTCGGCGACGCTTGGCGCGAGGTTGCCCGCTGCACCGGTGCGGACCTCGTCGGTATCGAATACGACGCTCCCTACGGTGACTTCCTGGCGCAGCGCGGCCACGCGCACCGCGTGCTCCCCGCTGACTACGTCTCCACCGCCGACGGCACCGGCATCGTGCATAGCGCTGTGGCTTACGGTGCGGAAGACGCCGAGCTCGGTAAAGCGCATGGGATCGAGACCGTCCACACGGTCGACATCCACGGCATCGTCGCGGACGGCTTCCCGGGCGGCGGAACGTTCGTGAAGGACGCTGACAAGCAGCTCATCCGCGACCTGGACGAGCGCGGCCTCCTCTTCCGTGACGCCTCGCCATACAAGCACACCTACCCCTTCTGCTGGCGCTGCGGCACGCCCCTGCTCTACTACGCC
>LXNJ01002033.1_pt1 | contig 11399 bp, 16 predicted proteins | sample 809081 | NCBI WGS metagenome assembly LXNJ01 (sample SAMN04870510, study PRJNA318959) | sponge metagenome | biome: sponge; feature: marine sponge reef; material: water | host: Petrosia ficiformis | place: Greece: Milos, Mediterranean Sea | collected 2013-05-29 | depth 5-7 m
GAGAGATACCAAAAATCAATACAAGAATCTATCTTTAATCAAACCCAATTATTAACTAACAAAACCGCATTGTTGGTCTGAAATATGGGGAGTATTACAGCCCTGCAACATATTCAATTCCTGCGATCGGAAACCGTAAAACCAATGCCTAAAAACTGCGATGGATGTGGATATACAACAGCCTTGACCTATAAAGCTACGAGTATTGGAATTGATACTTTATTTCTGAATATTGTGGCTGCAAGTGAAGACTGCGCAGCTCGATCTGATCAATCTTCATTCTTTATCATAGAAGTTAAGAACGCCCAATGACAGCAGAAGATTTGTATGAAGAGATCAGCCAGAAATGGGTTGAAGGTGGAGAAGTGATCAAGGCACAAATGTTTGGAAAACCTTGTTTGAAGGTCGGTGGTAAAACCTTTGCAGCCTTTCATCAGGAATGTGTGATTTTCAAAATAGGGAAATCAGGTATTGATGAATTGAATAGAAAATTCGCGAATTCCAGAAACTGGGATCCTTCAGGAAAAGGTCGCCCGATGAAGGACTGGTTGCAATTGGGATTTGAACACGCTTCGGAATGGGAATCTCTGGCCAGTGCGGCAATGAATTTTGTTTCAGACCAGGCCTGAAAAGAATCTTTAATTTGAGCTGATCACCAACTTATATCCAACGCCACGCACATTCATGATCTTGATATTCGGATCTTCCTCCAATCGCTTCCGCAATTTTGAAATAAATACATCCAAGGTTCTGCCCACATAAGCTCCTTCGTCTCCCCAAACAGCATTTAGAATTTCTTCGCGCTCTAGCGTTTCGTTTTGATGGGCGATCAAATACGTTAAAAGATCTGACTCCTTACTACTCAATTCCGCTCGGTCTTCTCCCATGTGTAGTTCCATTCCATGCTGATCGAATTGATAGCTTCCAACTGGAATAAGATTGAGTTGACTTTCGGCACCCTTCTTTTGCACCCACCATACCGCTGTTAAAGCCATTAAGACAATTAGGAAAATCATCATGGTGTACAGCATTGAGAAGTCCTTGCCTCCATCTGACACGAGCTGAGCATTCTGCGCTGCTTCTGTTTGCAAAAAAGGCGCAAGGATTGTGAAATTTATATAGTAACAGTCCTTCTCCATTGGCCGCCCAACACAAGCTGTAAAACTTTCATCCGGCATGAGGCTAGATTCAAAACTATATACGACCTCATCCGAAAAACAGCTAAATACTTCTACTCTATATTCACTAGCGATTTTTGATTCTAGAACAATCCTATCTACGGTATTGGTGAGATTTCCCTGTTCAAATTCGAAAACAGATTCGAATGAAATGGTGTAGGTGTTTTCGTTTCTTATGATGGGCTTTACAACAGATGTGCTATCGCCTGAAGCCAACAAGACCTCATGCCCCACCATACGGAGGGCCACTTTCGCGTGACTCTCATCATTTTCTTCTTGCGTCATAGATTGTATCGATGATGGTGCAAAAAGAACCAATAGTACTAGAACGAAGCATATTCTCTTCATATCGTAAAATTAGCCCAATATGATTCCAATTAAAATGTTTTCAGACCCTTTTACAATAATTTACAGTCTTTGACAGATCAAGAGTTTATTGACTTTTATATTCGTTGTAGTAAATTCACAGACATGAAGGTATCCTATTACTTAACTCTCTTATCATCCATTTTCATTACGTTTTCGTGCAAGGGGCAAGAAACGAATAGCTCGAAATCGGAGTCACACCAGTATGCTGAGTACTATCCGTCCAGTTCTCAAAAAGAAGCTTCTACAGATACCATTCTCAAAGTAAACTCACGGGTGAAATGCATATTCGAGGATTCCAAAGGAAATTATTGGTTTGGCTCCCGATTTAATGGAGTAGTGAAATTTGATGGTGATGTTTATACGTACTATACGGTAGATCAGGGTTTACCGCATAATGAAATCCGCTCGATACAAGAAGATTCAAAAGGGGATATCTGGTTTGCCACTGGAGCAGGCATATGTAAGTTCAATGGGGAACTGTTCTCTCAACAGACCAATGCCGAAAGCTGGTTCCATGCGGAAGCAGAGAGTGAATGGAAGAAAAGCCCCGGAGATCTTTGGTTCAATGCTGGAAGACAAAATGGTGTATTTCGGTACGACGGTCGGGAAATGACTTTCTTAAATTTTGAGAGTGAAGAAGTTAAAGCAGATGAAACCAAGGCTTGTGGATATCGAGCTGAAGTGCTGTTTGAAGATGGAGACGGAAGAATTTGGCTTGGAACCTACAACCAAGGTGTCTTTATCTTTGATGGTGAAGAAATTAAAAACATTCCGCCGTCCATTTTAGGAGAGGATATCCGCGCCATCTATCAGGATAAAGATGGACGCATGTGGATAGGAAATAATCGGGATGGTGTATATTATCAAGAGGGCGATGACTTCATTAACCTCAGCACCGAGCTAGGCTTAACAAGCACGATCGACCCTTCTCCTTTTATGGCCAGTCAAGGCAATCGAGGTACCATGAATCGTGTTTGGTCTATTGCACAAGATGCCCATGGGGATATGTGGTTTGGAACGGTCTTCAACGGCTTGTATCACTATGACGGCAGTGATTTTATAAACTATACGGAAGAAAATGGACTGATGGATCGTTTTGTTGAATCCATCATGATCGACTCGAATGAGCAACTCTGGATCGGCACAGCAGGAGGCGGTGTGTATCGCTTAAATGGAGATTCCTTTGAGCGAATTTCGGAAGAATATGAGGCAGACGACGATTGTTGATTCATCTCTCAATTGAACTATATTGAGGTGGTAAAATCATCCCAATGGACGTTCGAGTTGACCACATTCAGATTACCGTAAAAGATTTTAAAGAGGCTGAACAGTTCTACGATCGGCTGGTGCCCTTGCTAGGCTTTGATTTGGAAAAGAAATCCAAGGGCAGAGTTGAAGCCAACGATTTTGATGTCATTGAATATGTGCACCCGAATGTAGTCATCGGAATTAATTCTCCCAGAAAAGTACATGCCGATGAAGAAGTCAAACGATGTCGACCAGGTTCATTGCATCACCTGGCATTTAGGGCCGAATCTATAGAAGAAATAGACGCACTTCATCCGAAAATCATTGAATGTGGAGCTCAAATAGTAGCTCCTCCTCAATATTACCCACAGCATGGTGAGAACTACTATGCCTTATTCTTTAAAGATCCTAGTGGAATCAAGCTTGAAATCATGATAGAATAAAAATCATGAAAGCGGTAGACGAATTTATTCATCGGCAGAGCGAACCCAATAAGAGTTGCTTTATGGGGCTCAGGTCTTTATTGTTGGAATTCCATTCCAAAATTTCTGAAACCACCAAATACGGTATGCCGTGCTATCTGTTTGAAAAAGGAATTCTATGCTATCTATGGAAAGACAAAAAAACGCAGGAACCCTAGATTCTTTTTGTGGACGGTCACGAGTTGGATTTCACAGAATTGGAATCGGACGGTCGAGCCAAGATGAAGATCTTTCGTGTCGATCCCAGTGAAGACATCCCAATTGACCGAATTACACCTATCTTAAACAGAGCTATTCAACTTCCGAAGTACTCAAAAACCAATTTGAAATGAGTTATTGTGCCTACTGTGAGAATCTCGACAAGGACAACCATCATAAGGTCTATCACGATACCCAATATGGATTTCCAATTGAATCGGACAATGAATTGTTTGGAAGACTCATCTTAGAGATCAACCAAGCAGGATTGTCTTGGGATACCATCCTAAAGAAACAAGAAAACTTCCGCAGAGCCTATGACAACTTTGATATTGCGACTATAGCAGCCTATAACGAGCAGGATAGAAGCCGTTTACTTGGTGATGCAGGAATCATCAGAAACAAGTTAAAAGTGAACGCTGCCATACACAATGCCAATCAGATTATAGCTCTTCAAGAATCACATTGTAGTTTCTCTAATTGGCTGGATTCCCATCACTCATTAAGCAAAGATGAATGGGTCAAGCTTTTTAAGAAGACCTTTAAGTTTACAGGTGGTGAAATCACCAACGAATTCCTCATGAGCAGTGGATATCTCAGAGGAGCGCATATCGATTCTTGCCCTGTGAACAAGCGCATACTCAAATTACGCCCCAAGTGGAGCCTTTAAAATCAAATTTTAAGTTGCCTGAAGAAAACGCAACAGCATTCCCTGTTCGAATACTCCTTCTCGTCTATTGATCCGTAAGGTCAACGACATAATCCGAGCTCGGTGCACTGCCACAGCTCATGGGACATGGACTGGAAATTAAAAAGCCTTGTGCATTGGGCAATGCTACCGCCTTACCATCCGAAACCATGGAAGGTGTAAGCATGAATGTTTTATTTCCTTGTCCATCGTAACTCACGGTGACCATTAATCCTTGTGCTCCTTCCGTACGCAACAAACTTTGAACATTCGCAACCGAGATGGTTGAGGCACAACGGCCGGAAGAAACGCGCTGAACTGCACCCGTAGCTGCCTCCCTATTCAAGGGAGTTAGTATGGCTTGGTCAACCGTCGAAGCCCATAAAATATTGATACTGCATTCCAGCCATATCGGCATTTCCAGCGACCGGATTTACCATGACGCTTTCGTTCTCATCTTCTCCGTAAAGGGCGGTATACACCCTAATGGACGTACAACCTTCGATCTGCGCCATACCTTTAAGCACATCCCCTGGAATAAATACGGACTCTAAGGCAGGAGGTTCGTTTGCAATGGTATAATTTGAAAATACGAAGGCGAGGCTAAGACACAGCATGGCCTTGATTGATTGGGACATTAATCTCATTTTGATGCTAGTTAAGGTTTAATTTTGGTTGCCTGAATATAGTCAAATCCTAGAAAAGTGTTTCAATGGATTGCTCAATGAGCTAGGATAAGAAGCGGCAATATCAAAAATTACAAACAATAATCTCTACCTTAAGCCTGAGATTCCGATGCAAAAAATGAACAATTTGAATCTGTTTCTCCTTACTAACAACCATGACGATTAAGCAAAGAATTCTTTTTGTTTTCACCGCCTTATGCCTTCTTCATTCTGTTGGACAAGAGTATGACATTACACCCAGCGGGAAAGAGTTCAGCTTTACTGAATTGCTTGATTCAGCTAGGATATTAATGAATGCGTCTCAAAGAGAGGAAGCCATCGTCGTGCTGGACTATGCCCTTGAATACCCCGATAGTGTTATTCCCAGGGCACAATTAGCCAAGGCACTATATATCCGAGGAATGGCAGAACTTTACAGCTATGGACCCGGAGATAAACCTACCAGAGATTTACTCCAGAGATTAGCCATTTACAAGGAATTGAATGATAGCACGGGTATAGCCAATAGCAACCTTCAATTGGATGTGCTTAAATATGATATCAGAAACTTTGAATCGGCCATCTTTCATCTTAGTTCCGTTGTTGAGTTTAGAGAGGCCGTTCCCTATTTGGTTGGTGTATCACAATATTTACTCGCATTATGTTATTCTGAATTGGGACGTTATTACGAAGCGGAACAAATGTTTGAGGTTGCCGCCAAGGAAATTGGCGATTCAAATCCAGCTTTGATGCTCAACCTCAAGACGTTTAAAGCCCGAATGTGGATCAATCAAGGAGAGAGCGAAGAGGCCATACCTGTACTCGAAAGCTTATTGGAAGGAATTGAAACGGAATCGGATTTAGAGAATTTCGCTCCAACATTGGCCTTTCTGTCAACGGCTTACCTCAATACGGAGCAATATCCATCGGCCATCAATTATGGTCGAAAAGCCTATGCGGCTTCATTGGGCAACGGTTCTGCAATCATGTACTTACGCGAGGCCTTAGAAACACTTCATCAGGCGTATTGGACCACCAATCAGCATGATAGCACCTATTTCTACCTGAATGAGCTTGCGGCTTTAAAAGATTCTATATCGAGCGGATAAATTTTGCAACGTGTGGCCGAAATGAGTGGTCAGTTTGAGTTCGAGGCCATAATGGAAGAGTGCCGTGCAGAACAGGAATTAAAGGATGCGATAGCCAGTAAAGAATTGGAGTGCCAGAAACTATTCAAAAACTTCCTCACCATTGCGTTTATCATGACCTTACTTGCTGCCATGGCCTTTTTGAAACAGCGCAATAGAATTTCTACCGAAAAGAAACGAAGCGATGGACTATTGTTGAATATCCTTCCGGAAGAAATCGCCCAGGAACTGAAAGAAAATGGTCGTGCGGAAGCACAGCATTTCGATTCGGCCAGTATCTTGTTTACCGATTTCAAAGGATTCACTTCCGCTTCCGCAAAAATGACGGCAGGTGAGCTGGTTGAGAAGATCAATGTCCACTTCGAGGCCTTTGACCGCATTATGGACAAATATGAGATTGAGAAGATTAAAACTATAGGCGATGCATATATGGCGGCGGGTGGAATCCCCGTTTCGTCAAAGGATTCGGTAAAGAACACCATTCTTGCTGCCTTGGATATGCAGGATTTCATTCATCAGCAACGAAAAGAAAACCAAACTGACCTGGAAAGGGAATTTGAAATGCGCGTTGGAATCCATACGGGGCTAGTAGTTGCTGGAATTGTAGAAGTTAAAAAATTCCAATATTACGTTTGGAGTGATACGGTAAATACGGCTAGCCGGATGGAAAGCAATGGCGAAATCGGAAAAGTAAACATCAGTAAATCGACCTATGACTTGGTGAAAGATGAAGCCGAATTTAACTTTGACTTTAGGGGGATGATCTCAGTGAAGGGAAAGGGAGAATTAGAAATGTATTTTGTTGGTCGAAGTTCCAATGGATAATGACCTAATTGTCGAAGGGCAGAAATAATGTAGGAGTGCGATGATTAATTGGAAAGATGTAATCAACTTTAGTGTACAGGGAAACCCTGAACCCCCAAGAAGGGTGGAAAAGACCAATGAAGAATGGTCCAAGGAATTGAGCCCAGAAGTATTTCAAATAACTAGGCTCAAAGGAACGGAACGGCCAGGTAGTTCGGATATGTGCTACCTTTTTGAACCCGGACTGTATGAATGTGCTTGTTGTGCCACTCCTTTGTTTGATGCAAACGAAAAATTTGAAAGTGGAACGGGCTGGCCTTCGTTTACTCAGCCCATTGACGAAAAGCACGTCTCCTATATCAGAGATACGTCCCACGGCATGATTCGAGTAGAGGTATGCTGCAATATCTGCGATGCCCACCTTGGGCATGTCTTTCCAGATGGACCAGAACCAAGTGGATTGCGCTATTGCGTAAATGCCTTGTCCCTCAAAAAATCGAAATAAGATGAATCTGGAAGCCAATAAAAAAGCCGCCATTGACTTTTACACCATGGCTTATAAGGGAAACCCTAGAGAAGCTGTGCAACGCTATGTAGGCGATGTATACATACAACACAATCCGCTCGTTGGAGATGGGAAAGATCCTTTTATTGCCTATTTCGAACGGATGCATTCCGAATATCCGAATAAGGATATTGAATTCGTGCGCTGCATAGCGGAAGGAGATCTCGTCGCCCTTCACACGCATCAAACCTGGCCAGGTAATGAAGAATATGTGACTATGGATTTTTTCCGTTCCGATTCCAATGGCAAGATTGTGGAACACTGGGATGCCATGCAACTAATCCCGGAAAACTCTGCGCATGATAATACCATGTATTAGGATTTCCTTTATGCCATAAATATATTCCGTTACATTTGCGACCAATGGGGATGGGACAAAAGATTCAGGAAAATAAGGAGTGGTTAATTCTTCTTGCGCTATGCATTGCTTTTGTCATGTTCAAAATCCCTGATTTGCAATTGCCCTATTTCTGGGATGAAGCTTGGTCTTACATTCCAGCAGTAAAGGCCATGGCTGAAACAGGACCATCAATGATTCCAGGTGCAATTCCAGCCGAACTATATCGTGGACATCCTTTATTCTTTTACTTCGCGGCCTCGAGTTGGAAGTTGCTTGCTGGAGATTCAATTTTTATAATGAAGATTTTCCCATTACTGGTAAGTCTGGGAGTGCTCTGGGTACTATTTGATTTTGGAAAGAGGGTCTTAAATAAATCGGCGGCACTATTCATTACAGTCCTCCTACTTATACAATCCATCTTTTTCACACAGGCTTCATTTGTACTTCCAGAGATTTTCTTGGCTTTGCTTACCCTTCTCTGCTTTCGAGCTTATTATTTAAAAAACTATCTGTGGACCTCCATATGGTTAAGTCTTGCTTTATTGACCAAAGAAAGTGCTGTGGTCCTCGCCGGGACCTTGGGCCTTATCCACATATATTCAAACATTAAAGAGAAGAAGTTTAAACCGCTCTCCTTTTGGTTTTTCTTGCCACCCGTTTTGCTCACTGCGGCATTTTTCATCGCACAGGAACAGATCCTCGGATGGTACTTCTTTCCAAAGCATGTTTCAAAAGTTGATTTCCAAGTTTTTCTTGATAAATGGAGCAGCATAAACAACTATATCTTACTAAATGAAGGTCGGGTATTGCTTAGTATATCCGCACTGATTTCAGCCTTGATGGTGCATTTCCTACGACCGCAAAAAAGAAAAGAAAACGCAATTATACTTGGATTTGCACTGTTTATTGTGTTGTATAACATCTTTTCTTCTGCAAATTTCCAAACCACTCGATACTTGTTGTCAACTCTGCCCATGTCTGCTTTTATCTGGGGCACCCTTATCTATCGATTGATTGAAATTCTACCAAAAAGTGCCGTTGCCATTTACGCAATACCCCTTATGGTATTGGTGTTCAACCTAAGAGAATGGGATCAAGGGGATGTTTCTTTGGGCTATAGAGATGTTGTGAAATCGCATATGATGATTGCAGAATACTGCGAAGACAATCTACCAAAAGACTCCGAAATAAGTGCCCAGTTCTTGATGCGGTACAACCTAGCACGACCGTATTTAGGGTACATAAAAGGACCTGAAAAATTTCGGAAAATGGAACAAGAAATTGGTGGTGCAACAGAGTATTTAGTACTTACCTCCTTGGGTGAAAGGCAAAAGTATTTCCGTCAAAAGATTCAAGATTTAGATGCCGAGCTAGTGGTTCGATTTGAATCGGGTGGAGCGTGATCAGAATTGTATTCGTTCAAGAAACCGGAAGAGTGAAGCTGCTTGATCAAATAAAGGTTTGGCAATTCACGCTTTTCTTCACACTCCTAAACCTCATCCAGGCCTGGGGCACGGAACTCACCAGTGATGAAGCCTATTATTGGTTCTATTCATTGCATATGGATTGGGGATTTTACGACCATCCCCCAATGGTTGCCCTCCTCACTTTCTTTGGGCGGAATGTGCTCTCCAATGAACTTGGAGTCCGCATGTTCCATGTATTGGTCTTTTCAGCCGGCATCCATATCGTTCTTTCCTCTCTTTCAACTTCAGTAAGTAAATGGGCTATGCTACTTATCCTAAGCCTTCCCCTATTAAACTATGTATCCTTTCTTGTATTTCCAGACACGGCCCTCGTAGCATTCTCTGCCTTTGCATTGATTGCCTATCGGAAATTCCTCAACGCCAATTCTCTGAAGAATACCTTATTTCTTGGGCTGTGCCTTACGGCCATGCTGTATTCCAAGTACCACACGGTAATTTTCGTACTACTCATTGTATTATCTAATCTTAGGCTCCTTAAAACCTCGAGATTCTATGTGGCTATTCTCATAGCATCATTACTTTTTATCCCGCACCTCTTGTGGCAATACAATCATGAATTTCCTAGCTTCAAATATCATTTATCTGGCAGATCCGAAGGATTTCAAATGTCCAATCTTAGTTCTTTTGTCATTGCCCAATTCGTTGTCTTAGGACTTGGATCACTCCTCTTGTTGTCAAAATTCAAAGCTCAAGACCGCTTTGAACGTGCACTAAAATTTATCACCATTGGCACCATTCTATTTTTCACCTTAAGCTCATTTAGAGGATTCGTGCATATTCATTGGACCTCCTTAACTCTTATTCCGCTGGTTATCATCGGTGCAATTCAGCTTGCTCGATCCGACAAGCCGAAAATGTATGTTGCATTTCTCATTCCCTTTGCTCTCGTCTCTTTATTCATTCGTCTTGCCTTATTGGTTGACCTGTTTCCTGCCAAAGGAATAAATGGAGATTACTACCACGGCCGGCAATTATGGGCGGAAGACATCGATAGCCTGGCCAACGGAAGAAGCGTGCTTTTTGAGTTTGGGAACGCTGGTTTGCGAGAAGCCCCTATGTATCAATTCTACTCCGGCAACAAATCGGTAGCACTCTACCCTCGACAGTTCAAGAAATCACAATACCAACTCATTGGATACGAAGACGATCTTCAACATCAAGATGTGCTCTATCTTGAAATGACTGATTTGCATTCTGGAAAACCATTCGAAACGAGAATGGGACCAACCATTTACTACCGGCATGTAGATAATTATAGATCGGGTGATAACATCAAGATGGATTTTTCAGCAACAGTAAAGGATGATTGTCTGACAAATATTCAAGTTGAAATATTCAACCATCGAGCGATACCAGTGGAGTTTCCTAACGGCCGTGAATTCTATTTTAGGATTTTAAAACGAAAGGATGAAGAAATAGAATTATGGTCCCAGGAATTTGATCCGAGCTTTGAAATAAAGGCTGGTATGCTTTATCATTTGAGCTTCGAACTAGACTGGAACGCCTACCCAAACAACTGTCTGATTGAACTTGGATTTAGAGGAGGTGAATTCAAACGCTCCGTTAATCTTTCGAGAACATTTGGGCATCCTTCAAACAGCAAATAAGATGAAAATAGCCGTCTGGTATGGAATCTTTTCAATGGGTCTCTTTATTGCCTGTACTTCCGAACCCAATCTTCCCGATCCGCTTGAGGCGGGATGGAAAGGAGAAAAAGTTTGCGAAGTATTGGAAGAAAATGACTCCATTCGTATTCTGAAATGCACCTTCCCTCCTGGCGTAGGTCATGAAAAACACTATCATCCTCCCCATTTCGCATATTCCCTAAAAGCCACGACCTACCGCCTAGAAGATGAGCATGGTGTCCGTGAACTGGAATTCCCAAAAGGAAGCAGCTACTACAGCGAAGGCGTTGATTGGCATACCGCTCTGAACATAGGCACCGACACGGGAGTTGTATTAATCATTGAACCCAAATAGTGCTCAAATTCAAGATCCCATTTAAGACCTAATGGTTAAATTGGATGATCAATTCTCACACCCGTCCAAAATAAATTTTTCTGAGGCATAAAAAAGGAGCACTGCCCAAAGGGTTGTATTTTGTAGGTATCAAATCATCAAAATACGTGCTCCATGGCACAAGTTACAGTACTTTCTCAGGTTCTCCAGCTTCTTCCTCGTGATTCTTTTAATCGTGTGGTTAAAAAACACCAAAGCAATAAGCACA
>LXNJ01002034.1_pt1 | contig 11397 bp, 9 predicted proteins | sample 809081 | NCBI WGS metagenome assembly LXNJ01 (sample SAMN04870510, study PRJNA318959) | sponge metagenome | biome: sponge; feature: marine sponge reef; material: water | host: Petrosia ficiformis | place: Greece: Milos, Mediterranean Sea | collected 2013-05-29 | depth 5-7 m
CGACAGCGGCTCGACCGGCGAGATGTCGCCGTGGATGAGCAACGGCGGCTGCCGCCACGCCAGCGGCATGCACCTCTGGCAGGACATGGTCTTCACCCAACTCATCGACCCCACGACGCTCGAAGTTGCCCCTTGGGGCGGCGAGGGCGTGCCTGTCTACACGCACTTGGAGCGCACGTCCCAGCCGCTCATCCGCTTCTGGTCCGGCGACCTCGCGAGCTGGACCGACGAGCCCTGCGCGTGCGGCCGCACCTACCCCACCATGCCGCGCGGCATCTACGGCCGGGTCGACGACATGGTGGTCGTGCGCGGAGAGAACGTCTACCCGAGTGCGGTCGAGAACGTCGTCCGCGCCATCCCTGGCCTGACGGGCGAGTTCCGCATGGTCGTCTCCCGTGAGCGCACGATGGACGAGTTGACCGTCCTCGCCGAGTACACGCCGGAGGCCGCCGCAGCCGAGTCCGGCATAGACGCCGTCAAGCGCCAGCTCGAGTCCGACCTCGGCGCAACCCTCGGCATCCGCTCCAACGTCGACCTCAAGGCCCCCGGCGAGTTGGAGCGCACCCAGTTCAAGGCCCGCCGCGTCATCGACGAGCGGGACCTGCACGGGGAGTGAGGGAATGTTTCAGTGGCGGACAGGGGAACCACCCATACGAATCATTGAGAAATCAACCAAGGTGTGGGGTAACGTCATCGAAGTTATCGAAGATGCACGAGAGGAGCTCGTGCTCGTCTCTCCTTACAACGAGTACTCAGTTCCTCTGGACGAAGCGCTCAAGAAGGCCGCTGAGAAGGGTATTCCCATCACAGCCGTCTGCCGCGAAGAGCAGAAGAACAAAGAAGATGCGCACTTCAAATGGCTCATGAGCATCGGGGCTGACGTCTACCTATGCCGTCGGCTGCACGCGAAGATCTACTACAATGAATCAACCGCTATCGTCACATCAATGAATCTCCTCAAGAGTTCAGCAACGGATTCTAAGGAGTTTGGTTTCGTAATCAAAGACGCGACGCTACGTGAAGAAATACGCAACTATGTGCGAACTGAATTGCTATCTCACAGCAAGCAAGTCGCGCCCCGCCAGCCTACTGCGCCCAAGCCCCCAGCTGCTCGCCGTCCCAAAGCGGAGCCCCGGCAAAGCCTTGACCGAGGCTTCTGCATCCGTTGTAGAGAGGGTATCCCTACAATTCGGAACATCCGCTGTGCAGCAAGGACTTCCACACTTGGAACAAGTACCAAGACTCTGACTACCCCGAGAAGCACTGCCACCGCTGCGGGAAAGAGCGGAAGACGTCCTTTGCCAAGCCGCTCTGCGCACCCTGCTACAAGGAAGCAGCAAGCGCGAAGTGAGGAGCGTACTTGGTTCAGGGTTGTCGCGTAACCGCGTTCGTTGACCCTGGTCTACGTCCCACGTTCGCGCGGATCGGCGCCGCTTGAGCGGGGCGATGCCCGCCGGCGGGCATCCCGGTCCACCTGCTCCTGCGTTCCCACGTAAGTGGGCGGCGACGCACCGCGAGGGATCAATGCCGCCGCCGACCACAGCTTACCGCTGAGCTCACGGGCTGCGTCGACGCCGTGCTGCATGTCGTCCTCGGGCACGTGGTCCTGGTAGAAGTTTGTGTGGTAGTCGGACACAGCCCTGAATAGCACGTTGATGTCGCCGTCCTGCGACAACCGGCCCAGGTACGACTTCATCGAGTCGGCCGCCCGTGGCCTGCGGAACACCCACCCCTGTGCTGCCGCGATCGCCTTCAGCGTGTGCGTCACCGCTCCCCATATCTTCTCGGACACCTGCAACCTGTCGGCTGCCGTCAGCCTGTCCTTCTGCAGTATCGCCTCGGCATGCTCCAACAGGCCGTCTGCACGCGCACGATGCTTCGCATGCCGCTCGGACGGCGGTGCCTCGTCACCGATAGGCTCTTCGATCTGCGTCGTCATTGCGCTTGCCCTCTCAATGCCTGCCATCATAGCACAAGACTGCCAGCCACCCACCCCACACCTCCTCCCTGTCCCGCCCTGCGCGTCACCCGCCCGTTGCGCGATGCGCACCTGCCCTTCTAGGATGGTCAGCGGGACCGCCAGCGCCGCGCCACGCCCGGTGGGGCCGCTCAGCCATGTTGCTGAATGTTGCAGAATGTGGCGCCTGGCGAAAACGTGACACCCGCTCACTCGGGGGCTGCGAGTGAGCGCGCGCAACATCCCCGTACGAAACGTGTCACCGAGGGGTCTGCGCAGCAACGGAGCAACAACAGATGACTGACGGCAGGATACTTTCGGGGATGCGACCGTCCGGCAGGCTGCACCTCGGCAACTACTTCGGAGCGTTGCAGAACTGGGTGCGCCTGCAGAACGAGTACGAGTGCTTCTACATGGTGGCGGACGTCCACGCGCTCACGACGCTCACCGGCTCGGACGAGGTCAGCTCCATCGGCACTGACACGCAGGAGATGGTGATCGACTGGCTCGCCGCGGGGCTGGACCCAGAGCGCTGCGTCATCTTCGTGCAGTCCCACGTGCCGGAGCACCTCGTCCTGCACGGACTGCTCAGCATGAGCACGCCGCTCGGCTGGCTGCTGCGCGTGCCGACGTTCAAGGAGCGGCTGCGCCAGATGGGCGAGGACGAGGAGCACGTGCCGTACGGGCTCGTTGGCTACCCCGTGCTGCAGACCGCTGACATCATCATCTACAAGGCGGACAAGGTGCCGGTGGGCATCGACCAGGCGCCGCACGTCGAGATATCGCGGGAGATCGCGCGCCGCTTCAACCGGCTCTACGGCGAGACCTTCCCTGAGCCGCAGGCGCTGCTGACCGAGTCTCCGATGATCACGGGCACCGACGGTCAGAGCAAGATGAGCAAGAGCCTGGACAACCAGATCGAGCTCGCGGCGTCCGGCGAGGAGACGACGAAGCGCACCATGACGATGGTGACCGACCCGCAGCGCGCGCGCCGGTCGGACCCCGGCAGGCCGGAGGTCTGCAACGTGTTCTCCCTGCAGCAGATATTCAACCCGGACAAGACGGCGGAGATTCAACGTCTCTGCACGACGGCCGGCATCGGCTGCGTGGACGACAAGCGCGACCTCGCAGAGGGCATCAACCGCTACCTGCGCGAGTTCCGGGAGCGGCACCGTGAACTGTCGGAGTCGCCGGGGCAAGTGCGGGAGATACTGCACGAGGGGGCGAAGCGCGCTCGTGCTGTCGCGAGCGCCACGGTGGAGGAGGTCTACGGGCGCATGGGGCTGCGGTAGGCATGGAAGAGCGTCCCACGCTGCCGGTCGCGCCTGACGGAAGCGATGCGCTGCAAGTGGCGGTGCGGGTCGCGGAGGCGGCGGGCGCGGAGATCACCCGGCGCCTGCCGGACACGCTTGGCTCAGGCGCGAAGGAGCGGCTCGGGCTGCGCACCAAGGGCGGCTGGAACGACCGCGTGACGGAGGTCGACAAGGCGGCGGAGGATGCGGCGCTCGCAGTGCTGACCAACGCCTTCCCGGAGCATGACATCTTTGCGGAGGAGTCGGGCGCGCACGGCGGGGGCTCCCCGTTCCGATGGTACGTCGACCCCATCGACGGCACGCGGAACTTCGCGAGCGGGCTCCCCCACATCTGCGTGAGTGTCGGGCTCTGGGCGCACGGCGAGCCACTGGTGGGGGTGCTGCTCGACCCGGTGCGGGGCGAGACGTTCACCGCTGCCGCGGGGCGCGGAGCGGCGCTGAACGGGACGCCGGTATCGGTGTCGGACGAGAGCCGCATGGAAGAGGCGCTACTGGGGTTCGACATCGGCTACAAGGGGCCGGAAGGGAAGCTGCTTCTGGCGGCGGTCGCGGACCTGTGGCCCGGCTTCCAGTCCGTGCGCATGATGGGCTCCGCCGCGCTCGGGATAACGTATGCCGGGTGCGCTCGGCTGGAGTTGTACGCGCACCATTACGTGCAGCCGTGGGACATCGCCGCCGCCATCGTCTTCGTGCGGGAAGCGGGCGGCATCGCAACCGACCTGAACGGCGGGCCGCTCACGCCCGAGAGCGGGAACATCGCGGCGGGCGCGCCGCGCATCCACGAACAGTTCCTGACCGCGACCGCGGGATCGCTATGGCGCGCAAGCGCTTCCTGATTATTGAGACACACAGGTCCTCCAGTAGGTAGGATGCATCATTATGCGTTCCCTGTACGTGGCCAGAGCGCAGCAGGTAAGGAATTTCACCTACAGATTCCCTGCACCCCCGGTATTTCGTTCGATAGCGGAGATGCTGTGGCGCACGACCCACAACTTCGTGCTGAACGAAGGCTCCCACATGGCCGCCGGCGTCGCCTACTACGCGATCTTCTCGCTCTTCCCCCTGATGCTTGCGACGATCGCGGTCTCCGAGTACTTCATCCACTCGGCAGACCTGCAGGAGGAAGTGATCCATTTCATCGACCGGCAGCTGCCCGGCCATGACCACGACTACGTCGAGGACCATCTCGCAGACCTGCAGGCTGCCAGAAGCGCCCTGGGAGCCGTCGCCATGGTGGGTCTCATCTGGGCAGGGAGGGCCGTGTTCGGAGCGGTACGCCGGGTAGTCAACCGCGCGTGGAAGATAGCCGAGCCTCCGCATTTCCTCATAGACCAGATCGCACAGATCGCTGCATCGGTTGGCGCCGTGATGCTGTTCATCTCGGCAGCGGTGGCAGGCTCCGTGGGCCGGGCGGTGGCATCAGAGACCGATCTGCTGCCCGTAGCCATCCCCTGGGGGCTATTCTTCAACTACCTGCCGTTCATCGTGAGTATGGGGCTGTTCATCCTCATATACCGGATGCTTCCAGACACGGACGTGCGCTGGCGGGACGCGTTAGTGCCGGGAGTCATCGCCGCGATCGCCCTGGAGCTCACGAAGGTCCTGTTCTCCTACTACCTCTCGAACCTGTCGCGGCTGGACCTGGTCTACGGCAGCATCGCCACCGTCGTCGTCACTATGCTGTTCCTGTACGTGGTCTCGGTGATCCTGGTGTGGTGCGCGGAGTTCTCGAGCGAGATCAGGCGGACGGACGAGGCCCAGATGCTCAACCTGCGCAGGGGGCTCCGGCCCGTGCCGGGCGGTCTGGCCTCACTCATACACCGGCCAAGCAGGCGCCACAGGGAGATAGACGAGGACCCGCACGGGCAGCTCTTCGCCTAGTCTCTCCGGACGCCCTCAATCGCCCTCGTCGAGCAGGTTGATGACGACGCCGCTGGGCAGCTTCGGGAAGAAGTAGGTGCTCTTCCGGGGAAGCCTGATCCCCGCGCCGACTACGGCCCTGAATACGTCTGCGGGAAGGCCCTTCACGAAGAAGGCCACCTGCCCGTCGCCGCGCTCCACCATCGCCATCGCCTCCCCACCGTCGTGGACGTAGGCAACGTGGTCGGGGAAGTCGTCGCCGAAGACGGGGCGGAACAGCATCTCCTGGAGCACGAACGCCTCCACGGAGCGCACCTGGGTCTCGGGCGGGTCCGCAGGGTCCGGCTCGGGGATGATGTCGTTCGCGGGAGTGAGCACCTGCACGGGCTTGTCCGGCCGGACAACGCCGAGCACCGTCTGCCCCTGCCCCAACGTTGCGACCACTGCGTCCAACTGCGCGGCTTCACCGGTCGGCGTTCCGGACGGGCGCGACACGAAGTAGAACGAGAGCAGCTGTTCCAGCTTCGCCATCTGCGCAGGCGAGGCGCCGTGGACGAGGCGGTAATACGGCTGGATGAGCAGTCCCGGGTCGTCGAATGCGACGAGGCCTGTCAGCACACACTCCGCCCCGTCCCCGGCCTCGCCCAGGTAGACGAGCGAAGTCTCGTACCTGTGGTGTCCGTCTGCAACGTAGAGCTTCTCATCCGCAAGCGCGCCTGAAACAGCATCCACCGCAGGCTGGTCCTGCACCAGCCAGAGCGCGTACTGCTCGCCGTCCGCGGCGAACTCGGCTGTGGGCGGCGCCGCGGTTACCTCGGCGAGCGTACGCGTGATGGCGCCCGTGGCGTCGCGGTAGAGCATGAGGATGGGGCTGAAGTTGGCGTGGGCCGCGCGCATGAGCGCGAGCCTGTCCTCCTTCGGACCGGCCGCGGTGTTCTCGTGCGGGAGCACGCCGTCTCCCAGCTCCTCGAGGCGGAGCGCTCCGAAGAGGCAGTGGCGCTCCCGCTCCACGCCGCCGGCGGAGAAGCGCTGCCGCAGCAGGTAGTACGCCGGGGCGTCATCGCGTGCGAGCACGCCTTCGCCCAGCATGGACCGGAGGGCGGCTGCGGCGCTCTCGTAGCGGTCAGGCGGGGGCGGCCCGTCCAGTTCCGCCAGTTCCATGCGCACCATGTTGTGGGGGCTGCGGTCGAGCAGTTCGCTCTCGGCGGCGGGGGAGATGACGTCGTATGGGGGGCAGATGAGATTGTCGAGCGGGCCTGCGGACTCGGCATAGCGGACGGCTCTGAACGGACGGAAATCTACCAAGGCGTTCTCCCCTGTAGCGGTGGTTCGGCTCGTCAAAGTATAGCGGGCGGAGGGTTGCACGAGGGGGTACAATGCGGGCTAGACCTCGAGTCGGACATCAACGCACCTGGAGGCGCTTATGGCCACGCAGAAGGCAGACGTTTACTACGATTTCCGCTGACCGTTCGTTTTCAATGCAGCCGTGTGGCTGGATAAAGTGAAGGACGCGATGGGTGGCGAGGCGCCGCTCGAAGTCACGTGGAAGCCGTTCTCGCTCGCGCAGGTCAACCAGAAGACGGGAGACCCGGACTACAGGGCGTGGAGCGAGCCGGACGAAAACCTGGACCAGAGCCTCTGGGGACTGCGCGCCGGGCAGGCTGCGCGGCGGCAGGGCGAGGATGCGCTCAGGGCATTCCTCCCGCTCCTGCTGAACGCCCGTCACCAGGACCGTGCCGAGCTGAACGACACGGCCCTCCTGCAGCGGCTCGCAGGGGAGGCGGGTCTCGACGTGGAGCGGTTCACCGCCGACCTGGACGACCGCTCGACGCTGGACGAGATCGCCGCGAGCCACACGCATGCAGTGGACGAGCTGGGCGTGTTCGGCACACCGACGTTCGTGTTCGAGGGTGGCGGCTCCGCTTTCCTGAAGCTGATCAGGCCGCAGGAGAACGAACAGGCGCTCAGCGCGTTCAACTCGCTCCTGGGCCTGATGCGGGACGAGGTGTTCGTCGGCGAAGTGAAGCGCCCGCAGCCCCCGTGGCCGAAGGGCGTCTTTGACTAACGAGCCGGACGGGGCACCCACCCCAGCCAGGCACCCCCACCCTGACCTCCCTCCATCACGGGGGAAAGGAACAAACTGGGCCGCGCTGGAGCGAGCGCTCGGCGTGCGCTTCAACGAGCGCAGTCTGCTCCGGCAGGCGGTCATCCATCGTTCGTTCCTGAACGAGCAGGACGACAGCGAACTGGCGAGCTACGACAGGCTGGAGTATCTGGGCGACGCGTTCCTCGGCTGGGTGACCGCCGCCGAGCTGTACAGGCGATACCCCCACTATGACGAAGGCGAGTTGACCCGCGCCCGGGCTGCGCTCGTTCGCGGCGAGACGCTCGCCGAGATCGCTCGCGGGCTGGGCCTTGGAGCACACCTGCTGCTCGGCCAGGGCGAAGATGCAAGCGGCGGGCGCGAACGCGAGCGCAACCTCGCCGGGGCAGTCGAAGCGGTCCTCGCGGCGGCGCTGCTGGACCAGGGTGAGGAGGCGGCTCGCTCGCTGGTCCTGCGCTGGCTCGGACCGCGCATCGAGGCGATGGGGGACGCGGGAGTAGAGCGGGACGCCAAGAGCGCGCTCCAGGAGTTTCTGCAAGGCCGGAGCCTGCCCCTGCCCGTCTACGAAACACTGTCAGATACCGGCGAACCGCACGACAGGACGTTCATCGTACGTGTGCTGGTGGACGGGACCGCCATGGGGAAGGGCGTGGGCCACAGGCGGTCCGACGCGGAACAGGCCGCGGCGAGAGAGGCACTCGCCGGGTTGCGGGGCGCCGAACCAGCCTGATTCCTGACTGAACGCTGTTCCTCGCGTCTTGTGAGCGGAATCCCGGCGTTGGTAGCATGCAACCTACGAGGCTGCTGGAGAGCCGCGGAGCAGCGACCCGAAAGGAACGATCCGCCCACGTGGTTTTCAACTTCCTCCGCCGCAAGGACAAGACGACAGAGGCCCTGGCCAGGACACGGAAGGGCTGGGGGGGAGGGCTGGCGTCGCTGTTTCAGGGCGCCACGCTCTCGGATGAGGACTTGTGGGAGAGCATCGAGGACGCGCTCATCTCCGCGGACGTGGGCGTCGAAACCTCGCTCGGGGTCGTGAACGCCGTTCGCCAGCGCGTGCGGGAGGAAGGCGTCAGCAACCCGGATGAAGTCGTCGAACTGTTCAAGGAGGAGTTGGCCTTCCTCCTCGATCCGGAGGACAAGAGCTTCTGGGACTGGTACGACCAGGAGCAACTGGCCGCCAAGCCATTCGTACTGATGATCGTAGGAGTGAACGGCTCCGGTAAGACAACGAGCATCGCAAAGATGGCGGCCCACTATCAGCGCATGGGCAAGTCCGTCCTCATCGGCGCCGGAGACACGTTCCGGGCCGCGGCGATAGACCAGCTCAAGGTATGGGGAGACCGCTTGCAGGCAGACGTCGTCGCGCACCAGCCCGGCTCCGACCCGGGAGCGGTGGCCTTCGACGCGTACGACGCGGCAGCAGCGCGGGGGGCGGACGTTCTCCTGTTCGATACGGCGGGCAGACTGCACACGAAGGCCCCCCTGATGGACGAGTTGCGAAAGGTGCGCCGCGTCTTCGAGAGCCGCGCTCCCGGCGCACCGCACCAGACGTTGCTGGTGTTGGACGCGACGACCGGACACAACGGGGTGGAACAGGCGCGCCTGTTCCAGGAGGCCGTGGGCGTGGACGGCGTCGTCCTCGCCAAGCTGGACGGCACTGCAAAGGGCGGCGTCACCGTCGCCATCGCACAGCGGTTGCGCTTGCCCGTGGTATTCATCGGCACGGGCGAGGGCCAGGACGACCTCACTCTGTTCGACACGGACGACTTCGTTGACGCGCTCTTCGGAGACGAGCCGCAAGGACCCGGCCGATGTTGATCTTCAGCGCGGCACTCTGGTTCCTTACGCTGGAGGCGTTCTCTTTCGCCGTGTTTCCCATCGCCTTCCGGGCGTTCTCCCGCATGCCGGACAGGGGCTACGCCTTCGCGAAACCGCTGGGGCTGCTGAGCGTTGGCTTCCTAGCGGGTCTCATCGGCATGACCCGCACCATCCCCACTTCAAACCTGTCCGTCCTGGCCGCGGGTGTGATCATCGTGGGCATCTCTGTGCTGGCCGGGCGCCGATGGTGGCGGGAGATGGGCACGTTCCTGTGGGGCAACCGCAGGCTCGTGCTCGTCATCGAGGCGCTCTTCGCGCTGGTATTCCTGGGCATGACGCTGCTGCGCGCTATGGTGCCGGACATCAGCACTACCGAGCAGCCGATGGACCTGATGTTCCTGAGCTCCACGGTGGCCAGCAGCTACTACCCTCCGATGGACCCGTGGTTCGCGGGTGAGCAGGTCTCCTACTACTACCTGGGCTACCTGCTCATCGGTTCCATCGCGTTGCTCACGAACACTTTACCGCCCATCGCCTACAGCCTGGGTCTCGCCACCTATGCGGCGGTAGCGGCGGCGGCAGCATTCGGCCTCACGTTCAATCTCGTACGCCTGTCCAAGGGGTCGGCACTGGCCGGCGCCCTGGCTGGTGGCGCGTCTGTCTTCCTGCTGCTGGTTGCCAGCAACCTGCTGGGCGTGCTGGAGCTGGCCTGGGCCTCGAGTGCGGGGACGGCGTCCTTCTGGGCGTGGATCACGCCTGACCCCGGGTGGTATACGGACCCCGCAGCTGCCGCCTCCTGGCGTCAGGACGAACCCTGGTGGTGGTGGCGTGCCTCACGCGTTGTGCCGAACGGAATCACGGAGTTTCCCGCATTCAGCTTCCTGCTGGGAGACATGCACCCGCACGTCATGTCGATCGGGTTCGTTCTGCTCACCTCAGGCGTCGCTACCCAGCTGTACCTGCGGCCGGGGCTCACGCAAAGTGACATGCTGCGACGACACTTCCCACTGTTCTTCGTAACCGCCCTGAGCGTCGGCGGGATGGGAGCAGTCAACCTGTGGGACCTGCCACTGGGGCTGACGCTGGTGGTGGGCGCCGTGCTGCTGAATGCCGCGCGGAACGAGCGGCGCGTGCAGTTCGGACGGTCACTTGCATTCACCGACCGTTTCCTCATCGTGGGGGCGGCCGCGGGGCCGCATGCGGAGGAGGACCTGAACACCGCGTGGCTGTACGCGAAACAGGGCAACAAGTGGCGCCGCGCCCATACGATCGAAGCACGAGGGCTGGGGACGGATGCCGACTTCGGCGCGTCCGTAGCGGCTCACGGCGACATAGTTGCGGTCGGCGCCCCGCGGGCATTCATGGGCGGCCTCGTCCAACTCTACTCCCTCACGAACGAGCGCTGGACGCACGCGGCAACGCTGAGACCCGACAACGACGAAGGGGTGGTCGGCTTCGGCCAATCCGTAGCGATACACAACAACACCGTCGCCGTCGCGTCGCTGGAAGCGGTCTACGTCTACAGCGGGGAGGGACTCGATTGGACGCTCGACGCGCGCCTCTACCCTTCCGCGGGAGACGGCCTGCCCACCCAGGTAGCCCTGGAAGACGGCCTGCTGGCCATGGGGGTCCTGGGATTCGACGGCTGGCTGGTGGACGTCTTCAAGAACAATGCCGGTGAGTGGACGCATTCGTCGGCGATACATCCTTCCTTCACCGACACGAACCGGTTCGGGAGGAGCATCTCACTGGACGCTGGCCGACTGGCGGTAGGCGGCGACGCCGTGGTGACGATCTTCAGCGAGGCGGAGCGAGGCTGGGTGGCCATCGCGACGCTCGGATGCCCTGTCCCGTCCGCTCGAGAGTCGTTCGGTTCCGCGGTGGCCCTGCAAGACTATTACCTCACCGTGGGAGCACCGGGCGGCAACGGTCCCGCGCCGAACGCAGGGTGCGCGTTCGTTTTCGAAGAGACCTCACGCGGCTGGCGCTTCCAGACGGCGCTGACGGCGGAGGACACGAGCATCGACACGGCGCTCGGCAGCGCGGTTGCGATACGCGGCGACGACGTGGTGCTGGGCGCGCCCGGAGGAGGACAGGGCGGCGTCTACTCATTCCATCGAACGCTCGATACGTGGAGGCACGAGACGAAGATAGCGGGCCGGCGGCGGCTCGGACGCGCCCTGCTTGCCGCGGGACTGCTGGTCACCGGCTCGCTGGCGGCGGCACTGCCATTCCTGTTCACATTCGAGAGTTCGGCCGAGGGCATCCTGCCGGTTGAAGGGGTGATGACCCGTCCGGCCCACCTCATGCTGGCATGGGGAGTCCTCGGCTTCCTCGCGGTC
>LXNJ01002035.1_pt1 | contig 11393 bp, 6 predicted proteins | sample 809081 | NCBI WGS metagenome assembly LXNJ01 (sample SAMN04870510, study PRJNA318959) | sponge metagenome | biome: sponge; feature: marine sponge reef; material: water | host: Petrosia ficiformis | place: Greece: Milos, Mediterranean Sea | collected 2013-05-29 | depth 5-7 m
GAAGCAGAAAGGGCCCCGGGCGTAGTAAGAGTCATAGTCGGCGATGACCTTTCGGAATGGATGGAGCCGATACCCCAGAATATGTACCTGCCCAGCGTCCTCTGGTATCCCCTGGCCGTGGGAAAGGCCCGGTTTGCCGGGGAATGGGTGGCGGCGGTGGTGGCCTCCAACCGTTACCTAGCCGAGGACGCCGCTGAACTGGTCAAGGTGGAGTACGAACCGCTGGGTGCTCTAGTAGACCCGGAGGAGGCCATGCAGCCCGACGCCCCGGTCCTTCACGAAGAGCACGGGTCCAACATCGCCTTCCAAGCCTCCCTGGACTTTGGAGAAGTGGACGCAGCTTTCCGAGAATCCTCCCACGTCTTTGAGGGCCGCTTTCGGTGGAACCGTCATTCGGGGGTGCCTATGGAAACCTTCGGCTGCGTGGCTTCATGGGACGAAATAAACGGCATGGTGGAAGTGTGGGCCTCCCAGCAGAACCCCCAAATCAACGAGCAGATCGCCCGTACGATGCGCGTCCCCTCCAACCGGGTAAGGGTCCACATGGACGTAGATATCGGTGGCAGTTATGGCAACAAGCGAGGTCGCAAGCAGATCTTCCTGACCTGCCTGGCCAGCCGAGCCTGTGGACGTCCTGTTAAGTTCATCGAGGATCGGTTGGAAAATATGGCCGCCGGTGACGCGCATGGTCCCGACCGTATCTGGAAAGTCAGGGTCGCCAGCGACGAAAACGGCAAGATCCAGGGCTTGGACCTGGCCGTAATTGATGACGCCGGGGCCTACGCCGGACGCGGCGCCATGCAAATCGGCAAGCCCATTACCGCACTTGTTGGCCCCTACACCATTCCAGCAGTACGCTATTCGCCCACTTCTGTGCTGACCTGCAAGACAAACCAGGCCCCTTATAACGGCTTCGGTCAGGCCCCCACCAATTATGCCATAGAAAGGGCTGTTGACCTCGTTGCCAGGGGCCTGGGATTAGACCGGGCGGAGGTAAGGCTGCGCAACTTCATCCAGCCCGATCAGTTCCCCTACGAAATCCCCACCGGCGCCACCTACGATAGCGGCAGTTATCCCACTGTGCTGACCAAGGCATTGGAAATGGCCGGTTACTCCAGAATTGAAGACTTGAAGGCCCAGGCACGGCATCGGGGCAAGCTGCTGGGCGTTGGTGTTGCCAGTTGCATCGAGCCTAGCGCAGGAGCAGGCAGCGTGTTCAACCTGTTCAACAATCCGGGGATGATTGGGGGAGGCGATGTCGGTGAAGGTGTACGTCTCCAGGTGGATGTAAACGGCAATGTGACGGCCGCCATCGGCTTCCAGTCCGCAGGCCAAGGCCACGAGACCACCGTTACACAGTTGGTTTGCGAGATGCTGCAAGTGGAACCTCACAAAGTCTCCGTCACCCGCGCTGATTCCAACGGCGGAGTGCCTTCAGTGGCCACCACTGGTAGCCGCATGCACTTGATGATGGGTGCGGCCGTGCTGGGGGCGGCCGCCAAGATCAAGGAGAAGATGGTGGCCATCGCCTCCCAGGCTCTGGGAGTCGAGCCAAGCCTGCTCGACCTGAAGGATGGCGAGTTCGTGGCTCGCCTGTTGCCCAGCCTGCGCATCGGCTTCGACCAGGTTGCCCAGATCGCCTACCGGCGGGCAGACTTGCGTCCTTCCAACATGGAACCAGCCTTGGTGGAGACCTATGTTTACCGCAATCCCAAGAGCGGCGAGCGGGAGGACGGCACCCACGATGGGGCCTTCAAGACCCGGGGGTTCATTTCTTTCGCCTTTGCAGCCCACATTCCCATCGTCGAGGTGGACGCCGAGACTTTTGAGATCCAGCTGGTTAACTACTATGTCGTCCACGACTGCGGCGTACAGATAAATCCCCAGATCGTGGAGGGCCTGGTCTTCGGCGGTACCATGCGGGGCATCGATGCCGCCCTGCTGTCCCAGTACGTGTACAGCGAGAACGGGCAACTGCTGAGCCAGACCTTCATGGACCACCTGCTGTCGACATCCATAGAAGTGCCACACATCACAGTGGACGACGTCTGCACTCCGGCACCAGGGCATCCCCTGGGTGCCAAGGGCGCCGGAGAGGGTGGCTACATGACCGCTCCAGCCGCCGTTGTCAGCGCCATCGAGGACGCGCTGTCCGGCTACGCTCTGGAGCTTACCGACATACCGGTAACGCCTACCCTGCTGCACGAAATGGTCAACGACTTGCGGGCTGCACGGGATTAAGGCCGAAACAGCTGAAATAACCGTGTGAGTTCATCCATCTGCCCATTCAAATCAATAGGAGAACAAGAATGCTGGGGCCATCTGTAGAGCCGACCCGATCCATTGCCGTCAATGTTAACGACACGATGTACAACGCCGTCGTGCCTGTTCGCAAGACCCTGCTGGACTTTGTGCGGGAGGATCTGATGTTGATCGGTTCCCACGCCGGTTGCGAGCACGGGGTCTGCGGTTGTTGCAACGTATTGCTGGATGGGGAGCTGGTCCGCTCCTGCATTCTCCTAGCTGTTCAAGCCGATGGGCACTCCCTGACCACCATCGAAGGTTTAGGCACGGTGACCAGAATGAACCCGGTCCAAAAGGCTTTCGCGGAGCATCACGGCCTCCAGTGCGGCTACTGCACGCCAGGAATGATCATGGCTGCCTCTTACTTGCTCGCGAATAATCCTGACCCCACTGACCTCGAAATCCGCGAGGCTATAGCCGGGAACCTGTGCCGCTGCACGGGGTACATGCAAATCGTCAAGGCGATAAAGGCTGCAGCCGAAGAAATGAACCAAGGCGGCAATTGACCAAGGATGACGACGACTCTTGTTGTGACTTAGGCCATTGACTCCCCTACCCTCGTTAAACGGAGGACGCGATGAAGCCTGCTCCCTTTGAATACTTCGCCCCAGCCAGTGTCGCCGAAGCCCTGGAACTGCTTCAACAGTGGGGAAGCGATTGCAAGGTGCTGTCCGGGGGGCAAAGTCTGGTGCCAATGCTTAACTTCCGGTTGCTTAAGCCGGCGGCACTGGTGGACATCAATCCCATTGGGGAATTGGCTTACATCAGGCAGGAGGAAGCCAGCCTCTCCATCGGAGCCGGGACCCGGCAAAGCAACGTGCTTGCTTCACCGGAGGTGCTGGCGGTGTGCGGCCTCGTCTCCGAAGCGCTGACATTTGCAAGCCACCCGGCCATTAGGAACCGTGGTTCCATAGGCGGTAGCATCGCCCACGCCGATCCTTCGGCCGAACTGGCCGTAGTGGCCACGGCCACGGAGGCCCAATTGAAGGTGAACAGCGTACGGGGAGAGAGAACAATGACGGCCGAGGACTTTTTTGTTGATTATCTCACTACTTCGCTAGAACCCGATGAGCTCCTGACTGAGATCAGGCTCCCCACTCTGCAGGGGCGAACAGGATGGAGCTTCCAGGAGGTCAGCCGCCGCCGGGGCGACTTTGCCGTCGTCAACGCCGCAGCCCTGATCTCCATCGACGAAGACGGCCGATGCCTGCAGGCCAGGGTTGTGCTCGGGGGGGCCAGCGGCGTGCCGTTGAGGTTCAAGTCTCTGGAGACTGGACTCGTCGGTAGCCCGCTGGATAAGGGTACGCTGGCGGAGGCCGCCGAGAAGTGCAAGGATGGCCTAAATCCCCAATCCGACGTTCACGCCTCGGCCGAGTATCGCAGGGACGTGGCTTGTGTTCTAGTTCGCAGAGCCCTAGAAATCGCCGTAACCCGGGCCGCTGCGTTTTCTGTTACCTGACCTGTGAGTAGCAAATTCTTACCTAACTGTTCGAGACTCAAGGGGAGACTCGAACTGGTTGCCAATCTATAATTCGCATTATCGGACAGTTGAGCTTTAACCACTAACGCCGTCCTTCCTGCCCTAAACTCCCCCAGCACGCCTGCTCTGGCGGACCGCTAGCGCTTGCAAGAGGCCATGGCCAGCGCCAGGTTGTCCTCCACCAGGCGGTGTTACCGGAGCCAGTGGCGCCAGTGGGCCCAGGCCAGGGGTCACGACGTCTTGCCTGCCGCGCCCATGGCAGTGGCCGATTACCTGCTGGATCGGGCCGAGGCTGGCGCATCCATCGCCACGGTCAAGTTGGGCCGCTCCGCCCTGGCCGCCATTCACAAGGATGCGGGTCGCCCCGACCCCACTGAGAACGACGGGGTCCGGCGGGTCCAGGCCGCCCTGACACGCACCATTTCCCGTCCGCAGCAGCAGGCGGCGGCCCTTACCAGGGAAGTGCAAGTCGCCATCCAGGCCATGGCCAGTTTTCCCAGGACCCTCCCCAGTGGGCAGATGGAGACTCCGGACAGGGCCCGACACAGGGCGCTGGTGGACATTGCCCTGATTGCGGTGATGCGTGACGCGCTCCTGCGGCGCTCGGAGGCAGCGGCTCTTACCTGGGGAGACCTGGAACTGGCCTCCGATGGGAGCGGCAGGCTGATGGTTCGCAATTCCAAGACAGACCAGAGCGGTGAGGGTTCGGTCCTCTACCTTAGCCCAGCCACTATGGATACTCTGTGGCAAATTGGGCCATCGAGTCCCGACTTTGAGCAGTTGGTCTTTGGGCTATCGCCCCGGCAGATTGATCGGCGCATCGCCGCCGCTGCCAAAGCGGCAGGCGTACAGGGAGACTTCGCCGGTCATTCACCTAGGGTGGGAATGGCCATCGACCTGGCCGCCTCCGGTTGTGAACTGCCTGCACTCATGACCGCGGGCATGTGGGAATCTCCCAACATGCCGGCCCGTTACACGCGGGCAGAAGCCGCGGGGCGGGGCGCCGTAGCAAGGCACTACGGTCGCCAGGGAGCCGTTTGACATATCAAAGGCATGGCGCTCTGGCATGGAGGGGTTGAAGGTGCGAAGCTGACTCCAAGTGGCAAGATCGGAGCAGGATGGGACAGTTTGGCTGCCGCCGTGTAAAGCTGATTGAAGGCTCTGCTCCTCGGGTGTTGAAGCCATTTCGGCCGGGTCCCCGGTGCGCGAGCCTGTCCGTGGCATCTGGTACCGTGATCAAGGGTGGGACCCAAAGAAATTCTCGGTTCGTCTTTCTGGGTCCATCGAACAGGCGAACTTATTAAAAGGGGGAATGCAACTGTGACTACTGCAACCAGTGCCCAGATATACTGCCTGAAATGTCGAGACAGGACAGCCACAACGGGTAGTCAACAGGTGGTTCTTAAGAATGAAAGGTCCGCGGTCTCGGGCCAGTGCGCAATTTGCGGAACCAAGAAATACCGAATAGGCGGGGTTGAACTAACCTCAGAGCGAAGGGGGCGCTTCGCCCAGTTTATGTCCAAGTTCCCGGGAAGGGGAGGCTAGCAGTTGACGTTGGCCGACTTTCCCTCAACTACCCTGTCCAACTCCTCAAAGCTGCCTTGATAGTCCGTAACTGCAATGCAGGATTCTTGGTAAGGACCGGGCTAGATTGGCTGATTTGCTCCGGGACGAACCTTGTAAGGCGTCCCAGCTGTACCAATGGTCCAGAAACCGCGGTGGAGCGGAGCGCAAGTGTGGCGCGGGTCACGTCGGGAAGTTATACAACAATTAGCCATATTACAAATAATTTGTAACTTAGCTAATCATCGTATAGAGTTTCCCCATGGATCCCATACGCAATCCTTATGCTCCTGGCGCAGGCACCCCGCCACCTGAGTTGGCTGGCCGGGACGAGTTGCGCAATGCGGCATATATTGTCCTCGAACGTACCAGGATAGGGCGTCCCAGCAGAAGCCTTCTCATGATCGGTTTGCGCGGAGTAGGCAAAACGGTTCTGCTGAATCGTATTAGGGAATAGGCTGAGCAGGGGGGCCTTGCCTTGCGCATAGAGGCGCCCGAAGGTCGATCTCTTCCCTCAATTCTGGCCCCGGAACTGCGCATCGCTTTGCTCAAACTTTCCAGGCGAGAGGCGGCGCGGGATCTGGCCCAACGTGCACTCAGAGGCTTGGCGGGATTCGTGGGTGCTCTTAAGCTAAAGTACCAGAACATTGAAGTGGGTTTGGACCTTGATGCCGAGCCTGGCTTGGCCGACAACGGCGACCTGGAGATCTATCTCCAGGACCTTTTGGCTGTTGTCGGAGAGGCCGCCAGGGCGGACGGGACCTGCGTTGCCATCTTTGTAGATGAGCTGCAATACGTGGCGGAGGAGGAACTGGCGGCTCTCATTACTGCATTGCACCGCGTATCACAGCGCCAGTTGCCGGTGATAATTTTGGGAGCCGGTTTGCCCCAGATACGGGGCCAAATGGGGCGAGCAAAGTCCTACGCAGAGAGACTGTTTGAGTTTCCCGAAATTGGGCCCCTTTCCCGTGAGGGTGCCAGGTTGGCCATTGCCAAACCTGCAGCAGACGAAGGCGTGGAAATAGAGAGAAATGCGCTGGAACAACTGATTGAGGAAACCCATTGCTATCCCTATTTCCTGCAAGAGTGGGGGAAGCATGTCTGGGACGTGGCCGAAGGCTCCCCGATTAGATTGTCCGACGTCGACCTCGCATCGCAGCGGGCTTTGGCAACCCTTGATGGAAGCTTTTTCCTCGTCAGGGTTGACCGACTCACACCTACGGAGAAGTGATATGTTCGGGCAATGGCGAGTCTGGGTCCCGGCCCGCATCGCTCCGGCGATATAGCCAATGCGCTGGGGCGCCGGGTGAGTTCTCTGGCGCCAACCCGGAATCAATTGATCTCCAAGGGCATGATCTGGAGTCCGAATCACGGCGATACCGCTTTCACGGTTCCCATGTTTGACGAGTTCATGTTTCGGATAATGCCCGGGGTTTACTGGCAAATAGGTTGATGTTCAGGAGTCTATGGCTGATGGGGCGTTTCTTGATCGATATGCTCAGGCGTCCCCACCGCTTTGGAGAAGCGTGGGATGATTACACAACGGGGAATATTGATTAAGGCCAGCCTAGAGCCTCCGGAAATGGTAAGGCAACTGCAAATAGTGTCCCCGGCTTGCACAGCTTCTGCCAGTAGAGTGTTGTTTGAATATCGGATGCAATCTAAACTTTTTCACATAAAGCCATAGGGGAATAAACCTGCTCCGGACTCCCTGACCCTTGTTAAGTGATTAGCCCGTTTCTTGACTCTCAGCTTTCCTTGCCAAACCTGGGCACCTAACCTAAACTCAGCCGCACACAGCATCTGACAACGCCATGCTCATCCTGCACGCCGCCCAACTCAAGGGAAACCTGGTCCTCTGGAGCGAAGACTCCGAACCAGGTCTGACGCCGCCTGCCAGTCAGGCGGCCGTGATACACCCTTACTGCGCCCAAGCTCAGTCCATCGCCGAAGCTGTCAACCTTGAAACCTGCGACAACAGCTTCGTCAGAGCAATCGCCTGGCTGCCCAGCCAGGGCGAGTCTCCCGTGCCCTCCAGTTCTATGGCGGGCCCCGCCCCCAAGTCGCGAGCCAGGCCACGCATCAAACCGTGGACCGTATCAGCGCTTCGGCTGAGTCCGCGGCAAGCCATCCCGCTGCTGCAAAGGTGCCACCAGAGGCACGTTCTGAAACCTGGCGTCGCCATCGGAACGGACCTGGCCTATTGGACCTACGCCCTGCGGCTGGCGCTTTCCCTGACAGCCCGGCAGCAATTTCTCCCCGGCATCACTGAAAGAGACGGCCATACCGTGGCGACTTGGGTTCCGGTGTTCATCGGCGAGGACGCACGCCGGCTGGCCGAACTGGCCGAGTTGATGCCGGCCTCGTCCAGGGCACTCACCGACCCTGGGACGACTTTACCGCCTGCCATCGCCGCCCAGGCGGTCCTCCGTAACTTCATAACAAGCCAGGTCGACCACCTGGCACGCACCGGCACAGTACCCGAGAACACGGCGGAGCCGCAATTCGACTCCGCCCACGATGCCTGGCTGTCCGCTTTTTGCCAAACCAACCCAGCGGTCCAGAGCAATCCGGCACAGCTCCAGCAACTGCGCCGACAGGTGGCGGAATGGCAGAGGCCCCTGGCCATCGCAGCTAATTCTCCGTACCGGCTCTGCCTCAGGTTGGAGGAGCCGCCGGACCCGGACCCAGGGGATGAGTCTCCGGCCATCCGGCAGGACGACTGGTACCTTCGCTACCTGCTTCAGCCTCACGACGACCAGAGCCTCCTGCTCCCCGCCGAGGCCGTCTGGAAGAACCAGGTCAACGTCACCCACCCGGACTTCAATCCCGCCGAGTTCCTGTTAAGTTCCCTGGCCCAGGCTGGCTCGGTGTTTCCACCGATCACCAATAGCCTCAAGCGCAAGCAACCTTCAGGGTACCGGTTGAATACTGAGGAAGCCTTCGGCTTCCTGGAAAGTCAGGCCGCAGCGCTGCGACAGGCCGGATTCGGAGTGCTGTTACCCACCTGGTGGACCCGCCAGGGTCCCAGGACCAGGCCCGGCATCCGTGCCAGGGCCAGGGCCCCGGCCATGCAGGGCGGCGCCGGCATGACCATGACCTCCCTGATCGACCTGGACGTCGAGATGGCCCTGGGAGATGAGCCCATATCAGTGGAGGAACTGGACCAACTTGCAGAACTTAAGGCGCCGCTGGTGCGATTCCGGGGCCACTGGATGGAGCTCAACGTCGAAGAGATCCGGGCCGCCGCAGATTTCTGGCGCAACCGCCGGCAGGTCAGCCTACGGGATGTCGTGCAGATCGGGCTGGGCGCCGACCGGCGGGCCCTGGATGATAACGTCACGTTGTCGGCCGAGGACTGGCTGAGCGAAGTGCTGGAAAACTTGCAGCAGAAGGGCCGCATTGAGCTGATGGACGCCCCCGAGGGCTTCGACGGCCAGCTCCGGCCCTACCAGCAGTTGGGCTACTCCTGGCTGGCGTTCCTCAGCAACTGGGGGCTGGGAGCTTGCCTGGCCGACGACATGGGCCTGGGCAAGACCGTCCAGACCCTGGCCGCTCTGGAGCTGGACCACCAACGGGGCAACGACCGGCCCAGCCTGCTAGTATGCCCAACCTCCGTGATAAACAACTGGTTGCGGGAAGCTGCCAGGTTCACACCGGACCTGGCAGTCCAACCGCACCACGGCCCCAGCCGCCTGGAAGGGGCTACATTTCTCAGCCAGGCCGGCAGCTGCCACCTGGTCGTCACCAGCTACGGCACGATGAACCGAGACCGGCGACTGCTGGGCTCCGTACCCTGGCGGGCGGTCATCCTGGATGAGGCCCAAAATATCAAAAACCCGGCCTCCCAGCAGGCCCGGACCGCACAGGGACTACCGGCTGACTACCGCATAGCCCTCACCGGCACGCCGGTGGAGAACCACGTCGGCGACCTCTGGTCCATAATGCATTTCCTGAACCCCGGCCTCCTGGGTTCCCCAGCCGAGTTCAAGCGCAACTACTTTCTGCCCATCCAGACAGACCGTGACGGAGCGGCGGCGGCTCGCCTCCAGAAGGCCACCGGCCCCTTCATTTTGCGCCGTCTCAAGACCGACCGGTCCATCATCGACGACCTGCCCGACAAGAACGAGACCAGGCAGTACTGCAACCTCACCAGGGAACAGGCAACGCTGTACCAGGCCGTCTTGCGAGAGGCGGAGACCCGGCTGGAATCCACCGAGGGTATGAAACGGCGGGGTTCCATTCTGGACACCCTGACCAAGCTCAAACAGGCCTGCAACCACCCCCGCCAGCTGCTGGGCGACAACTCTGCCATCAGCGGCCGCTCGGGCAAGCTGGCCCGCCTGCAGGAAATCCTGGATGAGGTTTTGCCCGGCGGCGATCGTGTGCTGCTGTTCAGCCAGTTTGCCGAGATGGGAGCAATCCTGCAGCAGCACGTGCAGGAGACCTACGGCCTTGAAACTCCGTTCCTCCACGGCGGCGTAACCCGGAAACAGCGGGACCGGATGGCGCAACGTTTCCAGGAGGACCCCGACGGCCCGCAGGTCTTCGTCTTGTCCCTCAAGGCGGGAGGCTCCGGCCTAAACCTGCCACGGGCCAACCACGTAATCCACTACGATCGGTGGTGGAACCCGGCCGTGGAGAACCAGGCCACCGACCGGGCCTTTCGCATCGGCCAGACCAGAGACGTACACGTCCACAAACTGATCTGCGCCGGTACCCTGGAGGACCGCATAGACCTTATGATCGAAAGGAAGCAGCAAACTGCGGACCAGGTGATAGGGGCCACATCCGAGCGGTGGCTCACTGAGCTGTCCAACTCTGAACTTCGGGACGTGCTGGCCCTTAGCGCGACTCCGGTGGATTGAGCGAGGCCACCCCAAATTCCTCTCTGATACATGAACCATGATGAATTACAACTATTTCACATACACCAGGCCCATTGATGTAAAAGGGGGTATCCGGTCAGGGTCGAAGCGCGGCGCCTTCGGCACCACCTGGTGGGCCAGGCGGTGGCTCCAGACCCTGCAAGACTTTCAGATCGGAAGCCGCCTCGACCGTGGCCGTTCCTACGCCCGCCGGGGACAGGTCTTGTCCATTGATGTTCAGCCTGGTGGCGTCACGGCCAGGGTGCAGGGCTCCCGCAAGCCGCCCTACGACGTGAGCATTCAGGTCCGGACAATCAGTCCTACGGACTGGGAACACCTCCAGGTGGCCATGGTTGAACAGCCCATAATAGCCGCCAGCCTGCTTTCGGGGCGCATGCCGGACAACATCGAGGACACATTCCGGACCATCGGCCTGTCCATGTTTCCCGACCGACAGGATGACCTGGAGACGGATTGCTCGTGCCCCGACTGGTCCAACCCATGCAAGCACGTCGCCGCCGTGTATCTGCTGCTGGGAGAGGAGTTCGACCGGGATCCCTTCCTGATTTTTCGACTGCGGGGCATGGACCGCGATGACCTGCTGGGGCCGGAGTTTCGCCGCTCCGCCCAGACCTTGGAGGGACCCGCACTACCCGCCGAGGCCCTGCCTTCAGAGCCCGGGGAATTCTGGTCCAACCCCCTGATGGCGTTACGGGCTATGGCCCCTGTCGGCCCGGCCGTCCCGCCCGACCTGGATGCAGCCCTGCCCCAGCAGCTGGGCCGATTTCCCCTTTGGCAGGGTAGCCGGGAGTTCGTGCCGGCCATGCGGGACATCTACCTGACGGCCTCGCAATGGGCGGTCGAACTTTTCCTGGCGGCGGCGGAACAGCAGGCCACGGCAGCCTCGGACTCCGAATCGGCAATTGAATCGAACGAGGCCCGAGCTACCGCCGGGGACCGCAACTCTTAAATGCCCTAAATTCAGGGCGGGATGTACAATTATGGGGTGACTTTTCCGGTTGATCTGTTCCCGTAGGATGGTCGGTGTAAATGTTGTTCATATTACGTGTAGCCTTGCTGGTGGCCGTTGGTGGCCTCTTCGTCATTGTCGCGGGGTGCAATGACAGGCAAACCGAGCAGCCGACTACGACGTCACTGAAACTCGGCCTGTTGCTCAA
>LXNJ01002036.1_pt1 | contig 11393 bp, 13 predicted proteins | sample 809081 | NCBI WGS metagenome assembly LXNJ01 (sample SAMN04870510, study PRJNA318959) | sponge metagenome | biome: sponge; feature: marine sponge reef; material: water | host: Petrosia ficiformis | place: Greece: Milos, Mediterranean Sea | collected 2013-05-29 | depth 5-7 m
ATATCATGATTTTATCATCGGAATCAGCGGGAAATATGCGAATTCGGGGCGTTGCGAACGTGAAGCGCTGAACGAAGTGGTTTTGATCAGAGTATCCTTCAAATGACTCGGAAAAAAAATTCCTCGCCTTCATACAGGGCGCCGCCGATGCACCCGGCATATGCCGGAACGTCCACATCGGACGGCGGGCAGGTAACGGGAACGTCCCGAAGCGCCGCAGGATGCAGCATCCGGATATCCCCGCCGAACACGGCCCGAAGCTCGGAAAACAAGGTGTCGGGGGCGGTATCTCCGTACACATAGACCGTTTGTACACCCGACGGGGGTATTCCGAACCGGGACGCTGTGTGGGCGCCCAGGTACGCCGCATCGATCGGTTCCACGCCTTCCGCAAACCCTCCAAAACGCCAGGCTTTGCCGGTGCAAAGAACATAGTCGAGCCGGTCGCCATACCAGCCGATTCCCAACGCACAGGAATCTTCGCCGGCGCCTTCCCGTACAGCCTCGGCGCATCCGATCATACCGGCTGCCGCTTGGGCGCTGGACATGAGCCGCGTGCGCTTCGCCGGTACGTCCCGAACAAGATACCGCAGACGTTCGTCAAGACGCTCTCCGACCGCCAGCACATGCATCCATACTACTGCGGCGCCCCGGGGCATGGGGATCGCATCGGCAGTGATACGCAGCGGCTCTTCCGGCGCTATGAGCAGATCGATCGCTTGCCTGAGACAGTTCCGCCGAACATCCGGTCCGGCTTCCGCAGAAAGCGGCGCCCGAAAGGAATGGCCTGCCCGAGGAGAAACCGAAATGCGAAGATCGTCAATCCGATCGCCGTTGTCCGGTCTGGCAAAAACCTCTGCAAGCGCCTCTGAAACCGCATGAATGCGTCCGTCGTCCCGGCCGGCGAGCACATTGCGGAGCACATCCTTTTCCACGTCAATGCGCCCGAGTCGCGATAGCCGGCATCCCGATGCATCCTGCATTACCTCGGCGTACCGGATCGCGCGGCCTGCAATATCGACCCCCGCCCGTACGTACGCGTCCATGGATCAGGTTGGTCGGCGCAATAAATACACGGCGTTCGCCGCCGCCTGCGAGACTACTCCCAGCTCGCGGCGTTCAATTGGGTAGGATCCGATTCCAGAGTTCCGATCTCATCGTCGGAATCCGGATCGCTGAGCAGATACACCATGACGCGCGACGTATCGTTGATTTCGTACTCGAATTTTGCACCCGTACGCGGCGAAAAAATAAAGGAATCGGCATCCATACCGCTGCCGAAAAGACTGTCGCTATCCGCCTGAATCGTCGAATCGGTTCGAACCCAGATATGCAGGCTGTCCAGTGAACCCGGAAAACGCCCGGTGCGTTCGTCGAAACGGATGAGCGCCACCCTGATATTGCTCATGCGCATGCGCGTGCGATCCGTGAGTTCCTCCTGGCGCTCCACAGCCTCCCAGGGTTCGGTAATCGAAACATAGAGGACATATCCCATGCAGAGGATAAGCACCCCCAAAGCCACCTGAATATAGGTCCGTTTGTTCTGACTGCCTGACGCCATAGTGCGTTCCTGCTCCCGCAGGGTCTGATTGTCTGACGAATAAGAAACGGGAACCATACTCCACGGTACTACGCACGACGCCGCCCGCCTCTGCGAAAAAATACATGAACATACCCCGAAAAGCAACCACGCAAAGGATACTCTGCACAGAGAACGGAATTTCCCCCGCAGATTGCGATATTGCGGTAAGCGGACCCACCGTCCCGCCCACATACCGATCGTTTCCATGACAACCGACCTGCTCATCAACATAGATCATGTGGCTACGCTGCGAAACGCCCGCAAGGAAACGCTGCCTGATCCGGTCGACGCCGCCGCCGCCGCAGAAGCCGCAGGGGCCGACGGCATCGTTTTCCATCTGCGGGAAGATCGCCGCCATATCACCGAACGCGATGTGCGCCTTCTGAAGCAAGCAGTCCGGACAAAACTTGATTTTGAACTGTCTACGGACCCCGATGTCGTGCGTATCTGCTGCGAGGTGCAACCGGATCTGGCTACCCTCGTGCCGGAACGACGCGAGGAAGTAACGACGGAAGGCGGCCTGGACGTAATCGCCCGCCAGGAGCGTCTCCGCGATGTCGTTGCGCAATTGCGGCAAGCAGGCGTAAAAGAAGTGGCGCTTTTCATCGATCCTGTGTGCAATGAGATCGACGCAGCAGGGAAAACCGGAGCCGATTGCATCGAACTGCACACAGGGGATTTCGCCAATGCAAAGAACGCGAAAGAACGCGAACGATGTATAGAAGACCTGGCCCGGGCCGCCGAACACGCCCACGCCGCCGGCCTCGTCGTACACGCCGGCCATGGGCTAGGCTACCGCAACTACGCCACGTTTCGAGCCGCGGTCCCTCATGTCCGGGAGGTTTCCATTGGCTTTGCCGTGATGGCGCGAGCCATGCTCGTCGGCATGAAACAGGCTGTTCGGGAAATGCGGGATCTCGTAAAATCGTGACGCACCACCCGGCACACGCCCACGCATCGAGAAAATCCATGGATTCGCCGCTCCTCATGCCGGAAGACGTCCCTGAAGGCCACCGATGCGGCTATGTCGCGCTGGTGGGGCCGCCGAATGTGGGCAAGAGCACCCTGCTGAATGCCCTCATCGGACAAAAACTGTCCATTGTTACCCGGAAACCGCAAACCACGCGCCACCGGATCCCCGCCATGTTGTCTGCGGACGATCACCAGATCGTTTTCCTCGACACACCCGGCATCGTGATCCCGCGGTACGGGCTGCACAAGGCGATGATGCACGCCGTGCGGGATGCCGTAGCCGATGCAGACCTGCTGGTATTCATGGCCGACGCCTCTCGCAGCGTGCCCGATGCATCCGGAATGGATATCGTCCGGGAACGGCCCGCCATACTCGCCCTGAACAAAATGGACCTCACTCGGCAGGAAGACGCCCTGCCTCTCGTAGAGGCCTGGCTTGCACTGGGCGATTTCGACGATGTTGTGCCGATTTCGGCTCGAAAAGGTACGAATCTGGACGTTCTGCTGGACGCTATTCTGAAGCGTCTTCCGGTCGGGCCGCCTCTCTACCCGAAGGACATGATCAGCGACCGCCCCGAACGTTTCTTCGTGGCCGAGATCGTCAGGGAGAAAGTATTCCGGCTGTACCGGCAGGAGATCCCGTACTCCACCGAAGTACGCATTGTACACTTCGAGGAACGGGAGAACGAAAAAGATTTTGTATCGGCTGAAATCGTGCTGACGGCGGATACGCAGAAGGGTATCCTGATCGGAAAAAGAGGACAAGCCCTGAAGCGACTGGGCACGGCGGCGCGGAAGGATATCGAGGCCTTTCTGGGCCGATCCGTATATCTGGATCTGCATGTGAAAGTCCGAAGCGATTGGCGCAATCGACCTGCATTCCTGCGCTCGTTCGGTTACCGGGCCTGACCGCCAGGCGCCGCACCGGATTACGAACCGACCTGCACACCCAGCCCTTCCCGGACCGCCCTGTGCAGTGCATCCGGCACATGTTCCCGGGTCAGCCGCCGGACCGAAAAGGCGCGCCGCTCGGGATACGTTCGCCGGAGTTGTCCGAAGCGCAGCGCCGCCGCCTCATCCGAGTCAGGCCATGACCGCCTCATCCGGCGGTCGTCGCGCCATACGTCGTACATGCTTTGGACCAGATGGTGTAACCAGTCCGTGAACGGCAAGACGGGATCGGGAGCGCATGCCGGGAGCGGCTCCGCCTCCCCGTATACTTGGCCAGCGAATCCTTCGGCTACAGGTATATTCATGCCCGGCAGAGATGCAATGGCGTCGCGGAGCATGTACGCGCCCGCCACCTTACCGTCGTACGAATAGCCGGAGATATGGGGCGTGCCGATGTCCACGCAGCGCAGCAGCGCAGCAGAGGGAACGGGCTCGCCTTCCCACACATCGAGTGCTACGGCGGCAGGCCCTCGCTCGGAGCGCTGCAATGCCTCAAGAAGCGCCTCGTTGTCGAAAACGGCCCCGCGCGACGTATTAATCAACCAGGTTCCGGGACGCAGTGCAGTTAGTTCGTCGCGACCGATCATATGCCATGTGCGATGCGGCCCTTTCCGGACAAGCGGTACATGAAAGGTGAGCACATCCGCCCGCTCGATCAGGACATCCAGCGGGAGGTAGTTCCGTGCTGCCCCCGCCGGGTCGCCCGCCTCCGCAAGCGGCGGATCGCACAACAGCACCGTCATGTCCAGCGCGGCAGCTCGCACCGCCAGCCGGCTCCCGATGCGGCCGCACCCCACAATGCCCAGCGTTTTGCCTCGGAGGGCCTCCCCCCTTTGGGTCGCCAGATAAAGAAGCGTCGCCAGTACGTACTCGACCACGGAATCCGCGTTTGCGCCCGGCGCATAGGCGAGCGGGATTCCGCGCCGTCGCAGATACCCGGCGTCGATATGATCCAGACCGGAGGTCGCCGATCCCACGAACCCGACCGCACTGCCGTCCAGCAACGCTGCATCGACGCGGGTGACGCTGCGCACAAGCAGCACATCCGCATGCCGAACCGTCTCCGGAGTCATATCCCGCCCCGACATGGTGCGCACCGGTCCGAGCGAACCGAACAGGTCGCTCGCAAGCGGAATATTCTCGTCGGCTACAATATGCAAGGGATACTCCGATTAAGTCCGCAAAGCCCGGAGGCTGCGAGAGGTGCGTTGGCAAGGAATGACGAAGCAGTGTGGCAGGCCCCACACAATGAGGAATGACGCGGCCAGCGTGCCCATCGAAACCTCCCGAAGGGCGCGTCACGTCTGCAACGCCCCGAATCCGCAGTGCCTCCCCTGATTCCGACGATGGAATCATGATGTCCCGTACTTGCGAACGTGACGCGCCGGACGAAGCGGTTTCGATCAGAGTATTCCAAGGGCGGCATGACGTACCGAAATGCACCACGAGCCGCACCGAAACGTCAAAAACCGACGCCAATACTGAGCATGGTCGCATGAAGGCGCTGCTCGTCGGGACGGATGACGATATCGGCAAACTCGTACTCGTCGCTGGTGAATCTCGACACGCCGAAAGTGCGCTTCACCTCGGGATAAAACCGCAAGCCGGCCAATCGAATTTCCAGACCCACTCCTGCAGCAGCGGCCATGCTGAGCGTACGCAGGCGGTCCTGGTTGTTGGTGTCCGTGGCGAATCGCAAGACAGGCCCGACCAGCACATACGGGGAAATGAAGGGAAGTTTGTACTGGTAACGCACGTCTATCGGGATTTCGATGTAGGTCACGAAGTGGTCGTCGTTGACAGAGCCGGTAGCATCCGGAAACCCGGAATCCGGGGCGCCGCCAAATTCCGGCGGATCCGGCGCCGTAACAAATCCCGACGTATTGGACGGATTGAAAAGCCGGCCTGCATCCATATATCGCAATCCGGGGCGCAGCGCGAACGATCCCAACGGCAGATCGACCCACAGGTGAACGTGCCATCCGGGAACCCGCTTGAGCGAAGCCGACCGGTCATCTGTGGCGATATCGCCCAGTTCGGAAAACGTTACTCCTCCGGCGATACCCACCTGTGCGTTCGCGGGCATCGCCGCGCCAACGCAAAGTAAAAGTATCGGGACAAAACCGATCGTACAAAATCCCTTTCGCATAAGAGCGCCCCGCAAAGATAGTTCGTACAACCCGGCATGCATCAAGACCATGTATTGCAACCTTAACCGCAAACGCAAGTTTCTGCGTTACGCATAGCGAACATAACTCACTTCTCCGCGAGCCGGACAAACAAACGAACGCCTGTGAATATCGGCATTACATGCTATCCCGTGTACGGGGGAAGCGGGGTCGTTGCCACGGAATTGGGTAAGGCTCTTGCGCTTAGAGGACATAAGATTCATTTCATTGCCTATTCCATGCCGTTCCGGCTGGCGCACGTTACGGAAAATATTTCCTTCCATGAGGTAGCTGTCAATACGTACCCCCTCTTCGAGTATCCCCCCTATTCGCTGGCCCTTACGGGCAAAATGGTTGACGTTGCACGGTTCGAGCGCCTCGATCTCCTGCATGTGCATTACGCCATTCCCCATGCCACAAGCGCCGTACTGGCCCGGGAAATCCTGCGCGAGCAGGGCCTGCGCGTTCCGGTATTCACCACGCTGCACGGTACGGACATTACGCTGGTGGGACAGGATCCGGGCTTCGCGCCGGTGGTGAATCATGCAATCAACCACTCCGACGGCGTAACGGCGGTCTCCGAATACCTTCGCAGCGAAACGAAGCAGCACTTTCAGGTCGATACGCCGATCGAGGTCATTCCCAATTTCATCGACACGACACGCTTCCGCCGCTGCGAAAATAAAGCGTTCAAGCGAGCGGTGTGCCCGGATGGCGGGAAAGTCATCGTACATGTCTCGAATTTCCGCCCCGTGAAGCGCGTAGAGGACGTTATCCGCGTCTTCCACCGCCTCGTGCAGGACGGCATGGCGGTTAATCTGCTGCTCGCAGGAGACGGGCCGGACCGGATGTCCGCCGAGCGGCTGGCCCGCGAACTGGGAATATGGGAAAAGATTCGCTTTCTTGGCAAACAGGAGCCTATCGAGGAATTGCTATCCATCGCCGATGTGTTTCTCATTCCCAGCGGCTCGGAAACGTTCGGCCTGGCCGCGCTAGAGGCAATGGCATGCAACGTGCCGATCGTATCGAGCAATATCGGGGGGCTGCCGGAACTGAACGTGGACGGTGAAACAGGCTTCCTGTGTCCGCTTGGCGACATTGATGCATTGACGGAAAAAACCCGCGCCATTCTGAGCGACGATGCGCTGCATCAGCGTCTTGCGGAGGGCGCCCGCCGCCGGGCGGTGAAGATGTTCGATCAGGACCGGATCGTGCCCATGTACGAGGCCTACTACGAGCAGGCTCTGCAAGCGGCCTGACGCCATAAGTCCAGGCGTACACACCGGCGGAAGGACAGGTTACATAACGAATACTCTCGTATACAAGATCGGACCGGGAGGCGCCATTCGGTCTTTATTTTCTGTCGTCCGATCCGGCAAGGGCTACTGGTTAAACGGCTCCGTCTGCATGGCAGGCGGGGCCGTTCCCGTATCCGCTCCGGGGCCAACCCGATCGCGCACGACGGAACGCGAACTCACGGCGTATGTAGCAAGGATTCCCACCGGACCGATTGACCCAGCACCCCGCTTCCATGCAGATACAGGGATTCACCTGCAACCCGTTTCAGACGAATTGTTATGTCTGCCATGACGAAGGCGAGGCGGTGCTGATCGATCCGTCCTGCTCGACCCCGGAAGAATGCGCACAGGTCGAACGCTACATCGCCGAACGAGAACTGACCGTTCGCCGCCTGCTGTTAACGCATGGGCATATCGACCATATCTTCGGATGCGCACACTTTGCGCAAACGTTCGGGATGGGTTTCCTGATGCACCGCGAAGATCGGGTTTTTATTACCCAGGCCGAGGAGCAGGCCCAACTGTTCGGGGAAGCCATCGAAACCCCGCCTGAACCGGAGGGCTTTCTGAACGAAGAGGATCGCGTACCTTTCGGCAACACATCGCTCGATGTACTGTACACGCCGGGGCATTCCCCGGGATCGATTTCCTTCTACGAAGCCGCTTCGCAGGTAGTGATTTCCGGAGATGCGCTGTTCCGGGGATCCATCGGGCGTACGGACCTGTGGCGCGGCGACTTGCCCGAACTGATGCGCTCCATTTTCGAGAAGATCGTTCCCCTCGGGGACACGGTACGCGTCTATCCCGGTCACGGCCCTGTCACGACCGTTGGAGAAGAGCGGCGGACGAACCCGTTCCTTGTATTTCCCCCATGAAACGACTTCACGGACTCATTCTGCGCATGCTCCCGGGACGCGTTCTCGGATGGTTGGGAACGCTCATGTTTCTGCTGGTGATGCAGTTTCTGATCAAGTACCTGCCCGATCTGGCGGGCAAGGGGCTTCCTCTTGGGGTGCTGCTTGAACTGATCGCTTACAACCTGGCTTACATGGTGGTCCTCGCCGTTCCGATGTCGCTTCTTATCGGCGCCATGATGACGTTCGGACGTATCGCCGAATCCCGGGCCTGGGTTGTGATCAAGGCGTCCGGCGTCTCGCCTATCCGGCTTATCTGGCCCACGCTCCTGATTGGAGCATTTGTCGCCACCGGCATGACGTACTTCAACAACCGCGTGTTGCCGGAGGCAAACTTCCGCGCCCGCAACCTGTGGTACGACATACGCCGGAAGCGTCCGGATTTCGAGTTGCGTTCCGGCATGTTCTACGAGGGAGTACGAGGCTACAGCATCCTCGTGCAGCATGTGGCCGCCGGCTCCGGAGAGCTGAAGGATATTCTCATCTACGACTACACGGACAATGCCCAGGCCGTGATCAAGGCGCGCGAGGGGCGCTTGCTCCCCCTGCAGGATCGACCGGAACTGGCGCTTACCCTTTTCGATGGCGAAATACACCGCATGCCGGAGGGACAACAGTTCTTCCGAGCCGAAGAGCGCTACGAGCGGCTCACCTTCGACAAATACCGCATGACGCTGGACGCTTCCGAATTCGCCTTCGAGCGGTCGGCGGAAGGCCGGACAAATCGTTCGGACCGCACCATGTCCACCCGGGACATGATCGGCTTTGTCGATTCCCTTCGGCAAAGCATCGACTCGTCTCTTGTCCGCCTTGCCGGATATTTCGCGCCGGGGAGCTTTGGAAACAATACACCCGAGAACTTTGGAGACAATGCGCCGGAGAACTTTGAAAACAATGCACCGGCGAGCTTTGCAAACAATGCACCGGAGGACTTTGGAGACAATGCGCCGGAGAACAGGATGCCAAAACCCTTCCTTGCAACGCTCCCGGCAGCAGAAACCGGGATAGCCGCATCGTCCGGACGCGCTCCGCCAGGGGACGAAGAGATCCTTACCAAAGCCATAGAGAACGCCCGGAATATGCGTATGATTATTGACGATACGCAGCGCGGCATCGCTTGGGAATTGCAGCGAGCCGACCGGTTTCTGGTGGAGATCCACAAGAAGTACTCCATCGCCATCGCGTGTCTTATTTTCATGCTCATAGGCGCCCCGCTGGGGCTGAGCACCCGGCGCGGCGGTCTGACTTCGGCAGGCATTCCGGCAGCGGGTATTTTCCTCTTTTACTGGGTGACGCTCGTACAGGGAGAAAAGCTGGCGGACCGCGGCTTTCTCGAACCCTGGATCGGTATGTGGATCGCCAACCTTGTGATGATCGCAGCAGGGCTATGGCTGATGGTCTACGTAACGCTGGATCTGCGCGCCACAACGCCTCTCCGCACCCGGCTCCTGCGCCTTTTGCAAAAACATACGCCATAACGACACGCGCCGTACGATCCCCTGCCTGTCCGATGCTGTATCTCGTCCCCACGCCGATCGGCAACCTCGAAGACATTACGCTCCGTGCCCTCCGTATTCTGAAGGAAGTGGACCTGATCGCCTGCGAGGATACGCGCACCTCGGGCATACTCCTTGCCCGCTACGAAATCGGCACGCCGACCATCAGTTACCATGAACATAACGAACGGCGCCGGACGCCGGACCTCGCCGAGCGGATGCAGGCGGGACAACGCATCGCCCTCATAAGCGACGCCGGGTCGCCGGGGATTTCGGATCCGGGATTCTATCTGGTACGAACATGCAAGCAACACGACATTCCCGTGGAGGCGCTGCCCGGACCTACCGCTATCATACCTGCGCTCACCGTCTCGGCGCTCCCTGCGGAGCGCTTTGTTTTCGAAGGGTTCCTGCCCGTAAAAAAGGGGCGCCGCTCCCGACTCGAAGCACTCCGGGACGAACCGCGAACCATGGTTTTCTACGAATCGCCGCACCGGGCCGCCGCCACGATGAACCAGTTTGCGGACGTCTTCGGACCTGATCGTCCGGCGGCGGTCGCGCGGGAAATGACCAAGAAGTTCGAGGAAGTCCGGCGGGGAACGGTGGGAGAACTGGCGGCTTTTCTCGAAGAGCAACGTAGGGTCCGGGGGGAGATTGTGCTGGTTGTGGCGGGGGCTGGCGTTACGATGGAGTTGTGGGGGTGAGGAGGTGTAGTATGTACCCGAAGCACCTCTACCCGGCCTGTCCCGGAGCTGCATTTTGATGCCGCCCGCAACGCCCGCAACGCCCGCAACGTACGACGCAAATACGGGGCAGCAAGTCTACCCGATAATTTTTGTGCGCCCTGGGACGAAATACGGTCACCTACCAGAGGGAAACCCGCCAAATTAAGAGCCGATTGAAAGAACTGCTCCATCTTGATCTTTTCGTTTCCTCGTGCGTAGGTTGTAGAAGCCCAAGGCCACGAAAAAGAACCGGCTATGTCTGAACAGAGCAGTGGATTTGAAGGCACTCAGCCTGTGCGCGTCGGGGTGGACTTGGACAAGTACATTGACCAGCGGATAGAAGCTGGTTTTCTGGCGAGAGAAAATGTGCTATGGCGGGTACTTTGGAAATGGCTCTTGGTATCCATCGGCGGGGGAGGAGTAGGGGGATACCTTCTTACCCTCCTTTTTTCATGAAATGCACTCTGTCATGAAGATAACTATCCCTAAGACCTACTTGAAAATAACCGGCTCTCGGGCAGATATGTTACGTGATTTCCTGGCCCGTAATGCCGTTGCCAAAGAAAAGGACGGCGGAGAATACCGGGCCGGAATGCTGTTGGCGGCGGACAAGTACATAATCAAGATGGAACAGAACGAAAGCGGCCTGCGCTACAGCGTGGGGTTTGATCACGAAGGTGATTCGTTTGTGGCGATAGGTCCCAATCTGGCCAAGCAACTTGTGAGCGAAGCAGTGCCCTTGTTGGCTATCGGCGGCTCGGAACACCGTATGGCGTATACGGAATAACGTTTCACGCCGTCAGGTCTTTGAGCATCAACCGTCTGGCTCACTATTGGGCCTGGAGTTCCGGTTCATCTGCAGCGCTCGGCTCAGGCCCGGATTGTTCTTCAGGCGCGTCGGGCCCCTCGAAAACCACGCGACCATCCCGCCAGAACACGGCGTATTGCCCCAGTTTGCGCTTGCGCTCCAGCGCTTCGGCAACCGCTTGCCGCAGGCACTCGAGTCCTTGCCTTGTAAACTCATCCAGTTCAGCCATCGTGCCGTATTTTCTCGAGGAGTTGCAGAATATCCGGTTCGGTCTGCACCACCCGAAATCCCATGCTGCGTTTGGGAGATTGCGAGCGTTTTTTCCGGGGCCAAACCCGAATTGCATCATGATGTAAAGAGATTAAAACACATCGTTTTGAGTAAAAAATATACCGAAAAGGTATATAAATGGTGCTAAAAAGGTATAAAAACTATTCAAAAGGGGTAAAATGGATCGTTGGGGCCCGGCGAATTCGGCC
>LXNJ01002037.1_pt1 | contig 11391 bp, 10 predicted proteins | sample 809081 | NCBI WGS metagenome assembly LXNJ01 (sample SAMN04870510, study PRJNA318959) | sponge metagenome | biome: sponge; feature: marine sponge reef; material: water | host: Petrosia ficiformis | place: Greece: Milos, Mediterranean Sea | collected 2013-05-29 | depth 5-7 m
ATATCCGCTTCCCACCTAAAAGCGCCCTCCGGGGTTGAGGACACCTGTAATTCACCGCTTACTCGACCGGTGGCTTTTTGCACATATGCAGGCAAGGGGGCCAAGTCCAATAGTGGCGCGACCTGCAAAGAGACGAAACGCGCGTTCGCATCTACCCTGAAGGCCGAGAGAGTTTTCCGGTTTCGCGACACAGCGACGTCAAAACTGAGCTTCGCATCACGTGGAACATCTCCAAGAGATACCAAGCCGAGCCTTTGCAAGAAATCATTCGCAGATGGAAAGTCACTAACCTCGATGGAAAACGCAGCTTCATCATTACTATTTACATCCCATTTCGCGGGCTTTTTGAGTTTCGCCATAGCGAACGGCAACTTGATTTCCAGGGTGTTGATACTCGCGGATACATTCTTCGTATCGATGTTTCCCCTTGAGTGAAGAACGGTTTTCCCTAAAGACAGGGCCTTCCATTGATTTCTCTTGTCCATCCTTACTTTCGCGCCGAAGTCCTGGGTTTCCAGAGCCACATCCCATCCCACACGTTCGCCGGAAACAAAAACTATTCGCGCTCTTCCGCCCACCTTTCCCTTAATTTTCGAGACATGGTCAACAGGGGGAATCAATTCATCGAACCGATCCAGGTCCACCGGATCGAAACGAGAGTCCAACTCTATTCGGGAGAAGTCATCCGAAATCCTGCGGTCCCGCTTCGCCGATACCAGAATTCGAGCCGTCGCGCTCTCTTTTAGACTTGGAAGAGGAATGTCCATGATTTGGGAAATCCAGCTGCCCACCTCTCTCATATCGCGGATGTTCACTTCCGCATGAACTTCATCTCTCGCCGAGACGTTCCAGAGGAAAGGTTTAGTCAGTTTCGAATCCAGAATAGTCGTTTCGATAAAGAAAGTTTCGACCCGAGCGGAACCATCGAGCCGATCAAATCGACCCCTTGTCTTCAGTTTCAATCCCGGTAATATCAATTTCCGCCAACCTGCCTGGCGTTTCATTTGAAAATCTGCGTGGATGTTTTGGCCGTTCAAGTCGACATCCCATGTAGCCGGTTTTCTTGCAAAAAAGTTGAACTTCAAGTTCCCCGCGAAAATCCCTTCTCTAAATCGATAGCCCGGAATCATCGGCGACACGGCAGCCAGGGTATATGCATCGAACAAAGGCATTTCGAGCGACACGCGATAATCCGGCCCTTTCATATTGATGTGCACATCGCCTTTTAGTTGGATTATTTGTCGGCCGACAGGGGTCCAGCATTTCCCGTCAAGAAAAACATCCAACGGTTCGCCAGGTTTTATCCTGTCTATTTCGATGTGGGAAAAAGAACATGAACCGTCGAAAGCCGAAACTCCATTACCGGCATCGAATCGCAACTCGGTTTTTACGTCATAAAGATCGAGTTCGTGAATGACAATACTGAATCCTGATTCGTCGCCTTGCGGGACGCTCTCCGCCGCTTCGGCGGATTTAATAAAGGAAAACGTATTTCCCCCATGCGCCGAAGCCGTTTTGCCGATTCCCTGGTTCAGTTTGTCGATGATTTCCTGAAAATCGAACCTGCCGTCTGCATCACGATGCACATGGGCGGAGGCGCTTTTGATGTTGAGCTGGAGAATGCTGATACGCTTGTAAATCAGGGCTGATGGATTCAGCAGTATCTCAACCTCGTCAAGTCGAACAAAGGGGGTGCTCTTCCCTCGGCCTTCTCTCCTGTCGATGACGATTCCGCTTGCTTCGATCTTGAAGAATCCCAAATTCAGCCGTTCGATGGATACTTTTCTTCCAAGGAATTTTTGTCCTTCCCTCTCCGCGATTCTGATAATTTCATCGGAGGAAAGAAATATTTGCACAGCTATGATCGCGACAATGATGAAAACGAAAAATAAGCCGGCACACCAAACTACCCATTTTAGGAATCGATACATACCGAACTCTTATAGGCAAAATCGAAGGCGGCCCGTGGCTCAAAGAATATTTTAGATTTCACGCCACTCCCTGATAATATAACATTAGAGGAATATAAATATTTTGTATCTCCTGTGATTTTTACGATAGAACCTTTCTCCATACTGATATAGTACCTTTATGAAGAAAAATCCCGATGGACCTGACGGATACCCCTACCGCCTGAAATCAAGCCAAGGGCGAGGAATTTTCTCCTGGTGCATGTACGACTTCGCAAACTCTGCCTTCCCAACTTTAATCGTAACTGTTGCGTATAGCGTCTATTTCAAGCAAATCGTAGCGGGCGGTGGTGGAAGTGGAGATTTACTGTGGGGAGTATCTCTCTCCATCGCAATGATTGTCAGCGTGACCATCACCCCTCCTCTGAGTGCAATCGCTGATAGGCAAAGCGCCCGGAAACGCTTCTTGATTCTTTTCGCCTATATTTGCGTAATAGCCACCGCTCTTTTGGGGTATGTAACTGCCGGCATGATCTTCACCGGCATGGCGCTATTCATTATCGCCACCGCTGCATTCGAGAGTTCTCTCATCTTCTACAACTCTTTTTTGCCTGACGTCTCAACACCTAAAACCATCGGGAAGGTAAGCGGATGGGGCTGGGGACTTGGATATCTGGGTGGACTACTTTGTCTTTTTTTAGTCAAACCTTTGTTGGCCGGAGGCTTTTCACAAGAAAATCTTCCCTTGTTCCGCATGAGCTTCGTTGCGGTCGCTGGGTTTTATGGCCTTTTTACACTTCCCTTAATTTTTTGGCTTCACGAGGCCAAAATGAATTCCGCTAAAGAAAGCGAAAAAGGCGCTTTCGCAGAATTATGGAAAACACTGCGGGACACGAAAAAGACTCCAGGCGCACTCAGATTCCTGGTTGCCTTTTTCCTCTATAACGACGGTATTGTCACCGTCATCTCTTTCAGTTCGATCTATGCAGTCTCAACACTGAAGTTCAGTATGGGCGAAGTGTTAAGCTTATTCATTATGGTCCAAGTCTCGGCTGGCATCGGCGCGTTTGCGCTCGGATATTTAACGGATGCTTGGGGACCGCGAAAAACGATTCTCCTGACTCTAGTGAATTGGTGTGTGGTCGTCATTGTCGCCTATTTCACTGAAACGAAATATGTCTTCTTGGGCGTTTCGTTGCTGGCCGGGCTTTCTCTTGGTTCCAGCCAATCAGCAAGCCGAACTCTGATGGCCAGCTACATTCCTGAAAAAAGGGCCGCGCAATCATTTTCGTTTTACGGCATTTGCGGCAAAATGAGTTCGGTTCTCGGCCCACTTGTTTTCGGGGGTGTGTCCGCTCTGACTGGTGACCAGAGAACTGCGATATTGTCTGTACTCATTTTTTTCCTGGTGGGGGGCACCTTGCTTTGGCTGACGCCGGAAACCAGGAAATCGCCTCTGACTAACTCTGAGGCATGATTCGCTCGAATGTTTTTGCGAAAAGCGCAAATTGTTGATTGATTCGTCTCTTGCGGCCATCTCCCGGAGTTGAATTGGATTTTCGTGAACAGATTTACCAAAGGCTGATGTTTCATCTTGGGGAAGTCGATGTTTCGAGAGAAACCGTCGATGCCTTCACGTCGGATATCGTTCACATTCTTGACCGCATAACACAAAACAGAATTTACGAGGCCAGTTTACGCCAGGTTCTCCAGAGGTACGCTGACGAATGGGCGGAGCAATCTTCTCGTAGAATTTTAGACTCCCATAATGACGAAGCTACCGAAATCGTCTACGAAATGATTGACCGCCAAGCCAGGAATCGCGCCATTCGCGCTCTCAGGAATGTATTGCTCGACACGCTGCAAGGCCGGAAAAAACCATTGGACGATCTTGATTTTTTTGACGAAATCGAATGATTCCTTAGAGTGAGGTTCACAATGCCAGAAAAAAATTTAGCGGAAGAAATCGCCGAACGTAGAGGACGCAGATACCCGGCCCATGAATTCATTGCCGAAAAATTTCCCGACTACATGGAAGCGCTTTTACATCTCGATGAGATCATTCGTGCGAAAGAGAGAAGATTCGATGAAACAATGCATGAACTCTTTCATATATTAGCCCTCGCCGTTGAGGGTTCTAACCCACATAACCAGCCTCACCTCAAACAACATCTGAAAAAAGGGCTCAAGCTAGGTTTGCATCCAGAAGAAATTGCAGAAGCGCTCATGGTATGTGTAAACCCTGCAGGCTCCAAGGTGCTCACCTATGGCGTCACCTGCATGCTCGAAGCAATGGATGAACTCAAAGAAGAGGGCTGGAAGTATCCCGACTAACAAGACTTTTATTGGCAACACTCACGCATCTGCTCGAATCGCTTCCTCACGCAAAGGAGAATATATACCGATATATGTAATGGGGGTGGGGGCATCCAGCTGGTGCGGCACACCTTTCGGTATATGGACCACTTGACCCGCTTTGACCTTGCGCGTTTCACCGGCGACGGTGAAAGTGGCCTCGCCTTTCATGAGATATACAAGCTGCTCTACATCATGAGTATGGTTCTGCTCCGTTCCGCCTTCTCTTTCGATATACAACATCATGACCTGTTCACCGACAACTAGCCTACGCTCCCTGCCCGGCATCTTTTGGGGTTCAATTTCCGCCAGATCATAGAAATACTGCATCCGCCCACTCCTCCTTGGTTTTCGTTTCGAATTGATTTTCCGATTGTTGACTTTTAGAGACCCGAACGCAAGGTCATCGCAAGACCCTCCTTGCAATCACCCACTCATCATCCCTAGAATCCACACCTGCTGTCTCGAAACCTCCGCAGTTTAATTGAGGATAATTAATTTATGCATTCAGATATCCGAGTTCGATTTGCTCCATCCAACACGGGCCACCTCCATATCGGCGGTGCGCGCACCGCATTGTTCAATTGGTTTTTTGCGAAACATCATGCAGGAACAGCTATTTTGAGAATCGAAGATACCGACCGCCAACGATCTACGGAAGAATACTACGACGCAATCATGGAGGCATTCGACTGGCTGGGTCTCGAGTGGGACGAAGGTCCATATCGTCAATCTCAACGGATGGATATTTACAAGGAATCAGTCAACAAACTCCTGTCGTCCGGCGCCGCCTATCGGTGTACATGCACGCCAGACCAAGTGAACGCCATGCGTGAAAAAGCTCGCGCCGAGGGTAAAACTCCGAAATACGACGGCACATGTCGAGGTCGATACGACAAAGACCCGAATGTCCCATTTTGTCTTCGACTCCGTACGCCCGATGCCGGGGAAACGATAGTCGACGACATCCTCGCCGGGGAGGTAGTGTTCGAGAACTCACAACTCGACGATATGGTTATTGTTCGCACCGACGGGACGCCAACATACAATTTCTGCGTGGCCATCGATGACATCGATATGAAGATCACTCACGTGATACGTGGCAACGATCACCTATCCAATACCCCCAAACAAGTCCTGGTCTATAAAGCCCTGGAAGAACCTACGCCAAATTTCGCACACATATCGATGATATTGGGACCTGATAAAAAAAGACTATCTAAGCGCCATGGCGCAGATTCGGTACTGGAATATAGAGACCGGGGGTTTCTCCCTGAAGCGCTGATCAACTATCTCGTTCGGCTCGGCTGGAGTCATGGAGATCAGGAGATTTTCACCAAAAAAGAGATCGTCGAAAACTTTTCTTTGGAAAATTTAAACAGATCCGCCGCAATCTTTAATCCCGAGAAATTATTGTGGTTGAATCAGGAATACATCAAATCGGCCGATGGCGATTTTCTTGTCGAATCGCTCGATACAGGCCTTAAAGAGCGAGGCTTATTACCAGATTTACTGACGCACGGAACACGTAAGGGAATTGTGAATGAGCTCAGAACACGCTCGAGAACTATATCGGATATGATTGATGGTGCTCGTTTTTTCTTTGAAAATGAAATCGAGTTTGACGAGAAGGCCGCTTCAAAATTCTTAAATCCAGAAAACTCGGGTTTGATAATGAAGTTGCGTGATGAATTAACCAAAATCGAGACATTTTCAACTGAAAACGTCAAATCAGTTTTCCATCTCGTTATGGAAGAAGAGACAATAAAGCTCGGCAAACTGGCTCAACCGGTGCGCGTCGCCATTACGGGTGGGACCATCAGTCCGGGTATTTTTGAAACGATCAGCCTTCTCGGGAAAGACAGAACTATCCTTCGACTCAACACTGCATTGGCCAAAATCGATGAATAGTGATTCCGGTATCGTCCTTGACGAATAAAGAACTCATACATATAAACATCTAGGTCTTTTTGGGGGATCGTCTAGCGGCAGGACACCAGACTCTGGATCTGGGTACGGAGGTTCGAATCCTCCTCCCCCAGCCACTTAGTTCTTTCGATTTCACATCCGGCACACGGGTATTCGTAGTTTTCTCTAATTCTTTATGCAAGGAGAGGACAATGACTTTAAGAATCAATGATGAAGCTCCAGATTTTTCTGCAGACACAACCCAAGGCCCGATCAATTTTCATGAATGGATTGGCGAGGGTTGGGCTATAATGTTTTCACATCCAAAGGACTTTACTCCAGTCTGCACCACTGAGCTCGGGACCATGGCCGGACTTAAATCCGAATTCGACAAAAGAAACTGCAAGGTGATCGGCATCAGCGTCGACGGGGTTTCCGATCATGAAAAATGGTCGGAAGACATCGAAAGTTCACAGGGCCATACCGTGAATTATCCCTTGATTGGCGACCCTGGACTTAAAGTAGTCAAAGCCTATGACATGCTGCCAGCTGATTCGGGCGACTCATCCGAAGGCCGGTCGGCCGCTGATAATGCGACGGCCCGCTCGGTGTTCGTTATCGGCCCGGACAAGAAAATCAAGGCAACACTCACCTATCCGATGAGCACTGGCCGGAATTTCAGTGAAATCCTGAGACTACTGGACTCCTGCCAGTTGACGGGCAGTGAACAGGTGGCAACTCCGGCAAACTGGCAGCAAGGTGGAGACGTGATCATTTTGCCGGCCGTATCCGATGAGGATGCGAAGAAGAAATACCCGGAAGGATGGGAGTCACCCTTGCCTTATATCCGGTTCGTAAAACAACCGTGAGTATAGACTCTGCACCTGCCGATGGGCCCAATGAAAGGGTGCAGGGCTGACTTCTAGTCGAGAGAAAGAAAGAGCCGCGGCCGATGCTGGCCGCGGCTCTTTATGCTTTCTAATCAAAAGACTTAGTTTTTCCAACCCTCTGCTGCCATGGCCTCTTTCACCATGCTCAAATCCATGCCTTCCTTGCGAAGATCCACTGTACGTTTCGCTTTACGCTTTTTCAGAAGTACCTTGCCCATGTGATCAAACCATTTGTAATCCGCCTCTGATGGGAGAAGGCCAAAAGTCAGATCGTTCACAGAGGCTTTTACTATTTTAAGCTTTATTTTTGAGCCTTTTGATTGCAAGTGGTTCAGGTAAACACGCGCAAACTTATCGCGATTGTCTCTGTGCAATTTCATGCCACGAATGAATCCTCTCAAAAATTGCGTATATACATCTCTGTCTTTTTTGAGGGTTTTTCCATTGGCCATGATTATCCACAGGTTGTTTGCATATTTACAAAAAGTTTCCACCGTGCGGGCATATCCCCTGTCGATGGCTATGGCAGCTTGCGGGTTGTTCAAAGCTATCATATCCACCGTCCGGGATTTAAGCGCCGCCATGCGGGTATCATTGTTCATGTTCACGGTCGTGAAGTCATTCACGCTTAAACCATATTCCGGCAGAATGAAGGTTGTCAGCGTGAAATATGTACCAGTAGCTTTACCTACGCCAAGTCTTTTGCCCTTCAAGTCATGCAAGGTTTTAACAGGTGATTTTGGAGATGTGAGAATCTTGTTTGCCTTGCACCAATAATTTGCATTTCCGATTCCAGGTGCATTCGCTTTCTTTGATATCGCCGAATAAAAGGCACGATCGGCGGCACCGCCGACATCCAGTGAATTCGACAAAATCGCCTGACGCATCAACTTCCCCTGAGCGAATTGTTTAATGGTGTATTTTCCCTTGCCGATAGTCTGATTATAATAGCCCATCTTATGAGCAACGATGGTGACCGCTCCCATGACAGAGCGATGGTGGCCGATGCGGAACGGCGCCGCACTTGCTGAAAATGCAGTCAATAGAACTCCTGCAACAGTCAAGGCGACAACAAGAAACGTACCTCTACGATTCATCACATAATCCTCCAAGAATTCAATTGCCCGAAGGCGTTTTTGGATGAGAAAGCGGCAAACCCGCTATATGGGAACAAATCCCAAAACCAAAAATCTTTATACATTCGCTGTTATCAAAAAACATTATCACACTTGGAAATACCTTTGCATCCCACTCCTTGTGTTTGAAATTCGCCGGTCATTATCGGACTCAGAAAATTACCCATGCTCCCCTCAATCGGTGACAACGGGATCAGGCTCGGGTTGTCGTCTTTGCAACCACACAGCCAAAACAAAGCCCACAAGCAATACTATTGGAAGTGTCCAAAAAGCATTCAGCATCCCGATTCTCTCCCCAAGCAAAGAAAGGGGAATCGCCGTTAATCCGGCAAATATCCAACCACCACCCAATATCAATGAACTTGCGAACCCCCGGTGTTCGGGCAAATATTCTTGCGCCAGGGCAACGGATACCCCCATCGGCACAAATACACCGGCGCCAATGATGGCGAGAGATATATAAGCCCACTCCAAGGAAGATAACTGAAACGCCACCATACCGCCCAAGGCGCATCCGACGCCGATGGCAATCACCTTGGGCTTCCCGTACCTGTCACCCAGTATACCCCCGAGCATCACACCGATGGCACCCGAGAAAAATATGACCGTATTGGCCATGCCGCCGCGCCAAAGCCCTAAACCCTTATCAACAAATATCGCGGGCAAAAATCCCCCCAAATTCGCCAAAGTCGTCCCCCTAACGGCAGCGATGCCAAACAGGAGAAGCATGGGTCCACGGACATGCTTAAGCGCAACGACCAATCCTTCCCGCTCGAGCGCTTTTTCATCTTTTTTCTTTCTCCGAGGTGGAGCCGGCATCCCTAATTTCACACCCGCCATCGCGAGCACCGCCACGAGGATGAATACCCACAAATGTTCCATCCCCATCGTTTCCGCGATGAAGATGGCAATCAACGGGCCAATTGCAAAACCCAGCCTCCCCGCTGTAACGAACAAGCTGACGATAAAGCCGGCATGCTCGGAACTCAGCCTGCCCGCACGCGCGGCCATATCCGGATGGCATAAACCAAAAAGAATACCACCCATGATTACTGCGGCGGCCAAGCCATAGACGCTCGTCACCCATCCGATCGCCGTAAAAGCAACGGAGCTCCCGATCAGACCTACGGCAAGCCAGGGCAACCAGGGCCACTTGTCGATTACTATACCGGTAATAGGCTGTGTGATTGAGCCGCTCACGGCCTGACATGAAATTAAAAATCCGATTGTAGTGATACTGAGTCCGAGTTTTTCTTTCAACAATGGCACAAGGGGCGCAAAGAAGTTTGCTTGGCTATCGACCACAAAATGCGCGAAGAAAATGAGGCCTGTCCCGGTCCAGGGTAAAGTTCGAAAGGATGGCTTTTCTTTATTCTGAGGGTTATTCATATCTACCTTGGCGCCAAGGCTTTTAGAGTGCGCTCGACGGCATCTTGATAGCTTTCATCCGCCAACACGGGGTCTATCATCAAGGCGGGCATATCCACTCCGGCCTCAAGGAAAGCGGCCAACCGTTCCCGGCACCTCTCCGGCGGGCCAACAAGACAAAATTCATCAATGATGGCATCTGTAATACCATCTCTCAAAGCTTTTTGATCGCCACTTTCGAAGGCTCGCTTTATGAATTCTGCCTCTTGCTCATAACCACTTTCCCGAATCGAATTGTTGTATGCCGGCAGTCCCAGCCAATATGTCAATGTTTGGCGAGCAGCTTCTCTCGCGAAGTTGAGGTCGTCACATAAGAAGGTATGCAAACCAAGATCAACTTCTACATTACGAGGATTTCTATCCGCTCGTTTCGCACCAGTGTCTCTCGCTTCCATATAGGCGCTCATTCTTGATAGCGGAACCATGTACGGCAATAATCCATCGGCAATTTCTCCGCCAAGCTCTGTCATTTTGGGGCCGACAGCCGCTATGTATATTCGGACCGGATAGTTTGAGCGCCTGAATTTCAATTCCTCCCCCTGGTAAGTCTGCACAGGCAGAGGATATACAGGCTCGCCATCCAATACTCCCTTTACCTCACTCACATATTTACGCATATCTTCCAGAGGATTTCCGGGCTCTATCCCCATCGCTTTGACCCGGGGCGGGTGCCCAAGTCCGAGACCTAGGATATAACGGCCGCCGGAGATTTCGTTAATCGCCACCGCGCCTTGAGCCGCCATGGAGGCATGGCGCAGATAAATGATGGCTACCGAACTTCCGATCTCAATCCTGGTTGTGTATGTCGCCATCAACTGATTAATGGCCAAAGTGTCCGTTAGAGATTCTGTCGTATAAACTCGATCATATCCTAATTCCTCGCCAAGCCTGGAAACCTCTCCCAATCCCTCGAAAGAAATGTCCGCAAAAGTGAGAAGCCAAAACCCGAGGCGATGCGTCATATCAAACCTTTCAATAATTCCATATCTTTGAACATACTCATTGGCATAATCTACCGCCATCAATCAGTATGACTGTCCCATTCATATATGATGCTTCATCAGAAGCCATGAATACAGCGCAATCGGCGATTTCTTCCGGAGCAGCAAATCGTCCCAACGGTATATTGCTCATCAGTTTCTCTCGTCTATCTGCTTGCGTTTCCACGCGATACTTCGTCCCCTCACTCAAAGTCGTTCCCGGGGCTATCGCATTCACCCGAATCCCTTTGGGCCCGAGTTCGGCGGCATGCGCCTTCGTCATCAGATGCATGGCCCCTTTTGTCGCACAGTAGAGGGAATTATCGGGAACTCCCGCTTCTCCAGATGTCGAACCAATGTTGATGATCTGACCTCCTGTCCTGGGAATCATGTGCTTGGCTGCCAACCCACTCAGAATAAACGAGGCCATCGCATTGACTTGAAAAAGCGCAACTACCTCTTCATGCGTGATTTCTTCCACGGGCTTGTTGCAGCGGATTCCAGCGCAGTTCACCAAAATATCGAGATGCCCCAGATGCATCAGGGCGCGACTCATTAAAGGAGCCGCATTCGCCAGATTCGACAAGTCAACCCCCTCGCCAGCCGCAGATATTCCTTGGGTCTTACAATGCGCGAGGGTCGACTCCAAAGCTGTTTGGTTTCTACCACCTGCCAAATAAAGTGAACATCCCTCATCGGCAAAACGCCTCGCTATGGCGGAGCCGATCCCCACAGAGGCTCCTGTAATGAATGCAGTTTTACCTTCTAGCCGCAATCGCATGTC
>LXNJ01002038.1_pt1 | contig 11390 bp, 8 predicted proteins | sample 809081 | NCBI WGS metagenome assembly LXNJ01 (sample SAMN04870510, study PRJNA318959) | sponge metagenome | biome: sponge; feature: marine sponge reef; material: water | host: Petrosia ficiformis | place: Greece: Milos, Mediterranean Sea | collected 2013-05-29 | depth 5-7 m
TTATACCATTTCTAAATAATAACTTCTCATTAACAAAAACGCGTTCGTAGTCGCGCAATTCATTGCCAAATCAACGCCAAGCGCACTTGGGCGAATACGCCAAATCAACGGTATGAATCATGGCGAATGCCGGACGGGGAATGCCAAAAGGCATTCGGACCGTTGATTTGGCGCATTCGTCTTTAGGCACTCCCCGTGTGGTATTCGCCATGACTTGTCGCCTCGGACATTCTTTCTTCTGTTGATATTCCATTAAATTACAATATGTTAAATGGGACATTGTATTTTTGAATTGGTATTATTTTTAACCCTTTACTTTTTGTATCGCTTTGATAAAAACAGAATCGCAGTTAGAATTATATTTATCGGAACCAACAACTGATGTGATATCGGCAATCGCTTCTTTAGAAGGGGATATCCTTATTCTCGGTGTTGGTGGGAAAATGGGACCGTCGCTTGCGAAACTGGCAAAACGTGCTATTGATTGTGCGGGCGTCGTTAAAAAGGTTATCGGTGTATCCCGTTTTTCAACCGCTGGTATACAGGAATCCCTGCATAAAGTCGGTATTGAAACAATTATCGCGGACCTACTTTCGGAAAACAACCTGCAAAACCTACCGGAAATTCAAAATGTGATTTTTATGGCAGGCAGGAAGTTCGGTTCAACCGGGAACGAGGATTTAACTTGGGCATTGAACACCTACATGCCAGGACGTGTAGCAGAAAAGTTTCGAGATTCTCAATTGGTTATCTTTTCAACAGGCAATGTCTATCCGTTGACACCTATTTCACATGGCGGTGCGACAGAAAGTTCCACCGTTGCGCCAATAGGTGAATATGCCCAATCATGTCTTGGCAGAGAGCGGGTATGTTGTTATTTCTCCTCACAATTCGGAACACCGATGGTGATTCTCCGATTGAATTATGCAATTGAACTCCGATATGGAATATTACTTGATATAGCAGAAAAAGTTTACACCGGAGAACCTATATCTCTTGAGATGGGAAATGTGAATGTAATATGGCAAAGGGATGCAAACGCTATAGCATTGCATTCTTTTACACACTGTCAAAGTCCACCTTTGATCTTAAACGTGACGGGGCCGGAAACTGTTTCTATTCGATATTTAGCGATGTGTTTCGGTGAAATTTTCAATAAACCTGTCCATTTTGAGGGCGAGGAAGCAGAAACAGCACTGCTGAGCAATGCTTCGCTATGTCATCAGTTATTTGGGTATCCGTGTGTGTCTTTAGGTCAAATGATTGAGTGGGTGGCAGAATGGGTTCGGATAGGTGGGGCAATACTGCAAAAACCGACCCATTTTGAGGTGCGCGATGGTAAATTTTGACATACAAATGCAAAATAAAGTATTGACAAAAAATGCGAATTCAATTAGTATAGCAAGTGTATTTTTTCTGATGTTGGCACTCTTATTTAGAATAGATAGCGCATTCAGCCAACCACATTCTGTGCCGATTGCATTTGCTTCGGATATCAACGGAGACTGGGAGATCTATCTAACAGATTCCGTTGGAAAGTTGCCTGTGAATCTTACGCTCAATCCTGGAGCGGATTACTATCCAACATGGTCACCAGATGGCACAGAAATTGCTTTTTTCTCACGGCGCGATGCCAACCACGAAATATATGTGATGCGCGCTGATGGTACGCATCAGAGAAGGTTGACATACCACCCAGCAACAGATAAAGCACCTTCATGGGCACCGGATGGCGAACGTTTGGCTTTTAGCTCAAATCGCACAGGTCATTTCAATATCTATCTTTTAGCGTTAGAGAGTGGTGTGGTGGAAAATCTGACTGCAAACGTTTTTGAGGATGAAGTGCCGACTTGGTCTCCAGATGGAAAAAGTTTAGTTTTCCATTCAAAACGTCAGTTAAACTGGGACATCTATACTATCAATGTTAACACCCGTGAGGAACAACGATTAACACATCAGCCATTGATGGACACCTATCCAGAGTGGTCTCCAGATGGAAAACGTATTGTATATTCTTCTATGCGACAAAACGTTGATCAAGCAGACTTTGACCTTTACCTAATGGACGCTGCAGACGGTGGGAACAAAAAACCTCTTACTGATACACCAACAGATGAAGCGGTTCCAGCGTGGTCACCAGATGGTAGTTTAATCGCTTTTCAGTATGAGGAAGATGGGAGATGGGTAATTCATCTAATGAATGCAGACGGCAGCGGCCGTCGCGAACTGATTGACAACGGTGCTTGGGCAACACAGCCAAAATGGAAACTTAGTTCCACTATACTACCGATAGAACCGTTACTTCTACAATATCAGCAATGGGGTAACCTTAAGACTCCATAGGTTCCGTCAAATATAGGTGACGGGAAATAAAATGCGCAATATCTGCGTTTAATTTAACAACAAAAAGGAGATGTTTTGATGTTTTACAAAATATTAGTTTTGAGTATATTATTTTTAGCGGGTTTCCTACTCGTAAACGGCATCAGTTATAGTTATGACCGTGCCATTGAAGCAGAAATGGCTGACACTATTGAAACCCCAATGGTAATTGCCGAAGATGCAGATGCATCAGACGAACTGTATATTTGGATGGAAGGTGAACCTTTAACTGGTGGTGGTGATCAAGGTTGGGCAGAATACATAATCGATATACCAGAAGCAGGCACCTATGCGTTGTGGGCTCATGTTTTTGTGTGGGATGGCAACAGCGACTCGTTTTGGGTAACGTGGCAACCCGCTGATCCTGACGAAAATGCGCAGGAAACAAAAAATACCGAGTACCGATGGAGTATCGGCACAAAAAATGCGTGGCACTGGGATCGTATCAATCATTGGTTAGATGGTGGCACCTTTGATCGCGAATGGGAACTACCAGCAGGAGAAACAACCCTACGTATTGCTGTTCGAGAGGATGGAGCAAAATTAGATGTTATCTTTATCACCGACAATCTCTCGGCAGATGAGGCGGATGTCAATCCGCGTTTTCCTGGTCCAGAAGATAACGTAACTCCCGTTGAACCGCGAGATAAACTAACAACAACATGGGGTAAAATTAAAGCGCAAAGATAGGGCTTTGCAAAACACAGTTTAAGGGAAAAACCTCACCTATGTTTAGGTTGAGATAATCAAACCGATTATCTCAACATCTTTTCCCTACATATATTATAGTGAAATCTAAAAATAACTGGACATTTTATTAAGGTTAGCGGCGCTTGTAGTCGCGCAATTCATTGCGCCTCGGACATTTATGGTGTGTTTGAAATCCGCATAAGAACAAAATGTCCAAATAATTATGGGTTTCACTATAAACAGAAAGGAGTTTTTGATGAAATACGGTATTCTTTTTTCAACATTTATAGTTACAGTATTTTTACTAACATCTTTGGGGCTTGACGCTGAAGTTGAAATTGCACTTGAAGCAGAATTAGCAAATGTACTCCAGGCACCAATGGTTATTGCAGATGACGAACTGGCATCTGATGGGAAATACGTCTGGATGGAAGGTGCTCCCTTGACGGGCGGCGGGGACCAAGGTTGGGTAGAATTCATTATCAACATTCCTGAAAGCGGGAAGTATGCACTATGGGCCCATACTTTCGCGTGGGATGGTAACAGCGATTCGTTCTGGGTGACGTGGCAACCCGCTGATCCAAACGAAAACGCGCAAGTAACAAAAAATACCCAGTACCGATGGAGTATCGGCACAAAAAATATATGGCACTGGGATCGCATCAATCATTGGTTAGATGGTGGAACCTTTGATAGAGAATGGAAGTTTGATAAAGCCGGTGAAACGATTTTGCGCATAGCAGTCCGTGAAGATGCTACAAAATTAGATGCAGTTTTTGTTACCTCAAACACGGGCGCCGCTGCAGCAGGACAGGCAAACCTCCGACTTCCAACAGACGAGGATAGAGAGATACAGGTTGAAGGACTTGCTGTTGATGCAAAAGGGAAAGTGACAACCACCTGGGGTTCACTGAAAAAGGCGTATAACTAAAAGAAAATGGATCATCCGATAGTCTTGTTCTATGAAGTGAAAGATCTTGTCCTATGGACTCTAAGTTTGGAGATACTTGATTGAGGAAAAAGGCTTTATGAGTCTTTTTCCTTATGAAGCGATTGTTTAGAAAAAAATAGGAATGTTCACGGTAGTAATGAATGTTCCATTGGTCAAATCCGCGTTCAAATTGAATGATACGTTCGGGAGGGCCGAGTTGGAACTGCAAATTTTCTGCAGCCTGCCTATCATGCTTAACAAGCGTGTACGTTAAATATACGAAACCCGAAAGAATTCCGGCAAGGGCAAGTTTTCCTCTAAGTTTAACCGAAAGACCCTCCGCAGGTAAACTCAAATTCCAGATTAAAAGCGTAATAAGAATAAGACAAAGCGTTTTTTTTATATTCATACTAAAAATTTGGCAAAAATTTAGCGTTTTTGTGTGTTAAACTTGACAAAAAGAGATTTTGTGAGTATCCTAATAAGAATAAAGAAGACCCGCTAAGAAATGGAAACTGTAAGCATTCACCCATTAATCAAAGAACATGATTGATGTTTACAAACTTTCGGATGCGTACAGTGGTATTAGGTTAAAATATCCATCAACATTTATTAGCGAATAACTTGGAGCGTGATTAGCATGCATCCTACGGGAAAAACTCCCCCAGTAGAAAACGCGCTGAATGGTAGTAAGGAACTGACGTTTGAAGAAGTTAAAAACGAGTTATATAATCGACACCACCCGAGTTTAACATCTCTTGATATAGAGGTACATGCCAAAACCGTACATAAGATAAGAACGTTGAAGCGAAAGCATAATGTTGTGATGTTAGGTCATAACTACATGGAACCGTTGGTTTTCGGACTGTCCGATAAAGATGAACAGGGTGACTCACTAGGACTGAGTATGTTCGCTGCGAAAACGGAGGCACAGTATCTCATTTTTAACGGTGTGCCGTTCATGGCAGAAACGGCTAAAATCCTGAGTCCAAACAAAACAGTATTAGTAGCAGACAAAACAGCAGGGTGTTCACTTGCCGATAACTTCGGTGCTGAAGATGTTCGGAAATTGAAAGAACTTTACCCTGGTGCCCCCGTTATGATTTATGTTAATAGTTACGCTGATGCTAAAGCGGAATCCGATATCTGTTGTACGTCTGCGAACGCTGCACACATCGCTAAATCCATGCCCGGAGATACGCTAATTTTCGTCCCTGATATCTTCTTCGCACAGAATTTAGAGGAAGAGTTGAAGGAAGAAAAAAATGTTGTCTATCCCGGTAAAGATAATACAGCACGCGGTGCGGTTTGTGAAGTACACGAAAAATTTACACTCTCCGATCTACTTGCGATACGTGAATCTTTTGAAATTCCGAAAGGGCATCCGAAACGTAAATTATATGCACATTGGGAATGTCGACCAAATGTCCTAAAGGAAGCCGATTTCTACGGTAGCACCAGCCAAATAATGAAGGATATAGCAGCACGTGTAGAAGATAACCATTTAGAACGGGCATTTGTTGCTTCAGAATGTGAATTAACCTCCAATTTGGCACAAGAATTTCCAAAAGTTCAATTCTGGACAGCGTGTTCTGTCCGATGCTCACACATGGCGAAAGTCCGCTTGGACAAAATTGTGAATATCTTAGAAGCAATTGACAGCGGTGAAGACCTCGCCGAATATGAAGTTACGCTGGACCCAGCAGTAATTGACAAAGCACGTTTGCCAATTGAACGTATGCTTGAAGCGAGCGTATAGAAACAAAATCGGTTTATAGTAAAATTTGACTCTTGGTAGGCGCGGTTTCAAACCGCGCCTACTTTTTTTGAGGGGAAATAGCGAGGAAATAAACTGCAGGTCTGCAATCTATGTTCTAAAATCTTGTTATGACAGAAATTCGATGTGAATTGCCTACATAAGCATCTGGGACAAAAGCGTAATCGAATTGGAAGTCAATATTTGCTAATGAGTCCAGACCACTTTTCCGAACACCTATACCGATCGACAATCCGTCACTCGGATTCTCGTTCAGACCGATACGATAGCCGACACGCGCAGCGACGATATCGTAAAACCACCGTTCAATACCGATATGAAAACTGGGATTCGCGTCAATCAACGGGAGATGTGCATCTGCAACGAATGCCCACAATTCACGAGGAGGCATCGCTTCTTCTGCATCTGCTTCAGGTTGTTTCCACGTTCTGTAAGCGAGACCAGCGCGGAGTGCCATCGGCAGATTTTCCCCACCGCCTAAGATACCAGCATTTTGCACGGTAAGCCCGATACCAAGATGATTGTCCATCAAGCGTAAGATTACGCCAAGATCAGCACCGATACCGTAGACGTTTTGAATATCCAATTGCTGTGATATAAACTTTGCTGTGCCACCAATGGAAGCGGTTGTACCGAATGGGTACGCAAGAGATAAACCTGTAGCAAATCCACCTACCGTTACAGTGCTATCCGGGGTTTCTGTCGGACCTATGCGGCGTTCAATTTCAGTAAAACTTCCGAGAAAACTTGCACCCCACACGAATTGTTTCGCACGCTGAGCATATCCAATTGATTGATTGTTGATGTCAACAAACGAAAAGTGTTGCATTGCGGTAAGTTCTCGTGTATGAACGGCAGTTAAACCCGCTGGATTCCAAAAAATTGTGTTAATGTCGTTAGCGAGTCCCGTGAATGCGCCACCCATGCCGACGGGTCTACTTCCCGGTTCAATCTTGAGAAACGCTGCGCCGGCGGTGCCAGCACTATCGTGGATATCAGCTGCGAAACTTTGAGGTACGGTTAGCAGTAAGGTTAAGATTACAACTGCTACAACTACACTTCTGTGCATTATCTATCTCCTTTTTCGTTTTTTCCGTTTTTTGAAGTCTTAGTCAACGACAAGTATCTTGCCTACAGCGTTGGCGCTATTTCCTGCTCCATTAACTGCTTCTAAACGGAACACGTAAAGGCCGCGCGCTACAGCGGTTCCAAATTGATTTTCTAAATTCCATTTAACCTGTGTGTCATTCCGCTGTCCCAGTGTAATATTGGAATACTTTTTCGAGTAAACCATATCCCCGCTCCAATCATAGATGTAGAGTGTCAATTCCACTGTTTCTTCCGCAGCGGCATTCAGATCGAAGGAGAAGAATGCGACATCATCTTTGGAATGCCGTAATGGATTCGGCCATCCGAAGGTTTTTCCACGGAAGGAGAAAGAAACCGACATCGTAACCTCACCGACATCGTAAACAGAGTAGTTACCTGCTTTGTCTGTGACTCGGATATCTAAGTCGTATTCACCCGATCGTGCGGGTAAAAAGTCTGCCGACCATCGACTCCAGGGTCGTTCTTGCGCATTGCTTTCATCCTCAGCCGGGACGGGTTCAATAGGTTGTCCATCAGGACCTGTTCCAATGATTTCCACAAGCCATACACCCGATGCTGGTATAGGTATCTCACCTTCACCTTGGGGACGCGGTCGTGAACCTTGTGGGTCAGCAGCCGTTCCTTCTAAAGGCACTGCTTCATCGGTAAACTCAGTCTTTCCACCATCGTTGGTCACAATAGCAGTCGGAGATGTGGTTTCATAAAGGAATTCAGTTGTGACTGAACCTTTAGGTGCAAATCCGAGTAGTTCAGAGTCATTCCCAATGCCGGTAATCGTAACTTGATGTGGGCCTTCAACATTCAATCCGTCTGATTTGAAGACAATGGTATCCACACCATTTTGCTGGGTGGTGCCAGAAAGTTCTTGACCGTTAGGATTTCTGACAACGACTTCTGACTGCGATAGATCCACTCCTAAACCTGTGTCAGAGACACTTGCTTGAATAACAACACCACCGGTTGTGGAAACTGCGCTTGGATAATCTTCGGCATTAATGTCTGTAAGCAGCGGCGCGTCATTAATAAGCAAAGAGTTAGGATCAATCACTGGTGGACTTGTATCGTAGGTAAACACCTTTTCGTAGGATTCTTCTTCATTCCCCGCTTGGTCTTTAGGGTTAACGGTAATTTTGTATTCCCCATCGGCAGAACCGTCGTCTGCAAGCGGAACAGTAAGTCGGAAAATAAGGGTCTCCTGTTCCCCAGTTTCATAAGATAGACGACCAGCGATTTCATCTGCATTCGGTGAAAGTCGTTCAAAGGTCAACCAATCTTCATCAAGGTTTTCCCAGTCAACTCCAGCTTGGTTATCTGTGATGCCCACACGAATTTCTGTCAACGAGTTACTAACCTCAGGTTCAGCCACAATGAGGTGGATCGCATCTGGATTAACTTCTGGGGTTTCCGTATCATACATAAAAGTCAACTTTTGGACCTCACCTTCCCGACCCGATGAACTAATTGGCGTGAACTCAATCGTATAAACACCGTCTTCAGATCCATCTGTTGCAAGCGGACGGACCAATCTATAGATCAACTTGTTGGTCTCACGATGCTGTTGTCCCGCGACCACTTGCTCCGCAGCGTTCAACAAGCGGACCGTTGATAGGTGGCTTTCATCTGCAGTCTCAAGCATCACTTCAATTTCATCAACTTTTTCATTTGTAAACGCTTCATCTATTGGAGCAGTGCTTGGTGATGTAGATATGACTGCCGGTAAAAGCCTGGACAGTAGGAAACTATGCTCAAGGACGGATCTACTTCCGTTCCCTGCTCTGTCTATAGCTTGGACACGAATAATGTACTGTCCATCTGCCACAAGTTGATTTGTGTTAAGTATCAACTGCGTTTTGCCATTACTGGTAAGTTCGCCAGAGATTTCTACGCCATTGGGATCAATCAATGTTACTGTTGTTACATCCCAATCTATACCACTTTCCCCTTCGTCATTCAGATTTACCTGTATCTGCGTTATGTCCTCGGTAAGCTGTGCGCCGTGAGCTGGCACTGTGCTGACAAGGGTTGGCGCTTGTGTGTCGTATATTATGGGATGTTCGACAGAAAGAACATTCCCCGCTTTATCAGAAAACGCAATTACGACGGTGTACTCTCCATCTCTACTACCATCAAGCGGCAACGGCTCATCAAGCGTGAGAAAGAGTTGATTGTTAGAATCAGTTGTTATTTTTGTAGGAATGAGGGTCCCATTTTGATTGCGCAAACTAACTTTCTGATCATCAAGTATAAAGTCTGCAGGTCCAACGTCCTGAAGTGTGAATCGGAATTGCGTCAAACTCTCGCTGATATAAGATACCGGTTGACTTAAGTTGATCGGTGCAGCGTCCGTTATTTCCGGTTCTTGCGTATCAAGAACGAACTCACGATAGGCGGTATTGCCTTGACGTCCTTTTTTATCAACAGGATAGACATATACGGCGTATCTACCGTCGGAACTTCCATCAGTGGAAAGTGTTGCTGGTTCCCAAACAAGTAGGTCAGTTCCATTCGTGGAGGTGGCTCCTGGCACGACGTCATCATCAAGGGTTGCCACTATGATGTCCGATCCGGCGTTACTGTCAAAAGATAACCCCGCCCCTGACCGGTCAAGTAAGGTTGCAGCAATGTACAGATTGTTTGCATTGACATAAGCAATGTCCCCACTACCTAATGTAATAGTATCACCGATTCTGATAGACTCAACACCTGGCAAAATGAACTCAAGGGTAAACGAGAATTGCAATGGATTTTGTACAGCATTCCCCGCTATGTCTTGTGGAGTCACGGATAAAGTATACTGACCGATCTGTGTTAAGTCAGCAAAACTCAGTGCCATTTGGGAGACGCCATCATCTTCTCGAGTGAGCGGAATTGTTTGATCGTCTGGGTCAATCAATGATACTTGCATATTTGCAAAGTCAACAAGTGTTGCTTCGGAAAACTTAATAGTGATAGTACTGATAGATTCAGAAAGTTCGGTAATTTCGTTCGACACAAGTTTCATAGGAGCCCCAGCAGTGTTTACCTCAACTGACGATACTTGTGGTGCTTTAGAATCGTAAATAAGTGAAAATCGAGAGATCGAGGTATTGCCTGCTCTGTCACTTAGACTGACATTTAGCGAATATGGACCATCTACACTTCCATCACTGGCGAACGGTTTGGAAAGTGTTAGATATAGTTGGTTTGTGAGTTCATCGTACGTCCGTGCTGCAGAAACAGGTTTTTCTGCAGCATCCATCAATGCTATGACTTGAGAGGCTAAATTAAGACCTGCAGACCCAACATCTTCAATGGTGAGGGTGAACCGATTTAATCCGCTACCGATATAGGAAACAGGATCATGCAATGTCAATGGCTGTGCAGCAGTAATTCGCGGTGCCTGTGTATCATAAATAAACTGTTGGTTGACGACTGTGCCAGAACGTCCAACTTTATCCACTGGTGTTACAGCAACATTGTATCGTCCATCGGCACTTCCATCTGTTGGCAGTGGTATGGGGGTCCAAGTCAACTGATTCGTTCCATTAGAAGTGGTTTTACCAGATACTGAAAGACCTTCGGAATTGGTGACCGTAATAGTTGAACCACCATCTCCGAACGATACACCTACACCGATAGGATCAGTAATTGTTGCAACTATTCTGGGTATAGAATTGCGGACGTAAACAGCTGAGCCCTGTTTTCCATCAATGGAGACTGAACTGACTGTTGGAAGTGCGGTGTCAAGTCTAAATTGGTACTGAGTAGCACTCTGAGCAACATTTCCTGCCTTATCTTGCGGAATAACGGCAAGTGTGTAAACACCGCTTTGTGTTAAAGAAACAAAATGAACCATCAACAGAGACGCGTCACCGTCTTCAAGGTTGATAGGTATTTCTTGTCCGTTTACTCCTGTCAGTCTCACACTGGTATTTTCGAAGTCTACCTGTGTTGCATCGGTGAACTCAAGCGTGAGACTACTCACGGATTCAGAAATCTCAGTTATTTCGTAAGATGTAAGGTCTACCGAAGTATTGCTTGTATTCGCTTTCACAGATGATAATCCCGGAACTTCAAACTTTAGTCTAAATGGATAGGAAACCGCTCCTTGTGAAACATTACCTGAAATATCGTGCGGTGTGACAGAAAACGTATACAGACCACTTTGAACTAACGAGACAAAGCGAACTATTAACTGAGACCCATCATGTTCTTCAAGAGTGATGGGTATTTCTTGTCCGTTTTCTGTTGCCAATCTCACTATAGTATTTTCGAAGTCTACCCGAGCCGCATTTGTAAACTGAAGTGTAAAACTGTTAATGGATTCAGAAAGTTCAGTTATCTCATAAGGCGTAAACTCTACAGAAGCATCAGATGTGTTCGCTTTCACAGACGATAATCCCGGAACTTCAAACTCAAGACGGAACGGATAAGGAACAGCACTTTGTGCGGTATTCCCTGCTTTATCTTGTGGTGTGACAGTGAGTGTGTAGAGACCATTTTGTGTCAAGGAAACAAAAC
>LXNJ01002039.1_pt1 | contig 11387 bp, 6 predicted proteins | sample 809081 | NCBI WGS metagenome assembly LXNJ01 (sample SAMN04870510, study PRJNA318959) | sponge metagenome | biome: sponge; feature: marine sponge reef; material: water | host: Petrosia ficiformis | place: Greece: Milos, Mediterranean Sea | collected 2013-05-29 | depth 5-7 m
CCGCCTCGGCCCGCCTCGCGATCTCCCGCGCCAGCCCATCGAAGATCCTGGCATGGACCGGGTAAAGCCCGTACCAGTAGAGCAGGCCGCCCAAGCCCTTGGGAAGGAAGGCTGCGGTCTGTTCCAGTTGGGTCTTGCCGTCGTCGGTCTCCCACACCCGGAACTGGAGCCAGGCGCGCCCCGGCAGCTTCATCTCCGCTCTCAGGCGGACCAGCCGGTCCGGCTCCAGGGCCTCCACCCGCCAGAAATCCAGCGCGTCGCCGATGCGCAGCTCGTCGGGATGGCGGCGTCCCCGGCGCAGCCCCGCACCTCCCAGCATGCGGTCGACCATGCCCCGGACCTGCCACATCCAGTCGCCATGGAACCACCCCCGGTCGCCGCCGATGCCGGTGAACACCCGGTACACCTCACGGGGCGGCGCGGCCACCTGGCGCGTGCGCCGTTCGAAGATCATCCCTTCGTGGGATTCCACGCGAGACAGGGAGTCCGGAGTGTCGGACCCGCCATGGGCGTCGCTCCAGGCGGTCTCGATGCGCCCGTGCTCCAGGTCGTCGATCACCTTCGCGATGGCGCCCGCGTAGTCCCGGGGTTGGATACCCGGGAACAACTCCCGGGCCAGATTGTCGGTGACCACGACCTCGTTCCGGAGTCCATCAATCAACGGTCCGCTCACCCCGGAAGGGATCGGCGTGATCCAGTGCACCCAGTAGGACGACAGGCGCGGCGTCAGCACCGGCACCGGCACGAGCCAACGCCTCAGGCCCCTGGCCCGTGCGTAGCCCAGCATCATCCCCTTGTAGGTAGTGACCCCGTCGCCGCCGACCTCGATGACCTTGTCGCCGCAGGCGGCGTTGGTCAGGGCCGCCGTCAGGTAGTCCAGCACGTCGTTCACCGCAATGGGCTGGACCCGCGAATAGACCCACCGCGGGCAAACCATCACTGGCAGCCGCTCCACCAAGTAGCGGATCATCTCGAAGGAGATGCTGCCGGAGCCCACGATCACCGCGGCCCTGAACTCCGTCACCGGAACGCCGCCTTCCCGGAGCGCCCGCCCCGTGTCCTGCCTGGAGCGCAGGTGTTGCGACAGTTCGGCCTTCGGGTCGCCCAGCCCGCCCAGATAGACGATCCGGCGGACGCCGGCTTTTCTGGCCACCTGCCCGAACAGCCGCGCCGCCTCCACGTCCAGCTCGTGGAACCCCGAGCCGCTGCCCATGCTGTGGATCAGGTAGTAGGCAAAGTCGACGCCGGCAAGGGCTTGGGACAGCGTATCGCGATCCAGGGCGTCACCCTCGATGATCTCCACCCGCTCCGCCCAGGACCGCGAGCGCACCCGCGCGGCGCTGCGCGCCAGCACGCGCACGCTGTGGCCTTCGTCGACGAGTCGGGGGGTCAGGCGGCCGCCGATGTAGCCGGTGGCGCCGGTGACGAGGACGTTGGCGAAGTGAACGGACCCTGCCGGAATCGACGAGGCCAAAAGCATGTCTACTTGTCGCCTTTCCTTCTTTCATCAATTTGACGGAAGAGAAGGCTTGCAAGCATCAACTGGTGGCATGCTCGATTTGAATCAATCTCCGCGTTTGCATGGGCACTCGGATTCCGAATTGCCTGCATGGCGCCGGCAAAAATGTGCGAGTAACCATCTTGAACGTTGCGGCCAGACTCTGTTGTGAGGTCACCCAAAACGATCACGGGGTCATCGGCTCGTAACGCCTTCCTCATAAGGTCTGGACCGTCAAGTTCGCGCCCTTTCTCCAACCGGTAGCGTTCTTTGACATTGCTGTTTAGCCCTTTGAACGCGGCTTCCACCGCGTCTGCATAGTGACCCGTCTCATACCGGGACCTTGCTAGCTTGACGACCATCGGATGTAACAGTGACCAAAATCCGGAGGCCTCAATCGCCTGGTTTTCCGCCGCCGTCCAGGGATAGGGCTTGCCGCATTTGCCACAGAATATTGGCCGCTTAGGAAAGCTCCACGGCTTCCCATCAGTTACCGCCTTCATGGCATCAAACGCGTTTCCGAGTTGGGCGTTGCACGAAGGGCAGTGAATCAGGTATGTCTCCCCGCACTTCCAACAAAAGGATTTGTCTTCCGCAGATTCGCCCTCTTCCCAATACAGCATGTGCCCGTTTGGGCACCGCTTAAAGAAATATCTGGCGTAAACACTCACTGTTTTCTGCTCGATATTATGTGCGCCGTCGGTTCTACAACTGCGCGTCTCGCATCGACGTACCCCTTGACGCAGCTAAATCCCGAGCAAGACCTTGGCGACAGCCGTTCGCCGACAAAGCCGGAATAGCGAACGAAATGGAGAGGGCGCCTCATCCCTGTGCTGTCCGAAGTCACCTCATGGTGGCGCGGGTACGTTGCACCGAACCCAGGGAAACTGTGCACTGTCATCCCTGGAAAATGCTATGGGCCAAATTTCCAACCGTCCGGCACGCCACCGCATCGAAGGCTCCACCTACTACACCGCCGACGACTGGTACGCCCTTCATGAGGACTAGAGCACCCTTTTCCCCTGCCTTCGTCAATAACCGAAAGCCAACTCTCTTGTTTATCTCGATCAGAACCTTCCCCGGCACCTTCATCACAACCTTTTCGGTAAGCTTACCCGCAACCTTGACTCCCGCCTGTTTCAGCACCTCCTTCGCGGAGTCTCCTATGATCGACAGCAAGACAAGGGTTCTGACTCTATCTTCTTCAAGTTCGTGCCCGTCGATAACTGCTATCGCTCCTGCCATTCTGGCCTGAATTAACCAGGATGCACCGAACGCGGCCGGGACAGCGACGGGTAACGTTAGTAAGCCACCCAGTCCCGCAATGAATCCTGCCGTAAAATTCTTGCTAGTTTCCCACTTTATCAGTGAAGCAACTCGCTCATCGTTGCTAGTGAACGAGGCATCAATCATATATTCCTTTGCCAGATTACTCGCTGACGACAGTGGCGGGACTCCATCCACCGCCGTGTCAACGATCCAGGTCACCAACTGTGATGCCTTCGGTTCATCATTGACCACGTGCTTCTCCTTCTTCGGACAACGTCTCCGGCTCAAACGGTTCGCACATTCAATCACCTGTCTGGCGCAAACCGGCGAGCACCTCGCGGAAACTGTTGAGGCCAGCCTCGAGGTTCTCGATGATCTCCGCGGCCAAGTCGTCCGGTTCGGGCAGGTTGTCCAGGTCCGTCAGGCTCTTGTCCTTGAGCCAGAAGATGTCGAGGCTGGTCTTGTCGCGGGCCGTGAGTTCCTCGTAGCTGTAGCTGCGCCAGCGGCCTTCCGGCGCGTCGTTCTCGTCCCAGGTGGGCTTGCGCTGATGCCGGTTCCGCGGGTTGTAGCAGTTCACGAAATCCAGCAGGTCCTCGTAGCGCAGGGGCTTCTTCTTGAGGGTGTGGTGAATGTTGGTGCGGTAGTCGTAGTACCAGACCTGTTTCGTCCAGGGGTCGGGGCTGGCTTCGCGGTTGTCGAAAAAGACCACGTTGGCCTTGACCCCCTGGGCGTAGAACACGCCGGTGGGAAGGCGCAGGATGGTGTGGAGGTCGGTGTTGTCCAGCAGTTTCTTCCGGATGGTCTCGCCGGCGCCGCCCTCGAACAGCACGTTGTCCGGCACCACGACCGCGGCGCGGCCGTCGGTCTTGAGCATGGTCCGGATGTGCTGCACGAAATTGAGCTGCTTGTTGGACGTGGCAGCCCAGAAATCCTGCCGGTTGTAAGTCAGGTCGTCCGTCTCCTGCTCGCCCTCCTCGTTGGTGAAGCTCATGGAGCTCTTCTTGCCAAAAGGCGGGTTGGCGAACACGTAGTCGAAACGCTGCCCCGAATCGGCCACCAGCGCGTCGTTGGGCGATATGGGCGCGCCGCCGTCGATCTCGCCGATGTTGTGGAGGAGCATGTTCATCAGGCACAGGCGCCGGGTATTGGCGACGATCTCGTTGCCGTGAAATGCCTCGTGCTTGAGGAACGCGTTCTGTTGCTGGTCCAGTTTGAAGTTGTCCTGGTTGGTGAGGAAGTCGTAGGCCGCCAGGAAGAACCCGCCGGTGCCGCAGGCGGGGTCGGCGATGAGCTTGCCGGGTTCGGGCCGCACGCATTCCACCATGGCGCGGATGAGGGCGCGCGGCGTGAAGTACTGCCCCGCGCCCGACTTCGTGTCCTCGGCGTTCTTCTCCAACAGACCCTCATAGATGTCACCCTTGATGTCGGCGACCATGGTGACCCACTCGGTGGCGTCCACCATGTCGATGAGGCGGTACAGCTTCGCCGGGTCCTGGATCTTGTTCTGAGCCTTGGTGAAGATCTGCCCCAACATGCCGGTCTTGGCGCCAAGCTCGCGAAGCAGCGTGACGTAGTGGCTTTCCAGTTCCGCGCCCCGCTTCGACCTCAGACTCGGCCAATTGTACTCGGCCGGGATGCCCACATCACGATTGCGCGGCGGCTTCCCGTACTCGTCGGCCATCTTGAGGAAGATCAGATAGGTGAGCTGTTCCAGGTAGTCGCCATAGCCGACGCCGTCGTCGCGCAGGGTGGTGCAGAAGCTCCAGACTTTGGAGACGATGGGAGCTGTGTTCATGCGGGGGAGTCCTTGGTCCTGGCTTGTCGCGCCAAGGCTTCGCCGGCGGCGGTGCGCCGATAACGCTGCTTCCGGCTGGTTGGTTTGTCGGGGAGCGTCATTTCAATCAGGCCGGCTTCGAGGGCGGGGCGGAGATATGTCATGAGGAAATGAGGCCGGTGAGTCAGTTCCAAGGCAGCCTGCAATTGGGCGCGGTCCATTTCGCCCCTCAGTGCCGCTACTAGGCGCTCGACATGTTCGGTCTCATGTTCGGTCTCATGTTCGGTGACTTGCCCGGCATCTTGCACGGTTGGCTCCGGGCGCACCCGTTCGTGCACCGGAAGACGGACCAGGAACCAGGTGCGGTCCTCGTCGCTCTCGAAGACCGGGGCCGGGGAGCCGTTTTCCCGCATGGCCCGGAGGATCTTAGGCACTCCGGTTGACCTGCCTTCGGCCAGATCGAGTTCCTTGAGAAACTCTCCGATTCGGCGGTTGCGGTAGCGGCGGCTGACGGCTTGCCCTTTCTCGAAATCTTCCATGCGGATGGATCGGTCGGCGCCGGGGAAGCTCAAGACCACCAACTCGTCAGGGGTGATGCGCACTTCCACCGGTTCCCGCTCCTCGTATGAGCGATGGTAGACGGCATTGACCAGCGCTTCCTCGATTGCGCCGATGGGGAAGTTCCAGAATCGCTCGGCTTCCGGCTTGTGCGGATGCTTGACGATCGTTTCCTTCAGGTAGTTCCGTTCGATGTAGCCGATCGCCTCGCCGAGGATGATCGACAGAGGACCGCGGAATTCCTTCTCCTCGAATCGGTCCCCACCCGGGCCGTCCGGGAACCACACGACGTCGATCTGGGTTGCGGGGAAGAAGTCGTGCGGGCGGTCGTTGAAGAACAGCAACCCGACGTTCTTGGGAAACATCGCTTCGGGCGGTCCGCCGACGAGGTTCATGCGCTGACCAAGAGCCGCCACCGACAGATCGGCCGCTTCAGAGGCGAGGTCACTGCCGATATCCCGCAGAAACTCCCGGATAAGCCGATGGGACAGGTCATCCAGCGAAGCCGTCTGGCGGTATCGATCATCAAAGGGCACGGTGGCGGTCAGGCTCAGCAACTCGCGCTCGTCCTCGCCCTTGGCGCGGACCGTGCTGCTGTGCCTGCGGATGAAATAGCCCCACTCCTGCCGTTTCGGCGTCAGGCCGAGCCTGGCCTTGTAGGGCCGGGTCTCACCGCCGGGCGCCCACAGTACGAGGATTGTCCGGCCATCGACTTCGTAAGTGGCCGTAAGCGGGTGGTATTGAGGCTGTATGGCCGAGTTTCCGAGATTCAGCAGTTCCCTCTGTATCGCGTCAACCGAATCGGGATTAATGCCCGTGGGCGGCAAGACTGGACGGCCGTTCCGTTCCTCGACTCCCACTACTACGTAACCGCCGCCCAGATTGTGAAAGTCGTTGGCGAAGGCGCAGATGGTGTGAAGCACGGCCCTCGGATTCCAACCGGCCTTGTACTCGACGCGCTCGCCCTCGATGGTCCGCTGGCGCAGCAAGTCGTGGAGGTTGATGGGAAGCTTGCCGGTCATGTCGTTGCGTCGGCCTCGTGCCGGTGCGGCCGGGTGGGATGACAGGCGGGGAGCGCCCGTCCGAAGAAGATGAGCGCAGCGCTCATGCCGCCGTCTTCGCCTTTCTGTTTTTTCTCGCGGTCGGGCCACTCTTGCCGGCCTTCGCCCTCTCCATCCTGATTTGCTCCAAAAGAACAGAAGCGGGCTCATCGCTAGGGTCTTGGGCCACCAGGTGACCGGTGAAGGCTTTCTTCAGGACTGCCTGACGAAGAACAACCGATTTTTCGAGTTCCGCGTGGATTTTCGCTTTAGCATCGTCGACCGCCGACATCGTCTTGTCGAGAATGCGGACGATCTCACGCTGCTCCTGAACCGAGCAATAGGGAAATGGATAATTTACGAGTTTGGCGCCGTTTATGTTTGACTGGTTCACACCGTCCGTCTTGACGCTGTTACCATACTGACGCGCCACGTCCGAGTTGAGGAAGGAATTTACGTACTCGCTCTCAACAACCGCAGGAATTTGGTTCACCCGAATGAGATATCCGGCGAATATCGCCGGGCGTTCTCCTCGGTAGATAGCTGCCTTACCGACCAGTTCGGGGCTGTTGGTACGATTGAACAGCACATCGCCGTCGTGTAACAAATACTCGGCGATTTCGTCGTTGTCCGAGGTATAAACAAGATCCGTCCAATCAAAGGTCCCGTTCTGGATATTTCCCATGCGCAGAACCGGCACCGTGCCGGACTTTGAAGACTTCGCCGCAGTGCCGTACTCTACCCCGCATGTCATCCACCCGAGCTTTTCCCATACCCATGATTCAGGCAGATGTGGCAACCCCAGGTATAGATGCTCATCCAGTTTGGAAAGCAGTTTTGGAGATGGCGGCTTCTTGGGCCTAGCGGTTCGCCTGTCACCGCCCTCCCATTTTTTAACGGCACTCCTCCACTCCTGGAACTGCCGATCGCTGTAAGCCGCTCGCTCCCTTTTTACGTGGGCCAACAACTCCTTCGGTTTCTCCAGCTTGTCCTTGTTCTCTTCGCGCCATTGCGCCGTAAGCTTGCCTTCGAAGGCGTGCTTCAGGACAGCTTGTCGATAGACTTCAAGCTGCCTGCGCGCGTTCTTCAGGCTTTCGATGCCCTTGTCGAGTTCCGAGAAGAGTTCCTCGATCTTGGCGACAATGCGGATCTGTTCACTGTAGGGAGGAAGTGGGAATGGAGTGTCCTTTAGTTGTTTCTTGGTAATCCCGGAAATCGTCGTTCCCCGACCGTCGAATTTCAGACGCTGGAGCTCAGAACTCAGATAGTAGAGGCAATATTCCGGCGAGACCAGATCAGGACGCTGAACGAGTCCCTGCAAGTCTTGGCTGAAACAGATAGGCGTGCTTGCGATCGCAATCTTTCCTAACCCGACCCTTGTGGCTACCAGTGGCGTTCGACTTGGCACCATGGTGGTGGTGCTGTTCTGAATGCCTTCCGGCGTGACATGGCGCTCTACTCTGATGTCGCGAAGGGCATCAATGTCAGCACTCGTGATCCAGGGAATATCGCCGCCCCAGTACTCGTCAATCGCCGTGGAAGGTGTACCCCCGCCTAGAACGTCATAGATTTCACCTAGTCTAGTCTCCACCCAGTTTTCGGGTAGCGAGTCCGGCTCCGAGTGACCCATGCTCACCCCGCCAACGCCTCATTCAACTCATCAATCACGCCATCCATCCGGTCGCCGAACAGCTTGTACATCTGCCCCAACCCGCCCTTGCCGTCAAAAGGCGCCATGTCCAGGTCGCCGCGTTCCAGATGAAATGACTGGCTGATGTGGTCCCGGATCATGCGGAGCCACTCCATCTGTTCCTCGTTGAACTTCTCGCCGCCGCCGCTGTGGTGGGTCATGATCCAGTTCTGGAAATTGCGGCGCACGGTCTCGGCGTAGGGCGACAGGGTCGCGTCGATGCCGCAGACCCGGCGGATCAACGCCACCAGCGCCGTCAGCTCGCTGGCCGGTTGGCCGCCCTTGTATTCATCCAGCAGGGCGTAGGCCTGCCACACCCGCAACGGTGAGAGTAGTGGCCGGTCACTCTTGAGCTGTTCGAACACCTCCCGGATCATGGCGTAGGTCAGCTCCCGGCGGCGATGCGGTTGGCTGTAGAAGATCGTGAGGGCTTCGATCTCGTCGCGGTGGGCCTCCAGGTAGGTCCGGAAGTCCTGAACCATGGCCTCGGCGTTCGCGTGGGCGTCGCCCTCCCATTCGGCGCGCAGGACAGTGTCCAGGCTTTCGTGGTCGATGGTCTGTTCCTTGTCGCGGCGGATGGAGTCGATCAGCTCGATCAACTCCCCGTTGAAGACGGCCGCGGCGTCGCCGACCATGTGTTCCCGCGCCTTGTCGTAAGCTACCGGCGACGGCTTCGCGCCTTCGGACACGGGCTCGATCTCGCGCGCCTTCTCGTCGATGCGGTCCGGATCGATGGCGGCCAGGAGATCGCCGACGATCTGCGTCAGTTCGGCGCCCTCGGCCTTCGCCTTGATCCGCTCCTTCTCGGCGGGGGTGAGCTGTTGATCGAGCCGGGCGAGGCGTCCGGCTAGGGATGCCACCGTGTCCTCGTCGCACGCGCCCATCATCACGCCCATGGCAAGGTCCTTGAGCGGGACCGATGGCTTGGTGATGAGGGGCCGGCTGGCGGTCTTGAGCGACTTCGTGACTCCTACGGCGTCCACGATCACGTAGTGGGTCTTGGCGGTGAGGGCTGACGGAGTGACCTTCCTGAGATCGTCGTGGCCGAGGGTGCGGGTGCCGCGGCCCTTCATCTGCTCGAAGTAGTTGCGGCTTCGCACGTCGCGCATGAACAGCAGGCATTCCAGCGGCTTCACGTCGGTGCCCGTGGCGATCATGTCCACGGTCACTGCGATGCGCGGGTAGTAGTCGTTGCGGAACTGGGCGAGGACGGACCTCGGGTCTTCCTCGACCCGGTAGGTGATCTTCTTGCAGAACTCGTTGCCCTCGCCGAACTCCTCGCGCACGGTCTGGATGATGTCGTCGGCGTGGCTGTCGGTCTTGGCGAAGACCAGCGTCTTCGGGACTTCCCGGCGGCCGGGAAATATCTCCGGCAGCTTGTCGCGGAACGCGCCGACGACGGTGCGGATCTGGTCGGGGTTGACGACGCTGCGGTCGAGCTGGTTGGCCGCATAGGTGGTGTCCTCGTCCTGTACCGTCCAGCGCCTCCGGCGCGTCAGGCGCTCGCGCTTCTCGATCTGCTGGTCCGCCTTGAGTTGGCCGCCGTGGCGGGTCCTCTCCGTGTCGATGGCATAGATCTCGTTGCCCACGTTGACGCCGTCGGCCACGGCCTGCTCGTGGTCGTATTCGCTAACGACGTTCTTCCTGAAGAACCCGTAGGTGCGGCTGTCGGGCGTGGCGGTGAGGCCGATGAGGTAGGCGTCGAAGTACTCCAGGACCTGCCGCCAGAGGTTGTAGATCGACCGGTGGCACTCGTCGATGATGACGAAGTCGAAGAACTCCGGCGGAATCCTGTCGTTGTAGACCACCGGCATGGGTTGTTTGCGCTGGACCAGTTCCGCGGGATTGATGTCCTCCGCGGACTCGTCCATCTCCTGGCCCTTGAGGAGCGAATACACCCGCTGGATGGTGCTGATGCAGACCTGGCTGTCCCTGGCCACAAACGACGACCTGAGGCGCTGGACGTTGTAGAGCTCGGTGAACTTGTGGTTGTCGTCGCCGGGCAGGTAGGCCATGAATTCCTGCTCGGCCTGCTCGCCGAGATTCCTGGTGTCCACCAGGAAAAGGACCCGCTTGGCGTCGGCGTGCTTGAGGAGCCGGTAGATGGATGTGATGGCGGTGTAGGTCTTGCCGGAGCCCGTGGCCATCTGGATGAGGGCGCGCGGGCGGTCATCCTTGAAGGACGCCTCCAGCTTCTCGATGGCGTTGACCTGGCACGCCCGCAGACCGGCCGGGTCCAACTCCGGAAGTCCCTGGAGCCGCTTGCGGAGCGAGGCCGGTTGGGCGCGCCAATCTTGTACGGTCTCCGGCCGGGGGAAGCCGAATACTTCGCGAGACCGGGGCTTGGGGTCGCACCCATCGGTGAAGCGGGTCAACACGCCGGTGGACTCGTAGACGAACGGCAGCCGCTCCTGATTGTTCACCCACTTGAGCTTCGCAGCGGCATAGGCGGAAGACTGCTCCTCGACGGTGGTGATCTTCTCGCCCCATACTGCCGGTTTGGCCTCGACGACCCCAACCGGCTTCTTGTCGACGAAGAGAACGTAGTCGGCCGGGCCGACGTCGGTCTGATACTCGCGGACCGCGACCCCAAGGCCAGCGCTGAAGTCGATCTTCTTGTTGTCCTGAACCACCCACCCCGACAGGGACAGCATCTCGTCGATCCTGTCCCGGGCAGCCTGTTCGGGGGTTTGGTTGACGCTCCGCATTCCGCACATCCACTATGCTTCCTGTCCGCCGTACATTGGAGCGTCATCCGCAATCGAACCGGGGTGGCTTACGGATGGGTTCCCTTGTAGGCAGCTCCAACTCCAGCCCTCCCAACGGTGCGAACCGCGAACGGATAGCCGTCGCAAGATTGGTCGGACCGTCCGTCCCTTCAAGCGCTTTACAAAGGATCAACCGAACTTCTTCCTCTAGGGAACGTCCACTCATGGCCGCCCGTACCCGAAGCCGAGTCTTGACTCCGTAGTCCAAATTCCGGATCGTAATGCTCGCCATGACCTTACCGCTGAGTCGACTTTCTTTGGTGAAACAGTCTAGACATTGACTCCAGAACCGGCAAGGCTTGCTCCAGAACCGCGGCAGACCCGGGTATGAACAACGCGTGGTCGTGGGTCCAGGAGACCTTCAACAACCGAGAAATCGCCACCGGGATTTGGATCCTGGTCGCCTTCATCTCCTGCCTCCTGCTCAAAGGTGTCCGCACCGGTGTCCGGAACGTCCTCAAGGCGTGCTTTCAAACCAAGCTCGTCATCCTGTTTGGTTCACTGTCTTTGAATATCGCGGGGCTCTGTTGGGTTTTCTCATGGCTGGGATTGTGGACCCACGAGCAATGGGCTCCGACGGTCCTCTGGTACTTTCTTTCCGGGCTCGTCCTAACCGGCCGCGCAATCTCAGCCAAGGAAAACGAAAGGCATTTCAGGAAGCTAACCTTAGACTGTTTTCGCATTGCAGCAATCTTTGAATTTGTGGTTGTAGCCTATTCTTTCAGCCTCCCGGTCGAACTCGTGCTTGTCCCTGTCATCGCGTTTGTGGGACTCATGATCGCTCTCTGCG
>LXNJ01002040.1_pt1 | contig 11386 bp, 12 predicted proteins | sample 809081 | NCBI WGS metagenome assembly LXNJ01 (sample SAMN04870510, study PRJNA318959) | sponge metagenome | biome: sponge; feature: marine sponge reef; material: water | host: Petrosia ficiformis | place: Greece: Milos, Mediterranean Sea | collected 2013-05-29 | depth 5-7 m
AACGCAAATGGCAGCAGCCCAGGAACAAGCGCAAGCGCAAATGGCGGCAGCCCAGGCGCAGATGGCGGCGGCCAGGAAACAGCTACAGGCGGCGTCGAACAAACTAGCGGAGGCCGCGCGAACCCGACACGTTACTGGCTACAAGCGCGCATTCTTGGGTGTATTGCTGGGCGATCAATCCGAGGACGGGATTGTCGTTGCAGGAGTCACGCCCGGTGGCGGAGCCGAAACCGCGGGAATTCAAGCCAACGATATCATCGTTGCGGTCAACGACGAGTCACTTACCGGCCACGAGCAACCGCTTGAAGTCCTGCATCGCGTTCTAGACGGCATCTCGCCCGGGGGCGATGTGGCGGCGGTCGTGATGCGTGACGGAGAGATGCAATCATTCGATGCCGTGCCCACATCCGCCATCCCCTTCACGTGGGGACTCCATCCAGACCCCACCATACCCATCATCGAAAGGTTTCAAAGGATTTTCGATGGCGCGCGAGGGTCGACAGACAGGACCATCGAAATCGGGGGATTGCAGTTCGTCGACATCGGCGAGGACTTGGGCGACTACTTCGGCGTCGACAGCGGCGTGCTGGTGCTGAACGCCCCCGGCGACAGCGAACTCAAACCGGGCGACATCGTGAGACGCATCGATGGCGCGGATGTCGCGTCCGCCAACGAGGCACGTCGTCTCCTCGCCGCCACATCCGGCGATGATGCCGAGGTCGAAGTGCGGCGCAAGAACCGCAAGGTCGAGGTCACCGCGGCAAAGATGTCGCCGTTGATCCGTCAGACGGTACGCACCCTGCCAAGCGCAGTGCCCGGCACCGAAACGGTCATCGTCTCCGGTTCCGTGCCGCTTGAACAGATCGAGGTGGAAGTCGAGGTCGAGAAGGGCGACTAGCGGGACCGCCAGTACGTCACCGCCAAGGCAATCATTCCGACAAAACCGGCCAAGGCGAGTGCCGGGATCACGAACGACTGGTCCGCGCACTCGCCCGTGCCGGCCATGACGCGCAGGATGTCCGTGATCGGGAACACGTCGAGCACGTAGTCCAGGGGCACGCCGCAGCCCTGAACGGTCCCGGGCGGCAGCGTCATGATGTACAGGTGCCGGATCGAGAACGCGGCGCCGGCCAGGGAAGCGAGCGACACGAGCAGCGGATAGATCCCGAGACGGGGGTTGTGGGCGAACCCGGCGGCGGCAAGGACCCCGGCGAGCATCGCCCACCAACGCTGATTCACGCACAACGGGCACGGCTCCTGCGCGAAGCCGAGTTCCAGGACCAGCGCCACGCCGACCAACATCGCCGCCCAGGCGACGGCCGCGAGGTTGAAGAGTTCCTTCCTATTCCAATCGGAGAACATCATCCGGCTAATGGTACACGCGAGCGGCCGTCGACCGGCGATGCCCGCGACTTTAGAAAATGTCCTCCGGTCGAACCCGCGTCCGTTCCTCGCCCCCGGCGTCCCCGGGCGCCCGTTCCGGAAGGCTTTCCCCCAGGAAATATTCGAATAGCGCATTCGCGTCGTCGGGCCGGGCAACGCGTCCGGTTGCCTTGTTTACCTTCACCCGGACCACACCATCGGGGATCGGGCGTTCCACAACCGGTTCTTCGGCGAGGGCGACTCGTATGAAGTCCATCCAGATGGTGAGCGGTGTACGGGAGCCGTACTCGCCCTCGCCCGTGGGGCGGTGGTCCGAGAAACCCACCCAGACCGTCGTCGCGAGGCTGGGATGATAGCCGTTGAACCAGGTATCGGTGGACTGGTCGGTGGTGCCTGTCTTCCCAGCGAGATCGGGCCGATCAAGTTCGCGCGCCCGACGGCCCGTGCCGCGGGGATGTGTAATCACATCCCGTAGCAATGTATCCATGATAAACGCATTGGCCTCGTCGATGACCCGCCGTGCGGAAAGCGGCGCCGGGCTTTCGTCGTCCGGCGCCACACAAGGTTCGCACGCTTCCGGGTGCCGACCCTCGAATACGAGCGAGCCGTCCAGGCGTTCGACCCGGCTGATGATGTTCGGTTCGATCAGGAAACCGCCGTTGGCAAAGACCGCATAAGCACGAGCCATGTCCAGCGGCGTGAACAGCATGGTGCCACCGCCGATCGCGAGCTGAACATCGTTCGGCAAGTTCGCGGTCTCGAAGCCGAAATTGCCGACGTGGTCGAGGACGGGGTCGGCGCCGACGCTGGTCATCACCCGCATGGACACCATGTTGATCGATTGGGCCAACGCTTCGCGCAGCCGCATGGGTCCGCTGAACTCGCCACTGTCGTTGCGTGGTCGGTAGACCATCTCCAGGTTGTCGTCTTCGAACACGAGCGGCGCATTCAGGAACATGCTGGATGGTGTGACGCCGTTCGCCAACGCGGCGGAATACACGAACGGCTTGAAACCCGAGCCCGGTTGACGGGCCGCCTGCAGCGCGTGATTGAATTGCGTGGCTTGGAAATCCCAACCGCCCACCAGCGCTTCGATGGCACCCGTTCGCGGATCCAGCGCCACAAAGGCTGCCTGCACCTCCGGTAGCTGACGCAGCCGCCATGCGCCCTCCTGGTCCAGGAGAACGCGAATCACGTCGCCCCTTGAGACGATTTCAGCGGCGCGCTGAGGGGTTGGCCCACGCCGGTCGGTATCGAGATAAGGGGCCCAGCGCAGGCCGTCCCAGTCGATACCGACAATCTCGCCGTTGACCCGCATCACCTCGATGCGGCGCTCGCCGATCTGGACAACGACGGCTGGCTCGAGGCCACCGGAAGTCCCGAAGGCGTCGAGCGCTTCCCCGACCGCCGAGGCGTCGAGGGTACCGCCTTCACCCACGGTCAGGGCATCCAGCGCCAACCGACCCTCCGGTCCGCGGAATCCATGCCGGATGTCGTAGTCGAGCACGCCGTTGCGGAGGGCCCGTTGTGCCACAGCCTGGCGTTTCGAGTCCAAGGTGGTGTGCACCACGAAACCCGTGTAGATATCCGTGCCGTATCGTTCGATAAGCTGCTGACGGACCCATTCGGCGGGGTACGGCGCGGGCAGGTCGATGCCCCGCTGGTGAACGGCGGCGGTTATCGGAGACGCCACCGCTTCCTGGTACGCCGTTTCGTCTATGGAATCCTGCGACCGCATCCGGCGCAGTACCAGGTTGCGGCGGTCGAGAGCCCACTCCGGACCGTTGATCGGGTTGCCGGCGGTGGGCTTCTTGATGATCCCGGCAAGCATCGCGAGTTGCGCGAGGTTCAGTTCCTCGACGGGGCGACCGTAGTAGGTGTGAGCGGCGGCCTGCACCCCGTAGGCCTGCTTGCCGAATGCCATGATGTTGACGTAGAGCTCTAGGATCTCGTCCTTGGTCAACTCGCGTTCGATCTTGAGGGCAAGCAGCATCTCCTTGAGCTTGCGGATCATTAACTGTTCCGGGCCGAAGGACACCTGTTTGGCGAGTTGCATCGTGACGGTGCTCGCCCCGGTACGGACGTCGGAGAGGAACAGGTCGACAACGTCGTTGGCGAGAGAGATGAGATCGATCCCGGCGTGGTCGTAGAAGCGCTTGTCCTCCGTGTTGAGCAAGGCATTGACAAAGTCCTTGGGGACGTCGTCAAAATCTATTGGAATTAATCGGTTGCCGAATTCCGCGACGAGCGCTCCGTCGGCCGTGAAGATCCGCAGCGGCGTCTCGAATCGGTAATGTCTGTAGGTCTCCGTGGTCGGAATCTGCGGGTTCAAATAGAGAAAAACTGACGCTAATCCGAGAGTTGACGCACAGACGCCGACCGCCCCGAGCCAGACAATATCCCGCACCAGGTACTTCGCGAGAGTGCGCAGAAATGCCAACCGTGAGCTGTCCACCAGCGGCCGTTTCCCGGGCCAGCGTCCGGAAATGTTCAGCCGCCACCGGCTCGGCTTTGCGCCGGAGCCCGTCGGATCGCCGTCAAATGACATGCCACGGCCCCTTCAAAGGAGTCGCCACCATGAGACTGTTAGCGCGCAAGCGCCCCAAAGCCGACCCGGCCGCACCGACAACGGCGCGCCTTCGCTGCCGCTATGCGCCCGGTTCTCCTCCGGCCCAGCCACGCCGGCCTCCCACGGACCAATCGCCGGCGGTCGCCCGCGCTTCCAAGAGGGCGCCGCTCCGGTCGGCGCTTGTTCCATTCAAGGTCTCCACAGTCGTCCCGGCGCCACTACAGGCGCCGCCCTCGCTCGAGGTGCCGCCGACGGTGGTCTCGGATTACGCAAAACGAAACCCCGGTACGGCCAAGCACCGGTTCCGCCGGCGTTGGCTAGGCCTCGACATCGGCTCGTCCGCAGTGAAAGTCGTCGAACTGTCTCGCTTGGACGAGTCGTACCGCGTCGAAGCATTCGCCATCGAACCCGTGCCGGCCGGCAGCGTCGTTGCGGGGAATATAAGCGATGCCGGTGCCGTTGGCGAAGCCATCCGTGCCGCGTGTCGACGTGCCGGCGTCAAACCCAGGCATGTGTGCGCTGGCATCCGGAACTCGGCCGTCGTCACCAAGACCCTCGAGATGGATGCGACATTGGATGACCGCGAACTGGAGGCCGAAGTCACGCGTGAAGCCGAACGCCACATCCCCTTCCCCATTGAAGAGGTGGCCATCGACTTCGAACCCTTGCACTTGTCGGCCCGGGATCCCTCGAAGGTCGACGTCCTGCTGGTCGCCTGTCGCATTGAACACGTCGCGCAACGCCAGGAAGCCGCGGACCTCGCCGGGTTGAGTCTCGACGTCGTCGATGTCGAGAGTCACGCCGCGCACCACGCGGTTGTACATGCCGCCGAGAACCGCATGCCCGTGGCTTTCGCCGACATCGGCGTGGCCACGAGTACGGTCATGCTCGTCGACGGGGAGTCCGCCATCACCCGGGAGGAGCAATTCATCCTGCGCCCCGACGCGTTGGACGATCCCCACGCCGGCGGCCCACGCTCCGGCCACGTCGTGGAAACGCCCAATCTCGACTCCCTCCTTGCCCTGCTGACCCGGCTCTTGCGCCTTGTTCTCTTGGCAGGTCAGGTGGAGTCGGTGGACCGCCTCCTGCTCGCCGGGGGCGGTGCCGCGATCCCCGGCTTCACGGAGCGGGCGGCGAAACACCTAGGTCTGGCCGTGGAGGTCGCCGATTCATTCCGCGGTATGGCGGTGTCTGCGCGGACCGACCGGGCATCGCTCACCGAACACGCGCCAGCGCTGTTCACCGCCGCCGGATTGGCGGTTCGCGGATTCGCTGAAGTCCGATCATGATCGCCCGCACCAACCTATTGCCATGGCGGCAGCGGCGACGAGACCGGCAACGGCGTGCGTTCGTGGCACAACTCTGCCTCGTCTTCGCGGGTGCCGCCTGCCTGGTGGTCCTGGCAGTCGTCCTGCTCGACGGGCGTGTCGACATGCAGGACGCGCGCAACCGGTTCCTGATCGCCAGCATCGGCGAACTCGAACGCGACGCAGACGAGATCGAGACCATCCGACGACGTACCGAGGAAACGCTCGGGCGCGTGCAGACACTCTCGAGCCTGCGCCGTGACCGAACCAGCACGGTGCGCATTTTCGAGGAACTCGCACGAACCATCGCGCCGGGTATTCACTACACGTCCCTGGTCATGCGCGGCACGCACATCACCGCGCAGGGCATCGCCCGCTCGAACAACGATGTCTCGGCGCTGATGCGAAGCCTCCAGGAGTCCGAGCGGTTCGAGGCGCCAAGGCTCAAGGGCATCGAGGAAACCCGTGGCAACGGAGGGACGGAACCCGCCGCCGCCTTCGAACTTGCCTTCAGTACCCCCGTCCCGTTTCCGCAGGTTCACGGCCGATGAACACGGGACTGTCGATGGACTTGACCGATCTCGACATCGGCGAAGTCGGCTCATGGCCGGGCACGGTCAAGGCTCTCTGTTTCGTGCTTCTCGCCACAACGGTCATCGGGCTGGGATACCTTGTCGCCATCGCCGACAAGCGAACCGAGTTCGCTCTTGCGGTACAACGTGAAGCCGACCTGCGCCTCGAATTCGCGGACCGCGCCGCGGCCGCCGCTGGGTTGTCCGCCAGCCGGATCGGGTTCGCCAAGGCAACCTCGGCGCTTGCCGAACTACACAATCGCCTGCCGGTCGATACCGAGGTGCCCGGCTTGGTCGAGGACATCACCCGCGCCGCGGTCGACCACGACCTGACCATCGATCGAATCGAGTTGGGTCCCGAACGCGAAGCAGGGTTCTACCGCGAACTGCCCATCGTCATCGACGTTGCCGGCGACTTTCACGACCTCGGGGCTTTCGCGGGCGACATCGCAAGACTTTCCCGGTTGGTGACCCTCCATGACTTCGACCTCGCGCCCCGGACGGGGCCCCGCGACTTAAGCCTTACGATCGAGGCAAGGACCTACCGCTACAACGAGACGCCTTCGCCGCCCCTGTTGCGCGGCGCAACGCACGACCCTGCCCCCAAGGAGCCTCGAACATGATGCGGACGCGTTGGATGGGCGCTCTGTTCGTGCTGACCGTTGCCGGGTGCGGCGGTCGGGACCTGTCGGACCTTGAACGCTTGGTCGTCGAAGCCACCCAACCGTCCCCAGACGCTACGCCCGTGCCAACGCTGGATCACGGATTCGCCTCCGAATACGACGCCATGTCCGAACGAAGCCCGTTCGAGCCGTTCACCGGGGTTCAAGGAGCGACGGCATCCGAAGCGCCGGATCCCACCCGCCCGCCACAACCGCAGGAACTCTTTCCGCTTGGCCAACTGGAGCTGGTGGGTACGCTCGCCGGCCGCGACCGGATTCTCGCGTTGATCCGCGACCCACATGGCATCACCCATCCCCTCGCCGTGGACGACTACCTGGGACGGGACCATGGGCGCATCACGAAGGTGCGCGAGTCCGGCATCGACATCCTCGAACACGTCGAGGACGGCCGGGGTGGCTGGACGGCAAGGACCCGCGCGCTTGAGTTGAGCGTCCCCAACGGTTCGGCGGAACTCGGCAACGGCGGTATCGAAGAGTGAAGCATCGACACGCGCCAGCGGCTTCCCCAACCCGGGTCACCCTCGCGGTCGCATTCGTCGGCGTCTTGGCGACCTGCAGCGCCAACGCGACCGACGACCAGTACCCAGACGGGGCCACCAGTCCTCTCGGCCAAGAGCAACCCGCCGCCTACACGGGGGAACTGATGAGCGTGAATTTCCAGGATGTGGAGGTACGCAGCGTCCTGCAACTGATCGCGGATTTCGCAGGCCTGAACCTGGTCGTTGGCCAAACGGTGGAGGGTCGCATGACGCTGCGCATGGTCGATGTGCCGTGGGACGAAGTCCTGGAGTTCGTGTTAACCATCAACGCCCTCGGCAAGCGCCAGACCGGATCGGTTCTCCTGGTCGCGCCCGCGGTCGAGATCGCCGCGCAGGAACGCCTCGAACTGGAGCGCCTCAAGGCGCGCGCCGACCTGTCGCCGCTGACCCGGGTCTTCATTCGTCTTCACTATGCGGATGCACCCGCACTGGCGCAGTTACTCGGCGGCGACGGGGGTTCGGCACCCCTCTCCGACCGCGGCCGTGTCATGGTCGATGTCCGCACCAACTCCCTGATCGTTACCGACACCGCAGCCAACCTGGCCGAACTGCGCGAGATGGTCCGCGAGCTCGACGTGCCGGTTCGGCAGGTTCAGATCGAAGCGCGGATCGTCAACGCAAACGCCAACTTCACCGAGGAACTCGGCATCCGCTTCGGCGGCGGCGCGTTCACGGCCAACGGTCGGTCCGACGTGACGGTCGCGGGCAACATGCGCGCGCTCGCGCGCATTCGGGACACGTTGGACGGCGACAACGACGGCGCACAAGGCGACGATCTGCTCGTCGATCTCGGCGTCGACGGCGACGGGGCATCCAGTCTTGCGTTGGGGTTCGCCGGCACGGGCTACCGGTTGGACATGGAGCTTTCGGCGCTCGCCGCCGACGGCCGTGCCGAAATCGTGGCCCGACCCAAGGTCATCACCGCCGAGAAGCGTCCTGCAATCATCGAGTCGGGCGTCGAGATTCCCTACCAGCAGGCGACCAAGTCTGGGGCGACCTCCATCGCCTTCAAGGATGCCGTTCTGCAGTTGGAGGTCACCCCGCAGGTCACCCCCGACGAACGCATTGTCATCGACCTCACCGTCAAGCAGGACACCGTGGGCCGGATCTACCACGGCGTGCCTAGTGTCAACACCACCCGTATCACCACCCAGGTCCTGGTCCAAGACGGCCAGACGGTGGTGCTCGGCGGCATCTTCCAGACCGATCGCCACCACGCCACGGTACGCACACCGCTGTTCGGCGATCTACCCGTCGTCGGACGCCTGTTCCGGCGCACGCTGGAACGCGACGACAAGCAGGAGCTGTTCGTCTTCATCACACCTTCGATCGTTCGCGATGTACCGGGCAGCCAAGCGCGCATGGCACCCGGCGAGGAGGCGGGTTAAGGTGCGCGCACGAAGGATCTAGGGACTATGACCACGCGTAACGTGTATCTCGTCGGCATGATGGCCGTGGGCAAGACTACGGTCGGGCGCCACTTGGCGTCACGCCTCGACTTCACCTTCCACGACACTGACCAAATCATCGAGAGTCGGGCCGGCGCGGACATCTCATGGATCTTCGAACTCGAAGGCGAGGAGCGGTTCCGGGACCGGGAACAACAGGTGATCGAGGAAATGACCCAGAGCGAGAGGGTCGTGCTCGCCACCGGCGGCGGCGCCGTGCTGCGCGAAGCGAACCGCAACCTGCTGCGGGATAGGGGCATCGTGGTCTACCTGCGAAGCGGTGTCGATCTCATCATCGAGCGCACGCGCAGCGACCGTCGGCGTCCGCTCCTGCAGGTGGACGACGTCCGAGAACGGATCGAGACGCTCACCACCGAGCGCGGCCCGCTCTACGAATCCGTCGCCCACCTCGCCATCACGGTGGATCGTCGACCGCCCAAGGCCATCGCCACCGACATCCATCATCTGCTCGAAGGCCTCGATGATCGCAGCGATACCGAAACCGCGACCGAGGTCGACCGGTGCGGGCCGTGAACGATCGGATCGAAGTAGCCCTTCCGGGCGAGCGCAGCTACCCGATTCTGCTCGGCAACGGTCTCCTAGGCACGCCCGGTCTCCTCGATCCGTACACACGCAACCAGGCTTTGGTCGTCACCAATGCCGTCGTCTCCGGTCTCTATCTCGAGGCGGTGCGACGGAGCCTCGTGAGCGTGGACCAGGTCGACATCGCCGAAATCGGCGATGGCGAGACCTTCAAGACCCTCGACACCTACGCCGCCGTTCTCGATGCGCTCGTCGACAAGCGACACAACCGAACGACGACCGTGATCGCCCTTGGCGGCGGCGTGGTCGGCGACGTGGCCGGGTTCGTCGCCGCCACCTATCAGCGCGGTGTGGGCCTGGTGCAGATTCCAACCACGCTGCTCGCCCTGGTGGATTCCTCGGTGGGCGGCAAGACGGCCGTCAACCACCCCGCCGGCAAGAACCTGATCGGGGCGTTCTACCAACCCCGCGCGGTCGTGGCCGACGTGGGCATGCTGGAAACCCTTCCCGAGCGCGAGTTTCGCGCCGGCCTGGCGGAGGTGGTCAAGTACGGGGTCATCGCCGATCAGGCTTTCTTCCAGTGGCTCGAGTCGCATATCGACGATGTACTCACCCGCGACCCGGCATGCCTGGTCCACGCCGTCCGGCGATCCTGCGAGATCAAGGCCGAGGTCGTCGCCGACGACGAGCGCGAGCAAGGCCGCCGCGTGATCCTCAACTTCGGCCATACCTTCGGTCACGCCATCGAGGCCGTCACCGGCTACGAACGATTCCTGCACGGCGAGGCGGTGGCCGCGGGCATGATCATGGCTATGGACCTATCCGTACGTCTAGGCAGAAGCGACGATCGCGACCGACGCAGAGTGCGTCGGCTGATCGAACGTTGTGGACTCCTCACCGAGGCGCTGGAAGTCGACGAGGATGCCTTACTCGACGCGATGGGCATGGACAAGAAAGTGATGGATGGTCGTCTACGCCTCATCGTCTGCGACGGTATCGGTAGCGTAGCCGTCACCAGCGACGTCCCGGAGCAGACCCTTAAGGGGGCGATCTCGCATTCCCGCTAGGGCAGTTCGCGCAACGCAAAACGCCTTGTCCGGTCCCAGGCGTTGACGACGGCCCGCGCCTGGGTCGGTCGGCACGCCGAGCCATCGCAGACAACGAAGCCTTCGCCAGCGCGGTCAGCGGCTGGGAGATCGCCATCAAGCGTGCATTGGGCAAGCTGCTGGCGCCCGGCGATATCGAGGGGCACATCAAGGCAGAGGGCTTCAAGCTGCTGCCCATTACCTTTCCGCACACGGCACGGGTAGGAGCGCTACCGAGGCTTCACGACGATCCCTTCGACCGCATGCTCGTCGCCCAGGCCCGTACAGAGGGCCTCGTCCTGGTAACCAACGACGCCCGCATAAGGCAATATGACGTGCAAACCCTCGGCACATAACTGACCGACAAGCGCACGGAGACCCGCATGCCCACAACCAACCGCAAGGTCGTCATGAAGCAGCCGCCCATCGGCGTACCGACGCCGGCGGACTTCGAGATCGTCACCGATGCCGAAAACGCCCTCGAGATACTCTCCACGTGGATCAAGTCCGGGCAGCTCAAATACCGGGAGAGTGTCACCGATGGTCTCGACTCCGCAGTCGACGCGTTCATCGGGATGCTGGGCGGCCGGAACTTCGGCAAGACGATGGTGCGTGTCTCCGGCTGACAGCCGGCACTCCCAGTGTTCCGCAACTTCGATCCCAATACCGTCTTCGTCTCGCGGGTGGATCCCAGCCATGCACTAGCGAGTTACTCCAAACACGGTTTCCACCTCGACGACGCCCACTGGCCATCCGTGGAGCACTACTACCAGGCGATGAAGTTCGAGGACGAGGCGATTCGCGAACAGGTTCGCACCGCGCCACATCCGGCCCAGGCCGCCAGGGTCGCACGCAAGCGGCGTCGGCGAATCCGCAAGGGATGGGACAACGTGAAGGAGGTCTACATGACCCGCGGTACGTACGCCAAGTGCAGGATGCACCAAGATGTCGCCGACGCCCTCACGGCCACGGGCGAGAAAACGATTATCGAAACCAGCCAGTACGACTACTACTGGGGCTGTGGCCGCGATACCCGGGGCCGCAACGTCTACGGGCGAGTGCTGACGAACGTACGCAACAGGCTGCTCGAGGAAGCCCGGCAACAGTAGCCAACGCCGCGCGTGCGGCATGCCTCGACCAACATCGGGTGTACGACAAATCCTTGGCAAAGGAATCGTATGGGCAGCCTTGTCCTCGCCCATGTCCGTAGAACGAGGCCGCCGTGCCGGTCCAGCGGGCGACCACGAGGGTCGCCCC
>LXNJ01002041.1_pt1 | contig 11368 bp, 10 predicted proteins | sample 809081 | NCBI WGS metagenome assembly LXNJ01 (sample SAMN04870510, study PRJNA318959) | sponge metagenome | biome: sponge; feature: marine sponge reef; material: water | host: Petrosia ficiformis | place: Greece: Milos, Mediterranean Sea | collected 2013-05-29 | depth 5-7 m
CGGATGGTGTCGCGGTAGGATGGCGCCGAGGCGCAACGGAGGTGGCGCCTGCGCGCAAAACGGGATACGGCGTGGGGCGGAACGATCGGGAGCATGCGCAATGAAGGCGGCGGTGTGCCGGGCATTCAAGGCGCCCCTGGAAATCGCGGAAATCGATCTCCGCCCGCCGCGGCGGGGCGAGGTCGAGGTCGGCATTGCCGCGTGCGCCGTCTGCCATTCGGATATCCATGGCACGGACGGCGCGTGGGGCGGATATCTGCCCGCGGTCTACGGTCACGAGGCGGCGGGCCGTGTGACGGCGACCGGCACGGGTGTCACCGGAATCGCAACCGGCGACCCGGTGCTTGTCACGCCGATCCGGGCCTGCGGAACCTGCCCGTCCTGCGCCGGCGGGCATCCCGCGACCTGCGAAACGCCGTATGACCGGGTCGGCAACAGCCCGCTCAGGGACCGGGACGGCACGCCGGTCGAGCAGGGCATCTCGGCGGCGGCCTTTGCCGAGCGCGTCGTCGTCGACCGGAGCCAGGTCCAGAAGATACCGGCCGATATCGGCATGGATGCGGCCTGTTTGCTCTCCTGCGGCGTCATCACCGGCATCGGCGCGGTGACCAACACCGCCGACGTGAAACCGGGCAGCGACGTCGTGGTGGTCGGCGCCGGCGGCGTGGGTCTGAACAGCATCCAGGGCGCCGCCATCGCCGGCGCAGCGCGGGTGATCGCCGTCGACCCGGTTCCGGAAAAGCTCGACGGCGCCCGCGAATTCGGCGCAACCCATGTCGTGCTGGCGACGGACAGCGATCTCGAACATCGGATCAGAAAGCTGACCGGAGGCCGCGGCGCGGATACCGTGCTTGTGACGGTCGGCGCGGCCGAGGCCTACCGGAAGGCGCCGCGTTTCCTGGCGCCGCGGGGCCAGTTGATCGCGGTCGGCATGCCGCCGGCGGACGCCTGGGCGGAATGGTCGCCCGGCGATTTCTCGTATCTCGGCCAGACCATCCGCGGCTCGTGCCTGGGCGATACGGTGCTGTCGCGGGACATTCCCGCCCTCGTCGCGCTCTACCGGCAGGGGCGCCTCAGGCTCGACGAGCTGGTGACCGGGCGATACCCGCTCGCGCGGATCAACGACGCCATCGACGACACGCGGTCCGGCCGGTCGCGGCGCAACGTCATCCTGTTCGACGGAAACGGCCGATGAAGCTCGCGGATCTGGAGGTCTTTGTCGTCGGCAACCCGCCGCCCGGCTGGGGCGGCCGCTATTTCTTCTTCGTGAAAGTCTCCACGGCGTGCGGCGTCGTGGGGTACGGCGAGGTCTACGCCGCCGCGGTGGGGCCGGCGGCCATGGAGGCCGTGGTCCGCGACGTCTTCGAGCGGCACATGGCGGGCGAGAACCCCGAGAACATCGAGATGATGTTTCGCCGGGCCTATTCCTCCGGTTTCACCCAGCGCCCCGACCCGACGGTCATGGGCGCCTTCTCGGGTCTCGAGATGGCGTGCTGGGATATCCTGGGCAAGGCGCACGGCCGGCCGGTCCATGCCTTCCTGGGCGGCATGATGAACGAGCGGCTCCGCTCTTACACCTATCTCTATCCGTTGCCGGGCCACGGCATCGAGGAATTCTGGACCAGCCCGCAGATGGCGGCCGAATGCGCCGCGGAAATGGTGCGGCTCGGCTTCACCGCTGTGAAGTTCGACCCGGCCGGCCCCTATACGCTGCGCGGCGGGCACCAGCCGGCGATGGGCGATATCGCGCTTTCGGCAGATTTCTGCCGCGCCGTCCGCGGGGCCGTGGGGCGCCGGGCCGACATCTTGTTCGGCACCCACGGCCAGTTCACGACCTCCGGCGCGATCCGCCTCGGCCGGCGCCTCGAGGAATTCGATCCGCTCTGGTTCGAAGAGCCGGTGCCGCCCGACAATCCGGACGAGTTCGCCAAAGTCGCGGCGGCCCTGCGCATTCCGGTGGCGACCGGCGAGCGCCTCTCGACCAAGGCCGAATTCGCGGCGGTGCTCAAGACCGGCGGCGCCAGCATCGTCCAGCCGGCGCTCGGCCGGTCCGGGGGCCTGCTCGAAACCAAGAAGATCGCGGCGATCGCCGAGGTCTTCAACGCCCAGGTCGCGCCCCATCTCTACGCCGGGCCGGTGGAGTGGGCGGCGAACATCCAGCTTGCGGCCTGCATCCCCAATCTGCTGATGGTCGAGACCATCCAGACCGGCGGCGAGTTTCACCGCCGGCTGATCGGCGACACGATCGAATGGGAAGACGGTTACATCCGGACGCCGACGGCGCCGGGGCTCGGCATCGACTTCGACGAGGACATTGCGCGGGCGCACCCCTACACCGGAACCCGATTGCACCTGGAGATGCAGGAGGCGCCCTGCGACTACAGCGGCGCCAACGCATTCGCCGGCGGTGCGCCTCCTGTCGAGCGATGATCGCGACGCGCGTTCTCTGCCAAATCGCAGCGCCTGTCTCATTCGGGCCGCCTCCCGGGACGCTTCAGGCTGCCTGGGCGGCAGGAAAATGCCCGTGGTAAGGTAACCGGGAGTTGCTATACTCGATTCCTGCACATCAGTCGGCATGTAGATATGAATTTGGAATCATGCATCGCGCTGATTATGGGGCGCCGTTGGCTGACCGTTCTTCTCTCATTGCTTCTCATGCTGGTTCTCGCCGCCGGCGCCATGTTCATAGTAAATGTTGACGTCGACGTTCGAAATCATTTCAGCAAAAATGACCCACACATTGTTGCGCTCGAACAGCTTGAAGACACCTACGCTCTCTCGGATGTCGCGCTCGTTACCGTAGCGCCGCGCAACGGCACCGTTTTCACAAGGGAAGCGCTAGTTGCCATAGAAGATCTGACCGAGCGACTCTGGCAAACGCCGTACGTCACCCGCGTCGATTCAATTGCAAACTACTCGCACAGCGAGGGCCGTGAAGACGAACTTATTGTCGAACGCCTGATCGACGGCGCCGGTTCCCTTGGCGACAGCGACATTGTCAATCGGCGAACCTGGCACTGCGGCGCACACACGCTCATCAACAGTCAGGAAACCTGTTTCGTGACCGGCCTCGTCACGGCAAGGCAGATGGGCGCGGACTACCCGTTCCGGGATTCCGAAGCGCGGAAGTGGTTCAATTTCTACGGGCGCACGATGTATGGCTGGCGTTTCCGGAAGGCATGAGCCGGGGCCCGCCGGGGCCGGTCGCCCGGTCGAACTCTATCCGACCATGGTGTACCCGCCGCTGATGCTGAGCACCTGGCCGGTAATCCAGCCCGCGCCGCCCGACGCCAGGAAAACGATGGCGGGCGCGACGTCTTCCGGTTTGCCGATGCGCCGCATGGCATACTGCCGGACGATCTTCTCGCGGTTCTTTTCCAGCCAGTCCCGGTCGGTGTGGGCGGTCTCGACATAGCCGAGCGCAACCGCGTTGACCGTGACGCCGGACGGGCCGAATTCCCGCGCCAGCGATTTGGTGAGCGTCAGGACACCGCCGCGCGAGGAGGCGGTGACGGACAGGAACTTTTCGCCGACCCGCGCGGAATCGCCGGCGAGGTTGACGATGCGCCCCCCGCCCCGCTCGACCATGTGTGCGCCGACCGCGCTGCAGCAATGGATCACGCCGTAGAGGCCGACGTCGATCTGGCGTTTCCACTCCTCCGGTCCGGTATCGAGGAAACGGCGCGGCTCGACAAAGCCGGCATTGTTCACCAGAACGTCGATCCGGCCGAAGTCGCCGATGATCGCGTCGGCCATGGCCCGGACGCCATCGAGATCGGTGACATCGGCCCGGTAGGCCTTCGCGGTTCCCCCCTTCTCGGTAATTTCCCCGACGACGCTGCCGGCGGCATTTTCCGAACTCCTGTAATTCACCGCTACGGTCGCGCCTTCGGCGGCAAAGGACAGCGCGATCTCGCGGCCGACATCCCGGGCTCCGCCGGTGACCAGGGCGACCTTGCCTTCCAGGTCGAGGTTCATGTCAGGGTTCTCCTTGCTTGCTTTGGCCCTACAGAATGGGGCCGATCAGGCGGAACAGCCGTTCCGGCGTGACCGGCAATTCGTTGATCTGAACGCCGCGGCCCGACAGGGCGTCGGCGACGGCGTTGGCGACCGCCGCCGGCGCGCCGATCGTGCCGCCCTCGCCCATGCCCCGGTAACCGCCCAGGGTCGACGGCGATTCGGTCTCGAGGTGGACTGCCGCCACGTCCGGAATCTCGGCCGCGGACGGGACGACATAATCGACGAAGCTTCCGGTCAGGATCTGGCCGCTCTCGTCGTGGACGACCTCCTCGTAGAGTGCCGCGCCGATGCCCTGCGCGACTCCGCCGTGAACCTGCCCGTCGACGATCATCGGGTTGACGATGCGCCCGCAATCCTCGGCAACGACATAGTTCCGCACCGTCACCCCGAAGGTCTGCGGGTCGATCTCGACTTCCGCAACATGGGTGGCCGCCGTCGCCGTGCCGAAAAAGGGGTCGTAGGTTGCGCTGGCGCTGAGGTCAAGCGACTCGCGCACCTCCTTCGGGATACGGCGCATCTCCGTGTAGAACGCCCGCGCCAGCTCCCGGAGGGTAATCGACGAATCGGTCCCGGCGACCGAAATCGCGCCGTTGCGCACTTCGATATCGGCTTCCGCAGCCTCCAGGACATGGGACGCCGCCTTGACCACCTGGGCCCTGAGCGACCGGGCCGAGAGCGTCGCCGCACCGCCGGCGAGAACCGTGCTCCGGCTCGCATAGGTGCCCGTGCTGTGCGCCACCGCGGCACTGTCGCCGTGCACGATCTCGACATCCTCGACCCGGACTCCGAGCTCCTCGGCAACGATCTGGGCCAGCGTCGTCTCCAGGCCCTGGCCGTGGGAGGCGATGCCGAAGGCCGCCGTCACCGCGCCGGTCGAATCGATCTCGATCGTCGCGCGCTCGGTGCCGGTGTTGATCGGCATGCCCGGCGCCGCCGAGATGCGCGAGCCGATGCCCGTCAGCTCGGCGTAGGACGCGATACCGATGCCGACCAGCTTGCCCCGCTCCCGCGCCGCCGCCTGGTCGGCGCGGCGCGCCGCATAGCCGAACCTGTCCAGCGCCGAACGGAGGCAATCCTGGAAACCCGCCCGGTCCCAGACGATTCCGGAGCCGGACTTGTAGGGAAACTCCTCGTCGCGCACCAGGTTCCGCGCCCTCAACTCCGCGGGGTCCATCACCAGCCGCCGCGCCGCCATGTCGACCAGCCGTTCCATGACGAAGGTCGAGATCGGCCGGCCGACGCCGCGATAGGGTCCGGTCGGCGCCTTCGAGGTCGCCACCGCCCGGACCCGCCCGCGGTAGTTCCCGATCCGGTAGGGACCGGGCAGGAAGCTCACGACCTGGACCGGCTCCAGCGACGCCGTCCAGGGGTAGATCGAATAGGCACCGATATCGCCGACGACATCGGCCTCCAGCGCGAGGAACCGCCCGTCCGCGTCGAGCCCGAGCTTCGCCCGGACGATTTCGTCGAAGGCCTGGCTGGTCGCCGTCAGGTCTTCCATGCGGTCGCCCGTCCATTTGACCGGCCGGCCGAGACGCATGGCGAGGGCGCAGACGACGACTTCCTCCGGATAAAGCGAGGCCTTGGCCCCGAACCCGCCGCCGACATCGGGCGCAACGACCCGGAGGCGATGGCCCGGCAGGTCGAAAATCTCGGCCAGCGCGTCGCGCAGCAGGCCGGGCACCTGGGTCGTCCCGTGGAGGGTCAGCGCCCGCCGGCCGGCGTCGAACTCGGCGAGATAGCAGCGGTTCTCGATCGCCGCCGGCGTCTTGCGCCGGATGCGGAACCGGTCCTCCACGACGAGCGCGGCGCCCGCCATGGCTGTCTCGACATCGCCCCGCGCGAACTCCCGGGCCGCGATGAGGTTGGTGCCGGCCTCCTCGTGGAGCAGCACGCGATCGTCGAGCGCCGCTTCCGGATCGGCCGCATCCGGCAGCGGATCGTAGTCCACGGCGACCAGGGCGGCGGCGTCCTCGGCGAGGTAACGGTTTTCGGCGACCACGGCGACGACCGGTTCGCCGACATAACGCACCTTCTCACGGGCCAGCGGTACGAATTCGGTGGCGCGGTAGTCCGGCATGTTGGAAGTCGCGCGAATCGGGTGCGCGACGGCGTCGATATCCGCGGCAGTAAAGACGCCCAGAACGCCGGGCGCCCGGCGGGCTTCGGCCAGTTCGATGCCGGCGACACGGGCATGGGCCCGGTCGCTCCGGCAGAAGGCGACATGGACCGCACCGGCGGCCTTGCGGTCGTCGGTATAGCTGCCGCGGCCGGTGAGCAGCCGCGGATCCTCGCGCCGCTGCACCCGGGCGCCGACGATGCCGGGCCGGGCCGCCTCCGCCATGCCTGCCGGCGTCCTCTTGCTCATGCCGTTTCGTCCCCGCGCGCCGCGGCCGCCTCGCGGATCGCACTGACGATGTTCACATAGCCGGTGCAGCGGCAGAGGTTTCCGGACAGCCCTTCGCGAATCTCGTCGTCCGTGGCGAGCGGATACTTGGCCAGAAGATCGAGCGCCGTCATCAGCATGCCCGGCGTGCAGAAACCGCACTGCAGGGCATGGTGCCGCCGGAAACTCTCCTGCAGCGGGTGGAGCGCCCCGATCTCGCCCAGCCCCTCGACCGTGCGGATCGAAGCCCCGTCGCACTGGACCGCGAAGGTCAGGCACGACCGGGCGCTGTCGCCGTCGAGCAGGACCGTGCAGGCGCCGCAGACGCCGTGTTCGCAGCCGACATGAGTGCCGGTTAGCCCCAGGTCTTCGCGCAGGAAGTCCGAGAGCAGGCGGCGCGGCTCGACCCGCCGCTCATGGCGGACGCCGTTCACGGTCAGCGCAATATCGATCCGTTCCATCATGCGGCTCCGCCGCCGGCGCGGGCCCAGGCGTCGCCCAGGGCGCGTTCGGCCATGACGCCCGCCAGATGGCGCCGGTAATCCGCCGAGGCGTGCAGGTCGTCGCCCGGATCGACGCCGTCGCGCACGGCCTCGACAGCGGCGGCGACCGCATCGGGCTCCAGGCCGGTACCGGCCAGCAGCGCTTCGGCCGCCGTGGCGCGGACCGGCGTGTCTCCGACGCCGAGCAGCGCGATCCTGACCTCCGCCGCCCGGCCGGCCGTCCCGGTCACGGTCGCCGCGGCGCCGGCCAGACCGAAATCGCCGTGCCGGCGTGCAAACTCGTGAAAACCCCATCCGGTGCCCCGCGGCAGCAGCGGAAAATCGATGCGCGTGACGATCTCGCCGTCGCCGAGAGCGGTCCAGAGAGCGCCTTCGAAGAACGAACCGGCATCGATGATGCGTTCGCCGCCGCAACGTGCCGCGTGGATTCTCGCGTCGAGCAGCACGGCCAGCGCCGGCAGCTCCGCCGCCGGATCCGCGTGGCACAGGCTGCCGCCGATGGTCCCGCGGTTGCGGATCGCCAGATGCGCGACATGCCCCATGGCCGAGGCCAGAACCGGGAAGCGGCCGCGGATCAGCGGCGAGGTTTCGAGGGCGCGGTGCCGGGTCAGGGCGCCGACGCGGACAAAGCCGTCGGCCTCCTCGATCGCATCCGGCGGTGCGATCCTGCGGATGTCGACCAATACGGCCGGGCTGACGAGCCGGAAATTCATCATCGGCACAAGGCTCTGGCCGCCGGCGATCGGCCGGGCGTCGTCGCCGTATTCGGCCAGCCGGGCCGTCGCCTCTTCGACCGAACCGGCCGCAACATATTTGAACGCTGGCGGTTTCATCTGCCCTCGCCGCGAATTGCCTGTGGCGCAATTCGGGAGATCGTGCCGGGGAATTCCGGCGGGGATTGTTGCGGATCGGACACCGGTCTATCGACCGAACCGATGTCGCATGCCGGGCCGGACCGCCTTCGGCACAATTGCGCCTTGAACCGGACCGGGACCGGCCCCGATAATCCGCGCAGGCCCGCTGCACAAAAAAAGAGACCGGGCCGGAACACCGGACGACGAGCGAAGCATGAGCGATTCATCGAACACGGAACCACGGAAGGTCGCCTTCCTCGGCCTCGGGGTCATGGGCTACCACATGGCGGGACATCTGGCGAAAGCCGGCCACGCGGTGACCGTCTACAACCGAACGGCGTCGAAAGCCGCACAGTGGGCCGGGGAGTTTGCCGGAGCGACCGCCGCGACGCCGGCCGCGGCGGCAGTCGGCAACGAGATCGTGTTCGCCTGCGTCGGCAACGACGACGATGTGCGTGCGGTAACGGTCGGCGCGGACGGCGCATTCGACGGGATGGGCGACGGCGCAGTCTTCGTCGATCATACCACCGCTTCGGCCAGCGTCGCGCAGGAGCTGGCGGCGGAAGCGTCGAACCGGGGCCTCGGCTTCATGGACGCGCCGGTCTCCGGCGGCGAAGCCGGCGCGGTGAACGGCGTGCTCACGGTCATGGTGGGCGGAGAGCAGGCGGTTTTCGACCGCTGCCGGAGCGTCATCGACGGCTATGCCCGCGCCGTGACCCTGCTCGGCCCGGTCGGGTCCGGCCAGCTCACCAAGATGGTCAACCAGGTCTGCGTTGCCGGTCTGGTCCAGGGGCTGGCCGAGGGGTTGAACCTGGCAACGCGCTCCGGGCTCGACGCGAAGCTCGTGCTGGACGTGATTTCGAAAGGCGCCGCCCAGTCGTGGCAGATGGAGAACCGCGGCACCACGATGGTCGACGACCAATTCGAGTTCGGCTTCGCGGTCGACTGGATGCGCAAGGATCTCGATATCTGCCTGGCCCAGGGGCACCGCGTCGGCGCCCTGCTGCCGGTGACGGCGCTGGTCAACGAGTTCTACGCCCGGGTGCAGGTGCGCGGCGGCGGGCGGTGGGATACCTCCAGCCTGATGCGACTGCTCAGCAATCCCTAACCGGCCCCTGGAATGCCAGAACGCCGTCTTCGGCGAGGCACGCGATCTCGGCTTGCGAATATCCCAGTTCCCCGAGGATGGCGCGGTTGTCGCCGCCCAGGAACGGCGCCATCGCCCGGACCGCGGCCGGCGTCCGGTCGAAGCGCGCCGCCGGCCGGGGCTGGCGCACCTTGCCGAGCACGGCATCGTCATGGATCTCGATGGTCCCGTTCGCTTCGATCTGGGCATCGTCGAGCAGTTGCCAGCGGGTCAGCACCGGGGCGGCGGGAACGTCCTCGCGGTCGAGCCGCGCCAGAATGTCCCCGCTCGGCCATTTTTCCATTTCCGCGCCGACGATGTCCCGGCGTTCCGGCCGGTTCTTCGCGCGCGCGCCGGCGGTTGCGAATCGTTCGTCCTCCAGCAGGTCCTCGCGGTCGAGCGCCCGGCACATGCCCTGCCATTCCGAGTCCGAGACCGCGCCGGCCGTGATGTATCCGTCCACAGTCCGGTAGACGAGGTCGAGGCCCATCTGGCCCTCGGCCGGGTCGGATTCGCTGCCGACATAGCTCAGGCTGGAAATCGCCTCCGGCCAGAGATAGGCCACCATGGTATCGAGCATGGCGAGACGGATGTGCTGGCCCTCGCCGGTCTGCGTGCGCGCAAACAGCGCCGCCGTAATCGCCTGGGCCGCGGCAACGGCCGTGGTCTTGTCGGGAATGATCGTGCGCACCATGCGCGGCTGGCCGGTCGCATAGTCGGTCTGGACGTCGGCGAGCCCGCACAGCGCCTGGATCACCGGGTCGTAGACCCGCTGATGGGAATAGGGGCCGGCTTCGCCGAAGCCGCTGATCGACACGAAGACGATGTCGGGCCGGAGTTCGCGGACGACATCTTCGCCCAGGCCCATCCGTTCGATCGCGCCCGGGCGGAAGTTCTGCACCAGGACATCGGCGGTCGCGGCCAGCCTCCTGACGGCGGCAAGGCCCTCGGGGCGCTTGATGTCGAGCGCCAGGCTGCGCTTGCTTCGGTTGCACGACAGGAAGGAGGCCGACATACCCCGGTTCATGCTGCCGACATGGCGCATGTGGTCGCCCCGGGGCGATTCGATCTTGATGACATCCGCGCCCTGGTCCGCCAGCATCATCGTCGCTATCGGTCCCGAAACCATCGTGGTCAGATCGAGAATGCGCACGCCGTTCAGTGGTCCGCTCATCGGTCCGTTTCGTCCTTCATTCCTGTATCCGGTAAATTGGTATCCGGGGTTTCCGGCTTTGCGGGGATGGCCGTCAACCCGGTTCCGCAGCGGCGTCAGACGAAATTGATTTCGCGGGCCCGCTTGTAGGCCGGCCGTTCGATGATCCGGTCCCTGTAGTCGTGCAGCAACTGCGGAATCGGGATTTCCAGCGTCAGCGCATAGTCGAGGCTGGTCACCATCAGGATGTCGGCGACGCTCATGCCCTCCGGCATGAGCGATTCCAGGCCGTCCGGAAATTTCTTCATCATGCCGTCGATCTGCTCGCAGAAATATTCCCTGGCCGATTCGACGGCGAGCGGCGCCTCGCCGTAGATGTGCGCCAGCTGCAGGTGCCGCCGGATCAGGTAGAGCGGGTGCGCGTCCAGTTCCGTCATGACGAAGAAACACCATTCGTTCAGCGCGGCGCGGCGCGCCGTCTCACGCGGCACATAGAATCCCTCGGGGGCCGGAAAGGTCTCGCTCAGATAGTTGACGATGGCCGCGCTCTCCGCCAGCACGAACGGGCCGTGCTCGATCACCGGAACCTTGTGTCTGGGGTTCAGGCGCAAATATTCCTCAGTCATGGTCTCGCCGGTGCGCGGTCCGATCGGGCGCAAGTCGTATTCGATGTCCATTTCCGCCAGCATCCAGTGCGCGCGCATGGTGCGGGCGGTGCCGATTCCCCACACCCTGAGGTCGATCTTCGACATTGTTCCGTTTTTCCTTTCGCAGAGCGGCCGTGCAGCGTCGATCGGGGCAGGATGACCGGGCCGGTCCGATACTGTAACAGGCGGCATCGCCGGCATCGCAATCTCCGGCCCCCGGGGGCGCGAACCGTGACGCGGGCGTTGAACCGGCTCTCAAACTGCCCCATCGCGGCGGGCCGATCAACGGTCCGGCCCGCCCGGCGGCGCGTTTCGGATCGGCGGGAAAGCCGGAAATTGCCGCGGTTTCCCGCAAAGGGCGCAACGGAGTCTCGCTGCACTCGAAATGCGCGCCCACATCGGCTAAGTACAGACATTCACCCTTGAGGCATGGCCCTTGAACCCGTTCTTTATCCGAATCGTCACCGTCGCCCTCGTCTGCCTTGTTGCCGGCGGCGCCGTCGGCCGTTACCTGCTTGCGCCCGGACCGCAGAAAATCATCGTACGCGAAACGGTCACCAAGAAGCCCGACTTCAAGGCCCCGGAATCGGTCTATCTGAAATGGACCATGGCGAGCGCCTTTCCGGGCGACACGCCGCAATTCGGCACCCTGGGCAAAAGCTTCACGGCGAAACTGCGC
>LXNJ01002042.1_pt1 | contig 11367 bp, 9 predicted proteins | sample 809081 | NCBI WGS metagenome assembly LXNJ01 (sample SAMN04870510, study PRJNA318959) | sponge metagenome | biome: sponge; feature: marine sponge reef; material: water | host: Petrosia ficiformis | place: Greece: Milos, Mediterranean Sea | collected 2013-05-29 | depth 5-7 m
AATCGGCGGGACGCTCGCGGGCCTCACCCTCGGTCTCCTGCTGTCCGTCCTCATCGAGCGCTACGGGCTGATCCCCATCCCGCCGGACATCTACTTCGTGGACAACCTTCCGGTATCCCTGTCGCCATGGGACATCGTGTGGATCGCCGGGGGCAGCCTGCTGGTCTCCCTGCTGGCTACGATCTATCCGGCAAGGCAGGCGTCGGCGCTGGTGCCCGTGGAGGCGATCAGGCATGAATGACGTGGTGCGCGATGCGCTTTCCGCCGACGCGCTGCCGCTCGAAGCCAGGTCGCTGGAACGGACCTACGTGGGTGCCGCGGGTCCGGATCTCCACATTCTCCGGGGGATCGACTTCGCGCTGGAACGGGGTGAGGCGGTGGCCATCGTCGGCGCCAGCGGCTCGGGCAAGTCGACGCTGCTGCATCTGCTCGGAGCCCTCGACCGGCCCTCGGGCGGCTCGGTTCTGGTTGGCGGGACCGAAGTGTCTTCGCTGCAGGACGAGGAGGCCGCCGAGCTGCGCAACGGCAGAATCGGCTTCGTCTTCCAGTTCCACCACCTGCTGCGCGACTTCAGCGCGCTCGAGAACGTCATGATGCCGGCCCTGATCCGCGGCGACGGGCCGCGTGTTGCAAGGGGGAAGGCGGCGGAGCTGCTGGAACAGGTCGGACTCGGCGAGAGGCTCGGTCACAAGCCACGGGAGCTTTCGGGTGGAGAGCAGCAGCGCGTGGCCGTGGCGCGCGCGCTGGTCAACGAGCCCCTGATCATTCTCGCGGATGAGCCGACCGGTGATCTGGACACCTTCACCAGCGGGGAAGTGCAGGACCTGATCTTCGACATGAAGGAGCGCCATGGAGTTGCGCTCGTGGTCGTTACGCACAACCGTGCATTGGCGGCCAGAGCCGACAGGGTCCTCAGGCTGAGGGAAGGGGTGCTGGAAAATGTCTGATCCCGTCAGGACCTGTGACGGGCAAGGATGCGAGAACCCTGCCTCCGTTCACCTGACACAGGTTGTGGACAACAAGATCTCCGTACAGTTCCTGTGCGAGTCGTGTGCCGAGGCCAAGGGGATCAGCGAAAAGCCCGACTGGGGGGTTTCGGACTTCCTGGCCAAGCTGAGCGAACCCGGCGCTTCTCCGGGCGCCACCACCGCCGGCAAGTCATGCAGTTCCTGCAGCCTCACCTTCGATCGCTTCCGCGAGCGCGGCCGCCTGGGCTGCCCTCAATGCTACACGACGTTCGAGGGCAGTCTGCGGCGCCTGCTCAAGCGGATCCATGGCGCGAACCAGCACGTCGGCAAGGTGTACCTGCCACCCGACGCAGGTACCGCGGAGGTCGGCAGGCGTCTTGATGGTCTGCGCCGGCGGCTGCAGCACGCCGTGGAAGTTGAAGACTTCGAACGGGCCGCGGTCCTCAGGGACCAGATACGCGACCTTGAGCCGGCGGGATCGTAGAATGGACCACCTCGGCACCGCACCCGACTTCGGACTCGGCTGGCTCGACGCCAGTGGCCCGCACTCGGACATCGTGCTCTCGACCCGCGTCCGCCTCGCGAGAAATCTGCACGGGTATCCGTACGTCGCCCGCGCCCGCGACGACGATCGCGAGACGATCCTCGGTGCGGTGTCGCGGGCTGCGGAGGCGGGGGAGATGCCTCCCGGCACCGTGGTCATGCCCATTGTGGAGATGGACGAACGCACCCGGCGCATCTTCCTGGAGCGCAGGTTGATCTCAAGCGATCTCTCGGGGCGGGGCGGGAGCGGTCCGGAAAAGGGCGCGGCCGTGATTGCCGCTCCAGGCGAGCCGGTCAGCATCATGGTCAATGAGGAAGACCATCTCCGGCTGCAGAGCCTCGTCTCCGGACTCCGGGTGATGGAGGCGTGGAGCCTCGCGGACCAGATCGACGACGCGCTCGGAACCGGTCTCCACCTGGCGTATCACCATGATTTCGGATACCTGACCTCCTGTCCCACCAACACCGGGACCGGGCTGCGCGCCTCTGCGCTGGTTCATCTGCCGGGGCTGGTGCTCACCAAGGAGATCGAGAAGGTCCTGAAGGGGATCGCGCAGGTGGGACTGACCGTGCGGGGCCTGTACGGGGAAGGTTCGGATGTGGTCGGGAACTTCTTCCAGATCTCGAACCAGACCACGCTGGGGAAGAGCGAGGAAGACCTGGTCGACCACCTGGGCCGGATCGTCTCCACCGTCATTCAGACCGAGATCCAGGCGCGGCAGGTTCTGATGCGCGACGCCGGGTCCGTGACCGAGGACAAGATCTGGCGGGCGTATGGACTTCTGCGCTACGCGCGCCTGCTCAGCTACAAGGACCTGATGCAGTTGCTGTCCGGGGTGCGGCTCGGTGCTTCGCTGAAACTCCTGCCCGGCCTGGAGGTCGTTACCCTGAACGGCATCATGATGTTTTCGCAGGCCGCCCACCTTGATCGGGCTGCCGGCCGGGCACTCTCCGGACCCGAACGGCAGGCCCACCGGGCGTCCTATGTGCGCAGGGTTCTGAGTGCCGAGAGCGAGCCACCCACTTCCGGTGCGGGGGGATGAGGGCGATTTTGAACTACGGCGGCGATTGCATGCGGATAGCGAGAAAAGCCGCGAAAAACGGACGACCATGAACTACAACTTCACGGAAAGAGTCCGCAAGGTCCTGTCGATGGCCCGCCAGGAGGCGATCCGTCTGCAGCACGACTACGTGGGGACGGAACACATCCTTCTGGGGCTCATCCGGGAGGGCGAGGGCGTGGCCGCCCACGTTCTCGGCAATCTCACCGTGGATCTCGACCGGATCCACGAGCGCGTCGAAGAGTCGGTTCGCAAGGGGAAGGCAACGATCGCGCTGGGCGAGCTTCCGTACACCTCGCCCGCCAAGAAGGTGCTCGAGTTCGCGATGGCCGAGGCGCGCGAACTCAATCACTCCTATGTCGGAACGGAGCACCTGCTTCTGGGACTGCTGCGCGAGAGCAAGGGAATCGCCGCCCAGGTGCTCAACTCGCTCGGCGCGACCATCGAGGAGGCCCGCGCGGAGACCCTGAAGGTCCTGGGGTCCGACGTGGGTTCGGCCGGGACGTCGAGTGCTACGGGTGGCGCCGCGGCCGCAACACCGCCGGCACCGTCGTCCTCGCGCGGCGAGAAGAAGTCGAAGACGCCCGCGCTGGATCATTTCTGCCGGGACCTCACCACACTCGCGCGCAAGGGGGAGCTTGACCCGACCATCGGGCGCGAGACCGAGATCGAGCGCGTCACCGAAATCCTCTGTCGGCGCAAGAAGAACAACCCCGTCCTGATCGGCGAGCCCGGGGTCGGGAAGACGGCGATCGTCGAGGGCCTCGCACAGCTGATCTCCCGCAAAGAGGTGACCGAAAGCCTTCGCGACCACCGCGTCCTCGCACTGGACATGGCCGCCGTGATTGCCGGCACGAAATACCGGGGTCAGTTCGAGGAGCGCCTCAAGGCGGTGATGAACGAGATTTCCAGCAACCGCAACGTCGTGCTGTTCATCGACGAGCTTCACACCCTGGTGGGGGCCGGCGCCGCCGAGGGTGCGATCGACGCATCGAACATGCTCAAGCCGGCCCTGGCGCGGGGTGAACTCCAGTGCATCGGGGCCTCGACCCTGAACGAGTACCGCAAGTACGTGGAGAAGGACGGTGCGCTCGAGCGGCGCTTTCAGCCCGTGATCGTCGACCCGCCCACGGTCGAGGAGACCATCGCCATTCTGGCCGGCCTGCGCGGCCACTACGAGGACCATCACAAGATCACGATCCCCGACGATGCCCTGTCCCAGGCGTCCCGGTTGTCGGACCGCTACATCACCGATCGGTTCCTTCCCGACAAGGCCATCGACGTGATAGACGAGGCCGGAGCCCGGGCGCGCATTGCCAGCCAGGTTCCGCCCCCGGAGGTTGAAAGCCTGAAGGCCCAGCTTGCCGAGGTTGCCGACCGCAAGGAGGGGGCGATTCGCGATCAGGACTTCGAGCGTGCGGCGCAGCTGCGGGACGAGGAGCGGGCGTTGCAGCAGCGCATCCTCGACGAGGAAGCCGCCTGGAAGGAAGAGCGGCGGCGCTTCCGGCCCGAAATCACGGTCGAAGACGTCTCATTCATCGTGAGCCGGTGGACCGGAGTCCCCGTTACGCGGATCCGCGAGGCGGAAACCGCGCGCCTCGTCAACATGGAGGACGAGCTCCACAAGCGCGTCGTGGGCCAGCACGATGCCATCACGGCCATCTCCCGGGCCATCCGCAGGAGCCGGGCGGGGCTGAAGGATCCCGGCCGCCCGATCGGTTCCTTCATCTTCTCGGGACCGACGGGGGTCGGGAAGACCGAACTGGCGCGCACGCTGGCAGAATTCCTGTTCGCCGACAGGGAGGCGCTCATTCGCGTCGACATGAGCGAATACATGGAGCGCTTCTCGATCTCGCGCCTCATTGGAGCACCCCCGGGGTATGTGGGGTACGACGATTCGGGAGCACTGACGAAGGCGGTTCGGAGACGCCCCTACTCGGTGATCCTCCTGGACGAGATTGAAAAGGCGCACCCGGACGTGTTCAACATCCTTCTGCAGGTTCTCGACGAGGGACACCTCACGGACAACTACGGCCGCGTGATCGACTTCAAGAACACGGTCCTCATCATGACGTCGAACCTCGGGGCGCGGAACATCGCCAAGAGCGGACTGGGCTTTCAGCAGGCCGATCCCAAGTCCCACTACGAGTCGATGCGGGACAAGGTCAACGAAGAGATCCACCGGGCGTTCAATCCCGAATTCCTCAACCGCGTCGACGACACGATCGTGTTCCATCCCCTGAGCCGTTCCGATCTGCGGAAGATCGTGCACATCATGCTCGGGGACCTCGAGGAGAGGCTGGCCCAGGGCGAGATGTCCCTGCGCCTCACGGAGGCCGCGGTGGACTTCCTGGTGATCCACGGTCACGACGAGAAATACGGGGCACGGCCGCTGAAGCGTGCGATCCGGCGCTACCTGGAGGATCCGCTTTCCGAGAAGATCCTCATGGCCGAATTCGGGAGTGGAGACGAGATCGAAGTGGACGTGGGAGAGGACGAAGAGGCGCTCGCCATAGCCGTTGCGTCTCCGACGAAGACATGATTCGACACCGCACCCGGCGGGCACTCCCGCAAGTCGTTGCACTGGCGGCGCTGTGGACGGCAGCGGCTCTGGCTCCGGCGCCGGTGGCGGCCCAGGCGCCGGGCGGACAGGAGAGGATGATCCGCATCGATTCGCTGGCCGCCCACGGCATGGTGCGGCTCGCGGAGGCCGATGTCGTCGGGGTCTCGGGCATACGGCCGGGGACCCTCAACAGCTGGATCGACATTCAGCGGGGCATCAAGAACCTGTGGGCGACCGGGCAGTACGAAGACATCGAGGTCACACTCGATTCGTCCACGGGCAGAAACGTGCTCGTCTTCGAGGTCGCCGAAAGGGCCATGACGCGGCTCCTGCGCATCACCGGCCTGGAGTCGGTTTCGGAGAGCGATGTCATCGAGGAGTCCGGCCTTCAGGAAAACGTGCCGCTGTCCCGGAACGCGATGGCCAGGGCCCAGGGCTTCATCCGCGAGGAATTGCGGCGCCGGGGTGTGCCCTTCGCCCGGATCGAGCAGCGGATCGAGCCGGTGCCTGGCGAAGACGGCAGCGTGGACATCGTCCTGGAGGTGGAGGAAGGCCAGCGCGTCACGATCGCCCAGGTCCAGTTCGTCGGGAACGACTTCTATTCCGACGAAGACCTGCGCGGCGCGATGGGCACCAAGCCGGAGGGCTTCCTCTGGTTCCGCACCGGAGACTACGACGACATCGAGTTCGAGGTCGACCTGCTGGAATCGTTGCCGAGGCACTACCAGGCGGCAGGCTTTCTGGACTTCGCGGTCGTCGGGGACACGCTGATCGTCGACCCCTCTTCGGGCAAGGCACGCATAGAACTGCAGGTCGAGGAGGGGCCCCAGTACCGCGTGGCCGATTTCCAGATCGAGGGCAACAGCGCCTTTGAGACGGATCAGCTCGAGGGCTACTTCGCCGATGACTCGGGAGGGATCCTCTCGGTCCTGGGCATCGGGGACGACGAGGACGACGGCGCGGGACGCGTCTTCGATGTCGTGGGATTCGAGGAGGGCGCACAGCGCGTGCGTGATCTCTACAGCAACGAGGGGTACCTCTACGCGCAGCTGGATCCGTACTGGGAGCGAACGGGCGAGGAAGTGGACGGCTATCCCACCGTCCGCGCCGGATGGCGCATACAGGAGCAGTCCCAGGCCTATGTGAACCGCGTCATCATTGCCGGGAACGACTTTACGCACGATCGCATCATCCGCGAGAAGATCTTCCTCCTCCCGGGCGACGTCTACAGTCAGTCCCGTCTGCTGCAGTCCTATCAGAACATCCAGTCGCTCGGCTTCTTCGAGGCCCCGATGCCACCGCCGAACGTGCGGCCGGACCCTGAAACGGGTGACGTCGACATCATCTTCAACGTCGCCGAGAAGCAGACGGGCTCGGTGCAGTTCGGCACGGCCGTGGGGGGCGGTGTCGGACTTTCGGGATTCCTCGGCTACGACCAGCCCAACCTCTTCGGACAGGCCAAGGCGGGCAGCATCCGGTGGGACTTCGGGCGCTACATCAACAGCTTCACGCTGAGCATTACCGATCCCGCCCTTTTTCAGTCCACGGTGAGCGGCTCGCTCTCGCTGTTCGACTCCACCGACCGCTTCTACCAGTTCGCCACCGGACGGAGACAGCGGCGGGGGTTTTCGACCCGCTTCGGCGTGCCATTCCCCGGCTCGCTGCGAACCAGGGTGTTTTTCGGGTATTCGCTGTCCCGCACGAGCTACGAGTCCTTCCGCAGTTCGGAGGACCAGTCGCTGTTCGGGCTGCCGCCCGGGACGCTGAGTTCCTTTTCGCTGGGCATCACCCGCCAGACCCTGAACCATCCACTGTTCCCGACCGCCGGGTCCATGCAGACCTGGAACATCGAGATGAATGGCGGACCTCTGGGGGGAGCCGGAGACTTCGTCAAGCACACCGGACAGGCACAGTGGATGATCCCGATCGGGGGGCTCGGCGGGGATGGAGCGACCCCGGGCGGAGTCCAGTTCGCGCTTGGGCTCAGCATGCGCGGAGGGGCCCTCTTCGGAGATGCCTCCCGCTTCCCGTTCGAGTCCTTCTGGATGGGCGGCGTACAGTTCGGGCAACCGTTGCGCGGTTATGACGAGACGTCGATTACGCCGCAGGGCTATTATGCGGAGCGCGGGGGCGGAATCGCCCAGATCGATCGCCTGGGGAACGCCTACTTCTCCGCGACGGCCGAATACAAGGCCGTGATCAACTCCAATATCGGGCTCTCGGCGTTCTTCGACGCGGGCAACCTGTGGGACGGACCGGGCGACATCAACACATCCCGGCTCTTCCGTGGAGCCGGCTTCGGGGTGCAGCTGGTGACGCCGTTCGGTCCGATCGGGTTGGACTACGCCTACGGTTTCGACAAGCCGGAACCTGGATGGCAGCTACATTTCAAGATGGGACCGAACTTCTAGGATCGACCGCAAGGCGGAACAACCACCGCACGAACAAGCTGCCGTTCTCGCGGACCGGGAGCGGCGTGATCCGAATTTCATCGGAGGAGTGAAGAGTAATGAGCATTTCCCGGATGGGAATGGCCGCGGCGCTGGTGCTGCTGTCCGCGGGTACCGTCCAGGCCCAGGTGACCCGGGTCGGGTACGTCAATTCCAATCAGGTACTCGCCGAGTACGGGCCGGCGCAGGACGCGCGGCAGGGACTCGAGACCGCCCAGCAGGAGGCCGAGTCGGAGCTTCGGCTGCTCAACTCCGGCCTGCAGGCCGCCGTGGACGAGTACGAGCAACAGGCGATGACCATGACACCGGAGGCCCGCGCGGCGCGGGAGCAGGAACTCCGGAATCAGCAGCAGGCCCTTCAGCGCAGAAGCCAGGAACTCGATGTCCAGTGGCAGGAGCGCCAGACCGAACTGCTCCAGCCCATCATGGAGAGGGTTACGGCGGTGATCGAAGAGATCCGCGTGGAGGGCGGCTATGCGCTGATCCTCGATTCGGCGTCGCAGGCGATACTCGCTGGAGATCCGGCGCTGGACCTGACGCAGGAGGTCCTTACCAGGCTGCAGGCGGATCCCACACCTGGAGGGTGATGGGGGCTGCGGGGACCTGCGGTTGCAGCCTCCGTCCGCGCGTGAGGCGTGCGTGATGACTTCGGGCTGCCTGACGCTGCGGCAGGCCGCCGACGCGGCGGGCGGGCGCGTGCTGGGAGACGGCGATGTCGTCTTTCGCCGATTCGCGCCCGTCCACGACGCCGGGCCGGACGCCCTGGCGCTCCTGGCGGACCGACGCTACGCACGCGATTTGCGGGATTGCCGGGGGTGCGCGCTGTTGGTCTCGGAGGAGTTGTGCGACCTGGAGGGTGGGCCCGCGGACAGGGTGGTGGTGCAAGATCCCCGCGCGGCGCTTCTCGTTCTGGTGCCGCTGCTCTACCCCGAGCAGGAGGTGGACCCGGGCTTGCATCCGGCGGCGACCGTCCACGACTCCGCCTCGATCCCGGGGAGCGCTGCCATCGGGCCGAACGCGGTCATCGCGGCGCGGGTCGTCCTCGGTGAGGGCGTGCGCGTCGGCGCAAACTGCGTGATCGAACGCGATGCGTCGATCGGTTCGGGTACGGTGCTTTTTCCGAACGTCACCGTCTACGCCGGGGCGGTCGTGGGGGAGCGCGTGGTCGTGCACGCGGGCACGCGGATCGGAGTGGACGGATTCGGATACGTGACCGAAGCCGGGAAGCACAGGAAGGTGCCCCAGGTCGGGGGTTGCGTGATCGAGGACGACGTCGAGATCGGCGCCAACTGCACCATCGACCGCGGGTCCATCGGACGCACCGTGATCGGGACGGGGTCGAAGCTCGACAACCTGGTCCACATCGGCCACAATGTGCAGATCGGTGCCCGCTCCATTCTGGTCGCCCAGGTCGGCGTCGCGGGGTCGACCCGGACCGGCGAAGGCGTTGCAATGGGCGGGCAGGCCGGCCTCGTCGGACACCTCCGGATCGGGGCCGGAGCGCGCATCGGTGCGCAGGCCGGGGTTATCGGCGATGTGGCCCCCGGCGAAACGGTGTCGGGCTACCCGGCCCGTGACCACAGGAGCTACCTCAAGGCCATGGCGCTGCTCATGCGTTTTCCGGAGGTGATGCGCCGCGTGGACCGGCTGGAACGCCGCGTGGCCGAAAGGGATACCCGCTGATGGCGCGCGAGAAACAACATACGGTAGCCGGAGATGTCGAGGTGCAGGGAATCGGGGTGCACTCGGGCGAGGCGTCGACACTGACCATCCGTCCGGCGTCCGAGGCCTCCGGGATCGTGTTCGTGCGGACCGATATCGAGAACGCGCCCGCGATCCCGGCGCGACTGGACAATGTCACGCGGACCGAACTCGGCATCGGGCTCGGTGCCGACGGAGTCGAGGTGCTCACCGTGGAGCACGTCCTCGCGGCCCTTGCGGCCGCCGGGGTCGACAACGCCCGGCTCGAACTGCACGGCCCCGAAGTGCCGATTCTGGACGGCAGCTTTTCGCCCTATCTCGAGGCGCTCGGACGCGCGGGGCGGACGCCCCAGTCGCTCCCCGCGGAGATCATCGACGTTGGGGAAGCGCTCACCGTTGGCGCGGATCCCGAGGCATCGTACGTCGTCCTGCCTCGTGACGGCCTTCTCATCTCGGCCACGATCGAATTCGACCACCGGGCCATCGGAAGGCAGCACGGTGCCTTCCGGATCGACCGGGACGGCTTCGCCCGGGATCTGGCGCCCGCACGCACCTTCGGGTTTCAGGCGGATGTGGAGGCCTTGCGCGCGCGGGGTCTGGCGCGCGGGGCCTCGCTGGAAAACACCGTTGTGCTCGGCGAGGACGGCGTGATGAATCCCGATCTGCGCTTCCCGGACGAGTTTCTCCGCCACAAGGTCGGGGACATCGTGGGCGATCTGGCTCTCATGGGCGCCAGGCTCAACGGCCACATCGTGGCGAACCGCCCGAGTCATTCGGGCAACGTCAGGCTGGCGCGGGCCATCCGTGAGCGGCACGACCGTGGGCTGCGGGCGCGCACCATCGACGTGCGCGACATCATGAAGCACCTTCCGCACCGCTACCCGATGCTCCTCGTGGACCGGGTGGTGGAATTCGACCCGGGCAAACGCATCGTCGGGCTGAAGAACGTGACCATCAACGAGCCCTTCTTTTCCGGTCACTTTCCGGACCATCCCATTATGCCCGGGGTACTCATCGTCGAGGCGATGGGTCAGGTTGGCGGCCTTCTGCTCATGGACGCGGTGGAAAACCCGGAGGACAAGGTCGTGTACTTCATGTCGCTCAACAATGTGAAGTGGCGGCGGCCGGTGGTCCCGGGGGACCAGATTCGGTTCGAGCTGACCATGACCAGTCTGCGGCGCAGCGTCTGCAAGATGAGGGGGAAGGGCACGGTGGACGGCCAGGTGGTTGCCGAGGCCGAAATGATGGCCAGGATCGTGGATCGGTGAAGGGCTCGCAAGCGGGCCGGGGAACCCGTGTCGTGCTGCACCCGACGGCCATCGTCGATCGGTCGGCCGAACTGGACGACGGCGTTGAAGTCGGCCCGTACGCGATCGTCGGTCCTTCGGTCAGGATCGGCGCCGACACCCGGGTCGGCCCGCGTGTGCTTATCGAACGGGACACCGTCGTGGGCAGCGGCTGCAGCATAGGCAATGGCGCGGTGCTGGGCACCGATCCCCAGGATCTCAAGTACGAAGGCGAGCGGACTTCCCTGGAAGTCGGCGACCGGACGGTCATTCGCGAATTCGCGACCCTCAACCGCGGCACTGCCGCGTCCGGCAGGACGGTCGTGGGATCGGACTGTCTTCTGATGGCCTACGCCCACATTGCCCACGATTGTGAACTCGGAAACCATGTCATCGTCTCCAATGCGACCAACATGGCCGGCCACGTGGTGATCGAGGACTGGGCGGTCATCAGCGGACTCGTGGCGATTCACCAGTTCGTTCGCATCGGCGCCCACTCGTTTGTGGGTGGCGCGTCCCGGATACCGCAGGATGTGCCCCCCTTCTGTCGCGTGGTGGGGAACCCCTCACCCAAACTGTATGGCCTCAACACCGTGGGACTCGAGCGCCGGGGTCTGTCAGCCGATTTCCGGCAACGCCTCAAGAGCGCGTACCGCATCCTGTTTCAGTCGGATACTGCGCTGTCCCGGGCGATTCGGCGGGTGGAGCGCCGCGAAGAGCTGATGTGCCCGGAGGTGGGTTACTTCCTTGACTTCATCCGCAACAGCAAGCGCGGCATCATCACCTGAGCCGCGG
>LXNJ01002043.1_pt1 | contig 11364 bp, 11 predicted proteins | sample 809081 | NCBI WGS metagenome assembly LXNJ01 (sample SAMN04870510, study PRJNA318959) | sponge metagenome | biome: sponge; feature: marine sponge reef; material: water | host: Petrosia ficiformis | place: Greece: Milos, Mediterranean Sea | collected 2013-05-29 | depth 5-7 m
GATCATCGGCGGGGTGCGCGACCCCATGATCCTCAAGCAACTCGACTCCTGGCTCGACGGCATCCGGGAGGGCTTCGAGGCGCGCGTTCAGGAAATCTTCCCCGACCGCAAAACGCCGCCCGCCTATCAACTCCACATCCGCGTATTCGGGCGCGACGCTGTGATGGGGACGCTCGAACCCGAAGCGGGCCGGATTCCGCACGAGGTGGGCGTTCTCTTCGAGGTGACTGCGGAGGATCAGGTGTCCGCCAACACGATGGCGTCCACGCTGGCCCATTTCGCGCTCCACTACCCCATCCCCGAGTGGGGCGGCCTCATTTCGACGCTCGCGTTTCCCTTCACGCCGGCGGAACTCGAAAAAGGCCCTGTATACCGCTTCAACCTGAACCACGTCGTCTATCCGGATGACCCATACGAGATGTTCCCGAGCGAGATGATGGAGGTGGCGAACTGATGGCCACGCTCGGCGAACTCGCAAAACTGATTCGCTCGAAAAACGCTGGGCCCTTCAACCTCACGTTCGACGTAATGTTCGACGAGGAGGAAACCTACCGGCGAGTAGTGGAATCGAACGTCCTCACCAAGGAGGTGTTCTGCCGCCTGTACAATCTGGCGGAAGATAAGGTGCTGCTCGTCCACCACGACGCCGCGCGCGCAATCAAGATATCCATCCCACGCCCCGTGTTCTCCTGCGATCTCGAAGACGCCGACTGCTACGGCGGCCAGCAGTTCGGTCCCCTCGTCGGCATCGAAGTCCCGGACCCGTAAGAAAATAACTGGAGAAGATATATGGCGATTCAGACGAACGCAGACGAGATACGAGCTCTTTTCCCGGAACTCAATCAAATCCAGGACCCCGAGCTGCGCGACGGTGTGGTCGACATCTGGCTCGATTTGGCCGCGGAAACCACTTGGGAGCGTTTCGAGGACATTCCCAAAAACCTGAAAGACGAAAAACACATGACGCTCATCGGCCACGTTCAGGGCGTCACGAGCATCGCAGTCACCATGGCAGATCTCGTCGAAAAACTCCACGGGGTCGAGGTCGACCGCGACCTCCTCATCGCCTCCTGCGTCCTCCACGACATCTCGAAACCGCTCGAATCCGAGCCCAACCCCGGCGGGCCTCCCACGGGCAGCAGCTTGCCGCCCGCGAAAATCACCGAGTTCGGCGCGAAAATCCAGCACGGCGCCTACGGGGCGCACAAAATCTGGGAGAAAGGACTTCCCAAGGCTCTGGAACTCGCGCACCTCGTCATCACCCACACGCGCGCGAGCAATACACGCTCGAAGAGCTATGAGGCCGCGCTCCTTTTCTACGCCGACTGGGTGGATTCGGACGCAGGCATCGTCCTGGGCGGGGGAACGCCCCTCGCCTCGAAATGGGTCGAGGAGTAGAAGTAAATTCCTTCATTTTCGCATCCGGGAGGATGGAGCATTTTCTTCCGACGGCTTGACGCCCAGATGACAACTTGGTAAGGGTCAGGAATATGTTCGAACAAATAATGAAACAATATAAATTCAAAGTATCCTTGACCCATTCGCGGTGTCCACCAAGTCGAGGCGGCGCGAAATAGAGTGTAGAATGACGTATATGGGGACGAGAGCGAGGGCTCTCCTCAAAAATTTTTCTCTTTGCATTTTCATCCTTGCTGCCGGTTGCGCTACAGTTGCTCCTTCCACTACCCCGACGGAAGCGCCCATCCCCAGAGCCATACAGAAAAAAGTCCAGAAAAAGGCGCTCGCTCCACAGAAAAGGATACTCAAACGCAAAATCGCAATAGGACGATTCACCAACGAGACGCGCTATGGCAAAACTTTTCTGCGAGACGGAGACATGGACCCTCTGGGAAAGCAGGCTTCCGACATGCTCGCCAATCGTCTCGTAAGCTCCAAGAAGTTTCTGGTTTTCGAACGCCCGGATATCAACAAAATCAAGCGAGAACAGGGTGTTATTAAAGAATCCAACCTCATCGGAGTGGATGCGTTGATTCTTGGGGCCGTGACAGAGTTTGGTCGTTCCACCACGGGCAAGGCCGGTTTCTTGAGCGCGACAAAAAAACAAACTGCGCGGGCGAAGGTTGAAATTCGGATGGTCGATGTACGGACGGGCCACGTGTTTTTTTCTGCTTCCGGATCGGGCGAGGCGATCACAGAGTCGGGAGAAGTCGCCGGTTTCGGCAGCCGAGCGGATTATGACGCTACCTTGAATGACAAGGCGATTGGTGCCGCAATATCCGACCTTCTGAATTCCGTCATCTCGAAACTTGACGAAAGAATCTGGCGAACCGATATCCTGCGGATCAAGGGGAGCGAGGTCGTCATCGCCGGAGGCAAACATCAAGGGATCAAAGTCGGTGACGTCTTGTCCGTGATGCGGGAAGGAGAAAAGGTGAAGAGCAAACAGACCGGTTTTGAGATTTCACTTCCCTCGACGAAGGTCGGCGAAATCCGTATTCTCGGTCTCTTCGGAGATACAGAAACGAACGAAGGTTCCGTGGGAACAATCTTGTCGGGTACGTTCAGCGATGGGCGGACGGATGGTCTCTTCGTAGCAGAGGACAGGAAATGATTTCGATGAAATCAATTATTACATGTTTTTTGCTCATGGCCCTCGTCGTCGGCTGCTATCCCACGAGCGAGGTTCGCATACCGGATAGCCGACCTAGAATAGCGATCAAGAACGCACCCGATAACGCCATCCTCTATGTTGACGGACTGAAGATGGGATTGGCGACCCGATTCAGTGGCGTTCAGGGGAGCGAGGAAAGTGGAGAGACGCGCGTGCTTTTAGTAGAGCCGGGAAGACACAGGGTTGAAGTGAAGAGCAACGGCGAATTATTGCTTTCCGAGGACGTATTCCTCGGCGAGAGGACATTGAAAACGCTGACAGTCACCCGGAAGCGATAAAGCACATGCTCATCAAAAAACTGTCCGTCCTGCTCATCGCCATCTTGATTTCGGCTTGCGCACAGACGAAATATCATTGGGGCGGATACGAAAACGCCTTATATCGATACTATAAGAGTCCGGTGGAACTTGAAAATCTCGCAGAAGAGTTGGCGGATGTAATCGCCCAAGGGGAGCGGGACGGGAAAGTTCCTCCCGGTGTCTACGCCGAGTTCGGCTATATCCTCTTGATTCAGGGGAAAAACAGCGAAGCCATCACATATTTTGAGAAAGAGAAGAAATTATGGCCTGAATCCGCCCGATTAATGAATACGATGCTTAAGACAGCCAAGTCTGCGAAAAATAAAAAATCCAATCCCACCCGGCGAGGAACCCCATGATGTCATCGAAAACAATCGCATGGGCAGTTCTTGCAGTGATGTTACTCGTTTCCGGCTGTGCTGTTCACCAAAAGGCGGATTTCACGAAATTTCGCGAGGCGAATCCCAAGTCAATTTTGGTCGTGCCTGCCGTCAACAGAGCCGTCGAAGTTAATGCGCCGGATTATTTTCTTTCGACTATCTCGAAACCTGTCGCGGAAAGAGGCTTTTATGTATTTCCCGTGAATGTTGTGAAACGGTTGCTGGAAGACGATGGGCTTGCCGATGCAAATCTGGTTCATGCCGCAGACCCGAAACGCTTGGGAGAGATATTTGATGCCGACGCCATTCTTTACGTCACCATAGAAAGATGGGACGCGCAATATGTCGTACTCGCCACCCAAGTGACAGTTGAATTCACTTATGTTCTAAAGAGCGGTCGCACAGGCGAAGAGATATGGCGAAGAAAGGCGAAAATGGTTTATCAACCTCAACAAAGTAATAGCTCAGGCAATCTCATTGCAGACCTAATCGTAATGGCAGCGGCAGCAGCCATGGTAAAAGCGGCTCCAAATTATATCCCCTTGACGCAACAGGCCAACGCCTTGGCGGTCATTGAACCAGGAAAAGGATTGCCCGCAGGCCCTTATCGGGAAGATTATCTGAAAGACCAAGGCAAATTCTGATGAAGAATTCGCAATTCGCTAGACGAACTCGAAGTCATCCTAGTTAAAGATACAGACCATCCAAGGTAATTGCATTTTCAGACTTGCTCGCTCATAAAGCGGTAAAGATAGAGCGTTGTTAGGCTCCCTGAAAATTCCTTTCATTTTCCCCACGCTATCGCGAAAGCACCGATAACAGACAAGACACCGCCTATCACGATGCGCAGCGTAACGCTCTCCTGTTTTTTCAGAAAAAACCACGAGAAGACGATGACCCACAAGACGGAGAGGCGGTTGATGGGTATCACCTGCACCACCTCCCCTTCCCTGAACGCCGTCCAGAAGCAGAGGGCAGCTATTATATTCGCGACAACCCCGCAGGCTATCGTCACCATTCCTCTGAGGCTCCAGCCTTTCATCCCTCCTTCTTCCTTCGTGAACGGCATGGCGAGAAGGAGCAGGGCCGATGCAGTGGTGGTGGAAATCGCAATCCCCAAAGATTCAGAAGGTATGAGGAGGAGGGCGTATTTTCTGAAAACAAACGTAAGGGAAAACAGGAAAGAGGCGATTACGGGCACGAGAAAGTAAAGGAGTGAAACATCCTTCTCACCAGACTCTCTTTTGGAGGACTCTCTCTTGTAGACGAGAAGAATGGCCCCGATCATGATCGCCAGCGTACCGACGGCTACGCCCGCCGAGAACCGCTCGCCCAGTATGAACACCCCCATGAGCGCCGACCACACCAGGACCGACTGCACCATAATCTGCGTTCGCGCCAGGCCGATCAGGCGCATCGAGCCGAAAATCATGTACCGCCCGACTGCACTCCCGAACAGGCCGATGAGCATGTACCACATGACGCCCTTCAAGTGCCATGTAACGCTCTCGTCCCATGCGAGGTAAAGCACGCTCGCCATCATCGCGGAGAGGACGTTCATCGCGATGGCCGCAATCCCCGGTCCGATATGGATCAGCGCCTTCCGATAGAAAACCTGAGAGATGGCGACGAAAAACGCCGCGATGAACGACAGGAGGTTCGGGTCTAAGGATTTGAGCAAAATCACCCCACAATAGGAAGGTGCGAGCGGCGCAACGCGATTTGGCAGCCGGGGGCGAGTATCACACCCACACACCCCCTCGCGCGGCTCCCGTAAACCAGAGAATTACCCGGGATTTGCGTCCGACTGATCCTGGTGCAGGCGCACGAAAACGCATCCGGCGAAAAAAGCCTGGTGATTGGGGAACGTCACCCGGATGGCTGTGCGCTCAATAATTCTCAACAACGCCTAGTCGAAGGGATAGCCCAGCCCGGCGAGCGCTTCTGTGATCTCTGGCAGGATGGCCGGATCGTCGATGGTGGCTGGCATCTTGTATTCCTCGCCATCGGCGATGCACGCCATCGTCCCCCGCAGAATCTTGCCAGAGCGCGTCTTGGGCAGGCGTTTCACCACCGTCGCCTGGCGGAAGGAGGCGACCGCACCGATCTGCTGGCGAACGAGCTGCACCACCTCGCTGACGATATCTTCGTCTAGTTTATCGACGCCCGCCTTGAGCACCAGGAAACCGAGCGGGAGCTGGCCCTTGAGTTGGTCCTTCACGCCGATGACCGCGCACTCGGCCACGTCGGGATGGGCCGATAAAACCTCTTCCATACCGCCCGTGGAGAGCCTGTGGCCCGCCACGTTGATGATGTCGTCCGTCCGCGACATCACGTAGACGTATCCCTCCTCATCCATGTATCCCGCATCGCCCGTCTTGTAGAAACCCGGGTATTCGCTCAGGTAGGAGTCGACGTAGCGATCATCGGCGTTCCACAGCGTGGGCAGACACCCGGGCGGCAGGGGAAGCCTGACGCACAGCGCGCCCATTTCGCCCGCGCCAAGCTCGCGGCACTCGCTGTCGAGAACCTTGAATTCGTAACCGGGCACCGACTTCGAGGGAGAGCCGTACTTGACAGGCATGTGCTCGATGCCCATGGGATTCGCCAGCATCGGCCAGCCGGTTTCCGTCTGCCAGTAATGGTCGATGACGGGAACCTGGAGATGCTCCTCCGCCCACTGAATCGTGTCCGGATCGGAGCGCTCCCCGGCCAGGAAAAGAATGCGGAAATGACTGAGGTCGTAATTTTTCATAAGTTCGGCGTCCGGATCGTCTCGCTTGATGGCGCGGAACGCCGTCGGCGCGGTGAAGAAAACCTCCACCCCGTGCTCGGAGATAATGCGCCAGAAAACGCCAGCGTCGGGCGTGCCCACGGGCTTGCCCTCGAAAAGGATGGTGGTGCAGCCGTGAACCAGCGGCGCGTATACGATATAGGAGTGCCCCACCACCCAGCCGACGTCGGACGCCGCCCAGAACACCTGCCCCGGCGACACGTCGTACACGTTTTTCATCGACCACTTGAGCGCCACCAGATGGCCGCCGTTGTCCCGCACTACGCCCTTGGGCTCGCCCGTCGTGCCCGAGGTATAGAGGATATACAGGGGGTCCGTGGCGGCGAGTGGAACGCAGTCCGCAGGTTCTACGCCTTCGAGCGAATCGCTCCACTCGATGTCTCTGCCCTCGATGAGTTCCGCCTCGACCTGGGAGCGCTGCAGGATGATGCACTTATCAGGCTTCGTGCTGGATAGGTTTATCGCCTCATCGAGCAGGGGCTTGTAGGCGATGACGCCCGAGGGCTCGACTCCGCAAGAGGCGGATATCATGAGTTTTGGTTTCGCGTCCTCGATGCGCGTGGCCAGTTCGTTCGGCGCGAAGCCGCCGAAAACGACCGAGTGCACCGCGCCGATGCGAGCGCAGGCCAGCATGGCGATGGCGGCTTCGGGCACCATCGGCATGTAGATGATGACGCGGTCGCCCTTTTCCACCCCCTGGGCTTTGAGAGCGCCCGCGAAATGCGCCACCTTGTTCTGCAATTCCCTGTAGGTAATCTTCTGGGTGGGTTCGCCCGTGATGGGGGTATCGTATATCAGCGCGAGTTGATCCCCGCGCCCCTCCTCGACGTGCCTGTCGACCGTGTTGTAGCAGGTGTTGACTTCGCCTCCCGTGAACCAGCGGTAAAAGGGCGGGTTCGAGTCGTCAAGCACCTTGTCCCACTTCTTGTACCAGTGGATATCCTCCGCCGCTTCCGCCCAGAAGGCTTCCGCATCCGAGAGGGAACGACCGTAAACTTCTTCATAACCCATGATTGTTCCTCCAAGCCGAAAATCTGTATTATTCAGCGGTATCAGCGTATTTTTCTGAGGTTGTAAAAGTCTAGTGTATCAAATTCCTCTTCTCTTTGCTCGGTCAGGATGCTAGGCTCGGTTCTCTCCATCATAAACAGAGGATGCGCCATGGGCATGACCCTGACGGAGAAAATCATGGCCAGAGCCTCGGGCCGGGACGAGTTGCGCGCAGGCGAGATCGTCTACCCGGAAGCCGATCTGGCGACGATCCACGACCTCTACGTCGTGGAAGCCGACCGTCAACTCACCGAACTCCGCATAGAACGCCCATGGAACCCCGAGCGGGTTTTCGTATGCTTTGATCACGACACGATTCCCCAGACCGTCGCTGTCGCGAATCGCGCCAAACAGATAAAAGAGATCGTCAAACGCTGGGACGTGAAGCATTTTTTCGGGCCGGGCCGCGGGCAAGGTCATGTTTTTCCAATGGAAATCGGCATCGTAAAGCCCGGCGAATGCGTACTGGCCTACGACATCCACGTCACGAATTATGGCGCCATAGGCTGTCTCGGCCTGGCCCTCGTCTTCGAGTTTCCTGCCGTGCTCGCCACCGGCAGCCACTGGCTCAAGGTACCCGAGACGATTCGGATCGATTTAAGCGGGAAACTCGCGCCGGGTGTGGGAATCCGCGACGCCGCCGCCCGCATCATTCACGAGATCGGCCCCGACGCCGCCGATTACCGCGTCTTCGAGTACACCGGGGAGGCTCTCGCCCATCTGGGGGTCGACGCGCGCGTCAAGCTCTGCAACCTGCCGATAGAGATCGGGGCGAAAAGCGCCATCGTGCCAGCCGATGAGGTCGTCGCGGGGTGGATGCGCGAGAGAAACATCGACGGCTTTCAAGCAATCCAAAGCGACCCCGACGCCGAATTCGCCGAAACGTATGAGTTCAACCTCTCCGAGATGGAGCCCACCGTCGCAATTCCGCCGAGACCCGAGAACGTGGTGCCGCTTGGTGAGGCCATCGGGGTGCCGATCCATGCGGCGTATCTGGGGTCTTGCGCGGCGGATCAGTATGAGGATATGGCCGAGGCGGCGGAGATTCTGCGCGGAAAAAAACTAGCATCTGGCGTGAGGATGATTGTGACGCCCGGCAGCCGGGAGGTTCTCTCCCGCTGCGTCGATGATGGATTGATGGACGTTTTCTGCAAGGCGGGCGCCATGGTGGGACCGCCCGGGTGCGGTCCCTGCGCCATCGGCAGGGGAGGCCCCCTGGCGGACGGGGAGACCTGCATCGCCACAGTGACGCGAAACGACGTGGGGAGGATGGGGAGCCGGGAGGCCCGAATCTACCTCGCCGGCGCGGCCACGGTGGCGGCTTCCGCCGTGAGGGGCGAGATAGCGGACCCCAGGGAGTTTCTCGCATGAGGAGCGCGTCTTGAACTGGACGATGCAGGGGCGTTGCTGGAAATTCGGCGATAATCTCTCCCTGGATGACGACATCCTCGAATTCGCCAAAGTATTCGTTGAGGGCATTCGCGTCTCGGAACCGGAATACCTGAAAAAACATGTATTTACGAACCTGATCCCCGATTTCCCCGAGCGCGCGAAACCGGGCGACATCGTGGTGGCGGGGAAGCGGTTCGGCCAGGGCAACCCGCACATCTACGGCCTCCTGGGCATGGCGGGCCTGGGGGTCGGCCTCATCGCGGAGAGCGTCCCCCATTTCACCTACCGGATGATCGTCGCGGCGGGATTGCCTACACTCCCATTTTTCAATGACATAGGCGCACATGTTGAGGACGGGGATGAGCTCCGCGTCGATTTCCGGGTCGGAGAGGTCGAGAACCTGAGCCGCGGCGTGCGCTGCGCGTCCGATCCGCTGCCCGATGCGCTGAGGGATATCATCGAACTCGGTGGCTTCCTGCCCGCCCTCAAGAAGCGTCTAACGGATATGAATACAATAGGATAAGACCTGTAACCTGATCTTTTTTCTTGTTTATTTGAGGCGCATTTCCCCGCATTAGCGATTCCCGTGAGACCACCGGGAGGCGCTATGGTGCGTCTCGCGGCTGAAGCCGTTCCCGCCGGTTTTTATTTCTGGAAATTTATTGAAAAACCCCGTGAATTTACCTGAATTTATCGAATTTTTCGGAAATTCCTGAATGCAGAACGCACCGGGCCGCTTCGGCATCATACAGGGATTCTCCCCCCGTCCCTTGACCGCAAATGCGGGCAACTGCGGTGGGGAGCCATTCCGGCCAGAGAGAGTTTGACCTGAACACGGAGGGAAGAACCGACCGACCAAGGCGGGTGGAAATGACGACGTGGGAGAAGGTATTACCCTGTAGGGACAACCCCCCGTGGTTGTCCTTCGTCAATGCGGGATGGACAGGCACAGGGGCTTCGGACAGGCGCAGGGCCTGGAATGGATGGTTCACACTGCAACCCGATCACGTCCATCGCTTCGGGGGTGAGGATTCGCGGCCCGCTCTCCTCCACGATCACCCGGGGCCGAAGACGATGAACATCCCCTCCTCGTGAAGCGGCCTTGACCTCCACGGCGGCATGCCCGCCTCGACCATGCCTCGACTCCCCCGGCGACACGGATCGGGGGTTGTTTTACCTGAAATTGACCTATCGTTCAATTTTTATTATTCTTTCAACCATACGGTGCACGTGATGAAGCGCGGCCAGGAGGTGACGGCAAAGCCGGGCGGTGGCCGTGCTTCCCTCTTCCTCTCGGAGCAAGGAGGATAAGATGGACGACTCCCGCAAACAAAAAGACGATTCTCCCGCTTCTCTCCCCGCCGGATTGGTCCGCCGGAGCCTTCCCGACCGCGGTGGGCTGCCGGGGGTTGCCGTCGCCGCGGGACTGGCCCTGCTCCTCTCCGCCTGCGGCGGCGGGGGAGCGGGCGCGCCGAACTCCGGGGCCGGCCCCGGGGGGTCGGCGCTCTCAATCCTGGCGGACGCAGCGGTTGCTCCGGCTCCGGTTGCCGAGGTGACGCCTCCTCCGAACCCGCAGGCCGAGGCTCCGCAGACCCAGAAGGCGCCGCCGGATGCCAAGATTATCCCCCCCCGGATACAGGAATCTCAGGAGCCGCGCACCGCCAGGAATATAGTGACGAATCCGTCCACGATCCCGTTTCCCTCGGGAAGCTCGACGACGGACGAGACGGTCAACATGAACACGTTCGGGACCTGGGGCCATCCGGACTATCAGCCGGGGGGTTCCAGCGCCGCCAAAAACAACGGTCCGAATGTGGTGGTCCGCAGGAGAGTGCGCCGCTCGGGTAAGACCCTGACCCTCCCGGTCAGTGGGGGGACCGGGAACTTCGCCTACACTTCCTTGGATTACGGTACTGTCGTCCTCGCCAATCTGTGGCTGACCTATCCGGCCGGCGCCGGCGACGGCGATCTGGCGGTCCACATCCGTACCAGGAGGACGATGGCGACGCCCGGCGGCAATCATAAGGCGTGGGTGATGGACTGGCTCGAAGCTGCCGCCAGACTCGGCCCTTATCACGGCTTCTCCGTCGAGGATTTTTTCCTGACGGAAGCTTATCTCCAGGCGCCCGGAAGCGCCGTGCAGCCCGCCCCCCAGGGGAGCGAAACGAGCGCCACCTGGACAGGCAAGGTCATCGCTTTCGACAGCGCGGCCAAGTCCTACCTGATTAGGGGCCACGAAATCGGCGGCGACGCCACGGTCACTGTCAATTTCGGCGCCGGCCCCACGGTGGACGTGTCGCTCACGGACCTCCGGAGCGCCCGGGGGCTGGATTTCCAGAGGGTGGAGTCTAACGGCGGTTTCTCTCCCTCTCGCTATCCCAACCAGAGATGGACGGGCCTGGTCCTCAGCGGCGGCGGGTTCTCGGACAGTTCCGGCGGCCGTACGATCGAGGGCGTCTTCCGCAACCAGGTGATGAGTACGGGGACGAACGCGAACACGGTCGGCGGCATCTTCGACGTGACCGGCATGATGAAGGGCGGCTTCGTCGCCTCCTTCGCGCCACCAAGTCCTTTCTGATGAGGGGCGGCGAAATCGGCGACGCACGAGGCGCCGTCAATGAAAGCGGTGAAGGAAACCGCAGACTTCCCGAAAGGGGTTTACTCGATGCGGTAGCCGGACCCGGGTGTGAGGAGACTTCACTCTCCCCCTTGGGGGAGCTGTTGAAAAAGTCCTGTGCGCCCCCTCGAATGGAGACCGTAGGGGCGGCCCCCCGTGGCCGCCCGTCGGTCGTATTCTCACCGATACAGGGCCAAGGA
>LXNJ01002044.1_pt1 | contig 11364 bp, 9 predicted proteins | sample 809081 | NCBI WGS metagenome assembly LXNJ01 (sample SAMN04870510, study PRJNA318959) | sponge metagenome | biome: sponge; feature: marine sponge reef; material: water | host: Petrosia ficiformis | place: Greece: Milos, Mediterranean Sea | collected 2013-05-29 | depth 5-7 m
CCGCCGGTGTGCGCCCCCCGTTCGCGCTTGTGGGTGGATGTTTCGGAATGAGCATGCCGTTTCACTCCTGGGGACGGGACCGTCAGAGGCGCGTCGACGGAAAGTGCTGCCTGTATCTGCAACATCCTGCAACATTCTGCAACATTCCACTCCTGCCGCTCACTGCGCGCCGGGACAGGCCTACCGCCGCCGCCATGCCGCCACCGACCAGCGTACGCGGTCGGGGGGCGGCTGCGGAAGGGGCGGGTGTCACAACGGATTGACAGACGCAGGGGCGTGCCCACAATAGAGTTGTGTTGAGTCGCTAGCCCGTGGTCAGGCGGGTCTCCCGAAACATGGAGGCCCTGCCTGGCCACAACGTTGCCTTGGAGGTACGATGCTTCTCTTCTACGTCGATGAACTCGGCAACTCCAGCCTAAGCCCTGCTTCACTGGCAAAACACCCCATATTTTGCGCTCGGGGCTATGGCAATCCATGACACACAGCGGCTGAGTCTCTGCGATGCACTACGTTCTCTGAAAACCAGATTCTTCCCCGGGTGGCAGGTCCGAGAATGGAGAGACACCGAGATCAAAGGGCGCTATCTGGCGCAATCAGTACGGCTGCAGAGTAAAGGAAGTGTCCTTGCTGAACCGGCAGACTATAGTGAACTATCCGATGGTCAGGTGAGCAGATTGCTGGACTCGCTGTTCAACCTGATCCATAGATTTCGTCCAGTCTTCTATTTTGTTGCCGTGAATAAACAGTCAATGATGGGAAAATTCTCGCCCGAAACGCAGTCGTGTATCGGGTTGGCCTATGCCTATCTGCAGATCCGCGCAGCGCTCTTGGTTGACAAAGTATACGGAAAGGACGAAGGCGCAGTGTTCCTTGCGGACGAGCACAGCCAGCACGAAGGACTTTATCGCAGCGGTGAAATGGCGCTGATCAGGGAAGAAGTCAGAGCGCGTACTCACGAACCGGCGAACATAGACCTCGTTCTTGAAAAACCCATCTGGCTCAACAAGGGCGAGATGCCGGTAGACCGTGAGATAGCGCAACTGGTGGACTTTGCTCTGTACGTTGTCGGCACCGCCTTCGAGCGAAACCGGCTGAACCATGATAATCAGTGGCTACGGAGGTTGAGCCCTTACATCGCACGGCATTGGACCAAAGGTGATGTTTGGGATGGAGGCATAACAATCGTCCCTCGTCCTTACAGGTACCCTGAATTCCCCTTCTCATAAAAACAGCAGGCTCGCAGGGGCACGACGTAACGACGTCACCCCCTGCAGCCCGCTATGAGCACACAATACACCAGTGGTCACACTCCGTCAATCCCAACCCCTCCACAGCGCAAGGGACACGAGACTGCCGCCCATCGTCTCTCCGACGCAGGCCAGCGTACGCGGTCGGGCGCCGGCGTCCACGACGCCGACCGTCGGCGGGGCGGAGCTGCACGCCGCGAGCGCGAGCGCAAGGAGCGGCAGGGCGAGGAGCGCGAGCAAGGAGCGGGGGCTGCGAGGTTCCTGCCTTCGCAGGAACGACGGAGAGAGGAGGGCGGGCGTTCGCAAAGAGGTAGCGTCTCCGATCGTGAGTTATTGTTGAGGCTACCATTATTCTGATTACACGGCCGTGATATTCAGGCCGACTTCTATGACTTTTGATGATATTGTGGCAGTCCTGCAGGGCGGTTCACCGGATTCGCCGGTAACGGACGGTTTCTCGCATCACAGACGAGGTCCCATTCCGCTAGAATCCGCAGGCCAGCCGAGGTGGAGCATGACCAACGCTGAACAGACAGCAGGGAGCATCGAGCGGCGGCACGATCTGGACGCGCTGCGGGCGTTCGCGATGCTGCTCGGCATCGTGCTGCACGGAGCGCTCGCGTTCATCCCCGGCGCGTGGGTGGTCAGCGACGCGTCGGTCGAGGGCGACGGAACGCCATACGCCATCTTGGTGACGGCGATCCACGGCTTCCGGATGCCGGTCTTCTTCCTGATGAGCGGCTTCTTCACGGCGATGCTCTGGCGGCAGCGCGGGCTGCAGGCGCTGGTGACTCACCGGGCGCGACGTGTCCTGCTACCGCTCGTGCTCGCGATGATCGTCGTGGTCCCGCTGATGTGGGCCGCGTGGGGCTACGGGGAGAGCGCAGCCAAGGCTGACGACGACAGCCCCGTCGCCGAAGCGGAGGCCGTGCCGGAGGACAATGTGTGGAAGGCAGCGTCGCGGGGCGACGTCGCCGCGCTGGAGCGCCACGCGGCAGAGGGCGCGCCGCTGGACGTTCCCGACCCGGCCCTGGGCACGACGCCGCTGGGCTGGGCGGCGTTGCACGGGCACGTGGACGTGGCGGAGTGGCTGCTCGACAACGGGGCGGGGGTGCACACGCTCAACGGCGACGGGAGCACGGCGCTGCACTCGGCGGCGTTCATGGGCCGGGCGGGGGTCGTGCGACTGATGCTGGAACGCGGCGCGGACCCCCATGCCAGGCACCCGAACGGAGCTCTTCCGATCCACAGCAGCCGCGCGGACGCTGCGACGACGGCGTACTACGTGGGCCTGCTCGGGTTGACGTATGACCAGGCGGCGCTGGACGCGGGGCGCGCGGAAGTCGCCCAACTCCTGACCGAGGCGATGGAGCGGCCGAAACCGGCAGAAGGCGCTGCGGCGGGGACGGACGAGGAGACCGAACCAGTGGACGGGCGGACGGACGCGGCAGGCGGCGTGGCGCCGTACCGCGACGACCCGCACGCGAACGTGGACGATGGCCTGCTCGTGCCGTGGTACTGGGAGGCGCTGTACTCGTATGAATGGGGCGGGCTGTTTACCTACGACGTCTTCAGCCACCTCTGGTTCCTCTGGTATCTCGTCTGGCTGGTGGTGGCCTTCGCCCTGCTCGTATGGGTTGCGGGACGGCTCGGCCTCAGCTTGTCCTGGCTGCCGGAGCGGCTGGTAGTAACCCCGGCGCTCTACCTCTGGGCGGTGCCGGTCACGATGGCGGCGCAGTACTTCATGGGCGTCGAAGGCCACTTCGCCGAGTTCGGGGCGGACACGTTCACGGGGGTCCTCCCCGCGCCGCATGTGCTGGCGTACTACGCCATCTTCTTCGGGTTCGGCGCCGTCTACTTCGGCCGCAACGAGGGCGGAGCGCGCATCGGGCGCTGGTGGCAGGCGACGCTGCCGCTCGCGCTCGTCGTGTTGCTGGCTGGCCTCGTGTTGACGTTCCCCGAGGAAGGCGGCACGGCGGAGGGCGGGGCGCGTTGGAGTTCGCTGTTCTTGCAGGCTGCCTACGCGTGGATGATGGCGCTGGGGTTGATGGGGCTCTTCCGCGCGGTGCTGGGAGCGGGGAACGTGCGCGTGCGCTACCTGTCGGATGCCTCGTACTGGCTCTACCTGATGCACCTGCCGCTGATCATCGCGCTGCAGGGCTTGTCATTCGAGTGGGCGCTGCCCTCCGTCGTCAAGCTGGTGCTGCTGATCGCGGTGACGACGGGCGTGCTGCTGGTCGTCTACGAGTGGGGCGTGCGGTACACGCCGCTGGGGACGCTGCTGAACGGACGCCGGGTGCGGGTCAAGCGCGCGGAGGGTTGAGGGCATGGGGGGGGGGGAGTGCGGGCCTCTCGCACTCCCATAGGTCCGCTGCGGGAAGGCGTACAACGTCGGCTGAGGCCATCGTGGAGCGGTGAACGTGGAGTTGTACCAACTGGACTACGTGTTGCACGAACCCTGTGAGGAGCAGGGGTGGTTCTACATGGCTGAGATACCCGAACTTCCCGGTTGCCGAGCCTGGGCGGAGACACCCAAAGAGACTCTGGCTGAGCTGTGCACTGTGGCTGAGCAATTCATCCTCTCCTACCAGGACCGTGGCAAACCTCTGCCCGCGCGGATAGCCCGGTTGCGGACAGGACAAGGCAGCATCTCCGTCGCTGTATGACGTACAGGGAGCTGACGAGGAAGCTCAGGAGGCTGGGTTGCGTCTTCGACCGTCAGGCAGAAGGTTCGCACGAAAATCTGGATCAACCCGGCCAACAACCGGGAAACTACGGTTCCGAGGCATGGCAACAGGGACCTGGCCACAGGAACCGTCCACGGGGCACGGAGAGACTTGGGTATCGCCAGGCAGGATTTCGACCGAGCGTAGGTTCGGCATGAGTTGCAATGCCGGACTCAGGGTTTGCTGCCGCGAGAAGCCTTCGTAAGGGTCCAGCAGTTGGAAGTCAGCGGTAGGCCGCGCTGACGTGGTCGCGCAGGGCGGGCATGACCTGCTCCGCGATGCGCTCCATGTTGCCGACCGCCTGCTCGTGCGGCATGGAGCCGAACTGCGGCAGCAGGACGAGGGTGCCGATGCCGGACTCGTCGATGCACTCGCGGAGGCGCCGCGTCACCGTCTCGGCGGAGCCGATGATGATCTGCGAGTTGCCGTCCAGCTGCTCGATGGTCGTGCGCTGCGTGCCGATGGCGGAGAACGCGCGGAGGACGTTCTTCGCGGAGTCGTCGGAGAGGTAGCCGGGCGGGAAGAAGACGGGCAAGGGGCGGCGCACCAACTGGTTGAAGAGGTACTCGGCGTGCGGCCTCGCCTCGTCTATCGCGGCCTCGTCGGTTGAGCCGACGTAGACCGGCAGCGCCCAGCCCATCTGCTCGGGCTCGGCGTCATAGCCGTTCTCGCGTGCGGCGTCGCGGTACTGGCCCATGAAGCGTGCGACGTTGCGGAACGGCGTGAAGGTGACGATGAAGGTGTAGTGACGCTCCGCCGCCCAGCCGATCGTCTCGCCGCTGCCCTGCGACGGAATCCAGATGGGCGGATGCGGCTGCTGGAGCGGTCGCGGCCACGGGTTCACGTACTCGAAGCGGTAGTGCTTCCCTTCCCAGCGGAACGGGCCGGGGCGCGTCCACGACTCGACGATGAGGTCGTGCGCCTCGCGGAAGCGCTCCAGGCTGTTGGCCGGGTTCATCGTGAAGTTGTGGTACTCCGGACCGATGCCGCGCACGAAGCCGCAGATCATCCTCCCGCCGCTGATGACGTCCATCATAGCGACCTCCTCCGCGACGCGGATGGGGTGGTCGCGCAGGGGCGTGGCGTTGCCGAGGATGGCGATCTTCGCGCGGTTCGTGCGGGCGACGAGGTAGGAGGCGATGACGTCGGGCGAGGGCATGAGGCCGTAGGCGGTCTGGTGGTGCTCGTTGACGGCGATGGCGTCGAAGCCCAACTCCTCTGCGTAGACGAGCTGGGAGAGGTACTGTTCGTAGACCTCCGCGCCGCGCTCCGGGTCGAAGTGGGCGTTGGAGTAGGTGACCCACGCGGAGCGTTCAGTTTCGAACGACTCGTCGAGGTATGGCCAGGGCATGAGGTGGAAGTAGACGAACTGCATGGGGGTCACGCTCTCCCACGTACGCGTGTACGCGTTGTCATGTTGAGCAGAGCCGGAGGCCCCTTCCTTGTCATGTTGAGCGGAGTCCCGCGCTTTAGCGCGCAACATCCTCTCGGGGAGTATCCGGGCACAACGGAGCGTCTCCCGAGAGATTCCTCGGCTCCGCTGCGCTTCGCTCGGAATGACAACAGCCGCTCCGTCATCACGTGCTGCCACCCCCGTGCGTTGTCATGTTGAGCGGAGTCGAAACATCTCTCGGGGAGCGTTCGGGAACAACGGAGCGTCTCCTGAGAGATTCCTCGGCTCCGCTGCGCTTCGCTCGGAATGACAACAGCCGCTCCGTCATCACGCTCCACCGGTCGGGAGGAGCTCACGGAGGAACCCGGCGACGAGTGCGGCGGTCGCCTCCGGCTGCTCTCTCGCGGGGAAGTGGCCTGCGTTGTCGACGAAGGCGAGCCGTCCGTCCGGCGCGCCGTTCGCAAGCGCCTCGCCGTGGGCGCGCGAGAGGAAGCCGTCGTTTGCGCCCCAGACGACGAGTGTTGGCGCGCGCAGTCGGTGGAGGCGCCCGGCGAGCGCAGGGTTGACGTAGCGGGGCTGCCAGACGAGACGCGCGGTCATGCTCTCGTTGCGGATGGCGGTCTCCTCGTCCACTTCCAGCGCGCATGCGGGGTCGTCGAAGAAGAAGGCTGGCCGCTCGTCCTGCCGCAGGATGAAGTAGTCGGCAGGTGGGTCACCGGGGAGGTCGATGCCGGGCGCGCCGATGGCGGCGAGCGCGGATAAGGGCGCGCCGCGTACGGCGGCCTCGACGGCGAGCCATCCGCCGAGACTCGCGCCGACGATAGCGGTCGGGGCAAGCGCGTCGGCGAGGTCGGCGACCGCGAATGCCAGGTCGTCGATCGTGTCCGCCCACTCGGGGCGTTCGCTGCAGCCGAACCCGGGCAACTCCGGCGCGACGACCTCGAAGCGCTCGGCGAGCAGGTCGAGGAACGGTGTCCACGCGGAGGAGAGCTCGTCGTGGATGAAGAGCAGGCGCGGGCCGCTGCCGTCGCGCAGGGCCGCAATGCTGACGTTCGGGATGTCGATGGCGATCTGTGCTGGCGGCATGGGGTTAGAGCGGCGAGGCGACGGGGCCGAAGGGCACCTCGATGAGGGTTGGGGCGTCGTTGGACGCGATGGAGTCGCGGAGGGCCGTTTCCAGGGCAGCGGGCGTTTCGGCCCGGATCCCGCGCGCGCCGTAGGCGTCGGCGAGCTTCATGAAGTCCGGGTTGTGGAGCTTCGAACCGATGATGCGTCCGCCGAAGCGGTCCGCCTGGTCCCGCATGACGTTACCGTAGGCGTTGTCGTTGAAGACGACCGCGATGGCGTTGATGCCGTGCTGGACGGCGGTTGCGAGCTCCTGCGAGTTGAAGAGGAACCCGCCGTCTCCCGAGATGCAGACGGCAGCCCTGTCGGGCTGCGCGACCTTCGCGCCGAGCGTCGTCGGCCATGCGTAGCCGAGGTTGCCGAAGTAGGAGGAGGTGAGGTAGGTGTTCGGCTGCTCGACGGGGTAGAAGAGCCTGCTGTAGTAGCCGAGCTGGGTTATGCCGGCGACGAGGATCCCGTCCGGCGGGACCGCGGCGCGCACGGCATTCATGTAGGAGTCGAGCGGCTCGATGCGGAGGGAGGGGCCGAAGCGGGCGGCATGGAGCTTCTCCAGCATCGCGCGCTTGCTTTCGGCGGGCGGCATCGCGTCCTCGAGCGCCGCGGCGAGTTTCTCCAGCGAGCCCTTCGCATCGCCGAGCACGCCCAGCGTGTTCGGGAAGTTGCGCCCGATCTCGTCCGGGTCCACGTCTATCTGCACGACCTGCGCGTCGTGGGTGAGCATCGCGGTTGCGAAGCGCGTGCCGACGGCGAGGAAGACATCGTGGTGCTTGAGGTGATTGCGAAAGTCGTCGCTGCGGGACTTCAGGGAGCCCATGCTGAGGTAGTGCGATTCCGGGATAGCGCCCTTGCCCTCGTGGGTGGTCATGACCGGGGCCTGCAGGTGCTCGGCCACGCGCAGCAGCGCGTCGGATGCGCCGGAGGAGTGGACGCCGCCGCCGGCCCAGACGATGGGGTTGCTGGCCTGGGCCAGGGCGCGCGCGGCGCGTTCGATCTCGTCGTCGGGTGCGGCGTCGCGGCGGTAGTCTCCGGGTTCGAGCAGGTCTACGTCCGCAACCTCCGCGAGCGTTTCGGGCGGTATCTCGATCTCGACGGGCCGCGGACGACCGGTGCGGAGCTGGCGGAAGGCCTCGTGGACCGCGGCGGGTACGTCCGCTGCGTTGAGCACGCGGTAGGCGGCCTTGGTCACGGGACGTATGGCGTCCTGCTGGTCGTTGACCTCGTGGAGGATGCCGCGGTCGAACCCGATGAGGTCGCGGTCGACCTGTCCGGAGATGACGAGGATGGGCGAGGACGCCGCGTAGGCGTTGCCGATGGCGGCGGATGCGTTGAGCAGGCCGGGGCCGGGGACGACCATCGCGGTGCCGGTGCCGCCGCCGGCGCGGGTGAACCCGTCCGCCATGTAGGCGGTGGCCTGCTCGTGCCGGACGGTGATGAACCGCATGCCCGGTTCGTCGAGGACCGGGTCCACGGCGTGATACATCTGGACGCCGGGCAGGCCGAAGATGACCTCCGCGCCTTCGCGGCGTATGGAACGTATGAGGGCCTGTCCGCCGGTCATCTCTGGCATGGGCTTGCTCCAGGCCGCGCAGGCATGCGCGGGCCGCGCCTGGTGGAAGCGGCGTGGGCATTATAGCGTGGAGCGGACGGCGGGTCGCTCAACGCTGCGGGATGCTGTTTCCGGGGGCTCACGAGAGCACACGGAAGGGGCTCACCAGCTGAGTTGAGGGTGCGAAACACACGCGTGCTCCATTGTGTACAATGCGCGCCGGATTCTGAGCAGGCTGGCATTTCCAGTAGCCGAGATATAAGCGAAAGGAGAGTTTTCTATGGTTGGGGAGGTAGCTGTTTTCATCGATCTGGAGAACCTGCGCTATGGCCTCTTGAATCACTACGGTATGGAGCCGGACTTCCGGCAGATAGTGGACAAGGCGCAGAAGTACGGGCGGCCCACGATGATGCGCGCCTACGCGGACTTCAGCGAGCACCCGTCCGAGATCACGCGGCAGTTGTCCATGTGCGGCATCGAGGCGATCAACATCCCCGTCAAGCGTTCGCTGGTGACCAAGGGCGGACAGCAGATGGAGCGCGTCAAGAACGCAGCGGACATGGCGCTGGCGCTCGACATGCTGGTTGAGGCGTTCGACGCGGACACCGGAGAGAAGGAGAAGGTCTTCCTGATGGTCTCCGGCGACGCGGACTACATGCGGCTGGTGACGCAGGTGCGCAACCGGTTCGGCCAGCGGGTCGTCATCTGCAGCGTGCCGGAGAGCGTGAGCAACGACCTCGTCGCGGCGGCCGGCAACGAGACCGACCACTACGAAACTCCCGAGATCGAGAACGTCGACCCGGAGGAGCTCAAGACGGCCATCGTCGCTATGGTGCAGCGCGGGCCCGCCCCGTTGCACTACTGGAGCCTGCGCATCATCGATTCCTGGTGCCAGGACCCCCGGCAGGCGATCCCCGGAACGGCCAAGGAGAAACGGGACGCCATCGGCGAACTGTGCGACGAGGGCGTGCTGTACCGGCAGCCGTTCCACGATGAACGCTCAGGCAGGCAGGTGTCCGAAGCGTTGCTGGACGAGGAACGGGCGATGGAACTGGGCTACCTGTAGGCGTTCTTCTCCCCCGCAGTTCCAGGACCCGCACAAGACAAAGGAGTACCCCATGGCGCGACTGCCGCTGGTCACGACTCGTGAAGAAGTGTCCCCCGAGGACCAACAGCACTACGACTACATAGCCGGAAGCCGCGGGCGCGTCGTCGGGCCGTTCACGGTGCTGCTGAACAGCCCCGACGTGGCGCAGCGTATCGCGCACGTGGGGACGTACATCCGGTTCGAGAACACGATCGAAGGCCCGCTGCGGGAACTGGCGATACTGACCGTCGCGCGCAAGTGGGACTGCCAGTTCGAGTGGACCGCCCACCAGCCGATAGGCGAGGGCGAGGGACTGAGCGCCGAGACCATCGCCGCGGTGCGCGACCGCGCCGCGCCCGACGGGCTCTCCGGCGACGAGGCGCTGGTGTTCCGCTACGTGAGCTCGCTCCTGGAGAACGGCCGCGTGCCGGACGACGTGTTCCAGCAGACGCTGGAGCGGTTCGGGACGCGGACGCTCACCGACCTGACGGCGACGGCCGGCTACTACTCGATGCTCGCGTGCGTGCTGAACGCGGCTGCGGTCATTCCGGACGCCGGGACGCCCCACCTGCTGCCGGACGCGGAGTACTAGGGAGCGCTCCGTGTCGTTGATTGCGCTACGCGCAATGATTTACTATGCTCTCATTGAGAGGACAGCATAGTATGCAGACGCTTCCTCTCAATGAGGAGGGTCCAAGATGAAGGAGATCACTACTACGCTCACCCAGCGCAGCCAGGTAACCGTCCCTGCAGAGGTGGTCAGGCTGCTGGGGTTGAAGCCCCGCGGACGAGTGGTGTTCACCATCGACGACGGAAAGGTCTATCTGGCCCCAGCCCCTTTCACCTTGGAATCAGCGTACCGTTCGGTAAGGCACTCCGGCGGCCCGGCAGACTGGGAGTCGGTTATCCGCTCCGCGAAAGACGCCAAGGCTGAGGAAACGGTAAGGGAACTCACCGGAGGATGAGGTTCCTGGATACAAACGTCGTTCTCCGCTACCTGACAGGGGATGATGAGGTCAAAGCAGCGGCCAGCTATCAGCTCTTCCAACGGGTGCAGCACGGAGAGGAAGAGTTGTTCACGTGTGAGGCGGTCGTCTCTGAGGTTGTGTACGTGCTCTCCTCTCCCCAATCCTCCTACCGGTTGACGCACGAAGAGATACGGGACCGGCTGTTGCCGCTACTGACGCTTCGAGGGCTGAGGTTTCCGCAAAAGCAGGTCTGCATTCGCGCGCTGGATATCTACGCCGGCGCCCCGTTCCTTGACTTCGAGGACGCCCTTGCTGTGGCGCACATGCAAAACGTTGGCGCCACGGAGATCGTGAGCTATGACCGGGACTTCGACCGCATCCCAGGCATCACGCGGGTCGAACCGTAGACCCCCCAACCACAGGATGAATCCAACCCGGCCCCCCGCTCGTAGGTGAGCTTGGGTGAAGCTTCGCTACGCCCTGCAGGCGCGGCTCCGCGCGCCATCGGTATGGGACGAGTATCATCCTGTCGCGCACGTCCGGAGGAGTGTCCCCATGCGATTCTTGTCCGCAAAGGTAGGGCCGTTCTACGTCTGGCAGGTCCCGGTCCTGCTTGTGGTTCTCGTCGGCGCGGGACTGGCCGCCTTCTTCTACGCCCCCGAGCGTTCAGTGGCCCCCGCCGGAGGGCTCGCCGAGGGTGAGCAGCTGGTGCCGGTGCAGCGGGGAACGCTGACCGACGCCATCTCCACGAGCGGGACGGTGGTGTTCCCGCTGCGCGAGGAGGTCTCGTTCCCGGTTGCGGGCGACGTTGGCGAGGTGCTCGTGAGCGTGGGGAGCGTGGTGCAGGCCGGGGACGTGCTCGCGCGGCTGGACGCGGCGACGATCGCGTCGCTGGAGCGGGACGTGACGAAGGCGGAGGTGGACCTGCGCGACGCCCGGGAAGCGCTGGCCGAGGCGCTGAGCCCGCCGGATGCGTCCGACGTGGCGGAGGCCGCCGATGCGGTGGCGTCCAGTCTCCGAAGCGTCGAGGGAGCGCAGGCTGATCTCGAGCTGACGTTGCGGAACGCGGCCAGGGACGAGCAGGATGCGAACGACGCGATCCAGGATGCGCTGGACGTGGTGGATGACGCCCTCGAAGCGGCGGACGAGGTCGCGGAAGCGTACGCGGACACGTTCGTGCAGTGGCTGGGCGTGCCCGCGTCGAGTGTGAACACGAGCCAGGACCCCGCCGAGGTGCTTAGCGGTTGGGAACTGGACCTGGACGTGCTGTTC
>LXNJ01002045.1_pt1 | contig 11360 bp, 7 predicted proteins | sample 809081 | NCBI WGS metagenome assembly LXNJ01 (sample SAMN04870510, study PRJNA318959) | sponge metagenome | biome: sponge; feature: marine sponge reef; material: water | host: Petrosia ficiformis | place: Greece: Milos, Mediterranean Sea | collected 2013-05-29 | depth 5-7 m
CAAGACCGCCTTCGAGAACGCCATGCGCCTCGACATCGCCATGGGCGGCTCCACCAACACCGTGCTGCACATCCTGGCCGCGGCCCGCGAGGGCGAGGTGGACTTCACGATGGCCGACATCGACCGGCTCAGCCGCAGCACCCCCAACATCTGCAAGGTGGCCCCGTCCACGCAGGAGTTCCACGTGGAGGACGTCCACCGGGCCGGCGGGATCATGGGCATCCTGGGTGAGCTCGACCGCGCCGGGCTGCTCGACACCTCGGTCCCGACGGTTCACTCGGCCACCCTGGCCGACGCCCTGGAGGTGTGGGACGTGATGCGAGACCCCTCCAGCGAGGTTGTCGAGTTCTTCCGGGCCGGGCCTGCGGGCATACCCACCCAGGAGGCGTTCAGCCAGGCCACCAGATGGCCGACGCTCGACACCGACCGCGCCAACGGCTGCATCCACTCGGTCGACCGCGCCTACAGCACCGACGGCGGCCTGGCCGTTCTCTACGGCAACATCGCAGTCGACGGCTGCATCATCAAGACCGCCGGCGTTGACGAGTCGATCCACCGGTTCTCCGGGCCGGCCAGGGTGTTCGAGAGCCAGGAGGAGGCCTGCGACGGGATACTCGACGCCGACACCGGGGTCCAGTCCGGTGATGTGGTGATCGTGCGATACGAGGGGCCCAGGGGCGGCCCCGGAATGCAGGAGATGCTGTACCCGACGTCGTACATCAAGTCCCGCGGGCTGGGCAAGGAGTGCGCGCTGTTCACCGACGGCCGTTTCTCCGGCGGCACGTCGGGTCTCTCCATGGGGCACGCCTCGCCCGAGGCGGCCGAGGGTGGGGCCATCGCCCTGATCCGGGACGGCGACATGATCGACATCGACATACCGAACCGCTCGGTCAATCTGAGGATCGACGACGCCGAGCTCACTCGGCGGCGGCAGGAGGAGGACGCCCGCCCCGGAGGCTGGCGGCCGCGTGCCCGCCAGCGCGAGGTATCGACCGCGCTGCGGGCCTACGCGGCCATGGCCACCTCCGCCGACAAGGGTGCGGTACGCGACTTGAGCCGGATCGAACCGTAATCCACCCGTCTCACAACAGGTCGGAGGGAACCGGCGGGGGCGCGGGCCGCACGCAGCCCTCGACCGCCGCGCAAGCGGCCACCTCGCTCGCCACCCGCGATGCGACCCTTCTGTCGAAGACCGACGGGATGATGTAGTTGCGGTCCAGATCCTCGTCGTCGATCACCTCGGCGATGGCTTTGGCCGCGGCTGCCTTCATCCGTTCGGTTATGCACGTGGCGCCGGCATCCAGTGCACCTCGGAACACGCCGGGGAAGGCGAGGACATTGTTTATCTGATTGGGAAAGTCGGAGCGGCCCGTGGCCATAATCGCGGCCAGTCCATCGACCTCCTCAGGTCGAATCTCCGGATCGGGGTTGGCCATTGCGAAGACGATCGGATCACGGGCCATGGCCCGGACATCATCGGCATTGAGCAGGCCCGGCGCAGACACCCCCACAAACACATCAGCGCCGCGGATGACCTCTGAGACAGAGCCTGCCTTCTGATCGGGGTTGGTATTGGTTGCGAACCACTGCTTGGTGTCGTGCAGTCCACTACGGCTCTTATGGATCGCACCGAGCCGGTCAACACCGACAATCTCGCCGACACCGGCATCATGGAGCATCTTGGCGACAGCCAGACCGGCTGCACCGGTGCCTGATATCACCACCGACACATCGCTGGCCTGTTTGCCGACTAGCTTGAGAGAGTTACTCAGCGCGGCTGTGGTAACGATGGCTGTGCCGTGCTGATCGTCGTGAAACACGGGAATATCCAGGGCGTCGATCAGCCGTTCCTCAATCTCGAAGGCGGCGGGCGCGGCAATGTCCTCCAAGTTGATTCCGCCGAACGATGGCGCCATACGGACAACGGTCTCCACAAGCTCGTCGGGCGTGTCCACATCGAGGCACACCGGGAAGGCATCCACGCCGCCGAACTCCTTGAACAGCAGGGCCTTGCCCTCCATCACGGGCAGGGCCGCCGCCGGGCCGATGTTGCCGAGACCCAGCACCGCGCTGCCGTCGGTGACGATCGCAACGATGTTCTTCACGATGGTGTGGGTGTGGCGCAGCATCGGCTCCCGCTCGATCGCGCTGCACACACGGGCTACGCCCGGCGTGTACGCCATGGCGAGATCATGGGCATCGCCCACCGGACATAGGGCGTTCACCTCTATCTTTCCGCCCTCGTGAAGCCGGAACGTGCGATCCCACCAGTCGAGAACAGTGACACCGTCAAGGTGACTGACCGCTTCGACTATCTCGCGTGCGTGGTCGGGAGACTTGGCCAGCACATCGATCTCCCGCATCACGACGGGGCCCTTGGCCTCGAATCCCGGGATGGCGGCAATATTTCCGCCGGCGTCACCCAAGGCCGTCGCAAAACGGCCCAAGGTCCCAGGGCGGTTACCGAGCGATACTTTGATCGTTATCGAGTAGGCGGGCGTGGGTGTGTCCAATTCAACTCCCGATCTCGCTGTGGTTAAGGCAGAGACCCTAGCCAGACTGTTGGCGAACACATCTTTGTGGCAGCCATGGTTGAATATATGATTCGGGACTGAGTATCATTCGAATCTCCAAGGACGAACTCTAAGAAGGAGCAACCTGTGGTTCGACACATGTCAGACGAACATAAGGCCGCAAACGCCCGGGCCCGAGCCGAAAACAAGGCCGTCGGCGCATACCTAGAAGGTCTCGAATCGAATCGGCCACGACCGGGCCGGAGGCGTACTGCCGAGTCCATTCAGAAGCGAATTGAGGCCATCGGCGAAGGGCTGGAGTCGGCTACACCCATACGTCGAGTGCAGCTTGTTCAAGAGCGGATCGACCTCGAGAGGGCTTTGAGCGCGCCGGCGGAAACGACGGACATCAGCGAACTCGAGGACGCCTTCGTTGAGGTTGCGGTCTCCTACAGCGGCCGAAAGGGAATCACATACTCCGCATGGCGAGAGGTAGGAGTTCCCGCGGCCATTCTCAAGCGGGCCGGGATTTCCCGCGGCGGGACCTGACAGTCGCCGCGTCCTGAAGCGCCCTCCGCAGGCGCTCACAACCGAACTTCGGCAGTCTGCGTCGCGGCTGCGGGGTGACGTGCCGCGATCTGGCGGGCTGATTGCACTACCAGCGCGGCCTGTGCCGGCGCGGTCCCGGTGAACTGGGCCGGCTCGGCCACCAGAGCAGCCATATCGTCGCGGTCGAGCGGCACACGGTGGTCGGCTCCGAGCTGGTCGAGCAGTTGGCCCAGGTCGGCAGGATCACCCCCGGCGGCCTGCTGAGCGGCCTGCCGGGTCGGCTCGGCCAGCACCTTGAGAGCGGCCTCACGGCCCATACCGGCTCGCACGAGGACAGTCAGCAGCCTCGTGGTGGCCAACGCGGGGATGAAGCGCTCGAACTCAGCCCGGAGCGCGGCCTCGTCGATGTACAGCTCCTCCAGCACTCCCAGCGCGGTGTGGAGGAGGCCATCAGCGGCGCAGAAGGCATCGGGAAGCATGACCCGGCGGACGGCTGAGCAGCTCACATCACCCTCGTTCCACTGGCGACCGGCAACCGATGCCGCCATGGCGAGATGGCCGTCGAGAACGGTCCGCAGTGCGCCGATCCGCTCCGAGGACCGGGCGTTCGCCTTGTGGGGCATCGCCGAGGATGCGACCTGGCCGTCGCGGAATCCCTCGGCGACGAGGCCGTGCCCGGCCATCAGCCGGATTGTCGTCGCCCACGACGCCGGCCCGGCGACGGCTTGAACCACCGCCGCCACCACATCGAGGTCCAGTGAGCGCGGGTAGGTCTGCCCGGTCGCGTCGAGCACCCGGCCGAAGCCCAGATGCTGGGCCACGATCTGCTCCAGTTCGTCCACCGCTTCCGCCGAGCCGAGCAGGTCGAGCTGGTCGAGCCGGGTGCCGACCGGTCCCTTTATCCCCCTGAGCGGGTACCGGTGCAACAGCTCGTCGATCCTGGTGTAGCCGAGCATCGTCTCGGCGGCAGCGTCGGCGAAGCGCTTCCCCAGAGTGGTGGCCTGCGCGGCCACGTTGTGGGTCCGGGCCACCATCGGGGTCGAGGCGTGGCCCTCCGCCAGATCGGCCAGCCGGGAGATGACGGCGACCAGGTCGTCGCGGATCACCTTCAACGACTCGAGGATCTGGAGCTGCTCGGCGTTCTCGGTGAGATCGCGCGACGTCATCCCGAGGTGGATCTGCTCGTGGCCCGCCAGCGCGCAGAACTCGTCGATGCGCGCCTTCACGTCGTGGCGTGTGACCGCCTCCCGGGCCGCGATGGACTCGAGGTCGACCACCTCGACCACAGCCTCGTACGCCTCGACGACGCTTTCGTCGACGTCCAGCCCGAGCTTGCGCTGCGCCTCCAGCACCGCCAGCCACAGCCGGCGCTCCAGCACGACACGGCGCTCGGGGGACCATACCTCCCGCATCCGCTCGCTGGCGTAGCGACCCGCCAGCACGTTGGGGATCCCAGCCTCCACTTCGCTGCCTACCCGCTCGGCCTCTAGGCCGCTTGCTGCCAGTCCAGGTACTGACTCCGGCCTGGACCCGTGCCCACCAGCCGGATGGGCACACCGATGCCTTCCTCCAGGAAGGCGATGTAGTCGGCAGCCGCGGCCGGCAGCTGCGAGGACCGGGTCACGCCGCTCAGGTCGGTGCTCCAGCCCTCGAGCTCCGCGTACACCGGCACCGCTTTGTGGATCACCGACTGGTGGTAGGGCATGTGCTCGAAGCGCTCGCCGTCGAGCTCGTAGGCGACGCACACCTTGAGACGCTCGAGGCCGTCGAGCACGTCGAGCTTGGTGAGGGCCACCTCGGTGATGGAGTTGAGCCGCACCGCCTGGCGCATCATCACCATGTCGAACCATCCGGTGCGGCGGCGCCGGCCGGTGTTGGTGCCGAACTCGCGGCCGACGGTCACCAGGTGATCGCCGACCTCGTCGAACAGCTCGGTGACGAACGGCCCCGCGCCCACCCGGGTCACGTATGCCTTGGTGATGCCGATGACCCTGTCGATGTGGCGGGGACCGACTCCGGTTCCGGTGCAGGCGCCGCCGACCACCGGGTTGGACGAGGTCACGAAGGGGTAGGTGCCGTGGTCGAGGTCGAGGAAGGTTCCCTGTGCCCCCTCCATCAGCACCTGTTGACCGGACTCGAGGGCCTGGTGCAGCAGCGTCACGGTGTCGGTGATGTGGGGCACGAGCCGCTCCGCGCATCCGCCGAGGTACTCGCGGGCAATGTCGTCGGCGCTCATGGGCAGGCGGTTGAAGACCTTGGCCAGGACCTTGTTGGTATGGGACAGAGCGGCCTCAAGCTTGGCCCGGAAGATCGGCGGGTCGAGCAGGTCCTGCACCCGCAACCCGATGCGCATCGACTTGTCGGCGTACGCGGGTCCGATGCCCCGCTTGGTGGTGCCCAGCTTCGCGTTGCCGAGATGGCGCTCGTGCAGGGCGTCCAGCTCGGTGTGGTAGGGCATGATCAGATGAGCGTTGCCCGACAGCCGCATGGAGCTGCAGTCGATGCCTCTGGCCTCGAGCGAGTCCATCTCAGCGATGAGGACTCGGGGATCGACCACCACTCCGTTGCCGATCACCGGAGTGGTGTGCTCGTAGAGGACCCCGCTGGGGATCAGCTGGATCTTGAAGGTCTCGCCGCTCACCACCAGCGTGTGGCCGGCGTTGTGGCCGCCCTGGTAGCGGACGACGACGTCCATCTCGGCAGCGACGAGGTCGGTGAACTTGCCCTTCCCCTCGTCGCCCCACTGGGTACCGACGACAACGGTCGCAGGCACGGCGCTCTCCTTTTGGGGCGGGCGTTACCTGACGATTGTACTGCGGTGCAGCGCCATCGGCTCCGGGTTGCGCCTGCGATGCGGTTACCGCAGGACTATCGAAGCGTCGGTCTCTCCGGGACGGTCGACGTCCACGGTGACCACGTCGCCATCGTTGTAGCGGCCCTCCAGCATGGCGATGGCCAGCGGGTCGCCAATGGCCCGCTGTATCAGCCGCTTCAGGGGCCGGGCCCCGAAGGCGGGGTCGTACCCGGCTCGGGCCAGGTGCCCTCTGGCATCGGAGGAGACCTCCAGCCCGAGACGCTGCGGATCCAGGCGCCTGCGAAGCCCTGCCAGCTGGATGTCGAGAATGGAGGCCAGATCGTCGGGCTCCAGAGGCCGGAACCGCACGATGTCGTCGATGCGGTTCACGAACTCGGGCCTGAAGAAGTTGCCCGGCTCGCCCTTCAGGTTCGACGTCATGATCAACACGACGTTGGTGAAGTCCACGGTGCGGCCCTGCCCGTCGGTGAGACGGCCGTCGTCGAGCAGTTGCAGCAGCACACCGAACACGTCGGAGTGGGCCTTCTCCACCTCGTCGAGGAGCACCACCGCATAGGGACGTCGCCTGACCGCCTCGGTGAGCTGGCCGCCGGAGTCGTAGCCCACGTACCCGGGCGGCGCGCCGATGAGCCGGGACACCGAGTGCTTCTCGAGGTACTCCGACATGTCGATCCGCACCATGGCGCCCTCGTCGTCGAACAGGAATGCGGCCAGGGACCGGGCCAGCTCGGTCTTGCCGACACCGGTTGGACCCAGGAAGAGGAAGCTTCCGATGGGGCGATCCGGGTCGCCCAGGCCGACACGGCTGCGGCGGATGGCGTTGGCCACCACGCTCACGGCCTCGTCCTGTCCCACCACCCGCTCATGGAGATGCTCCTCCAGGCGGATCAGCTTGGCGGTCTCGCCCTCCATCAGGCGCGACACCGGCACGCCGGTCGAGCGGCTGACTACCGCCGCGATGTGGTCGGTGTCGACCTCCTCGGTGAGCATCGACGAGTCGCTCTGCAACGCGGCGAGGCGGCTGGTGGCCTCGTCGATGCGGCGCTCGGTGTCGGGGATGATCCCGTAGCGGAGCTCGGCCGCCCGCTCCAGGTCGGGCTCGCGATCCAGGTCGGACCGTCGGGTCTCCAGCTCCTCCTTGAGGGACCGGATGACGCCGATGGCCTCCTTCTCGGCCTGCCAGCGGGCGGTGAGCGCGGACGACTCCTCGGTGAGTTCGGCGATCTCGCGCTCCAGGTCGCCCAGGCGCTCGCGTGAGGTGGCGTCGGTCTCGGCGGTCAGCGCGACCCGCTCCATCTCGAGCTGGCGCAGGCGGCGCTCCACCACGTCGATCTCGGTCGGCACCGAGTCGATCTCGATTCGCAGCGAGCTGGCCGCCTCGTCGATGAGGTCGATGGCCTTGTCGGGCAGGAACCGTCCGGTGATGTAGCGGTCCGACAGCTGGGCCGCCGCGATCAGCGCCGAGTCCTTGATGCGCACCCCGTGATGGACCTCGTAGCGCTCGCGCAAGCCCCGCAGGATGGCCACGGTGGCCTGGACGGAGGGGGGCTCGACCAGCACCGGCTGGAAGCGGCGCTCCAATGCGGCGTCGGTCTCGAGGTGCTTGCGGTACTCGTCGAGGGTGGTGGCACCCACCATCCTCAGCGTGCCCCGGGCCAGCATGGGCTTGAGCATGTTGCCGGCGTCCATGGCACCCTCGGCACCGCCGGCGCCCACCATGGTGTGCAGTTCGTCGATGAAGGTCACGATCTCGCCGCCGGCCTCCTCGATCTCGGCCAGCACCGCCTGCAGCCGCTCCTCGAACTCGCCGCGGTACTTGGCGCCGGCCACCATGGCGGCCAGATCCAGCACCACCAGACGCTTGCCGGCCAGGCTGTCAGGCACGTCGCCGTCGACGATGCGCTGGGCCAGGCCCTCCACGATGGCGGTCTTGCCCACACCGGGCTCGCCGATCAGCACCGGGTTGTTCTTGCGGCGCCGGGCCAGGACCCTGATCACTCGCCGGATCTCGTCGTCGCGGCCGATGACGGGGTCGAGGCTTCCGGCCCGGGCCTCGTCGGTGAGGTCTCGGCCGTAACGCTCCAGGGCCTGGTACTGGTCCTCGGGCGCCTTGGTGGTCACCCGGTGGCTGCCCCGCACCTCGTGCAGCACCTTGAGCAGCAGCTCGCGGTCGAGGTCCAGGCGGCTACCGAGGGCCAGCACCAGATGCTCGGTGGACAGGTAGTCGTCGGCCAGGTCGCTGCGAAGCTTGTCGGCGTCGTCGAGCACGTCGCGCAGCTCCCGGGAGATGCCGACATCAGACCCGTAGGCACGCGGCAAGGTGGCCACCGCCTGCTGGGCCTTGTCCCGGACCGCCTTGGGGTCGACGCCCGCTGAGTGCAGCATGGGCAGCACCAGGCCATCGGTCTGGGCCAGCAGGGCGAGGAGCAGATGGTCTCCGGTGACCTCGGCGTGCGAGGCCGACCGGGCCGCCTCCGTGGCGGCCGCGAAGACCTCGGTCGTCTTGAGGGTCCAGCGGTTGGGGTCGAGTGCCATCTCGCCGCCCCCTAGAGGCCGCGGTTGCCCGGATCGCGCCGGGCCCGGTACAGCGTCACCGACCGCTTCGGTCGAACCGCCGGGATCAGGCTGCCGGACGTGAAGCCGCGGGCGGCCAGCTCGGCCCGGTGGTCCTCCTGAGCCTGGCGGGCCTCGGACAGCTGGGCCCGGAGCTCGGCGACCTCCCGTTCGAGCTCCAGCACTCGCTGGACTCCGGCCAGGTTGAGACCGGAGTCGGTCAGTTCGGCGATGTGCTCCAGCAGCGCCAGGTCGGCGTCGCTGTAGCGGCGGCTGCCGCCCGCGGTGCGGGCCGGGGCGAGCAGGCCCTTGCGCTCGTAGATCCGGAGCGTCTGGGGATGCACTCCGGCCAGTTCAGCGGCCACCGAGATCACGTATACGGCTCGATGGAAACGTTCTTCGCTCATGATGATTCTCCGTGCTTTTCGGTCTTGTTTCTGAGGTGCGCCCTGGGGTCGTCCCCGGGGGCGGCCGCGAAGGCCTCCACCGCGGCCCGCTGCTCGTCGGACAGGTTCTCGGGCACCACCACCTCGACCTCGACGATGAGGTCGGCGCCGCCGGTGGAGGCGCTGGCCGGAATGCGCAGGCGCCTGCCGGTGGTGGTGCCGGGCGGGATGCGGATGGTGACGGTCGAGTCGTCGAGGGTGGGCACCTTCACATGGGCGCCCAGCGCGGCTTCCGAGAAGGTGACCGGCACTGTCAGCGTGAGGTTCTTGCCTTCCCGCCCGAACAGCCGGTGGGGCTTCACGCCGATCCGCACGTACAGGTCGCCGGGCTGGCTGCCCGGCAACTGCGGCGGGCCCCCGCGGCCCTTGAGCTTGATCCGCTGCCCGTCGGTCACGCCCGACGGTATGCGGGCCTTCACCTCGCGGCGCCGGTGCTCGACCCCACGCCCGCGGCACGCCGAGCACGGTTCGTCGATGACGACGGCCCGGCCGGCGCAGGCCGCGCAGGGCCGGCTGAACGAGAACAGGCCCTGGTTCTCGTCGGTCACCCCGGTTCCCGAACAGGTCGGGCAGGGCCGCGGCTTGGCCGGGGGCTCGGCCCCCAGACCCTCACAGGTCCGGCAGCGGGCCTCGCCGGTGACGGGCACCGCGATGGTGGTCCCCGATACCGCGTCGACGAAGTCCAGCTTCACGTCGGTCTCGATGTCGGCGCCCCGCTGTGCCGTGTCGCCGCGGCGCCGGCGCCGACCGAAGAGGTCGCCGAACAGGTTCCCGAGATCGCCCATCTGCTCGAAATTCACGTTGAACCCGCCGGCCGGGCCCGGTCCGCCCGGACCGAAGGCGCCGGCCATGGGTCCGAGCTTGCGCACGTCGTCGTAGGCCTTGCGCTTGGAGGAGTCGCCGAGCACGTCGTAGGCCGACGCCACCTCCTTGAAGCGATCCTCGATCGCGGCGTCGCCGGGGTTGGCGTCGGGGTGCAGCTCCTTGGCCAGCTTGCGGTAGGCCTTGGTGATGGCGGAGGCCGAGGCGTCCTCGGCCACGCCGAGGATCTTGTAATAGTCCTTCTCGAACCACTCCCGCTGGGGCTCCACGTTCACCTCCTCCCTATCGTCAGCTGCGCACCTTCACCATGGCCGGCCTGAGCACCCGCCCGTTCCACGCGTAGCCGGTGCGAAGCACGTCGGCCACGACCGGCGCGGACTGGTCGTCAGTGCCGGACTCCTCACTCATCACGGCCTCGTGGAAGCCGGGATCGAAGGGCTCGTCGACCGTGCCGAGGACGGTCAGGCCCTCGCCGGTCAGCACACTCAGCAACTGCGCCTGGATAGCGTCGATGCCCTCGACCCCCTGGCTCACCGCGGCCTCGCAGGCGTCGAGCACGACCAGCAGCTCCCTGGCCAGCCTCGACGCGGCCTGGGCGACGAGTTCGGTGTTCCGCTTCATCGTCTGGCGACGGAAGTTGGTGAACTCCGCGGTCACCCGCTGCAGGTCCGCGAGATAGGCGTCGCGCTCCGTGATGACGGCGGCCAGATCGGACGGCGCCTCGCCGGTGGCTGTTGCCGGGTCCGTGGACTCCGGATCAGCGTTGTCGGGCTCCGGTGCGTCCGACGGCTCGCCCTCGGGCTCCGAGGCCGGGCCCTCCCCGGGGGTCGGACCGGCCTGGTCCTGTTCGTCAGCCGCGGCTTCCAGCTCGCTCACGTCGGAGGGTTTGGCGCTCACGCGCTCTCTCGGTCGTCGTCGACGATCTCGGCTTCCACCACGTCGTCATCGTCGGGCACGGCGCTGGCGGCTGCATCGTCGCGCTCGGCCGCGGCGGCTGCCTCGTACAGCCTCTGGCCGAACTCCTGGCTGGCCGTCATGAGCGCCTCGGTGGCCGACTTGACCGCCTCGATGTCGTCGCCGTCCAGGGCGCTGCGCAGGTCCACGAGCTTGGCGTTGATGGTCTCCTTCTCGTCGTCGGAGACCGCTTCGGCCTGATCGTTGAGCAGCTTCTCGGTCTGGTACAACAGCGTGTCGGCGGTGTTGCGGACCTCGGCCTCCTCACGGCGGCGGTTGTCCTCGTCGGCGTGGGCCTCGGCATCGGCGACCATCTGGTCGATGACGTCGGTGTCGAGCGACGACTGACCGGTGATGGTCATCGACTGCTCCTTGCCGGTGGCCTTGTCCTGGGCGCTCACGTGGACGATGCCGTTGGCGTCGATGTCGAAGGTCACCTCGATCTGGGGCATCCCCCGGGGAGCGGGCGGCAGGTCGACCAGCTGGAACTTGCCCAGGGTCTTGTTGTAGGCGGCCATCTGGCGCTCACCCTGGAGCACGTGGATCTCCACCGACGGCTGTCCGTCCTCGGCGGTGGTGAAAATCTCGCTCTTGCGGGTGGGGATGGTGGTGTTGCGCTCGATGAGGGTGGTCATCACGCCGCCCTTGGTCTCGATGCCCAGCGACAGCGGGGTCACGTCGAGCAGCAGCACGTCCTTGACCTCGCCC
>LXNJ01002046.1_pt1 | contig 11357 bp, 10 predicted proteins | sample 809081 | NCBI WGS metagenome assembly LXNJ01 (sample SAMN04870510, study PRJNA318959) | sponge metagenome | biome: sponge; feature: marine sponge reef; material: water | host: Petrosia ficiformis | place: Greece: Milos, Mediterranean Sea | collected 2013-05-29 | depth 5-7 m
CGACCCCGACGACCCGGTCGCGCCGGGCGAGCGCTACGGCTACGTCTACGAGATCAACTACCTGCGCTGCATCCACTGCGATCTGTGTGTGGAGGCCTGCCCCACCCAGGCCATCACCGAGTCGAAGCTCTTCGAGTTCTCATTCACCAACCGCGACGACGCCGTCTACACCAAGGACGAGCTGCTGGTGGATGACGACGGCAGGCCCCGCCAGATGCCATGGGAGGACTGGCGGTCCGGCGAGGACGCCCTGACATCAGGCTGGATGCGGGCCACGTCACCCTCGGGGGATCACCGCTACGTGGGCGAGGTGGCCTGGTCCGGCGAGCTCGGCTACGGGGTTCGCCCGGCCGAGCCGGCCGACGGGGGGCCGAGCGATGGCTGAGGCCGTGTTCGCCGTCGCGGCGGTGCTGATGCTGGCCGGCGCTGTCGGCGTGGTGGCCAGCCGCAACCCGGTGCACGCCGCCCTGTTCCTGGTCCAGACGCTGGTGGGCGTGGCCGTGCTGTTCGTGCTGAACGACGCTCACTTCCTGGCCGCGGTCCAGGTGGTCGTGTACGCCGGCGCCATCGTGATCCTCTTCCTGTTCGTCATCATGCTGCTGGGCGTGGACAAGGCCGAGGAACTGAGCATCGAGCCCATCTTCGGGCAGCGACCGCTGGCCGCCGTCGTCGGTGCAGCCCTGGTCGCGGTGCTCGGAACGGTCGTCGTCACCGGCGCCGACGTGCTCACCGGGCTGCGCCGCGCCGGCGGCGACCGGGCTCTCGACGGCGACGCCACCGACATCGAGCGCATGGGTCGGGTGCTGTTCAGCGAGTTCGCCTTCGCGGTGGAGATCACCGCGGCCCTGCTGACCGTGGCCGTGGTGGGAGCGGTCATCCTGACCCGACGGGCGTCCCGCTCCGATGGGTCCGCCACGGCTGACACGGCTGCTTCATGATTCCCGCTCTTGTTCGCTGCGCTCACGGGCCGCTCGGGCCACGGCCTCGCTCCGCGGCCGGCGCGTCGCCCACGCGCAGTCGGCGTATCCGCTCGGCCTCGGGGCAGGCGTGATGGACCTGGCCGGGCTCTCGGTGGGCTGGTACCTGGCGCTGTCGGTCGTGCTCTTCGCCATCGGCGGGGTCGGCCTGCTGGTACGGCGCAACCCGCTGGTGATGTTCATGTGCGTGGAGCTGATGCTCAACGCGGTGAACGTTGCCTTCGTGGCCCTCGGCGCCGGGCTGAACGATGTCGGCGGTCAGGTAGCGGTGTTCTTCGTGCTGGTGGTGGCGGCCACCGAGGTAGTGATCGGCCTCGCGCTGGTCGTGGCCATCAACCGGCGGCGTTCAGGGGCCACGGCCGACGACGTGTCACTCCTGAAGGGCTGAGATGGTCGCTGGCAACATGACCGCCTCGCGGTGCAGCAGGGTGTCTCCCGCTCTTGTTCGCTACGCTCACGGGCCGCTCGGGCCACGGCCTCGCTCAGCGGCTGGCGCAGCCCATCAGGAATCGCCGCCTATCCGCTCGGCCTCTGGGGGCTGAGATGCTCGAGGCCGCCTGGCTGATCTGCGCCTTCCCGCTGGCCGGATTCGCGGTGCTGCTGGCGCTGGGCCGCCGCCTCGGCGAGCCCCGCGCCGGGTGGGTGGCCACCCTGGCCATGGCCGGCTCCTTCGTGTGCTCGTTGGCGGTGTTCGCCAGCCTCATGGGCCGCGACCCGGCCGAGCGCCGTTTCGTCGTCACCCTGTTCGAGTGGGTCCCGGCCGGCGACTTCTCGGTCGACGCCGGGCTGCTTGTCGATCCCCTGTCGGTGACGATGGCGCTGTTCGTCACCGGGGTGGGGGCTCTCATCCACCTCTACGCCGTCGGCTACATGCACGGCGACGGCGACTTCTCGAAGTTCTTCGTCTATCTCAACCTGTTCGCCTTCTCGATGCTGGTGCTGGTGCTGGGCGACAGCCTGGCCCTCACCTTCCTGGGCTGGGAGGGCGTGGGCGTGTGCTCCTACCTGCTCATCTCGTTCTGGTTCACCGACGAGGCCAACGCCACCGCGGGCAAGAAGGCCTTCATCACCAACCGGGTGGGCGACTGGGGCTTCATGCTGGCCATGTTCTGGGCCTTCGGCGCGCTGGGGTCGGTGCGCTACCTGGACCTGTTCGGCCAGGCCGATTCGCTGTCGTCCACCACCGCGACCGCCATCGTGATCCTGCTCTTCCTGGGCGCAGCCGGAAAGTCGGCCCAGCTTCCCCTCTACATCTGGCTGCCGGACGCCATGGCCGGCCCTACCCCGGTGTCGGCGCTCATACACGCGGCCACCATGGTCACCGCCGGCGTCTACCTGATGGTCCGGGTCAACCCGCTGATCGCCGTAGCCGACGCCTGGGCGCCCGACGTGATCGCTTGGGTGGGCGTGGCCACCGCCCTGTTCGCGGCCGGGGCGGCCATGGCCCAGAACGACATCAAGAAGGTGCTGGCCTACTCGACGATCAGCCAGCTCGGCTACATGATGCTGGCCGTTGGCACGGGCGCGTATGTGGCCGCCATCTTCCACATGGTCACTCACGCGTTCTTCAAGGCGCTGCTGTTCCTGGGGTCCGGCTCGGTCATCCACGCCCTCGACGGCGACCAGGACATGCGCCGCTACGGCGCGCTGCGGGCCGCCATGCCGGTCACCGCGGTCACGTTCATCGTCGGCTGGCTGGCCATCGCCGGGGTTCCGCCGCTGGCGGGATTCTGGTCCAAGGATGAGATCTTGGCCTATGCGTGGGACGCCAGCCCGGCACTGTGGGTGGTGGGGATCGTCACCGCGGTGCTGACCGCCTTCTACATGAGCCGCCTCGTGTTCATGACCTTCTACGGCGAGGCCCGCTACGGCACCGAGGTCCATCCCCATGAGCCGTCGCGCCTCATGACCGCGCCGCTGGTGGCGCTGGCCGCGGCCGCGGTGGTGGCCGGTGGGCTCAACCTGCCGTTCACCAAGGACCTTCACTTTCTCGGGGCGTGGCTGGAGCCGTCACTGTTCGCGAACGAGGCACATCTGAGTCTGGGCGCCGGGGCCCAGTGGCTGCTGGCGCTGGTATCGATGGCCGGCGCGGCGATCGGGATCGCGGGTGCGGTGGCGGTGTACCTCCAGCACCGGCTGCCGGCCAGCCGCGTCGAGTGGCCGGCCGCGGCCCGGGCCTTCTACGTCGACGAGACCTGGACCCGCTTCGTGGGCGGGCCGGGCCGGCGGGCCTTCGAGGGGGTGGCCGCCTTCGACGCCAACGTGGTGGACGGAGCGGTGGACGGAGTAGGCCGATCGGTGCGGGCCGGCGGCACTCTGCTGCGGCGGGTGCAGACGGGCTTCGTGCGGTCCTACGCGCTGCTCACCGCGGCCGGAGCGGTCGCGTTGCTGGTGTGGTTCCTCGTAAGGACGAGCTTCTAGATGGCTGCCGCGGTGCTCGCCTCCGAACCGGTCATGTACTCGTCCTCGTCCTTTGTGGCCGCCCTCACCGTGCTGGTGCTGGTGCCCGCCGCGGGGGCGCTGGTGCTGCTGGCAATGCCCCGCACCCGGCCCGATCTGTTCAAGCTCGTCGCGCTTGCGGCTTCCACGGTGTCCGCGGTGCTAGCAGTGTGGGTTCTTGCGGAGTTCGACGCCGGCTCCGCCGCGAGCTTCCAGTTCTGGCAGCAGTACGAGTGGATCACGGGATGGGGGGTGTCGTGGCAGGTTGGGGTGGACGGGCTGTCGCTGTTCCTGGTGGTGATGACCGCGCTGATCTTCCCGCTGGCCATCGTCGGCGTGGATGCCGAGCACTCTCCCAAGCCCTACTACGCCTGGATGCTGGTGCTGGAGGCGGGCTGCCTGGGCACCTTCGTGGCCCTCGATCTGATCATGTTCTTCGTGTTCTTCGAGATCGTGCTGGTGCCCATGTACTTCCTGATCGGCGGCTGGGGCCACGGGCGGAGGGCCTACGCGGCCACCAAGTTCTTCCTGTTCACCATGTTCGGCTCGGCTCTCATGCTGGTGGCCATCGTGGCGCTGGCGTTCCTGCACTCCTCGGCCTCGGGTGCCGGGGTGACATTCGACCTGACCGCCATCGCGACCAACCAGCTCCTGGCCACCAACACGGCCCGATGGCTGTTCCTGGCCTTCGCGCTGGCCTTCGCGGTGAAGGTGCCGCTGTTCCCGGTCCACACCTGGCTGCCCGACGCCCACACCAACGCGCCCACTGCGGGCTCGGTGATCCTGGCCGCGGTCATGCTGAAGCTCGGCACCTACGGCCTAGTGCGCTTCGGCCTGTACCTGTTCCCGGAGGCGTCGGTGCACTTCGCGCCGCTGATGATCACGCTGGGCGTGATCGGCATCATCTACGGCGCCATCGCCGCGGCCATGCAGCGGGACCTCAAGCGGCTGGTGGCCTACTCGTCGGTGGCCCACCTCGGCTTCATCGTGATCGGCACCTTCGCGCTCAACACCGAGGGCCTCACCGGCGGCGTGCTGCAGATGGTCAACCACGGAGTGTCCACCGGGGCGCTGTTCCTGCTGGTGGGGATGATCTACGAGCGCCGCCACACCCGCGAGATCTCCGAACTCGGCGGCTTGCAGAAGCCGGCGCCGCTGCTGGCCGCGGTGTTCATGGTGGTGATGCTGTCGTCGGTCGGGCTCCCGGGCCTCAACGGCTTCGTGGGCGAGCTGCTGGTGCTGCTGGGCGCCTTCAACGCCCACCGCTGGTGGGCGGTCGTCGCGGCTGCGGGCGTGATCCTGGCCGCGGTGTACCTGCTGTGGGCCTACCAGCGGGTGTTCCACGGGCCGGCTTCGGGCGCCAACGCGGAGACGCCTGACCTCCGCTGGCGCGAAGGCCTGGTGATGGCGCCGTTCCTGGCAGCCATCGTGTTCATGGGCGTCTATCCCAAGCCGGTGATCGACCGGGTCGAGCCGGCGGTGGACGCCATCATCGCCCATGTGGAGGACAACGTGGCCGGCTTCGCGGAGCCTGTCGCCAACGTACAGCCGCCCGTGAGCCTCGAGGACCTGGCCCGGTCAACGGGTGAGGCCGACCACAACGGCGGCGGCAATGGCTCTGGCGAGCACAACGGCGGCTACGGCGGCGGTGCCGAGCATGGCGAAGGCGACGGATGATGGGCGCACTGCTGGCCCAACTCCCGGTGCAGACGCCCGACGTCGACTGGACGGGGCTGCTACCGGTGCTCCTGCCCAGCGCGGGCGCGCTGGTACTGCTGATGGTCCGCTCACTCGTGCCGAGCCGCGTGATGCCGGCGGTGCTGGACGCGGTCTGGACGTTCGCGGTGGCGGTGGCCGGCCTCGTCTCGGTGGTCGTCCTGTGGCAGCGGGACGCCGAGGTCCAAGCGTTCGGCAGCCAACTAGTGATGGACGGCATGGCGCTGTTCGTGACCGCGGTGGTTCTCGGTTCGGTGGCACTGGTTGCTCCGACCCTTCCCCGATACTGCAAACGCGTCGGGGTCGCCAGCGCGGAGCTCTGCGTGCTGATCCTGCTGGCCGCGGCCGGCGCGGTGGTCATGGCCGGGGCCGCCGATCTCATCGTGCTGTTCCTGGGTTTGGAGACGATGTCCATCGCGGCCTACGTCATGGCTGCGCTCAACCTGCGCCGTCTCGAGTCGCTGGAGGCGGGTCTGAAGTACTTCGTCCTCGGCGCCTTCTCCACCGCGTTCCTGCTGTTCGGCATCGCTCTGGTCTACGGCGCGACCGGCACCACCAGCCTGGACGAGATCGGGCGCCATCTCGACACCTTCATCCTGCTGCGCGACGGGATGTTGCTGGCCGGTTCGGCCATGCTGCTGGTGGGCCTGGGCTTCAAGGTGGCCGCGGCCCCGTTCCACGCCTGGGCGCCCGACACCTACGTGGGCGCGCCGACGCCGGTGACGGCCCTCATGGCCTCGGCGGTGAAGGCCGCGGGCTTCGCGGCGCTCATCCGGGTCTTCGTGGAGGCTCTGGGCACGCGAGCCGACGACTGGCGACCGGCCGTGTTCGCGCTGGCATGCGCCACGCTGGCGGTCGGATCGGTCCTGGCCGCGGTCCAGAGCGACGCCAAGCGGATCCTGGCCTACTCGTCAGTCTCGCACGCGGGCTTCATCCTCGTCGGCGTGCAGGCCGCCTCCGATTCCGGAGTGGCCGCGGTGCTGTTCTACCTGGCCGTCTACGCAGTCATCGCGGTGGGCAGCTTCACCGTGGTGGCCGTGCTGTCGGGCCAACGCGACGACCGCACGGGCCTGGACACCCTGGCCGGCCTAAGCTCCCGCCGACCGGCGCTGGCCCTAGGGCTGACCATCCTGCTGCTGGCCCAGGCGGGCGTTCCGTTCACGTCGGGCTTCGTGGCCAAGTTCTCGGTCATCGCCGCAGCCGTCGAGGCCCGCTCGTACTGGCTGGCGGTAGTGGCCATGGTCAGCGCCGTTGTCGCCGCCTTCGCCTACCTGCGAGTGGTAGTGGCCATGTACTTCCGCGACTCCGGCGACGAAGCCGAGACAGCGGCGGAAGCGCCCAAGCCCGCGATCGGCCTCGGCGCAGGAGCGGTGATCGTGGCGGCCGTTCTGTTCACGGTGGCCCTGGGCGTGGTTCCCGGCGTGCTGGAGTCCCTAACCAGCACGGCCGCCGGCCTGTGACGCCATCCGTCACGGGCTGCTGAAGTGGCCGGGCCGGGCAGCGCTGATCTGGTCCGAGTCGCTACCGGCACCGTCGCCGATTTCGCCGTCTAGAAGCGGCCTCTACGCTGGCAGCCTGATGAGCCTCTACTACGTCCAGAAGTTCCTCTACGAGCTCAACCGCGATCAGAGGCTTCAGGAGGCGTACCTCGCCGGCCGGCGAGAGGTGCTCGAGCCCTACGACCTCGACGACACCGAGATCGAAGCGCTTGTCGAACCGGACATCGGCCTGCTCTATGTGCTCGGGGTCAACGGGCAGATCCTGATGCACTTCGCCGCCCTGCACCAGATCGAGTGGGCCGACTACCTCCAGCGGATGCGTGACGGCGTCTCCGAGCACGGGCCGGTGCGCGCCGGGGTGTACGCCATGAGCGGCTACGAGGGTGTCGACGCCCACGCAGCCGCGCTCGGCCAGCAGAGCCGGGCCGAGAGGCCGAGCGGATAGAGGGCCGCAGTCGGCGGGGACTCCGATCAGGCGGCGGCCGTAAGGTCGTAGGTCGCGATGGTGCAGCCGACGGCGAAGATCGGGACCGGCTGGTAGCAGTGCACGGTGCCGGGCGCCCCTGATGCCGCCGCGCTGATGGCGATGAAGGTGCGGATCTCGAAGGCGCCCTGGCCGGCCTCGGCGTAGACGGAACGGTCGTCGTAGTCGAGCAGCGCATCACGGTCGTTGCGGCACCAGCGATCGAGGAAGTCGCGGTCCCAGGCCTCGTTGATCTTCCCCGAGTCGGGGGTGGCCGGCCAGTGGGAGATCCCCCCGGTCCCGATGACCGCCACCCGCTCGGGCACGCCGTTGGCGGCCCGGCGGATGGACTCGCCGAACGCCCAGACCCGCTCGTAGGGGGCCAGCGGCGGACCCTGGCAGTTGATGTTCACTGGAATCAACCGAAGATCGTATTCGGGGGTCAGGAAGTGCAGCGGCACCGCGATCCCGTGATCGAGCCTCCACTCCTCGGCATAGGCGACATCCGAGGTCGCCATGATCTCGGTGATCAGGCGCTGGGACAGGTCCCGGTCTCCCGGTACCACGAACCTCTCGATCCCCAGCCACCCCGGATCCTCGATGGGCCCTTCGTAGTAGTCGGCCATCCCGATCGCGAAGCTCGGCATGTTGTTCATGAAGAAGTTGCCGAAGTGCTCGGCGGCTACCACCATCAAGGCATCGGGCCGGGCCGCGGCCAGAGCCCCGGCCATCTCACCGTAGGCGGCATAGACCCTGTCCTTCACCTGCGGATCGGCCTGGCCGGCCCGCCCGACGATGCCCGGAGCGTGACTGCAGACGCCGGCGAACACCAGGGGCATGACGGCAGCGTAGGCCGTTTGCGCTCGCTCTAGATTGTTGACGGTGATGTCGGCGGAAGTGAAGGCTGCTTTCGAGCGCGACGGGGTCGTGAAGATCCCGGGCGCAGTTGATGGCGAGTGGGTGGAGCGGATCCTGGAGGACGCCCAGACGGAGCTCGATGATCCCGGGCCCTGGGTCACCGACACCAACCCGGGCGTGGCGCAGGACCGGCTGTTCACCACCCGGTACCGCTGGCAGCACGCTCCGGTGATCCGGGACTTCGTGTTCTCGTCGCCCATCGCGGCGATGGCGGCGTCGCTCACCGGCTCGCAGAAGATGCGCTTCTACTTCGACCACCTGCTGGTGAAGGAGCCGCTCACCTCGGCACCCACGCCGTGGCACCAGGACATTCCCTACTGGCCCTTCCTCGGCAAGCAGATCGTGTCGGCGTGGGTCTCGGCCACCAGCAGCCGGGTGAGCCACAGCTCGCTCGAGTTCGTCCGGGGCTCGCACCGCTGGGACGCGTACTACGCGCCGGAGTCCTTCGACGGCCAGGGCGGCTGGACCGAGGACTTCAAGGGCGAACCCATGCCGGACATCGAGGCGGCCCGCGATCGCCCCGACTGCCCCTTCGAGATCGTCGGGTTCGACGTGGAGCCCGGTGACGCCATCTTCTTCTCGGCTTGGATCATTCACGGCGCGCCTGCCAACGCGGGTCGCGAGCGCCGCGTGGCGCTGTCAACCCGCTGGCTGGGAGACGACGCCACCTGGTATCCCCATCCGGGCTGCGACCCCACCGTCACCCAGGACGACACCGCTGCGATACCCGGCCGCTACCCCGAAGACGACGAGCGCTTCCCGCTGGTGCACGGGCCGCGGACCTAGCGGCCGAGCCGGAACCGGCTCCGCGGCCAAGCGACTGAGCGGGCCGGAACCGCCGACCGCCCCTACGGGTCCCCGTCCTCCATTTGCTTGAGCTCCGTTCGGATCTCGTCCATGAGCACCACCAGGTGGGTCACGTCTGCGCTGGTGACCGATCCCAGGAAGCGTCCCGACTCCGGGTCGGTCACCGGAATCACCGTCTGCGGGGCGTTGGTCATCCGCTCCAGCGCATCGTGGATCGGTTCGTCGGGCTGGGCGGTCAGCGTGCCGGCCCGCATCACCCTCCCGAGCGTGGAGGTCGCGTTGGAGCCCCGGCGAACCGAGTGGAGCCCGCTCGTCGAGACGATCCCCGACACCTTGCCGCCGTCCACCACCAGGTAGTCGTGCTGGTTGGGCACGGTCCAGGCGTCAATGAATTCCGCCACCGAGGTGTCAGATCCCGGGTACTCGCGGGTGGCGTCCAGCACGGTGCGGACCTTGACGCCCTCCAGCGCATAGCGGGCGAACGACGGTGTCACCGTGTCGGGGAGAGAGGGATGGTCCGACAGCACCGCCCGCTTGACCGCGGAATTCAAGACGGCCGGCATGAACAGGATGTATCCGAACATGGTCAGCACCAGCAGCGAGAAGATCTCCTTGGGGATTGCGCCGCTCTCGTGAAGCACGAGCAGGAAGGCGATCTCGGCCACGCCTTTGGACATCAGGCCGGTCGCCAGCGCGAACGGGGCGTCGAGGCGGGTGACGTATGTCCCGATGAAGGCCCCGGCGAACTTGCCCAGCAGCGGCACCAACACCAGAGCCGCCGCAGTCACAGGGGCCAGATCCATGAAGGAGAGGTCGAAGTGAAGGCCGGCCGAGGCGAAGAACAGCGGGACGAAGAAGCCCTCCGAGGCGCTCCGCATGCCAGGCATGATGTCGTCGCGCACGCCCTGCGACAGCCCGGACAGCGCAGCTCCGAACAGCAGCGCTCCGATGGTGCCGTGCAACTCCATGTTCTCGGCGCCCACCACCACCAGGAACAGGCCCCCGAGCAGCAGGCCGAAGGACAGCTCCGGCACGTTGAAGATGCGCTGCAGGAAGACGATTGCGACCGGCAGCACCTTTGCCGACAGCAGCCAGGCCACTACGACGAAGGCGATGATCTTGCCCAGCAGCGCCAGCATCGTTACTGCGTTCAGGTCGTGGCCGTGCTCTCCGATGGTGAATCCCACCACGAGCAGGGAGGCGATCTCTGCGATGATCACGATGGTGAAGATCTTGAGTCCTATGGGCTGCTTGAGCGTTCCGGAGTCCGACAAGACCTTGGCCGCAAGGCCGAGGCTCGACAGCGACAGGATTCCGGCCAGCGCCAAGGCCTCGTCGAATGCGAGGTCCAGCCCCAGGTCGACTCCGAATACGTCCGATGTGACGACGAGAACCGCCACCAGCGATATGAGCACTGAGATGATGGCCGCCGCGAAGTACCGCCCCCGCATGGTGGCCACGAAGCCCGGGACGTCGATCTCGTCCAGTCCCACGATGAAGAAGAGCACAAAGATGCCGATCTCCAGGAACAGGTTGAGGTCATGGTGCGGCTCGACGATCCCGGTGGCCGGGCCGAGCATCACCCCCGTCAGCGTGAAGGCGATGATCGAGCTCAGGCCGAAGCGGCTGAGCGCGCCCTCCAGCAGCTTGGCCACCACAATGAGAAGCCCGATCGGAAGAAACACGTCAAGCAGCACTCGATTCCCTCCGCGTGGCCAGCATCGAGAGAGCGTGACGACAATACTTCGCCGAGCCTCTTCGGGCGGGGCCGGGACCTGGCTAGCAGGTCGCCGGGAACGCTGTCTCGCGGTGCGCTTGCGATGGCTCGGTAGGCGCGTGCCGCGCGCGCGGGTTACTATGTCGCCCAGTCAGGGCCACGGTTGGCTGACAGTCCGACCGCGATACCGAGGAGATGCGGACCATTGAATATCAGCACTGACAGGCAGGGGGGAGCGTTGATTGCAATGGCTGAGGGCCGCGTCGACGGCGCCAACGCCCTTGAGTTCCACGAAGCACTGGAGGCCGCTATCAGCCCGGACGACACGGGCATGGTGCTGGATTTCGAAGGTATCTCATACATCAGCAGCGCTGGTTTGCGTGTGGTCCTGCTAGTTGCCAAGACGCTCCAGAAGCAGAACGCCAAGATGGCCGTCTGCTCGCTGTCCGATTCGATCCGAGAGATCTTCGAGATCAGCGGTTTCGACAAGATCATCCCGGTCCACGGATCGCGCGCCGATGCACTCGCCGGCGTCGGAGGCTGATCGGCTCTATCCTCGGCCCAGGCCGCCAGCTCCTCGGCGGGCCCGAGGTCTACGCCGTTCTGGGGAGCTGGCAAGGTTGGCTATCGCCGGCCTCAACCTCGTCGACAGGTCGCCCAGAGGACTGATCGCACCCCCGCACGCCGGTCTGACCGTCACCGGGCGCGCGGCCGGGCCCACGAGGATCTGAGCCTGCCCCCGTCTTGGTGGCACTGGTCGATGCCCGACCCGGTGGCCGAAGGCGTGGAGGCATTCTTGGAGTCGAACTTGTATACCCAGG
>LXNJ01002047.1_pt1 | contig 11346 bp, 8 predicted proteins | sample 809081 | NCBI WGS metagenome assembly LXNJ01 (sample SAMN04870510, study PRJNA318959) | sponge metagenome | biome: sponge; feature: marine sponge reef; material: water | host: Petrosia ficiformis | place: Greece: Milos, Mediterranean Sea | collected 2013-05-29 | depth 5-7 m
GTTCGCGCTGGGCTACGGTGCCGATGATCGGGTATGTGTTTCCGGGCCCGGTGCGCACGTTGACCAGCCCGGTGTTGACGATGAAATAGGGGTCGGGTTCGGGTGTGTGGGTCGCGGTGGGCGCGCTGGTGGCTGTTCGGGTCGGTCTGGGCGTGCGTGTGGCTGTGGGTGCGGTGGTCGGCCTGGGGGTAGGCGTGGCCGTGGGCGCGCTGGTGGCAGTCGATGTGCGGGTGGGTGCGCTTGTGGGCGAGGGCCCGGGCGTGTTGGTCAGGGTGGGCGTTGGGGTCGGTCCGGACGCGGTGGGCGTGCGGGTGGGTGTACTGGTCGGCGCGGGCGGCGGCGTGGTAGGCGTGGGCGTGGGTGTCATGGACGGAGGTTCGGGGGCGGGCACAGCCCTGCCGGTATTCGCCTCTTCGAGCCTTTGCACGCGTTGCGCCAGCTCGTCGACCTGCGTCGACAGCTCGTTGATCTGTAGTGTCATGCCCGCCACCGCCACCAAGAGTGCGACGATGGCGAGGAGCGCGATGAGAATCGCGACGAATCGGAGAAAACGCTTCATGGATGTTCTGCTTTATGGCGCGTTGCGGTCCGGTTATCCGAAGTGGCATGCGAGCGCCACTTCCATCCAAGCGCGGCCGGGACCGGACTTGGTGGTCTCTTGTGCTGCGGCGAGCTGTCAGAACTTGCTGTGGGTGCTGTGCGGCGGCGAGACCAGCCACAGACACCAAGAGAAGATGAGGGCAGTAAGGGCAGTGGAAAACGTGAGGCGCTTCAGAGGCTCCTCTTCCCAGGCCGGGAACCGGCACCCACATTACCCAATTCCACATTACCCAATTCCTGGGCGGCGGACAGGTGGCCTTGGCGCAGTTCCATGCTCTGCGAACGTTGACGCCAGCGGCCAATCGGCCCGAATCGCAGAGTGCTATTGCGCTTAAGGAACCGAAAACGGCGCTAAAGGCGCTTCGGGCATGAAAAAGTCTGACCAGTATCGGTCATATTAACCGATATTGGAAATTTATTGACAATTTGGGCTATTCGGGGCGGTGAAGGCGCGGAACGGCAGGGGAAACGGCAGGGGAACTGCGGGGGTTAGGGGGCTGAGATAGCGCGTGGGAAGGAAGACACTGCTGAGTAGACACGATGCCGGCAAAGAAAAAGCACGGTGGCTAGCAAGGGCGGGGCGTTGCGGGGGCGCAGCCCCTGCACAAGGGAGGGCCGAAGGCCCGACCGCCCAAAAATGCGAGGAACGAGGGAAGAGGAGTGAGGGAAATCTGCGCCCGGCTCGCTCAGGGTTGCGGAGAGGGCGTATGGCAAGGAACGGGTCGGAACGACACACGAACTGTGGCTATATGGGGGCGAGTCGCTGGGAGAGCGCAGGCGGCGATTTGAAGCGTATCATTGCGACCACGAGTAAGGGGAGGCGGCCGGGCGGTCGCTGTGTTGATTACTGACAGTCCATCATGGGGGACCAGTCGAATCCGTTGGGGATGGTTATGGTATATCCGCTCAAGTCCTGGCCCGTCACCTCGACGTGAAGTTCCTGACCCAGACCCTTCACTACCGTTTTGTTTTGGCCGGCAAACCCTGCAATCGAACAGGAAGTCCACCATTGGGCGGGTTCGCCTCGCCAGATCCCCAAGGTGAAAAAGTCGGCTGCTTCGAGCAGGCCGGGGTCCATAGCCTCCTCAATCCAGAATTTACCGTCCATCCCGGTCCGTTTCGCCACCACATCTGTAGAACTGCGAAGCGGTAGAGCACCGTTGCCCTCATGTCTCAAAGCTGACAACGTGACCCAAACTTCGGGCATGGGATTGCCTCTGTCATCCAACACCCTGCCCCTGACAGAGAACTGTTTGGTCTCACAGAAGTCGGGCAGGGTCGGGTTGCCCAAATAGTGTTCAACCAAGCTGGCCGCGTTGCTGTCGTACTCCGACAGGCCACTCAGTCCGAATTGAATGCGAAAGACGTCCGGTCGAAGCCAGTGTACGACCATTTCGGCCCAGTATTCCTGGCTCACGGTCGATTCATACCTGCCAGCCCACAGTCCAGCCTCCATCGCGGTCAAGTAGGCTTGATTGCGAGCCTGCTTGAATTCGGGTTCACGAAAGGCCTTCCATTCTTGTATCTGAATGGCGTAGTCCAGAGCGTGGGCTATCTCATGAATCAGTGTCTCGTTGCAGTGATAGGTTGTCATTGCGGGCGCAACCACGGCTTGTCCATACGAAGTCTCAGTGAACACTCCCGAAAACTTCGAATCGGAATCATCGGCAAATTCCGGCAACTGCGAAGGCCCACCCCTTTGTCTGTCGTATAGCAGTATCCTGGCGTTCTGCGCTGCCAACAGATCGAGCAGGCCAGGACGGTCGGCGACCATAGCTAGAAGGGTGGCCTGCGTGCGCCGCAGTTCCTCGTCGGGGACTGTTTCCGGGGCTAGAATCGGTATACCGCCTGCATCGAGATATTTCTGGTAGTAGGGGTCTGCATTCAGGTGGGAGGGCGGCCTGGCGCCGGTGTGATATGCATTGACCAGACTGCTGTGCAACCAGCCTGGTGTGTCTCCGTCCAGACAACAGAATCTGTACCATCCGTCTGATTCTTCTACCACTTGGTCCAGCCGGTCGCCAGCCTGAACGTTTCCGATAATGTCGTAGTCCATTCCGGGGCCGGTGCGAACGTTGCCGAGCTCGACATGGACGACCAGCACCTTGTCGATGGTGATCCTGGTGGGGGTAGGGACAGGTATCGGAGTCGGGCTGGCAGTCGCCATTGGGCTGCGTTGGACTTGCGCTTCATTCTGGTCGGACGATGGTTCGCCCTGGTTTGCCGTTTGGTAGCGGTCAACGAACTCCTGCAGCAGTGCCTGCATGTTGGTTTCGAAGGTGTGAATCAGGTCTTCTGCTCTGGTCTCGTAGCCAAGCTTTATATTTTTCCAGTCCAGAACAGTCGGGAGAGCAAGGAGCCGGTTCTCTATGGTTTCCAAATTTGCTTTTGTGTTTTGGGCCAGGGCAGTGGACTGCTGTGTGGAGATTGTTGGACTGGACAGGTAGAGGGTCAGGTAGATGGCCAGCGCTGTCAGGAGCGCGAATCGATATAGCCGTCTCATTTTGAAAGGTTGATGACTGCGGGCAGCGCCGAACCCCAGTCCACATCTGACGCAGTGGGTCTCGTCGAGGTGGTTGGGCTGGCCGCACGGGCAGTGCTTGATGCCGATTTTCCAGTCGAGTTGTACTTTTTTTGGACTCATCATGGTATCGCCTGTACCAGATGTAGACGAGAGCTGAGGGGTATGTGTTCCGTGTCAGGGTGAGTGTAAGGTACTGGTGCAGGTTTTGCAATGCTTTGGTGGGGTGGGGTCTTTTGATTTTGGGGGATGGGGTGGATTGCCGGCGCTAGATCTACCGAGAACAGTGTTCTGAGGGCTGTCTTTCAGGACTTTGACTCTGAGAGCCACTCAGGCCCTTGGCGATATTTGGATCGGTAGGCGGCTTCTTCCTTTTGGGGGTCAAAATCGTCGAAGAAGAATTCCCAGCCGTATTGCGGCGTGAAGCAAATCTGGCAGAGATTTGTTTCTTCTACCTTGCCATCTAGTGTCATGCGCTCGCCAGCGGGGATGGTGTATTCGCAGCGGTGTTCTCCCGTCTGTTGTTGAAAGAGTGTGCGTTCGATCTCCGGCGGTTCGTCCCAGAGGTATTTAAGGCTGTCGAACATCCGCGACTCGTATTCGTCGAAGAATTTGAAAGACGCTGCCCTGCGGCCTTTTTCGGTCAGCCTTGTTTGGCGGTCGTCGGCGTTTTGCTTGCGCGTTCCGGCGTAGAGATGGGCGGGTTGGATACAGCTGCGCCGATGGCACATGTGGAGGATGAACTTGCCTTCTGGGATGGACCCACGGCTCATTTCGTAGGCGGCGCGGTGGGCTTTGAGCGTTCTGCCGTCCAGCCGGAGTGTTCCATAGCCGTCCGCATCTAGCCGGTGCCGCCAGATTAGGCATGGGCCATAGTAGGGTATCGGTTTAGGGAGTTACAAGTTTGGGCCTAATACGTAAGCCCAGAGCGGGTATACTTAGAGTATAAGGTTGGTTCACTACTCTAGGAGATACCTGATGGATTTGGTAACGATTTTCGACACAGGAAGCCTGCATTGCACACTTGGAAGAAGCCCGGTGGGGAGACAGCCCAGTTTGCCCGTTTTGTGGCAGTGACCGGGTTGCTCGCAAGAAGGAAAATGACCGTATAGGTCGCTGGAATTGTCACGAATGCCACAACAGCTACAACGTTCTGACGGGTACGATCTTCAAAGGAACCCGTATACCATTGCAGAAGTGGTTCTTGGCTATCGCTATTCTGCTGAATGCCAAGAAAAGCGTCTCTAGTTGCCAGTTGAGCCGTGATCTGAACGTTACGCAGCAGACAACCTACCGAATGGGGATGCAGATTCGTAAGGCGATGGTCGATGACAGTGTTTTCCTGAACGGCATTGTGGAGGCTGACGAAACCTGGGTTACGACCGATGGGAGCAGGAAGCATGATGATGATGACCTGCCTAAGCGTGATCGAGGCACGAAACAGTAGACGGTCATTGGCGCAGTAGCACCCGGAGGCAAGGTCGTTGCCAAGCCTGCACAGAAAGTAACTGGTAAGACACTCAAGGGGTTTCTGAGCAACGTAGTCAAAGCCGACGATAGTGTTATCAAAACGGACGAATACAGCGGCTGCAGCCGCATGAATGAGTGAGTGTCGCACTTTACTATCAATCATCCGTAGCCTACGCTCAGGGTCTTGTACACCTGGACACGATTGAGAACTCTTGGAGCCTTGTAAAGAGAGCGAATTTTGGACAGCATCATCACTACAGTCGAGAACACGCAGCAGCCTACATCGTTGAAGCCTGCTTCAAGGACAATAACCGAGGCAACGCCAACACCTTTACCGACTTCCTGCAAGCCTCAGTTACGGTATAGTGGAACAAATAGCTTGGTTGCTCCGTCAAAAGTGTCGTGGGATAATAGCGGACCCCCATCGCACGACACACAAGGAGCAACCGCAATGTCTGCCCCTTCCGGTACTCCCAACTGGAAAAACCAAACCATTTGGACAGGCGACAACCTGAATATCATGCGAGGCATGAACAGTGCCTCGGTCGATCTCATCTACCTAGACCCACCTTTCAACTCTAATGCCAATTACGCCGCCCCTATCGGCTCTCAGGCGGCAGGAGCCGCCTTTAAGGACACCTGGGGACTGGATGACATTAACCTTGCTTGGCATGGCGAGATCAAGCATGACTACTCTGGCCTGTATGCTTTGCTGACCGCTACCCGGTTGATCCACAGCGATTCCATGATGAGTTACCTCATCTACATGGCTATTCGCATCCTGGAGCTAAAGAGAATCCTCAAGCCTACGGGAAGTATCTATCTTCATTGCGATCCGACAGCAGGTCCCTATTTGAGGCTATTGATGGATGCCGTATTTGGAGCGAAAAGTTACCGCAATGAATTGGTTTGGAAACGAACATCAGGAAAAAAGGCCAAAAATAAGTTTCCCTCTAACCATGACACGGTGTTGTACTATGCACTTTCAAGCAAGAAGAAAATCAACACGGTCTATGTACAGCATGATCCAGACTATATCGCCAAATACTACAAGAAAAAGGACAAGCATGGTCGTTACAGAGTTAGCGACCTAACTGCGCCAGAAACCAGAGAAGGGGATAGCGGTATGCCTTGGCGCGGAATTGATGTCACCAAAAAGGGAAGGCATTGGGCAGCACCAAGCAATTTTCCGGAACACGTAACCCTGCCCCTTAATTGGAAAGAACTGACCACCCAGGCCAAGCTGGATTTCTTAGACAACTCCTGCTTAATTCACTGGCCGTCGAAAGGGTCGATGCCTGGATTCAAGCGATATCTTAGCACCTCAAAAGGTGCTGCCATGACCGATGTTGTGATTGATGTAAGCCCACTTGCGGCAAACGAAAAGGAAAAAACAGAATACCCCACACAAAAACCACTTAAACTGATTCGGAGATTCATTAGAGCAAGCAGTAATCCAGGGGGCATAGTATTTGATCCGTTTTGTGGTTGTGCCACAGCATGCATTGCGGCTGAGATGGAAGGTCGTCAATGGATTGGTATTGACATATCTAGTAAAGCTGCCGATCTTGTTCAAGACCGTATGTACCGGGAAATTGGCCTTTTTTACAAAGGTGCGCGCCGCATCGACATTCCCGAACGTGACGATCTAGGTGAAATCATCCAGTACAACGACATCAGAAACAAGCGTTACCTGTACGGTGAGCAGGGAGGCTACTGCAACGGCTGCGAGCACCACTTTATGATACAAAACCTGACGATAGACCACATCATCGCAAAGGCTAACGGAGGCACCGATCACATCAGCAATTTGCAACTCCTGTGCAATTCTTGTAATTCAATCAAAGGAACTAAGTCCCATGAAGAACTGCTTGTATTACTCACCGACAAAGGCTGGATAAAACGGCGTAAAGCCGCTTAACCAGACATCGGCTTGCCTTTCTTGTCAAGCCCCAAACTTGTAATTAGCTCGGGTCATTCGTGGCCGGAGTGTAGACGGCGGTGTGGTCGGACGGGGTGATGAGACCTGCGGGTCTTTTGGCATTGGAAATGCCAGACATTGTAAGGTAGAGGAGGTAGGCTCGCTCGGCGTAGTGTTTGTTCATGGGATTGAGTGGTGCAGTTTGAATTCAGGGCAAAAGATGATTGGATCAGCCTTGTCAAACATCGACCTAGTAGATTTACTGCTCATCATACTCAACGCCGAGGATCAGGTCTCCCCATCTTTCGCCGGATGGGATACCTTCCCTAAGCAGCTTAAAAATACCTTGACAGCACAACTCTTGGGCATCCTCACGAATTTCCTACGTATTATTCCCATCAAGGTTGCCCGCATGAGGTCACGGCACTCCACGCTAACTCCTCTCTAAATCTGCTTGGGCCTATGACTGAGAGGCAAGAATCTCAACGTATTTGAGAGTCTCGATCCGACTCTTTAGAGTGTCAAATTCTTCGATCTTGTCATTCAAATCACTATCCAAATCGAAGTCATTCCAAATCCGTCTAATGGCAATCAAAAGCTTGTCCCCTTCGACTGACCGAACGACAATCGACTCGATCTGCTCCAGTAGTAATACGACATCTGCTTTCGTCGCCCCTGTAAGTCGATCACGCATGAAGATCGATTTTTCCCGATCTACCCTGGCTGCTATGGAATCCCGGTTGCGTTCGCGCTCAGCTGTCCTCTGCAAAACTGTCAGATGCGAGAACAACGCTGCAAACCTTTCTCGCATCTTGTTCGCGGACTCATCATCATTTTCTTCGCAACACAGACGGCTTACACGCCACCAAGCAGGATGGGAAAGTCGTTTTTGTGGAACTACCTGAAGGAAGGTGGCATACGACGGAGATGCCAGAGGAAGCGGCTAGGAGTAGATTTGAAAAACTTCAATCTATCAAGTGGCTGAAGCTAAGAGCGGAGTAGGTTACACCTTAGCTCATTGTCCATGTTTGGAGGCTCAAAACAGAGCAAATGGCAACTTGGTAAAATTGAAGTATAATGTGCCCCCATGCTGCCAGAGGAAGTAAGATTCACTCAAGGACGCCATGATTTATCGTAGTAAGACTGCACTAAAGAACCCAGGAGATGGCACCTCATGAATAATGTATGGCAGCTATTGCGTGAGGCTGGGCACGGAATTGGTCGTGGACTATTGTTCACATTAATCCAAAGTTGGAAATTCACCCACTGGCTTGGCCGTGAAATAGGTAATGGGTTATTGATTTCTCTGATCAAGATATGGCAGGGCATTTGCTGGGCTGTGCCTAGAATTGGTCAGGGGCTCTGGCTCTCTCTGACAAAGACCTGGCATTTCACATATTGGGTCGTTCCCAGAATTTGTCGCGGGGTCTGGTTGGTCCTGTCCACAACATGGATGGTATTTTGGTGGATCGTTCGTGAATTGCTGATTCTTCTGATCAAGATGGTGAACGGCCCCAAGCGTGCCTTGACAGTATTAGTCACGTTGGTAGTCCTGTTGCATTTGTGGGAGCATCAGTGGGGAGGAGTTCGATATCCGACTCTAGTTTTCCTAACCAAAAATCCAACTCTTACTTATCTTAGAATAGCGGGTATATTGGCTGGCCTCGTAAATATTCTCCTGTTCTACAAATGGTTCAAAAGCAGGTGGTCTCCCAAAGCGAATCTTCCAGTTTCAGTTGACCGACAACAGGATAGATATTTTGAGCAGCCAAAGGCCATGTTGCGTTTTCCGAGCAGAAGAGTCTATAGCGATATTGAGAAGGCACGAGCTATAGTAGCAATGAGCGAGAGTGGAAGTGTTCCGTACGTTTCGCAACAACTGGATATCCCCCCAAGCACGCTCCACAGCTGGAAAAACAAGTACCAAATGGATAGCCGTTTCCAACTGCGAATCGACCAGGTGATTTGGCTGGTGACTCTCGGCAAGACGAACCTGAACGACAGACAGGATCAAATTGAAACGAAGCATCGGTATTTAGAGCTCGATTAGCTATCGCTCCGTATGGTGTAAGCCCCACCCACTTCTCTCATAGTTCGCCATCCCTGTCAGAATCACGCATAAACGCGTTCACCGGATTTCAATGCTCCACCGGCCTTTTGCAGGGGGCATTGGTTGTGGCGACTTCGTGGATGCCTAAGAGGCGAGCACGCTTACGTTTGATGACAGTTGTGAGGGTTGAGGATTGGCAGTTACGCCAAAACCTATAAAACACAAGGCTTTAGAGAATGAAGCCAATACTTTTCATGAGGGTCGGTAGCCAAGTAGGCAACTCATCTGCAAGGCCAATAGAATGAACATGACAGCGCGGCAAGCCAACCATTCGCTCACGAATCAGGGAGAGTTTGCGTTGGACGATGGCAGCGGACTGCGCGTCGTTCACGCTACGTTTGGGGGCGAGCAGAAGTTTGATTGGGAGTTGTTCAGTGGCTTTCAGGAGTTACGAGTATTGACCTACTCTGCAAGCGCAAATGCCATCATCAGAATGTTGGATGACTATGCTTTTGAGAGGTTCGAGTGTGTCTTTGGGTATGAAGGTACGCTGCGCGAGATAAAGAATATCCTTGCCTTCCAAAAGGTAGTTGTCGGGGATATGCGGGCTGCCATCATGGGACTCAAGGATGAAAGGCACATTCGAATTCTTGAAAAGGTTCACGAAGGGCAAGCCCATTTCCGCGTCCTGAGAAAATCCATTGCCCACGCCAAGCTTTACCTGCTGTCCAGTGGTGATGGCCGGAGACGCGTCATAATTGGCTCTGCCAACCTTTCGGAGCAGGCCTTTTCGGGTACTCAATCGGAGACTCTGGTTACTTTTGACAATGACAGCGCGGCGTGGGAGCACTACAGCCGGATGTACGATGAGATCAGGAATTCGGCCTCGGACGAAATCCTGTTGCCGGAAGACCGCATAACCAACGCCGAGATCGAAGTCTCCGATACGCCCATCATGTCGGACGCGTCTGGCACCATGGTCATTGAAACAGCGCCAGCCGCAGAATCTCAGGTATCCGCGCCGGTCCAGATTGAACGAATTGAAAGAGTTGCCGCGGTATTGGCCCCCCGCCTGTCCGCAGCGGCTCCTCCCGTTCGCAGGGGCAGGCAGACGATAACACCGGAAATCAAACGCGAAATAAGCCGTATACAGATTGTCAAATCGGCCGAGCAGGTTGACAGCCGCTATTTTTCCATCAACAGAACAAGCCGCTCAGCGATACTGACCGGTGAACCGTTCTCGCTGGATACGGAGGACGGAGCGGTCAGGACAGACGCTGAGATCCTGTTGGACTATTTCAGAAGCTACGAAGGCGCGTTTGAAGGCGATGTTGCCAGCCTTCAGCGCGACTACTTCACGCTCATGTCGTGGCTCTATTTCTCGCCGTTCCTGTGTGACCTGCGCTCTCTAGCCCTGTTACAGGACAGCGATGTCATTCGCTACCCATCCTTTGCCATTGTTTTTGGCAAGTCCAACTGCGGCAAGACCAGCCTGGTAGATACCCTGATGACCTCTATGTTCGGCCTTGCCCATACGGTGGAGAAGCGCAGCTTTACCACGGCCCAACTACGGGGTTTGCAACACAGCTATAGACGTTTCCCTGTTATCTTTGATGATGTCGGGCGGCGCGCCTTCAATAGTCACGGCAGGGAGATGATCAAGGATGAGTTGCAACCGGCTGTCGCCGAATACCCGGGCTTCGTTCTCTCAATGAATGCTGAGCCGCAATCTTTCCCTGATGAGGTGGTCAAACGCAGTATGATGATCTATACGACGACCGCCTTGCCAGCCCACGACGAAGGGTTACGCCAGCGGTTGCAGGGCCGCATACAGGAGATGCGCCGCGGCCTGACCGGCCACCTGTACCGGCGCTATCTAGTCGAAATCATAGGCCAACTCAATGAAGAACGGCTCCCTGAGGATTGGCTAGCTCTATCTTCGGGAACGCTTAGTCGTTTGATCTCAGAGGCCAGCGGCGGGAAGACCCCGACTTGGTGCAAGAAGGTTACTTGGCTCAGTTACGCCGAAAAGCGTTATGACCGTGTAAAGGCCCGCCTGCTGAGCCTCCTGCGAGAGTCGGCCTTCGCAAGGAGTGAAGGCGAGGCTTCTTCTGGCTGGACGGTCGATAGCGATAGGGTGATCGTCTGGGAGCCGCGAGATGTGTTTGGGCGACGAGGCTTTGACTGGGAGGATGTGCCCTCCACTCTGATCGACGAAGACGCCAGCAGCGGCAGCAGGACCGTGCTGCACCGTGCCAACCTAGAGAAATTCCTGGGGACACGGTTGGGGTCGGCTCGTTCTTGGTGGCGATTCTGGAGTTAGTGGCAATCCTAATCGGGACAGAGAGTTTTCTAAATTGGGCCCCAGAAACTGGACCACGAGCTGAGGTATTTAATGGAGCAGATCACCAAACAGTTTGGGTCCTCATCCTACCACATAGCGACTGAAACACCTTTGACGCGCCGCGCCCTCACACTGTAAATTCCTCAACACTCCCCCACCCTCTCATAAGAATATAGGAACAACAGAGAACAGACTACGACACTCAGACTAGAAGAACGAATCAATCAAGGGTCAGGTGCATCCCAGCGGATTTGGCGTCCGAGGCGAAGTTGCCGTTCAGACGGCCACATCGGTGTCGGTGTCGCCGGCGGCGAGGGCGTTGTAGTAGGCGAGGACCATGTCTTTGGTGCGGTAGGTGCCGAAGGCGGCTTTGTCGTGGCGGCGGACGATGGGGAAGGTGTCGAGGATGTAGGCGGCGTCATTGCGGGAGAGGCCGTAGA
>LXNJ01002048.1_pt1 | contig 11345 bp, 10 predicted proteins | sample 809081 | NCBI WGS metagenome assembly LXNJ01 (sample SAMN04870510, study PRJNA318959) | sponge metagenome | biome: sponge; feature: marine sponge reef; material: water | host: Petrosia ficiformis | place: Greece: Milos, Mediterranean Sea | collected 2013-05-29 | depth 5-7 m
AACAGGTTTATCGCAATACGATTACCATACACCCCAAGTTACTCATTGATCAGAAAACATGAATCCATTCCTAGAAAAACGCGAACTCGGTAACACGGGACTCACGACGAGTCGATTAGGTATTGGGTCAACGTTCAATGCGCCGACCTCCGCGATTGAAGCAGCCGTGGATTGGGGCGTAAATTACCTCTACTGGGGAACCGTTCGTCAACCGGATTTCGCCCAAGCCATGCGAAACTTGGAAAAGAAGAACCGCGACGACCTCATCTTCACGATTCAATCCTACTCCAGAGACGCGACGACGGTCGAAGGCGAAGTCGAAGAAGCCTTGAAGAGCTGCGGCGTCGGTCGGTTCGATTTCCTGCTTCTCGGCTCTCGTGACGAGAAACCAGGAGACGAATTTATTGAAGTATTTGAGACACTGAAAGCACGCGATTTGGTGCGCTATCTATCGATCAGTAGTCACAATCGTCCGTTTCTGCCTGAATTGCTTGAGGATTACGCAAACGGCACTTGCCCCTACGAGTTGCTGATGTTTCGTTATAACGCCGTGCACCGAGGCGCCGAACGAGATATATACCCTTATGTCAGCGATCGCCCGAAACCATTTATGGCGACCTATACCTCCACGCGTTGGGGTCATTTACTGGACCCGACCAAGATGCCGGAAGGCGAGGCACCGGTGAGTGCACGAGACTGCTATCGATATTCGCTCTCACCAGATGCAGTTGACATGGTGATCTGCGGACCAGGCAGCGCAGCTCAAATGGAAGAAGCCATTTCAGCTTTAGAAAAAGGACCTCTTGAGTCGGATGAGCGGGAACGGATTGAGCGCATCGGCGAACACCTGTATCGGCAATACGCGCCTGCCTTTCCGGACAAAGGAGACGCTGAGGACATGGCCGCGGGCGTCGCCGCGCGCTGATCGCTTGCTGAAGACGATTCTTCAGCAAACCATCTCGACGACACGTTCCGCAATCGCCAACGAAGCGGTCAATCCCGGCGACTCAATTCCTAATAGCTCGACGTAACCTTCAACACCGGTTTCGTCCGGGCCATTGACGACGAAATCGGAAGCTGGTTCACCTTGTGGCGCAAGTTTCGGTCGAATCCCAGTATATCCAGGTTGTAGTTTCGATTCGTCAAGATCGGGGTAATAGGCTTGAATTGCTGCAACGAATTGCGCTCTTCGCGACTCGTCGAACGTATAGTCGTGGCCACACTGCCACACCACATCGGGACCAAACCGTGCTTGGTGCGCCATATCCAAGGTCACATGTACACCTAGACCACCTTCGTCGGCGATCGGATAGACCAAATGGTTGAACGGCGATTTCCCTGAAAGTGTGTAGTAATGACCTTTCGCGTAGTACGTACGAAAATCTCGACCAACACGTCTACCTAGTGCCGGTGCGTCAAGCCCTGCGGCATTTATCACAACGCGTGGGGCCAAGCTCAATTCCGAAGTGGTGACTCTCAACCCGCTTTCGACACGTAAGTCTCTCACCTCAGAAAGGAAAGCGACCATGCCGCCGTGCGCTTCGAGTTCCCCTTCCAAGGACAACATAAATGCGTGACTATCTATGATCCCAGTGGTCGGCGACCAGATACCGCCAATGCAAGAAACCGTAGGTTCTTTGGCATCAATTTCCTGCTGCGTCAACCACGGAAGTTCGCCCACACCATTTACCAGTGCCTGTTGCTGATACGCCTTAAGAACCGGAAAGTGATCCTGGGATGTCGCAACTATTAGCTTCCCGATGTGTTCGTGCGGAACGTGGTGGGATTTGCAGTGCTCGTAGAGTAAGTGCTTGCCTCGAACGCAAAGCTCTGCCTTCAGGGATCCCGCTGGATAATAGATTCCTGCATGAATTACCTCCGAATTACGGCTCGACGTCTCAGTACCAATCGCGTCCTGTTTCTCTAGGATCAGGACTTCCCGACCTTCCCGCGCTAAGGCTTGACCCACCGCCAACCCGATGACACCGCCACCTACGACGACGATATCAAAGTCTTCGGCATACGATCGGTCAGTCGTCATGAAATTCGAGCGTCTGCAGACGCTCTCTTTCAAATGAAGTCATAAACGGGGACGCAAGAAGATGTCCGACATATTCGCGCGTAGGTCGAAGTCTGTCATCGATAGCGTGCGGTTTCGCAATGTACGTCCACGCGGATACGACTGTTGTCTCGCCGTCATGCGCAGATTCCTGGCTCACATGGACGAAAACTGCTTCGCGCGCATAGTCCTCGGGTGAATTTTCGAACACGTCCATGGATTTGATGTCTTGCGAGCTACTCAACCGATATAGGACTCCCGATACCGTACCGCCAAACACCGGCACGATATTCGCACTCGCAGCACCTTTTCGATAGCGTGAAATCTTGTTGAAACGTAAGTCGAAATTGTGAAGTACACCAGGGATCGGATTGCCTGTCGTATCGAGTTTTCTCTCAGCGACCCGGTCTGGGTTCATATTGCTACCGTACGCGAAGTAATACAACGGTGAAAGTCGTTGGTTCATCCCTTACGAATCGTGAACTCAAACACACCGTCAATCTCGGTTGCCTTCACCAGTTCGTGACCCATGAATCGACAGAAATTCGTGAAGTCACGATGCGTCGATGGATCTGTAGCCTGTATAAAGAGTTCCTCACCAGATGCCATCTCACGAACTCTATTACGCACGATAATAAGTGGTTCTGGACACCACAAACCGCGCGTATCAACTGTTAATTCGGTTGGTTTCACAATATTGCGCAGCAATCTGACATAGAGCTATCGATTTCAATCAGTAACATAGTTAGTGACAACATTAATTCTGAATTAAAATCGCATATTTACGACAGCTGCGTAGATGTCACGCAAGCAACTTGCCAAACAGCCGAAAAGCGAGCAGACAACGCGCGACGAATCTTCATTTGCGGATTGAAACGACCAAGAGTGACAAGCGTGACACTTAGTTCGCTTCAAAGGATTTTAGCAATCATCGCCTTTTTGGTATTGACGCTATCGGGTTTCTCACTCGCTGCGGAAACCTCGCTTTCTGCATCAACAAGCTCGGAATCGCTCGAGTCCATGATTGCCACGGGTGAACCTGAAGAGGCACTCGTGTTGATTGAACAACAAATCACCGACGTCATCGCTACCGACGGTCGCAATAGCGAACTCCTGATCGAACCGCTCGTGTTGAAGGGCGACGCTCTGCGCACGCTTATGTTCTATTCAGCCGCACTCGAGGCGTACGACGACGCGCGAGCCATTCAACGTCGCCATTTCGGGCTTCATGACTTGAATCAGGTCGACGTCCTTTACAGGGAGGCTGAAACCTACTACGAACAGGAACAGTTCGTGACGGCAAACGATCGGCATGAGTACGCCTTTTCAATTTATATCAGGAAATACGGTACCGACTCACCCGAGATCCTGCCTGGTCTCTTCAGGCTTGCTGATTGGTACATGGATACCGACAACATCTTCACTGCACGCGGGCTCTATCAAAAGGCACTCAGTGACTTTACGCCCGAGGGTGATGTTCAAACTAAGACCCGGATTCGTGCGCTTAGCGGGTTAGCGCAAACCTATCAACAAGAACGATTTCGACCAGCTGACTATTCCGCTCAAACGGACAAATTCACACCTCGCCCATATGGATCAATCAACCATCCAGAGCATTACTTCGCTGAATTGAATGATTTCTCGAAAGGCGAAGAAGCGCTACTAGAACTCGTGCGGATCAATTTAGAGAGGGAAGATGAAACAAGTCCCGTATTAGCAGAGGCGAAACTAAGGCTCGCGGACTGGTACCTCTTATTCGAGAAATACGAGAAGGCCGCCGTCGTATATCAGGATATTTGGGAGACCTTAGATGGCTCCCCACAATTCGCGTTCGTTGAGGAACACATGACGACGCCAAAGGTCCTTTACAAGCCGCTGCCAGACGACCCGGAACGACCAAAGCGCGAGACGACGATCCCTGTAGTCGAACTCGAAGGTCGTATTGAAATCGCACTGACCGTCACAGAGCGCGGAAAAACCAAGAAGATCAAGCAAGTCTCTTCACACCCTGGTCAAATGTTGGCTAGAGCGACACGCAATACTGCCGCAAATTCGATCTATCGACCTGCATTCGTTGATGGAATCGCCACGACCACCGAAAATGTACAGTTCCTGCACACGTTTCCCTACTATACATCGGCGCGAAGCTCAAACTCCGGTACGACGCAAAACAACACGTCATATCGTAGCACCAGGTAACAAAAATTCGGGTAACTTTCCGACACTTCGGGTTGTCTACTCATATACCATTAGCTAACTGTGCAGACTCGTTGCAATGCGTGGGAAATAAGCGTCATGAACCTCGTAGTTACGTCCATACTTAGACGTCGTCGCCAAATAGTCCGTTTTGCGCTTCATATGGTCGGAGTAACGACCTGTGCAGCCGTGCTGACTGCTTGTATGGGGATCGCGCCAAGCTCACACCCGAGACCGCCGACGCGAACACCGGATGTATTTCCACAACCACCGACAGCATTGCCTCAACCAAGCAGATCACCCAGCACGCCCAGTCGATCTAGTCAACAATTACCTGGTCAATCTGGTAACCCTTCGTCGAATCCAAGCGCTTTGCCCTCTCCATCCGGGAGCAGTTTGCCACAACTGCCTTCGATACCGAGTCCCGGCTCACCGTCTATGCCGACTGCGCTGCCTTCACAGTCAGGCAGCAACACGCCTTCATTGCCATCACCTTCGTCATCTGGCAGTTCCCAACAACAGAGCAGTGGTGCAGACCTACCAAGCATTCCCGGTCTACCCCAGCGATCAGATCGAGAGCGATCGCAAGGCTCACAAGCAGATTCCGGCCGTGGCGAACAGAGCCAAGGTGCGCAAGACGGTGAACTGGGACAACTTCCCTCAGGCGGACCACTTCAAACCGCAGACGATGGTGATCAAAACAGCAGGGAGAATCAAACCGGTGAAGGTGGGGTATCCGAACAAAATAGCGGTGACGAGAGTAAATCCGCGTCATCTGTTGGCGTCGAAACTGGCACAGATGTGGCGGGTCTTCCAAGTTCGGGTGCAGGCGAAGAGCCAGAAGGTGGTCAGGAGATTGAGATCGACGGTGACGACCCCGGTGCGGGTGTTCTTGGAACCCCTGACGCCGAAGAGAACGGTGGCTGGGTAGTCAGCAACGAATTGCCAGAAACCGAAAAAGTTAGACAAGGCGTCCCTGAGCCAAGCGACGAGGGAGGCGCGGAAGAGGACGCAAAATCCGAAGCCGATAAAGCGCTTGAAGAGACACTAGCGGACATCGACGGCAGCATCATGTCTGACCGCGAAGAACATGCGGAGAAAATCAATGAACAGGCCGGTGGTGAAGCGCTTCCCGGCGATGCGGTGTTAGCGGACGCAGATCAAGGCGATCCTGGTGGTCAGCAACGTAGCGCTGCCGGTGGTACGTCCCGCGAGCACATACCTAATGTCAACCACCCTGATCGTAGAAGTCAACCGCCTGATCCAGATCGAGCTGGAATTCGCATCGGTGAAGCAGACATGCCGGACGCGAAGGACGACGATGTCGTGGCGCGGCAACTTCGTGAAGCCGCGCTAGCGGAGAAAGACCCAGAGTTGCGTGCTGCACTATGGGACGAGCTAAGACGCTACCTGGAAAAGCGTAAGTGAGATCGTTACGACTACTCGTTGCCGTTTCGCTTGGTGTACTGCTCTGTGCGTGCACTCTCAAGCCCACTTTACGCTATGTGGACCTGGCACCACCGCTTTCGGCGACAACGTCAATTCCTGAGCATCTGCTTCTAAACATTGGCGTCAAAGTACTAGACGCAAACATCCCGAAGTCGTACGACGAACGCACGGCGCTAAATATCACGGACGAGATCAGGCGAGCCGAAGCAAATTACATCGCACATTTCGCGAAGGAACTGCTGCAATCGACTGGTAATTGGGGTGCCGTTCGCGTACTCCCGCGTGACTCATATGCAGTCGACGTGACGATTTCTGGCACCATCATGCATTCTGACGGCGAACGCCTTATCGTGAACGTCACAGTACAGGATGCTCGGGGTATTGTTTGGTTTGAGGACGAATACGAAACACTAGCCAGCAAATTCGCTTACGAGCCGCAGATTCCTGCAAACGTTGATCCATTTCAATCGATGTATAAGTCGGTTGCGGATCGGATGTACAAGTTCCATGCTCAGTTGACCACTGAAGAAATCAAGGAAATCCGAACGACTGCGGAATTGCTGTTCGCGCAGGAGTTCTCACCCGATGCGTTTAGTAACCATTTGGCGGTGGAACAGGACGATGTCGTACGAATTTCTCGTATGCCATCAGAAGAAGATCCGATGTTGCGACGCGTGCGACAGATTCGAGAACGGGAATACCTGTTCATTGACACGCTAGACGAGTATTACGGCGACTTCTCATCGCGCATGTATCCGTCCTATCAAAAGTGGCGCGAAGGATCCTATGAGGACGCGATTGCCTATCGCGAGGAACGAAACAAAGCGCGCGCAAAGTTACTTGCTGGCGGATTAATGATTGCCAGTGGCGCTGCGATGCAACGCAGTTCCGCCAGAGCAACGGAATACGCTGGATACGCGGGTGTCATAGGTGGCGCCGGCGAGGTACTCGGTGGGATTCAGGCCCGAGCCAACCTCACACTGCACGGCGCGGCCTTGCGTGAACTCGGGGTTTCCGCTGCGGCAGACATTTCGCCGCATACGCTCGAATTAGAGGACGCTACGATCTCATTGATGGGCAGTGTTGACGAACAATATACGGAACTTAAGCGCATTCTGCGGCGTCTATTCTTTGAGGACTATCAATTGCCAATCCCCGATGACGTGGCAGATACTCCGATTGACGAAGGTCTATCCGTAGAAATTCTGAAGATACCGGATCCGCGTGACTGATCCAATAAAGATCAAATCGATTGCGCCGTCGTTCGCGCAAACTGAACCCGCACCAGAACCACAAAAGAAGCGTTCGATCCCATGGCCGCTCATACTTGTGTTGGTTGTGGTTGTCGGCGCATTCTTAGCGATTCAGTTCATTCCTACTCAGATTACGTACGAGAGTTCAGTCACTAAACGGTCGGTCAACGTCACTGATCGTTCAAATGCCCCAACTGAGTCGGATATTGACGAAGTATTACCGTTCCGTGACACTGAATTGCTGCGTGCTCAGGAGAGTGCGAAGGCTATCTTGGCCGAGTTTGCCGAGTTACAGGACCAGGTCGAAGATGAGCAACTTGGTCTCCGCGACTATCAGGATGTGTACGACGCGATCATTGATGCCGCGAATCAAGCGGATGCCTCATTCGCACGTCGTGAATACGAAGTAGCTATCGAGCAATACCGCGACGCCACTGCGCGTTTACGTGAGTACGTCTATACGCAGGAGACGAAGTTCGAGCAGGCTTTCGAGACAGGTTACGCAGCAATCATCAGTCGAGAGCTTAATACGGCGCAAGCTGAATTAGGACGTGCGAAAGAGATCAAACCCAACGACGAATCGTTGTCACACGTGCTTAATCGACTTGAAAAGTTGCCACAAGTCAACTCTCTAATTCGTGAATCACGACGTGCGCTGTTACGAAAGGAATACGATCGAGCTGAATTACTTTTAATTGAGGCTCGAGAGGTTGATCCCGAAACGCAGAATATCGATCAACAGTTGCTTGAAATCCAGCAGATTCAATTGGAAGAGGGGTACAAGCTCGTTCTCACGGAAGCGTACTCTGCCCTCAATCAAGACGATTTAGACACTGCTCGCCGTGGCTTCGAGCGCGCATTGCGCATGCGCCCAAACGATCCCGGCGCCATCACCGGTCTTAATGAAGTGCTGAATCGAGTTGGCAACAGTACGATCGGCGAAATGAAGGCAACTGCGGAACGTTACGAACGTGACGGTGATCTTAGATCTGCCATGCAGGTGTACGCCGAAGTCCTAGAGCTCGACAACAATCTTCAATTCGCTCTTGATGGACACGCGCGAACACAAGAAACGATCAGGATTACTGCGGCGATGGAACGCATCTTGGCTGATCCTGACATGTTGTCCTCAAATGACGAGTTTGTCGCTGCTCAGTCCATCTTAAAAGAAGCGCAGGAGCATGCGTCCATTCAATCGACGAATCCCGCTAAAGTGAGCAAACTTGCGACCTTATTAGAAACGGCTAGTAAACCGTTACCGATCGTTCTGGTGTCTGACAATGAGATGGAAGTACGCCTCGCAACGGTTGGCCAACTAGAACCATTTGATCGCAAAGTCCTGTCACTACGACCGGGTCGGTATTTGCTAACCGGTAGCGCAAATGGCTGCCGTGATGTGCGCAAGACGATCGTGGTAACCGAGGGGATGGATCCGATCGCTATCGTGTGCGTCGAGCCCATATAAGTGGCGAACGATAACGCCACGGATGGCCTCAAACCTACAAGGTTTAAACCGACTCAACAAACCCAACGGCTGAAGTTAAATCTGCCGTCATGGTGGCAGTGGGTGTTAATCGCAGTTGCGCTCTGCGTGCTCATCGTCGGCTGGTTTCTAATAACAGCAAATGCGGTACGTTTTACCACCAACGCTGAAGAATCGAACATAGAGATCAGCGGCGGTATCGTAATCCCATCAGGACCGTCCTACCTGATCCGACCGGGTCAGATTCAAGTACACGCGAATGCGAAAGGCTACGAAGCACTGCGTAAAACGCTCACAGTCACGTCGCAATCCGATCAACTCTTCGAACTGGAACTCACGCCTCTCCCGGGCTCGGTGACAATCAGCGGCTCACCGGATGGTGCACAGATTGAGCGCCGTGGTCAAAGTCTTGGATCTGCCCCGCTGACGGTCAATCTTCCTGCTGGCGAACTTCAATTAGAGATTCGCGCCGATCGCTATCAGCCTACCGAAATTGTTGCGTCTGTCGTCGGTCGAGGCGTTGAGCAAACTCTCACGTACGAGTTGAGACCCAACTGGGCCGACGTCACTATACCGACGACCCCAGTGGGTGCACAGGTATCCATCGACGATGTCGAGACTGAGTTTGTGACGCCAGGACCATTTCAAGTGATGGCGGGTGAACGAAAACTCTCCGTGAAAGCGCCAGGATATGAGCGTTGGACTGACATCCTCTACGTCGAACCCGAAAAAACAATCGATGTTCCTCCAGTTGCGCTAACACTGATCGGCGGCACGCTCTATGTAGAAAGCACCCCATCCTCGGCAAGCGTGACGATCGACGGTAAATTCATCGGTACCACGCCGCTTGATGTAGACCTTCGTCCCAATCGCAACCACAGAATCGAAACATCACTATTCGGCTATCACACTGCGGTGCGAAACATTAGCCTGAAGACGGCGCAAGCGCGGCGTCTGATCCTGAATTTAAAAGAAGTAACTGGCAAACTCGCAGTCACGACCCAACCTGAAAACGCGGAGATTTGGGTTGATGGTGAACTAGCCGGAACTAGTAATACGGTGCTCACCTTGCATGCGACAGATCACGATATTGAATTGCGCAAGGTAGGTTATGCCGGTTATGCAACAGAAATCACCGTCCAATCGGAATTTCAACAAGAGCTGAAAGTCCGACTATTGACCAATGAAGAAGCACGACTTGCGGCGCTAGAACAAGCACGTTCAACAAGTGAAGGTCACGCCATGGTCTTACTCAAACCAACGCCGATTCGGATGGGTGCGTCCCGTCGTCAGCCCGGCAGGCGGGCAAATGAGGTATTTCGGACCGTGGAGCTCGACCGCCTCTTCTACGTCAGCAAGGATGAAGTAACGAACGTCCAGTTCCGGCGGTTTGCATCCGGGCATGACTCCGGTGATTTTGAGAATACGACCCTTAACAAGGACGAACAACCTGTCGCAAACGTGAGCTGGCAGGAAGCGGTCCAATATTGCAACTGGTTGTCAGTTAAGGAAGGATTCGAACCGTTTTACGTGATACGTACCGGCGATCCACCCAAATTCAATCCGAATTCACTCGGATATCGATTGCCTACGGAAGCGGAATGGGCTTGGGTCGCACGCACGACTTCTTCACCTGAAGAGTTGCTACTGTTCCCTTGGGGGGACAGTCTCCCGCCACCAAATTACCACGGCAACTACGCTGATCAAGCGGCTCAACACATGATCGGACGCGTCATTTTCAATTACAACGACAATTACACAGTAGCGTCTCCCATTGGAACGTTCGATGCGAATTACCACGGCCTCAATGACATCGGTGGTAACGTCGCCGAATGGGTCCATAATTTTTACGACGTGCCTTCGGTCAACGAGACTGTTTCAAATCTTGGACCAGAGACCGGCGAATACCATGTCATCCGAGGCGCCAGCTGGATGCATGGCACAATCACCGACCTGCGCTTGTCATTCCGAGACTACGGAACCGACGGACGTCAAGATGTGGGCTTCAGAATAGCCAGATTTGCAGAATAGAAATGTTTCATCGAATCAAAGGTCTCATTAGTATCGCGTTCGTGTGTATCGCGCTGGCTTTCGGCGCACAGGAAGAAGACTCCTCGCGAGAAGACCCGCCAGAAACGCAATCAGAAAGCACTTCAGAACGTCAACAAACAGAAACCAAAGAACAATCCAATAGGCAGGAGGACGCGTCCGACGACGTGTTCGATCCTTCGGAAGATATTTCGGAAGACTACGCCGTACCCTACCCAACTGATATATGAAAAAACGATTCACAGAATCTTTCGTCGCACACTTGCTGGCGCTGGCGATCGCGTGGGCATTGGTTCACACGGTTTACGTCAGTTTCGTTCGTCCGAACGCGACTGCCATTCTCGAGGAGCGCAAAGAACGCCTTGCACGCGATGAAGCGTTCGTTGCTGAACGGTCTATCTTCGTCACGCTTCGCGACTACGAGCAAGAGACATGTTTGATCTTGATGCTCTGGGCTTTTACGATCATGGGATTCAAGGTATGGAATAACGCGCATGAACGGCGGCTGCTCAAACAGGAAGTTCTGTCCATCGGAGAAGGCACAAGCGTGTTTCCCGAGGATTCGCGCACCTACATGCGTCCCCTTCAGGCGTTAACTGACGAAGACCGTGAAAGACTTTTGCCTCGCACGTTACTTATCGCGCTACGCCGATTTGAATCGACTAAAGATGTGCAGAACGTCGCCGAATCTGTAAAGGCCGCTTGCGATAGCGAAAACGATCGACTCGATAGCGAACTGTCGGTCATACGCTACATCGCATGGGCGATTCCATCCATCGGATTTATCGGAACGGTAAGAGGAATCGGTGAAGCGCTCAGCCAAGCGTATCTCGCGGTACAAGGAGATATCGCAGGC
>LXNJ01002049.1_pt1 | contig 11341 bp, 9 predicted proteins | sample 809081 | NCBI WGS metagenome assembly LXNJ01 (sample SAMN04870510, study PRJNA318959) | sponge metagenome | biome: sponge; feature: marine sponge reef; material: water | host: Petrosia ficiformis | place: Greece: Milos, Mediterranean Sea | collected 2013-05-29 | depth 5-7 m
CGAAGGCCCGGTGAGCGAAATGCGCAAGGGCGGCGTCATCGATTTCTTCGACAAGATCCAGCAGGAAAGGACCGGGGTGAAGCTCCTGGGGCTGCCGTCAGGTCTGGTGGGCTACGCGATCTTCACGAAGAAGCCGGTGAAGAGCCTTGCCGACTTCAAGGGCATGAAGCTTCGCGGCACCCCCACCTATCTGCCCATCGCCGAGTCCCTGGGGGCCTCAATGGTCCGGATGCCGTACTCGGACCTCTACGCCGGCCTCGAGCGGGGCGTCGTGGAGGGATACTTCTCTCCCATCATCGGAACCCTGGGCGCCAAGTTCTACGAGCAGATCTGTTGCATCATCAAGCCCTTCTTCTGGACCGTGCGCACCTGGTTGTACTTCAACCTGAAGACCTGGAACAAGCTGACCCCGGAGCAGCAGAAGCTCCTCACCGAGGCCGCCATCGAAACGGAAAAGTGGGGGCCGGCCCATTTCGACAAGTATATCGACGCGGAGCACGACACCCTGGTAGAGAAGCACGGCATGCAGATCATCGAGCTTCCCCCCGAGGACTCCAAGCGCCTGCGCAAGATCGCGTACGAGTCCGCCTGGGAGAAGTTCGTGCCGGTCTCGCCGCAATACGGCAAGCAGGTCCGGGAAATGGCGCGCCGTTTCGAACAGAAATGAGGCACCTCTCCACGGCGAAAGGCCTCATGCACTGAACAACCCGACGGGCTGTCCGCGCGCGTCGCGGACGGCCCGGGCAGGGGATATTCGAACCTCATCATGTCGCAACTCGGGCAGACACTTGAGCGAGCCTGGGACTCGCTGGTGAACGGACTCGCCTATTTCGCGGGGCTCCTGGTGGTCACGGTGACCTTGTCCGTGCTCTACGAAATAGTGGCGCGTTACTTCTTCAACAGCCCGACCATCTGGGCCGTGGATCTGACCGAATACTCGCTGGTCTACATCACCTTCCTGGGGACCCCTTGGGTGCTGCGCGACCATGCGCACACGCGCGTGGAGCTGGTGGTGGAAAGGCTCCGGCCCCGGGTGCGCCTGATCCTGGGCATCGTGGTGTCGCTGGTGGCGGCAACGGGCGCGGTCGTGATGGCGTGGGAAGGCGCCCTGGAAACCTGGGAGTCCTACCTGGGCGGCCATGCGGAGCTCAAGGCGTGGCGCGTGTACCGCTGGCCGCTCATTCTTCCGATCTGCGTCGGCAGCACCATGCTGGTCATCGAGTTCCTGCGCCAGGCGTGGCACCACGTCGGGGTGCTGCGACGGGGCGACCCGATCCCGGACGAATCAGGCCCCGTGGGCCAGGATTCCCTCTGAGCACGAGATGGAGTGGTACGAAGTCCTGTTCGTGATGCTCGCCGTGCTGATGGTCCTTTTCGTGGCCGGCACGCCGGTGGCGTTCGCTTTCCTCCTGATCAACATCGGCGGGCTGTTTCTGTTCATGGGGGGTCTCCCGGCGCTCCGGCTCATGGTGACCAGCGCCTTCGCGACGCTGGCGAGCTTCGTGCTGGCCCCGGTGCTGCTCTTCATCCTCATGGGCGAGATCATGTTCCGATCAGGGCTCGCCGTGCGCACCCTCGACGCCCTGGACAAGTGGATCGGCGGCATACCCGGGCGGCTGAGTCTTCTGGCGGTGAGCGGCGGCACCCTGTTCTCCACCCTGAGCGGCTCGAGCATGGCCACCACCGCCATGCTGGGAACAACCCTGGTGCCGGAGATGCGGCGCCGGGGTTACAGCTACCTCATGTCCGTGGGCCCCATATCGGCGGCCGGCGGCCTCGCCGCCATCGTCCCGCCCACGGCCATGGGCGTGCTGCTGGGCAGCCTCGCGGAGATCTCCATCGCCAAGCTGCTGATCGCCGGCATCGGACCCGGCCTGTTCATGGCAGCCCTTTACGCGGTCTACATCATCGTCCGGGCCAAGATGCGTCCCGACTCGGCGCCGGTCTACGACGTCGGACGCGTGTCCACCCGCGAGAAGCTCATGGGCCTGCTGCACCTGGCTCCTCTGAGCCTCATCGTGTTCATGGTGCTGGGCGTCATCTTCATCGGCGTGGCGACGCCCACGGAGGCGGCGGCCCTGGGGGCGATCAGCACGGCCATGGTGGCGGCCATGTACCGCAGCCTTACGTGGAAAGTGCTGGTCCTGTCGGTGATGAGCACCGTACGCGTCTCCGTCGTCGTGCTGATGATCATCCTCGCGTCCAACGCCTTCAGCCAGGTGCTGGCGTTCACCGGAGCCAGCCGGGGCCTGGTGGAGATGGTTGCGGGGTTCCAGGCGCCGCCGGTGGTGATCCTGGTGCTGATGATGGTGATCGTGCTCGTGCTGGGCATGTTCGTCGACCAGATCTCCATCATGATGATCACGGTGCCCATCTACTTCCCGCTGGCCGCACAACTCGGCTTCGATCCCATCTGGTTTGGTATCCTGATGCTCCTGAACATGGAGGTGGCCAACACGACGCCACCCTTTGGCCTCCAGTTGTTCGTCCTCAAGGGAGTGGTTCCGGACGCTCCCATGGTGGAGATCTACAAGAGTTGCTTTCCTTTCGTGCTCCTCGATATGTTGAATCTGGCGGTCATGATCGTCTTTCCCGCCCTGGTGCTGACCTTGCCGCGGCTCATGCTGAATTGAACCCGGGAAGCACGGGAGGGGCGGGAGCGGCAAGGCCGGCCGCTGTCCGTTCGGGACGCCCTATTGGCGCAGTGTAAGGACAGGAGTCGCATCATGAGAATCGATGCGGACGCACACGTCATCGAGACCGAGGAGACATGGGAGTACATGGAAGGGGCCGACCGCAAGTTCATGCCGCGGATGGTCGCCCCTTCGCAAGAGAATTCGTCGGACGAGTACTGGCTCATTGACGAGCGGGTCCACATCCGGTCCGTGAACGTCGGCCGGGATACACCGCCGGCGTCCCGCGAACTCCGCGACGTGGGGGTGCGGCTCAAGCACATGGACGAGCTTGGCGTGGACGTCCAGGTGCTCTACCCCACCATTTTCCTCATGCCGGTTACGGCCCGGGCCGCGGTGGAAGTGGCGCTGTGCCGGAGCTACAACCGCTGGCTGGCGGCGGCCTGCAAGGAGGGCGGGGGCCGGCTGCGCTGGACCGCGGTGCTGCCGCTGCTGTGCATGGAGGAGGCTTTGGAGGAGGTGCGGTTCGCCAAGCAGAACGGCGCCAGCGGCATATTCATCCGGGGCACCGAGGGAGACCGGCTCCTCACCGATCCTTATTTCTACCCGCTCTACGACGAGGCCGCCCGGCTCGACATCCCCCTGTGCGTGCATTCGGCCAGCGGCACCTTCTCGCTGTTCGAGCTCTACCGCTACGAGCCCGTGGGCTTCTCCAAGTTCAAGCTCGTCATCGTCGGGGCGTTTCATTCCGTGGTGCTGGCGGGGATCCCGCAGCGGTTTCCGGGTCTCAGGATGGCATTTCTCGAGGTCAGCGCGCAGTGGCTGCCCTACGTCTACCGTGACCTGACCAAGCGTTTCCGCATGGAGGGCCGGGAGTTCACGGGCGCCACCCTCCTGAGGGAGAGTCGCATCTACGTGGGCGTGGAGAACAACGATGACCTGCCTTACGTGATCGACAATGCCGGCGACGACAACCTGGTCATCGGCTCCGACTACGGGCACGCCGACAGCGCCACCGAGCTCATGGCCCTGGAGCGGTTCGGCGCCGATTCGCGGCTTGCGCCCGTGACCGCGGAGAAAATACTGGACCACAACCCCAGGGCGCTCTACGGAATTTCATGACAGCGACCAACCATCCCATGCTGGACGCCGCCATGGCGCTGGCCCCGACGATCCGGTCCTGCGCCGACCGGATCGAGGCGGAGCGCGAGTTGCCGCGGGCGCTCTTCGACGAGCTGGCGGACGCCGGCCTGTTCAAGCTTGCGCTGCCGCGGTCCCTGGACGGCATCGAGATCGACCTGCCGTCCTACATCGAGGTCCTGGGGGAGCTCGGCCAGGCCGACGCCAGCACCGCGTGGATCGTCAACCAGTGTTCGATCTTCGCCACTTACGCGGCGCGCATGCCCCATGAGATCGCCCGGGAGATCTGGACCGACACGCCGCGCTGCGTGGTGGCCAACACCGCCATGCCCACGTCGGAGGCGGCGCCGGTGCCGGGCGGGTACCGCGTCACCGGGCGTCATCGTTTCAGCTCCGGTTGCCGGCACGCGTCATGGTTCGCCGCCCGTGCATGGATCCCGGACAACGGCGAGCCGGTGCAGCAGTTCCTGTTCGTGCCCGCGGCCGAGGTGGAGGTGCTGGATACCTGGAAGGTCCGCGGCATGCGCGGCACCGGCACCCACGACTTCGCGGTGGACGGCGCCTTCGTGCCGGCCGAGCGCAAGGTACGCCAGCGCGGCGCCCCGGTGGTGGAGCCCGGTGCGCTCTACCGGCTCTCCACCGTCCTGCTGTTCGCCTGCGGTGACGCCGCCCTGGCCCTGGGGGCGGCCCGGTCGTGCCTGGACGCGTTCATGGAGCTGGCCGGAGCCAAGACGCCCCACTCCATGCAGGCCCTGCTGCGCGACCAGCCCGCGGTGCAGGTGACGGTGGGTCAGACCCTGGCCGCCCTTGCGGCTGGTCGGGCTTATCTGCGTGACGCCGTCCGCGCACTGTGGGACGAAGCCGCGTCGGAGGGGCCGCTCACCCTGGATCGGCGGGTGGCGTTGCGCTTGGCGACGACCCATTGCATTCGGGTGGCGGTGCAGGTGGTGGAGCAGCTCTACAACGCCTCCGGCACCACCGTCATCTACGAAGGCAACATCATCCAGCGCCACTTCCAGGACCTGCACGTGATCAGCCAGCATGCGCAGGCGCGCCAGGTCGCCTACGAGCTGGCCGGGAAGCACGCTCTGGGTCTGGAGATCGAAACCATCCGCCTCTGACGGACGGGCTCAGGGCTCGGGGTCCTACAACCGCCACAGCCTCTTGGGGTTGTCGTGCAGGATCTTGCGCTTCGACTCCTCGTCGATGTCGGTCCGTTGCTGCATGACGCGCAGGGCGTCCATCTGGCTCGAGCCGTCGTAGTGGCCGTAGTCGCTGCCGATGACGAGGTTGTCCGGCCCGCAGCGGTGGGTGTACGCGAACTCGTCGTCGTTCTGGCAGGTGACGAAGATGTTGAACTCCTTCAGCACGTCGTCGGGCAGGGGGGTGCCGCGCTGCAGGCTGCGGCGCTTGGCCTCGTGAAGCATCCATGGAAGCCACATGGAACCGGCCTCGATGAAGGCCCAGCGGAGGTCGGGGTACTTGAGCGGTAGCTGGCTCTCGATCAGCCCCTCGCACGAGCCCGCGGTCAAGAGGCGGAACCGCATGAGGCCGAAGGCGTTGGGGTCGTAGGCCGGGCGGGTGATGTCGACGATGTCCTGATTGCCGTTGCCGATGTGGGTTGCCACGACCATGTCGAGGCGTTGGGCCTCCTCGTAGAGCGGATGGAAATAGGGGTCGATGAGGAGCCGCCGTCCCAGGATCGGCGGGATCGAGATCCCCACCGCGCCGTGGTCGCGCGCCCAGTTGAGGAGCTCCAGGGACGCGTCCATGCTCATGAGCGGCAGCACCGTGCACCACCGCAGACGTCCCTTGGCTCTTTCCCACATGTCCGCCACCCAGCGGTTCCAGCTCTTGGCCAGCGCCAGCTCCACCTCCGGCCGCTCGGTGGTGGGCACGGTCCAGATCGTGTGGAACAGCACCTGGGTGTCGATGCCCAAACGGTCCATGTGCCGGAGACGACGCTCCACGTCGTCCTCGCGGGAACCGATGGGGGTCACCAGGTCCCGGCCCTGGTCCCGGGACCGCTCGGCCATCTCTTCCTCGGTGAGGGTAATGAACCGGAAGCCCCGGGCCTGTCCGTTGATGATCCACCACTGGAAGTGGGGGTCGGTGGGATGCGCCGCCAATACCGGGCGGTACTTCTCGTCCTCCGGATCCATGAACTCCCAGGTCCGTTCCGTCTCCACCACGTGAGCGTCGGAGTCGATGAGGGTGTAGTCGGCGTCCGTTTCAACAACCGGCCGAGCGTTGATGGCCATGAGCTCCTCCTGATGGCCCGGGGTCTTCACCCGTCCGGCCCGGGAACGTGGCGAGAGTGTCAATCTACTGCGTCCCGCCCGCCGCTTGCAAGCGAGAAATCAGCGGGTTGAAAGCAAACGGCAGCCGCCGGCGCGGGTCCGGGGGCTGCCGTTTGTTGGAAGGCGAAGTACGGCTCGCTACAGCGCCACCGCCGATTCGTAGGGTTCGTCGAGTGGCGTGTCGGCGCTGAAGAGGTTCCGGGTGGCGATCCAGCGGTGCGTCTTCTCGTACACTTCCCGTGTGTAGGGCTCGAAGACCATGCGCTCCCCGACGCCCATCGCGCTGACGTCCACCAGCTCGTGGTAGCGTTCGGGGATCTCCTTCAGGAGATAGTGCCGGAAGCGCTCCGGCTCCATGTCGATGTCGCGTTGCGCGCGTTGCAGCGCGTTGAAGTACTTCCTCGCGTCCTCTTCGTCAGAGTCCGGCTCCAGCAGGAAGCCGATCATGAAGGTGGTGTCGATGATCTTCCGGAACCCCTGCTGCTCCAGCACGTACATGGGCGCGCCGAAGACGTTGCCCGCCGGCACATCGCGGTCCAGCAACCGCGCCATGCGGTCCAGCGGCCGGCCGGCGAACTGCAGCTTCACCTCGGAGGAGTCGAGGATCGCCTCCAGCGCCTGCAGCGCCGAGAAGTGGCTCCCGGAGTGGTACCCCACCGCGATGTCGACGTTGGCCAGGTCCCGGGGCTTGCGGATGTCGGACTCCGGCGGCACGAAGATGCCCGAGGGCGTCACCGAGTAGGCGTGTCCCCACATGCGGCCGTGCTGCCCCGTGGCCGCCACGTTGACCATCCAGTGACAGGCCGAGCTGACCTCGCAGGCCCGTCCGTCCTTCATGTCCTCGAGGGCGCCGTGACGGACTTCCTTGGGCTTCTCGGACTGCTGCGAAACGATGCCGAAGACGAACTCGTAGTCGAGGCCCTCGTCCTCGAAATACCCCAGTTCATGCGCCACCCACTCCTGGAGCCTGCCGTGCGGCTGTATGCGAAACTTTGCCATGGATACCGTTCCTTCCATCGTGTCCTCGGCCCAATACGATTCGCCGGAATTGACAAGTTACTGAAAGGACTGGGGAGCGTCAACCGGGCGCGATGATCGGTTGGCAGGTCGAACGGCGTGGTCGGGGCAATTCTTCCCACTCCTTTCCGCCTGTGGGATAATCGCCATTGAGCGAATTCCATGAGGAAACGATTTCCCACACGATATGGCCTGACACTGATGTCGATCTGGATGGCACTTTCAGTGGCGTCGAGCCCCTCAAATTCACAAGTTCCGCCACCAAGACACCAGAACCCTCTGGAAAAATGCCTCAACGAGCGCCAGATCCCGGCAGCACGCGTGGATGCGTGCAGAGCCGCAGCTGAGCAAGGGCTCGCAAAGGCGCAGTCGGTTCTCGGCGCTATGTATGATGTGGGTAAAGCCGTACCCCGGGACTATGCAGAGGCAGCACGCTGGTATCGCTTGGCGGCGCTGCAAGGTGAAGCCAAGGCCCAGAGCCGTCTTGGAATCATGCACCACGAGGGCCTGGGTGTGGCCCAGGACTACGCCGAAGCCGCGCGCTGGCTCCGCTTGGCGGCCGACCAGGGTGAAGCGTGGGCTCAGGTCAATCTCGGAGTCATGTATTGGCTTGGCCGAGGGGTACTACAGGACTACAACAAGGCTGCGCTTTGGTACCGCTTGGCGGCTGATCAGGGAAACGCCCAGGGCCAGCACAGTATGGCTCTCATGTATTGGAACGACGAAGGCGTCCGCCGGGACTACTCCAAGGCCATGCACTGGTTCCGTCTGGCGGCCGACCAGGGACACGGCAGGGCTCAGCACAATCTCGGAGTCATGTACTCCCGCGGCGAAGGCGTCCGCCAGAACTATGCCGAGGCCATGCGCTGGTACCGCTTGGCGGCCGACCAGGGAGTTGCCTTGGCTCAGAAAAATATCGGGGAAATGTACGCCGTGGGCCAAGGCGTAACCCAAGACTACACCGAGGCCATGCGCTGGTTCCGTCTGGCGGCCGACCAGGGAAACGCCAAGGCTCAGCACGATGTCGGGTACTTCTACGCCTTGGGCCAAGGTGTACCTCAGGACTATGTCGAGGCCATGCGCTGGTTCCGCTTGGCGGCTGATCAGGGTCACGCCGAGGCTCAGCGGAATATCGGTTTGATGTATAGGACAGGCCAAGGTGTACCCCAGGACTATGCGGAGGCTGCGCGCTGGTACCGCTTGGCGGCGCTGCAAGGTAAAGCCAAGGCCCAGAGCTATCTCGGGGTCGCTTATATCGCAGGCCTGGGCGTACCCCAGGACTACGCCGAGGCCGCGCGCTGGTTCCGCTTGGCGGCCGACCAGGGTCACGCCGAGGCTCAGGCCAATCTCGGAAACATGTATTGGGTTGGCGTAGGCGTACTACCGGACTACACGAAGGCTGTGCTCTGGTTCCGCTTGGCGGCCAATCAGGGAGAAGCGGCGGCGCAGGCCAGCCTTGGCGTCATGTACTACCATGGCCTGGGTATGCCCAGGGACTACGCCGAGGCTGCACGCTGGTCCCGTTTGGCGGCCGAACAAGGGGATGCCAAGGCCCAGAGCAATCTCGGCCTCATGTACTGGAAGGGCGACGGCGTGCCACAAGACTTCGTGCGGGCTTACATGTGGTTGGACGTGGCAGCCAAGGGAGGGGTGCAGGACTCGCGAACCACATACGATGAGTTGAGGAAGAGCTTGACGCCCGAGCAACTTGCCGAGGCACAGGGGATGGCGCGCCAATGGTCCGAGAAACGTCGAAAGAACCCGGGACACTAACAGTCTGCGTAGCAGCTTTACCCCACGGCGCTTCTGCGGTATACGGGCTTCCCGCTCCCCCAGGCGGGAAGCCCGTGACTCGAGCGAGCCCTCGACGGAGCCCTGCCTCAGCGGCTTTCCTTCACCAGCTCCACGGGCGCGGAACCGGTCTGACCTCCCCCGGCGTTCTCTCGCGGCGAGGCCACGAAGGTCTGCTCCCCGTTGACCAGGCCGGGGGTAGCCTGGCCGGGGCCGTGCCAGGTGAAGTCGACCATGGAATTGCCCGAGCCTTTGAGCTGGAGCGAGTGGCCGGGCTGCGTGGCGTTGGATTCCCGGACGCCGATGTCCGTGGCCGCGAGGCCCTCCGCCGGTCCCGAGGCTGCGGTGAAGCCGCCCTCGTAGCTCAGGAACTGAACCACTTCGTTGGCCGAATTGACCAGCGCGATGCCGTCCGGTGCGCCGTTCTCGATGCGGCTGACCGGGAATGACAACGTGCCGTAACCTTCCTGCTGGTCGGGAATGGACCCTTCCAGGGCGATGGTCCGGTACGGCATGCCGTTCTTGCCGTTGTAGAGCACCAGGCTCCATCCCTTCATGTCGGTGCCCGCGGGTCCGGCGACCTCGAGGCCCTCGTCCGTGTCCGTGCCGCGGTTGTCGTAGTGGACCTCGTTGATGAAAATGTTCTGTCCCCACGCGGGATATCCCGCGCCCAGGATCACACCGAATACCGCCGCGGACAATAGTCCGCGCCAAAAGACTCTCGTACCTTTGCGCATCGTCGTACCTCCTTCGCGCATGACCTTTCATCATGCCGGGTCCATGGAATCCCGGCGCCTGTATAGGAGAATCGCCGGAACGGCGGAAAACTTTAGAGCAGGTTCTGTGGATTTCCCGGATTAGTGCGGAACCGCGATTCGGGCTGCGCCACCGCTCCCATTACCCCGAAACCCCCGACCGCCTCTCCGTGACCCCGGGCTTGACCCGGGTTCCAGAGAAGGGCCGGGGTGACGTTATGGGTGTTCGGGGTGGCGTCGTGGCCGTTCGGGGTGATGCCTTGGATGAAGGCGTGAGGGAGGGTCAAGCCCGGAACGGTGGAGCCTTCTGCAGACGGGCGGCGGGTCAGTTCATCAGCCCCGGCAGCCACAGCACCAGCGCCGGGAAAATGATCATCAGGGCCATCACCAGGAGGTTCAGCCCGACGAACGGCAGGGCCGCGCGGTAGATGTCGCCCATGGTGGTGCCGGGCGATGCGATGCCCTTCATGACGAACAGCGACAGCCCGAAGGGCGGCGAGATGGTGGCCAGTTCCAGGTTCAGGAGCATGATGGCGCCGAACCAGACCGGGTCCCACCCCAGGGCGTTGACGATGGGCATGTAGATGGGGATGGTCACCAGCACGATGGAGGTCTGCTCGATGAACATGCCCAGGAACACCAGCACCACCTGCATGAGGATCAGGATGAGTATGGGGTGCACCGGCAGGCCCACGACGAGATTGGTGATCCCGGCGGTGACGCCGGTGAAGGCCAGGACCTGGCTGAAGGCGGCGGAGCCGGTGAGGATGATCAGCACCATCACCGCAATGGAGGTGGTGGTGCCCACCGCCTCCTTGGTGACGCTCCAGGTGAGCTTGCCGTAGGCCATGGCCAGAAGAAAGCAGAAGAGAGCGCCCACGGCGGCGGCCTCGGTGGGGGTGGCGACGCCGAAGAAGATGGTCCCGATGACGATGACGATGACGGACACCAGCGGCACCACGTAGCGGAACGTGTCCGCGATGCGCCGTCCCAACGGCGTGGGGGCCACGTCATAGGCCGGCGCCAGCGAGGGCTGAAGGGTGCAGCGGATGATGATGTAGGCGGCGTAGACGCCGGCCAGCAGCAGGCCGGGTATGATGATTCCCACCAGCAGCTTGCCCACCGAGATCTTGCCCAGGCTCGCCAGGATGACGCCCAGGGCGGTGGGCGGGATCATGATGGCCAGGCTGCCGCTGGCCAGGATGGGGCCGTAGGACATGGACTTGCTGTAGCCGCGTTTCTCCATGTCGGGCACCAGGGTGGAGCCCAGCATGGCCACGCTGCCCATGGCCACCCCGGTCAGGGTGGCGAACAGCGCGCCGGCGCCCACGGCGAGCAGGGACAGCCGGCCGGCGATGCGTCCCAGCCACTCGTCCAGGACGTCGATCATCTTGTAGGCCACGCCGGAGTGGAACATGACCGCGCCCATGAGGATGAACATGGGCACCGGCACCAGCACGAAGGTGGAGATGGAGCTGTCGATGCTGAGGACGAGCTGTTGCAGGCCGATGGCGCCGCCCCAGAAGACGTAGACCCCGACGATGTTCACCAGCGTGAAGGCGAAGGCCACGGGCAGCCCGGTCAGCAGCAGCACGGTCAGGCCGCCGAAGAAGAACAGCATGTAGGCCCACCACTCCACCGGAGCTCACCTTACTCGCGGGTTGCGGCGGGCCCGGGCGCCCGGTCATCGAGGGCGCGCCGGGCC
>LXNJ01002050.1_pt1 | contig 11340 bp, 7 predicted proteins | sample 809081 | NCBI WGS metagenome assembly LXNJ01 (sample SAMN04870510, study PRJNA318959) | sponge metagenome | biome: sponge; feature: marine sponge reef; material: water | host: Petrosia ficiformis | place: Greece: Milos, Mediterranean Sea | collected 2013-05-29 | depth 5-7 m
GAGTTATCTATTCCCAAGAAGCGTGTCCAATTCCAGCCGGACAGAGCTTGCAGGACTTTCTAGTGCGCTAGGGGACGGACGAACAATGCACCCAAACGTTGTTCAAAGCGCGCTGGCCGCAGGGCTGCCACAAGCATTTCCAGTTGCGGCCGCGCTAAGCCCTGCAATGCATCCGCTGCAAGCATCAGACCTCGTTGCTTGCCGGCACGGTGCTCGAAAACACCAAGCTGGGGCTGAGCACCTGGTACCTGACGATATACCCTGCTGCAACGCCCGTTGCAGCCACCGCACCGTCTCCGACTTCAGCGTGCGGAGCCCAATCCGCACTCTCCAGTCTTACAGGAACCGGAACCCCTGTGTTAACTGTGTGCGATCGCTAGCAAACTCACTCAGTCGGGAGCATGATGTGCTATGTTATGGGCAAAGGTCCCCTCCTGATGACAAGAGTGCCAAGGGTGCTCTCTCCAGCAACGGAGTAGTCAGGGGGGTCATCCTTTCGGAAAGGCGTCGAGTTCAAGACGTATGGCTGGTTTGATTCGGTCATACCAGGTACTATCCTCCCTCTCCCACTTCCGGAAGATTGCCCAGCAGCAGTAATCGGCCACCTGTAACCCGTAGTGGGAGCGCGACTGGTGATGCAGGATCCGGTATGTCACATTCGGCAACTGTTTGCTCACCACGGCTTGCTTGATGATTTTTTCAACGGCTCTCCGCTTCTTGGTCACCGGAATGGTATCGGTAATGACGATGATTTCCTCGGCACCTGCGGTCTGCTCTTCAGACAGCGCACGCCTCAGCAAGTAGCCCAACATCCAGGGGTATAAGCGCTTGTCTTCCCGCATCTCGGGGGCGGTTCTCTGCTTCTCATTCACAACGCAGCAAATGCGCAAGTTGTCTATATGCTCAGCAATCAGATTGAAGACGGCACTGCGCACAGGCCAGCGGTCGTTGTAACAGTGGAAGTATTCGATGTCCGTGCCGGATTCGATGCAGTGGTACTTGTAGTCGTCAAGACGGCCCCACATCGGAGACGGGCGGGATATGCCAATGCTGGTCAGCACGAGATAGCGGGTTCCGCTATTGCCGAAGTCGAAGTTTCCAGACTCATCTAGGAAGATGTAGGCATACCGAGTCATGTTGTCGTTCCCTACCGGGGAAGATTCATAGCAGCAGTGACGTCCGGTAGCTCCTGCTGCCATCACTGACGTTCAGTTCCGAAACCCTAGAAGCACGTTTCGTCGATCACTCAGCCGGAACCCATGCTCATTCCTCAGGGCAGAATGTTCTCTCAAAGAGCCCGGGCCCGGGCGAGCCTGTGCCGACTGGATCGCATGCTCATTGACGAGCCCAAGGGTCATCCATCGTATCAAGCCAGAGTTGCAGTATCAAAGCTGATCAGCCGAGTCGCAACAGCTTGGACAGATCGCTACCGTCACTCCCAATCGTCCTCGGCGTCCCGTCGGAGGGCTTCGGCGAGATCTGGGTCGCCGCCGCAGCAGCGGATCGAGTGCTCGCCGAGATCGACCCGGCGTTGCCGATCGGCTAGCCCGGCGGCGGGGCGAAACCGTAGCGGCTGGCCGCAACGCCGGCCAACTCCAGTGCGAGGTGCAAGCCGCTGGCGAGACAATAGTCGGCAAGGGTCAGCCGCGAGGACGCGCGGTCGAAGAGGGGTGCGAATCAGATCGGGAGGAGGTGCCCCACCTAGAGCGAGACAGAATCAGCCCCAGCTCTCGGCCGTGCGATTGGCACTCGTTGAACGAAGCTCCAGAGCTGATGTCGCTGACTCCGCCCGAATTGCCGAAGAGCCGTTTGGCACGGCGGAAGATTCCTACCTCTGGTGGCCTCGGTCGGTGGCCGCGCCTGGCTGCCGGGTTCTGGGATCATTGAACCGTGAAGATCGTAATGTTGGGGGCTGGAGCCGTCGGCGGCTACTTCGGGGCGCGAATGGCCTCAGCCGGGTTGGACGTGTCCTTCCTGTTGCGGGCAGAGAGTGCCCGCCGCATGCGGGCCGAGGGCCTGCGCGTGCATAGTCTCCACGGTGATGTCCACTTGCCCCGGCTAGATGTCCTTGAGACTGGCAGCAGCGCTCCCTCGCCCGACATTCTGTTCTTTGCATGCAAGGCGGAACACGTCCGTGCCGCTGCCGAGGTCGCGCGCCCACTCGTAGGCCCTTCGACGGTGGCTATACCACTGCAGAACGGAGTTGACGCGCCGTCGGTCTTGCGCGACGTTCTGGGGGCGGAATCGGTCTTGGGAGGTCTGAGCCGAATCTTTGCCGAGCGGGTCAAGACCGGCGAAATCTTGCATACAGGACTCCGCCCGTCCATAACTTGTGGCGAACTCGACGGAGGACTTTCGGACCGAGTAGTCAGAGTGGTCGATACCTTTGCGGCTGTCCCGGGGATGTCGCTGGACGCGTCTGAAGATATTTGGACGGCGATGTGGATCAAGCTGTTGCTGGTGTGCTCAATCGGTTCGGTTGGTGCGGCGGCGCGGGCTCCCTTGGGCGTGCTGCTCGGTGTGCCGGAGACGCGCCGGCTCTTGCTGACCGCGGGGGAGGAAATCGCTGCCGTTGGCAGGGCGCATGGAGCGCGGATTCCGGAAGACTTCGTCTCGGCCCAAGTGAGTCGCTATGAGAGGCTGTCGCCAGAAACGACCGCTTCTATGCATCGAGATCTTGAGCGAGGCGACGCCTCTGAACTCTATGAACAGCTGGGTGCCGTGTGTCGCTACGGACGCCAACTCGCAGTTGGGACCCCGATCTTGGACGCGCTCTACGGTGCATTGCTGCCTGGCGAGTTGCGTGCCAGGCGGGAGCTGTCATACGAGAACGTCGGTCCGCGGGTCCAATAGCTGACCGCGTCAATACCGTCGTGCGAGGACGAGAATCGGCCCTGACCTGCATTGAGAAATGAGCCCCTCCAGCGCGTGGATGGGCATGGGCTGAGATCTGCTCGCACAGACGGTAGACGGATTGGATCGGCTGTCAGGCGTGCTTTCGGCAAGGCGGGGCTGTCCTGAGCCGGAAGAAGCTGGCGCGAGAGGAACTTTGGTGCCACGAGGCCCCTAGTCGAGTAGAGCGGAAACAGCTGTTGCCGCGGGAGACTGCCGGGCGTGTGACCAGGACTTCTAGGATGTCGGCGGCCGGTCCGTCGCCTGCATCTCAGAATTGGAAGCGCACACCCAGCTTCATCGCGATCGGATCGAGCGCGGCGATGACTCGCTTGTCGTCGCCCGTCCTCAAAGAGAAGTTGGTCACCGCGTTGGAGTTGAATAGGTTGTAGATGTCCAGCATTAGCGTGATGCGGCGTTCAGGACCGACGAAGATCGCCTTATCCACCCGAACGTCGGCGATCGTGACGTTCTCGGAGCGGTTGTGGGCCAGATCAGTGAGGAAGACCGGCTGATTCGTCCCTGTCCCTGGGATATTCACGCGCTGGATCAGCGCGTATGGCCAGCCGCTCTGGTGGCGGACATTGCCGGACAGGCCGATCTTGTAGGGCAGCGTGTAGCGGGCCATCAGGCGGCCGCCCCAGTTGGTTGTTGCTTGCCGGGCGTCCACTTCCAGACTGTGGTTCTGCCAGATCCGGCCGTGCCCGCCGGACCCGACTCGGAGTGGGTCGGCGAACAGCGGGCTCCGCGATTCGCCATCCGCCGCTCGAAATTCAGAACGCCACTGGTAGTCGAAGCTGGCTTGCAGCAGGAAGCCGTCCGTAAAGCGCCTGTTCACAGCCATTTGGACGGTGTTATAGAGGGCATCCAGGCCGGGGAACGCGGAGATCCTGTTGTCCACTTCACCCGCCACAGTGCTTGGAACACGCTGGACGTTTAATGGCGTGCCCGTGAGCCAGTTCACCGGACAGTCCCAATCGGGATCTGCAGCGCACGAGACGCCGTGGCCCGCAAGCAGCGCGCCTTGCTGTGGCGCGTTCCAGATCCCGCTGTCGCCGTGCCGATCTTTGCGGACGTAGGACATTCTGAGAGCGGTGCCTTGGGCAACCTCGTGTTCCAGCGATACGTTAATCTCGTCGACGTACTCTTGCGGAAGGTTGGGGTCAACCGGCGTCCCGCCGGCACCAAGCGCCGTCCCGGTCGCACCCTGCTCGTCCAATTTGGCGCCCAGTTCCACGGGGCCGTCGTAGATACCGTTGCTGTTCTGATCGAGAAACGCGTACCGGATCCATGCAGTGCTCGCCGGATTGGCAGCCGCGTGCGAGTCGGCCAAATTTAGGTAGTAGCGGCCGTAGTGTCCCTTCAGCACGGTCCGCGACGCCAGCCTGACTGTCAGCCCGATCCGCGGGGCCCAAGTGTTCCAGACAACATTCGTCCGGCCGGCGGCGGTGCCGCTGGGAAAGATGTCTGCCAGGCAGGGGGAGGACTCCGCGTCGAGGAAGTAGGTTCGCTGCTGCTCGAACCGCACGCCCAGGTTCAACGACAAGCGTCCCAGCGGCTGCCACGTGTCCTGGACGAAAAACGCGTGGTGCCGGTTCCGGTTGTCGGAAGCGATCTCGCCAGCGGCCGGCATGCTGAAGAGCATGATGCGATCCACGTTGAAGGGGCGCTCGTTGGCGCTGTCGTCGAGGTAGCGGACGTGCCCGGAGTTGGCGTTCGAGCCGAAGCGGCTGCTGTCGATCTGGAACTCGTAGCCTATCTTGAGATCGTGACTGCCGCCGAAGTCCGGCACATAGTGATGCACGATCGCACTGGCCTGGGGCTTCCAGCGCACGAACGTGAACGGCGGCGAGCCGTTCTCGCCCGGGAACCAGCCCGCACCGCTTAGCCGCCCGGTGGCCGTGTCTAGGCGCGGCACGTGTTCAGCCGGATCGACCTGCGGCACCATCGGCCAGCCGAACCCGAAGTGCTTGGCGGCCACCGTCATGAACGTGCGGTTGCCCCAGACGCGCTGCCACTCCGCCTTGTGCGCCCAACTCCAGCTGGCCTGTGCAAGCACCGAGTCCGGACCGACATCGGCTGACAGCCCGCGCTTCGGCTTCTCCTTCAATCCCCACTGCGAATAGCCGATCAGGCGGTCCCGGTCGGTCAACCGCACTGTGACTTTGCCGCCGAACGAATCGAAATCGCCCAGATCGGTGGCCAGCGAGCGGTCCACTCCGGACACCGCCTTGTCAATGCGGAAGTGATTGTAAAACGTGTAGAACCAGGCGCGGTCCCGCACGATCGGCCCCCCGATGTCGGCGTGCGTCTCAAAGAACAGCAGGTTCGGGTTGCCCGTGTAGCCGCGTGTAGCGAGTTCGTCGTCGACGTTGTCACCGACGAAGCTCTCGTGCTCGTAGTCGCTGTGAATCATCCCGCTATAGCGGTTGCCCCCGCTCTTCATTGTCATTACGACGAGCGAGCCTGGAGCGGTCATTTCCACGTCGGCGCCAGCCGCTGCGGTCGTGAACTCCTCGATCGAGTAATAGTCGAAATAGAACCCCGTGCCTCCGCTGCCCTCGGTCGTGTCCACTCCGTCGGCGAGGATCCGGTTCTGATTCCGCACGCCAAAGCTCTCGTAGCCGGTCTGTTGGCTCTTGTGCGAGCCACCGACGTCAAATCCTCGCATGCGGACACCTGGCGTTTGGCCGAGCACAGACCACACGTCCGTGGCGGAGGGCACGTCTTGGAGTTCTACCTGGCCGAAATCATTGACCAGCGCGGAGGTCCTGGTATCGACGACAGGCGCGTCTCCGGTGACGGTGATCGTCTCTTCCACGAGCGCCGGCTCCATCACTGTGTCGATCCTTATCGCCCGGTTGCCTTCCACGATGACGCCTTCGCGAACAACCGTCCGGAAGCCCGGCAGCTCAAACGCAAGGTCATACGATCCGCGCCTGACTGCTCGGAAGCGGTAGGAGCCATCCACAAGGGTGGCTGCGACCAGCGGAGCGATGAGCGCCTCTCCCTCGAGCGTGACCTGGGCACCAGACATAGCAAGCCCCTGGGTGTCGACGACAGTGCCCTCGATCGTCCCCGAGGTCTGAGCTGCTAGCGTGCTGCTGGCGCTCGCCGCTAGCAGCGGTGCGGCGCACCAACGGGCGATCCGCACCGCAGTGCTAGCCCCGTCCACCGGGCTCCCAAGCTCGAGGTCCGAAGCATGCCGTACAAGTCCATAGCCGAGTCTGGGATGTGTGTATTCATGCACTAATCTGTTGATCACAAAACATCTAGTCTAGCCTCTGAAGCAGGCCGTCACGATTGGGTGCATACGCGCTAGAAGCTCAGCCTCGGTCAGCGCGGCACGCAGGGCTCGTTTCTGGCCGCTGTTCGCACCAACGGGTTTATTCCTTGAGCCGGCGCGCGACTTCGGCCAAGCGGGCGCCAAGTTCGCGAGCTTCCTCGATCTCGTGCTCTCCGACTCCCTTCTCGTGCTCGGGAATGCCCGTGGTAGCCGAGGCTCCCAGTCCGCCGTGCGGGGAGACCAGCACCATGCCGTACTGCAGCATCCCGAGCGCCATGCTCAGCATCGTGAACTCCTTGCCGTTCGATGGCGCTCCGCCGGTTGCGAAGACTGCGCACGCCTTGTTGGCAAGGCCCTTGCTGCGCCAGAATCCGAAGCCGTAGGCCCAGTCCACCAAGGCTTCGCGGATCGCGACGGCGACATCGCCCATGTGCACGGGCGACCCCAGCGCTACACCGTCCGCCGCTTCCAGGTCCGCTTGCGTGACGTCCCCGATGCGCTTGACAACGGCTTCCGCGCCCTTACTCCGGGCGCCTTCGGCCAGTGCATTGGCCATCGTCTCGGTATTGCCCGTTTGCGAGTGAAACGCCACTAGCACGGAGACCTCTTGGTCGGCCGCACAGAGCGCCCCGCTGCCAAGCGCGAGCGCGCAGATCAGTGTGTTGAATCTCATGGTGGGTTAACCTTGGCTCGCTGAGAGCCGGCGGTCCCAGTCTAGCCCGTCCAGCCGCCGAGGCCGGTCAGTATTCCGGGCTTGGGCCTGCTCCTGACTACTCGGCCAGCCTGGCCGAGCCTGGATCGGACAGGGACTCGCCGTTGACGGATATTGAGAACGGGACGCCTACTGGCATCGCGGTGATGGTGTCGTCGATGTCGTATCGCAACTCTCCCGGATAGACAACGTAGAGCGCATCCAGGCGGAGGTCGTTCACGGCGACAGTCATCGAGCGGGTGCGGCGCGGAGCATCGTGACGTTTGATCTCAACGCCGATTCGCCGGCCGTTTACGAACAAGAGCAGATCGAGTTCAGCACCGTTGTGAGTCCTCCAGAAATAGGCGTGATCCGGCGAGGCCTCGGCGATGATCTTCTCAAGGACGAAACCTTCCCACGAAGCGCCTATGCGAGGGTGTACTTGCAAGGCATCCATCGTCGTGACGCCGATCAGATGGTGGTAGAGTCCAATGTCCCTGACGTAGATCTTGGGGCGCTTGGCTTGCCGCTTGCGCAGATTCTCGTGCCATGGGGGCAATTGCCGAATCAGGAAAAGCTGCTCGAGCAGGTCAAGGTATCGCCGCACGGTCGCTTGGGCGACGTTGAGGGCCGTCGCGAACTCGGCGACATTGAGGATCTGTCCGTGATAGTGCCCGAGCATGGCTAGAAACCGGTGCAGTGCAGGAGTGCTGAGCTGAGTGCCGAATTGGGGCATGTCGCGTTCCACGAACGCTCGGATGAATGCCCTCCGCCAAGCGACGCTGTCGGCGTCGGTATCGGCCAGAAACGACCGCGGGAACCCACCCCGGGTCCAAAGCTGCGGCATCTGCGCGGCACCGACCTCGGAGACTTGGAAACCCGTCAGCTCGATGTATTCAATGCGTCCGGCCAAAGACTCGGAGCTCTGGCGCAAGAGACTGGGTCCAGCGCTGCCGAGCACGAGAAACCGCGACGGGTTGCGGTCGCGATCGACCAGCACGCGCAGGACTGGAAACAGATCGGGCCGGTGCTGCACTTCGTCGATGACGACGATGCCAGGGAGGTCTCGAAGTGCAGTCAGTGGCTGGTCGAGCCTAGCCAGACTGACGGGATCCTCGAGGTCGAAATAGTTGGCCGAACCTGCGGATACGAGCTGCCGAGCGAGGGTCGTCTTGCCGCATTGACGGGGGCCGATGATGGCAACGACCGGGGAGCGTGCAAGTGCCCGCGTGACCGAATCGCTTGCTGCTCGGGGGATCAGCTTGTCCGGCATAGTTTCCATGATAATACTCGCAACAAGTAATATTCTTCATGGTTAATACCAGATTCGGTTCCTCGCGACCCTCGCTCGTGTGACTTTCAGGGCGTGTTCTTGCAGCGGAAGACAAGCCGCAAGCGACGGTTGTCCAGCCACGGGGTCGGGTATTTGCGTTCGCCGGAACCCGCCGCCAGCGTTGATCGCTACTGCGGTCGGTATTCCACCCAGATCGGAGAGGCCCACGCCATCTGGCCGTCCTCCTGCTGGACCCTCACGTAGTAGTAGCTCTCGCCCGGAATCGCATCAGCATCCCGAAAGCTGAACGCTGCTACTCTCTGGCCTGGATTGACCGAATACACATAGGCGTTGTCCTTGATGATCTGGATGTTGTGGATCGGTCCGGTTCCGCGTACCGCCACCCTCACGACTGGCTTGTCGCGGGTCGTGGTGGCGTCCCCCATGATGGCTTCCCCGACCCGTACGTCGAGCACGATGTTGTCCGTTGCGGCGTAGGCGTGGCGTTGCTGCAGTGCCCGGAAGATTCCCTCGCGGGTTCGCTCTTCGGCGTAGACGGCAGCGTAGGAGATGTGTGTGGAGCGATGGTCAGAAGAGGCGATGAAGCCGATCTTGTAACCCTTGCCCAGAGCACTGCGGGCAAAGCCGTCTGCGAAGCGCTCGTTGGAGTTGACGCGCGGAGCACCGGCTGCTTCATAGCTCATGCGGCACCCTTGGTAAATCTCCAGCAGCGGCTCTAGCGCCGGGTCGTTGAAGGAAAAATCGGTGCCGCCGCCCGCCGCGATGGTGTGCGGTATCGTGATCGCCTCCTGGCCGCGCAACTTCTCCCAGATGCGCACTTCGTCAGGTTCCCGCGGAGAGTCTGGGTTTTCGCGGTCGCGAGGGATGGTCCGTCCGATCGCGGTGGTGCCGCGTTGTAGGTTGATGACGTTGCGGTGGCCGTAGGGCCATCGAAGCGAGCGCTCGTACCCGAACAGCGGGCTGAAGCGACCGCGGACATGGAACGCGTCCGCCAGTTTCTGTGTCCGCCACCAGTCATAGCTCCGGTTGTCTTCCGAGCCGAGCTCGCCATCGCCGCCGTAGAAATGGTCGGTGGACGCAATGAAGTCGAGTTCGGCCGCGTCCAACGCGTAGCGGTACATGTCCCACAGCGTGCCGTCGAATCCGCCGTCCCCGCTGATCTCTGTGTGGCGGTGCAGGTCACCCCAGTACAGCGAGTAGCGCTTCTGCCCTGCCGCGACGGTATGGCGGCGATCAGTCCAAGCGGTTGACGCATACGGGCGCCCTCCGGAGGGCTCGGCCATCCGATCCAGTGCAGGTTGCGAGGGTTCTGTCTGTTCGATCGGCAGGATCCGGATCCTGCCCAGGGCTCTGCCGGACTGCCCCGGGACCGGTCCTCCGGGTTCCCAGCGGTCATCGGAGGGATATGCGACCCATGTCCTGCCCTGCGCGCTGGTTGCGACAGCCACGCGCTGGTCGTTGCTTCCGGAACTGGCTTCCAGCAGCACAGGCTCGGACCACTCGGTGCCCCGGTAGGTCATGGAGTGGACGTTCCACGCTGCCGGGCGTTCCTTCATGCCGGAACCATCGTTGCGGGCCTCCCAGCGGCGCAGGAACAGACGCGGGTTGCCCGATGGATCGATCGTCATCTGTGGAATTTCGTACGACAGTGCGAACTGCTCGCTCAGCGCGTCCTCGATGGCGCCCTTCGGTGTCCAGCGCTGCCCTCCCGCAAACACCGCCACCCCGATCTTCTGCGTGTAGCGCAGGCTCACCAACTGGCCGACCGAACCCTCGATGCTCCAAGGAGGCGGCTCTCCCCAATCGCCCCTCTCGCTGGCGCGATTCCAACTGGGCATATCCAGCGCCCAGTTCGGGCCTTGGTCGTCCCAGGCAATCCATGCCCGGCCCTCGTTATCGATCGCTATGCTGGCCCGCGCCTCGAAGTCCGGGGAGTCCGCGATCGGGTATTCCGGTGAGAGCTCGGAACCCTCCAGCACGCGCAGCATGACATCGTAGTCTCCGTGACGATAGCTGTCGTAGACCACATAGAGACGGTCTTGGGAATCCAGCGCGGTAGAGGGCTCCCAATCGTTGGCCTCGTGCGTTGTGATGGCGATCGGTGCCGACCAGCGGTAGCCATCGTGGGTCTTGAGGTAGATGTTGGCGTCTCCGGTGCGGAACGACTGCCAGACCAAGTGCAGCCTGCCGTTCGAATCCGTTTGCAAGCTGTGGTGGATGTCCGGTTGAGGATCAGACGTTAGCTGTGCCACCGGATCCCACCGGCCGTCATGCCAAGTGCGTGCGTACAGGTCGAAATTGCCGTCGACCTGCGCCGCCCAAGCGATCCAGACGCGCCCATCGGGCCGGATCGCGATCGAGGTCTTGAGGAAGTCTCCCGCCCGCGGGCTCACCGTCACGATGTCCTGCCACTGGTTTCCGCTGCGCCGTCGCGCCTTGATTTGGTCTGCGCCCCTGCCGTCATAGGCTATCCACGTGACCCACAGGTCACCGTTCGGGGCGAACGCGGCCGCTGGCCAGTCTGCGTGTTCGTCAGCATGGGATATTTCTACCGGCTGGCCGTGGGAGGGGATGAGGGCAATTTGGCAAACGATGACGAGCATGCTTGGGAGCATGCAAGCATGGGCAGCGCCTGCCGCTAGGATTCGCTTGAGTTGGGACATGGATGAGTCGCTTCTTCTCACAGCATCGTACTCTGACGGTGCTGCGGCCGTTTCCACAATTGGATTGGGCGCGGGAGCAAACGTGCCCGGATGCCAGCTCAATCGCATTCAGAGTGCATCCGCAGTCGCCGCATAGATTGCGAGAAGCAACTCTGCGCCGTCGACGGTTTGGTATAGAGGTCTGCGACCAGAAATCTTTTCGCTACGATCCAAGATCAACGGGACCCCTTCTCCCCGTCGGTCCATCAGCGTACTTCGATTGGATCTCAAGCTTGGGATCGATTCAGGCACATCGCACTTGGCCAGCAAGCTCGCAATGGCTTCGTTCCGTGTCGACTGGCGGTAAGCGAGTGTATCCGGAGTCATCGTGTTGGGCAGAAGAACACCGTTGGCACCGGAAGGAAGGACCGCGATGGCCACTCGATCAACCCCCGTCCAGTCCCCAACGAAGGCGCAACATGCAGCTACGTCGCCTCGGAAATTGCTCCAGACTAAGACGTCCCGTCAAAGGGTC
>LXNJ01002051.1_pt1 | contig 11339 bp, 11 predicted proteins | sample 809081 | NCBI WGS metagenome assembly LXNJ01 (sample SAMN04870510, study PRJNA318959) | sponge metagenome | biome: sponge; feature: marine sponge reef; material: water | host: Petrosia ficiformis | place: Greece: Milos, Mediterranean Sea | collected 2013-05-29 | depth 5-7 m
CGGAGGTGATGAGGGAGAAGGCGACACGGGTCGGCACGCGGCACGCGACGGTGGTTGATACGTGCGGTACCGGGGGCGACGGTTCGGGAACGTTCAATATCTCAACGGCGGCGGCGTTTGTGGTGGCCGGCGCGGGACTGTGTGTCGCCAAACATGGCAACCGCGCCGCATCGAGCCTCTGTGGCAGCGCCGATGTTCTGAAGGAACTGGGGGTGAACATCGAAGCGTCACCGGAGACGATGGGGCGGTGTCTGGACGAGGCAGGCATCGGGTTTCTGTTCGCTCCGGCTTTGCACGGCGCCATGAAATACGCGATCGGACCCAGACGCGAGCTTGGCGCACGCACGGTTTTCAATGCCCTGGGGCCGCTGACCAATCCGGCACGCGCAACCCGTCACCTGATCGGGGTTTACAGTCCATCTCTGACGGACACGCTGGCTGAGGTATTGCGAACATTGAAATCGGAACGTGCATTTGTGGTACACGGGCGGGACGGACTGGATGAGATCACCACGACCGGACCGACGCAGGTGAGCGAGTTGAAAGACGGGACCGTGTCCACGTATGAAATCACGCCCGAGGACCTGGGCATCGAGCGGGCTTCCGCAGGCGATCTGGCGGGGGGCAACGCCGAGGCCAATGCGGCGATCCTGCGCAGGGTGCTGCACGGCGAGCCCGGTCCGCGGCTTGATATTGTACTGTTGAACGCGGCAGCCGCGATTGTAGCGGGCGGTGCGGCGCATGATCTGCCGTCAGCTCTGGAACTGGCCAGGGAGACCGTGAATTCGGGACGGGCGATGGATAAACTGGAAGCACTGAAACTGGTTTCGTCAGGATAGCGTCGATCTCAAGTGAATTCGCCTTCCGCACCATCGCAACATACTGAAAGCCAGCGTTGCCGGTCTGAACGCGCTTATCAAGATTGGACCTGATGGCTGCCATCCTGGATGAGATCATTGCATACAAACGACGCGTTGTGGCCGAGGCAAAACAGCGGGTCTCGCCGGAGGAACTGCGTAAACAGGCTGGCCGGACGCGAAAGCCGGGCTCCCTTGCGGAAAGCCTGACCGCCGGGGAGGATATCGCGTTGATAGCGGAAATAAAGAAGGCATCTCCATCAAAAGGGGTAATCAGGGAAGATTTCGATCCGGTTGCAATCGGCCGGGCCTACGAGAAAAACGGCGCGGCGGCAATTTCCGTGCTTACGGACGAAAAGTATTTTCAGGGCTCCAACGCGAGTCTGAGTGCCGTAAGCAAAACCGTACAGTTGCCGGTGCTCCGCAAAGATTTCGTGATTGATCCGTATCAGATCCACGAAGCCAGGACAATCGGCGCGGCGGCGGTTCTGCTGATTGTCTCAGCACTTTCGAAACGTGAATTGTCAGAAATGCTCACGGAGTGCAGGGAGTTGGAACTGGACGCCCTGGTGGAAGTGCACACCAGGGAGGAAGCGAACATGGCCCTGGATGCGGGCGCAAGGCTTGTCGGGGTGAATAACCGCGACCTGAAGACGTTCGAAACCGATTTGCGAACCACGTTCGACCTGATTGAACATCTTCCGGAAGATCCGGTCATTGTCAGCGAGAGCGGGATCGAGACCAGGGACGATATCGTCCGGTTAAGGGATGCCGGTGCGGATGCGGTGCTGGTCGGGGAACATCTGATGCGCCATCCCGACGTCGGTCGGAAGCTTCGAGCGCTGCTGGGCAAGGAAGGCGGTTGACTCGACTCATGGTTCGTGTGAAGATTTGCGGGATAACAAATTCGGAGGATGCGCTCTTTGCGGTCGCGCACGGTGTGGACGCGCTCGGATTCATCTTCTACGAGCCCAGCCCGCGTTACGTGCACCCGGAACGCGTGAGCGAAATTGTTCCGGCGTTGCCGCCGTTCGTGACGCCCGTTGGGGTTTTCGTAAACACGGGCAGGGAGGAAATTCTTGAAATCGCGCGGTCGACGGGAATCCGGGCGGTCCAGTTGCACGGCGACGAGACGCCGGCCGACTGTCTGGGATATCCGTTTCCGGTTATCCGGGCATTGCGGGTCGGCGACGGATTCGACCCTGCTTCCCTGAGCCGCTATGCGGTAAACGCGTTTCTGCTGGATACGGCCAAAAAGGGATGGTACGGCGGCACCGGAGAGACCTTTGACTGGCGGGTCGCCAGGGCGTCGACCGCACACGGGCGGATCATCCTCTCGGGGGGAATGGATCCGTCAAACGTGGCAGAGGCTGTCCGAACGGTGAATCCGTACGCGGTAGACTGCGGCAGCGGCGTAGAAGCCGCGCCCGGTCGGAAAGACCACGACAGAATCCGGGAGTTTTTGCGGGCGCTTCGCCCGGTAAACCACGACAATCAGCGTTTCTGAACCCATTATCGCGAATTGATCCGGAGCACGGAACAGTGGACATCCTGAAAGATCTGAATTTCCGCGAGTACGTATTTCAGCAGACGGACCCCGACGGACTCAAAACGCGGTTGGCCGAGGGACCGATCACACTCTATTCGGGGTTCGACCCCACGGCGGACAGTTTGCACGTGGGCAACCTGATACCCATTCTGGGACTGAGGCGTTTTCAGTTGGCGGGGCATCACGCAATCGGGCTCATCGGAGGAGGCACGGGTCTGATAGGCGATCCGAGCGGCAGTAAGGAAGAACGTCCTCTGAACCCGCCCGAATTGATCGCGGAATACACCGGGAACCTGTCGGAGCAACTCGCCAGGTTCCTCGATTTTGAGGCCGGAACCAATCCCGCACGGGTGGTCAGCAATCTCGGCTGGCTTTCCGAACTGAAGGCGATTGACTTCCTGAGGGAAACGGGCAAGCACTTCTCCTTGGGCTATATGCTGGCGAAAGAGTCCGTGGCTTCCCGGCTGGAAACCGGAATTTCGTTCACCGAATTCAGCTATATGGTCATCCAGGCCTATGATTTCATGGAGTTGTTTCGGGTACACGGATGCGAACTTCAGATTGGCGGGAGCGATCAATGGGGCAACATTACGGCGGGAATCGAGCTGATCCGGCGGCGGCTGGGCGGGCAGGCCCACGGCCTGACGTTTCCGCTGCTGGAAAAGGCCGACGGCTCCAAGTTCGGCAAGACGGCATCGGGCACCGTCTGGCTGGACGCGGGAAGAACAACGCCCTACCAGTTTTACCAGCATTGGATCAATACGGACGACCGGGACGTGGTGACGTTCTTGAAGCTGTTTACCTTTCTCCCCGAGAATGAAGTCAGGAACCTGGAAACGGAAGTGACCGAACACCCCGAAAAGCGAGAGGCGCAGCGGGTGCTGGCGGAGGAAGTCACCACTTTCGTACACGACAGGGCCGCCACGGAAAGGGCGCGGCGGATTTCCGACGCGTTGTTTTACGGGGACCTGAGAGACCTGAGTGCGCGAGAGATCGAGGAAGGTTTCAGCGACGTGCCGTCTCGGGCGCTCAATGGCGTTTCAGGTGTGGGCCTGATGAATCTGCTGATCGACGTGGGTGTCTCGTCTTCCATGCGCCAGGCGCGCGAAGATATCCGGTCCGGAGCGATAAATATCAATGGCCGGCGCTGCACCGATATGGGCATGACGCTTGAACCCTCGGACAGAATTGCCGGGAAATACCTGGTCGTGCGCCGGGGCAAACGCCGGTACTTTCTCGTGCGATGGAATCTCTGACAGCAGGGCGCGGGGGCCGCAGATGCGTATCGGAGCGCAACTCAGGACACCCATGTTCGAAACCGGGCATGAAAAACATCAGGAGAGGATCCATTCAATGAAAGCACCCTGGATTACCTATCGGCCGGAACTCAAAGTATTGGATTGTACGATTCGAGACGGCGGATTGATGAACGACCACCAGTTTTCCAACGATTTCGTAAAGGCGGTCTATGAAACCTGCGTCGACGCGGGCGTCGACTATATGGAAATCGGGTACCGGAACTCCAAGGAGATGTTCCCGAAAAAACAATTCGGGGCCTTCCGGCACAGCGACGAAGAAGATATCCGCAGGATCACGGGGGACCACGACCCTGAAGCAACCGGCCTGAAGCTCGCCATAATGGCCGATGCAGGTAAGAGCGACTGGGCTGAAGACATCCTGCCGGCCAGCGAAAGCGTGGTCAGCATGGTACGGGTGGCCTGCTATGTCGAGCAGATTCCCGAGACCGTTGAAATGCTCTGTGACGCCCACGAGAAAGGATATGAAACCAGCTGCAACATCATGGCCATTTCGACCGTGCAGGAGGTTGAAATCGACCAGGCGCTCGAGGTCCTCGTGCAGACGCCCGTCGGAACGATCTGCGTTGTAGACAGCTTCGGCGCATTGTACCGCGAGCAGGTGGATATGCTCATCCGAAAGTATATGGATGCCGTAAACGAAACGGGAAAGGAAGTGGGCATTCACGCGCACAACAACCAGCAGCTGGCATTTGCCAATACCATCGAAGCGCTTATTCTGGGCGCCAACCGCGTTGATGCCACGGTGGACGGACTTGGCCGCGGCGCGGGGAATTGCCCGCTCGAATTGCTGCTCGGTTTCCTGCGCAATCCGAAATTCAAGATTAGACCCGTCTACAAGCTGCTGGAAGACCATTTTGTCGGATTGCGTGAGGAATTGACGTGGGGCCCCCTGGTACCGTACAATATCACGGGTCAGCACAACCAGCATCCCCGTTCGGCCATGGCGCTTCTGGACGGGGACGACCGCAGCCGCTATCTGGCATTTTACGATCAGGTGATGAGGGATATCTAGTGCATAACAAAGATGAAGCCGCGCGGACGTGGCCCGACGCCCGGGGCCATTTCGGTCCCTACGGCGGACGCTATGTGCCGGAAACGTTGATGCCGTTGCTCGAGGACCTGGAGGCCGCCTACCGCGATGCGAGAGACCGTCCCGATTTTTGCGAGGAACTGGACCGGTATCTCCGAGAGTTTGTCGGCAGGCCGACGTCGCTTTATTTCGCGCAGCGACTGACCGAAGCGCTGGGCGGAGCCAGGATCTATCTGAAAAGGGAGGACCTCGCCCACACCGGCGCGCACAAAATTAACAACACGATGGGGCAGATTCTGCTTGCCAGACGCATGGGTAAGACGCGGATCATTGCTGAAACGGGGGCGGGGCAGCATGGTGTAGCAACGGCAACCGTGGCGGCAATGTTCGGACTGGACTGCGAAATTTACATGGGCACCGAGGACATGGACCGTCAGGCGTTGAATGTGTTCCGGATGCGGCTCCTGGGTGCGAAAGTAACCGGCGTGGACTCGGGAAGCAGGACGCTTAAAGATGCGATCAACGAGGCAATCCGGGACTGGGTGACGAATGTGGACGATACGTTCTATATTTTCGGATCCGTCCTGGGACCTCACCCGTATCCGATGATCGTACGCGATTTTCAACGGGTGATCGGGGTGGAGTCGCGCGCACAGATCCTGCAGGCCGAAGGCCGATTACCGGACTGTCTGATTGCATGCGTCGGCGGCGGCAGCAATTCGATGGGGCTGTTTCACGCGTTTCTGGACGATACGGACGTGCGGATGGTGGGTGTCGAAGCCGGAGGACATGGCATTGCCTCCGGCGATCACGCTGCCCGGTTTCAGGGAGGAGATCTGGGCGTACTGCACGGGGCCAGGATTTACCTCCTGCAGGACGAGGACGGGCAGATCGCGCTGACCCATTCGGTATCGGCGGGCCTGGACTATTCCGGTGTGGGCCCCGAGCACTGTCTTCTGCGGGATGAGGGTCGGATCGAGTATGCGTATGCGACAGACGACGAGGCCCTGGAAGCGTTCCGGTTGTTGAGTCGCACGGAGGGGATCATTCCCGCACTGGAAAGCGCGCACGCGATCGCGTACGTGTCGAGAGCGGCGCCCGAAATGGACAAGGATGCCCTGATTGTGGCGAATCTGTCCGGTCGCGGCGACAAAGACGTACAGCAGGCGGCGAAGTACCTGGACCAGCGGCCCGTCCGGTTCACCGGATCGGATCGAAGCACGGAGTTGACCTGATGACAAGGATCGGGAAACGGTTCGAAGCGTTGAGGAAAGCCCGAAAGACAGGATTCGTCGCCTTTATTACGGCGGGCGATCCGGACCTGGCAACCACCCGGAAACTCGTGCCGGAACTGGAAAGGCGCGGGGTGGACGTCCTCGAATTGGGCGTACCGTTCTCCGATCCGCTGGCGGACGGTCCGGAGATCCAGGCGGCCTCGCAGCGGGCGCTGAGGCATCGGGTGTCAATCGGCGACGTTCTGGATCTGGTGGCGGACCTGCGGCAGGAGTCCGAGATACCCATTGTCCTTTTTACGTATTTCAATCCGATGCACCGCTTCGGTCTCGAACGACTTGTCGGCAACGCGGCCGAAGCCGGGGTGGACGGCATTCTGGCGCTGGATCTTCCGCCGGAAGAGGCGGGAGAGTACAAGGGCCTGATGGAAGCGCGGGGATTGGATACGATTTTTCTGATTGCGCCTACGAGCGGTGAGGAACGCATTCGACGGATCGCGTCTCACACCAGCGGTTTTGTGTATTACGTGTCGCGCACGGGCGTAACCGGGGAGCGGGACCGTCTGGAGGAAACGCTTGGAGACAAGGTGGCGGCCATCCGGCGACATACCTCGCAACCCGTAGCGGTGGGATTCGGAATTTCGACACCCGAACAGTCCCGAGAGGTTGCAGGTTATGCGGATGCGGTCGTCGTCGGCAGCGCCATCGTGCGGCGTATTGCCGAGCGGCAGGACGAACCGGACCTCGTTTCGCACATCGGGGCATTTGTTGAAAAACTGGCGCAACCGCTGAAGGGAGCATCCGATGGATCTTGACGACTGGAGGAAAGAAATCGACCTGCTGGACCAGAAGCTGCTGGAGCTTCTGAATCGACGTGCCGGATGCGCCATTGAAATTGGCAGGATCAAACGGGTAATTGGACAACCGATCTTCGTGCCGGAACGGGAGATGTCGATCCTGAACCGGATCCTTGAACTGAATAATGGGCCCATGGACGACGAGGCGGCGCGACGGATATTTCAGCAGATTATCGATGAATCCAGGCGCCTCGCACAGGAAAACCAGGAAAAATAAGCGGGGGCGGGAAACCTTATTGAATGCGTTCGTGAGCCTGGCTGAAACCAACCGGATTGGCGGCCGCCCGAAATACCGGAGGTGATGAACAATGGCCTTTAATAAAAACGCAAGGCTGCCCACACCGGAAGCCGTACTGGAAACGATATCGCTGCCCACAAAGCTGAAGAAGATAAAGGAGGAGCGTGACACTGAGATCAGGGAAATTTTCGAGCGGAGAAGCGATAAGTTCCTGCTGGTAATCGGCCCATGTTCGGCCCACGATGAAGATGCCGTGTGCGAGTTTGTGTCCAGGTTGGCGAAGCTGCAGGAGGCGGTCCGTGAAACGCTGGTTCTGGTGCCGCGGATCTACACCAACAAACCCCGCACGACCGGCGAAGGATATAAAGGCATGGGGCATCAGCCGGACCCGCGAAAGGCGCCGGACCTGTCCGAAGGCATTTACGCGGTTCGTCAGATGCACATCCGCGCGGTCAGGGAGTCCCACCTGACGGCGGCCGACGAAATGCTGTATCCGGGCAATCTCCCGTACGTCGAGGACTTGCTGAGTTATATAGCCGTGGGTGCGCGGTCCGTGGAAAACCAGCAACACCGATTGACCTGCAGCGGCGTTGACGTCCCCGTTGGAATGAAGAACCCGACGGGAGGAGATCTCTCGGTGATGTTGAACGCGATTCACGCCTCGCAGATCCCGCACGTCTTCATCTATAACGGATGGGAGGTCAGCACCGGCGGCAATGCCATGACGCACGCCGTGCTTCGCGGCGCCGTGGACGTTAACGGGCGCAGTATGCCGAACTATCATTTCGAAGACCTCATGTACGCGGCGGCGCTATATGGACAGCGGCAGCTTGCCAATCCCACGATCGTTGTGGATACGAATCACAACAATTCCGGCAAGCAGTTCAGTCAACAGCCCAGGATCGGATTGGATGTGATCCAAAGCCGGCGGAATTCAACGATCTTGCGCGACATGATCCGCGGGTTGATGGTTGAGAGCTTTCTGGCGGAGGGCGCCCAGGGTGTAAACGACGGCGTATTCGGTAAATCCATTACCGATCCATGCCTGGGCTGGGAAGATACCGAGGCGTTCGTAAAGGAACTGGCGGAACGGACGTGACGGCGACCGGGTCCGGGAATCAAAAGCCGATTGTAACCTTCTACCGGCGCTTCTGCCTGTTCTTCCAAGGATGACGGCATGGACAATGATCCTCCGTTTGCGCGTGAAACGATTGCAATTGTGGGCGTGGGGTTGATTGGCGGATCCCTTTGCGTGGCGCTCAAGGGACTGGGCATCGGACGACGCATCGTTGGCATCGGCAGGCAGGAGACCCTGGATGCAGCCCTGGCGCTGGATGTTATCGACGCGGGATATTGCTATGGGGACCTCGAAACCGGGATTCGCGATGCGGCGCTGGTTTTCCTTTGCACTCCCATCGTTCGTATTCTGGAGTTGCTGCCTGAGGTGCTGGAGGCGGCGCGGCAGGATGCGGTCGTGACGGACGTGGGCAGCACCAAACACGCGATTGTTTCCGCGGCGACGGCGCATCAACGGGATGACGTTTATTTTGTGGGCGGGCATCCGATGGCCGGCTCCGAACATCGAGGGGTGAGCGCGGCGGATCCGTTCCTGTTCCAGAACGCGATTTACGTGTTGACGCCGTCGCCCGAAACGCCCGATTTCGTGGTTGAAAAGCTCGCGCGCCTGGTAAGGGCTTTCGGGGCAAGACCGATGAGGATGACGCCTCGGGAACACGACAGGGCGGCGGCGGCGGTAAGTCACCTGCCGCAGATGATGGCCACGAGCCTGGTGTCCTTGATCGGACGGATGACGGAAGACGACGGGTTGCCTATTCGAATGGCGGCGGGCGGATTTCGGGATCTGACGCGCATTGCTTCCAGCCCTTATGCCATGTGGCGGGATATCTGCCATACAAACGCGATCCCGATCCGCGAGATGATCGATTTGTATATTGAGTCGCTTTCGGCGATTCGCTCCGCCGTGGACCACGACCGCATGGAACAGGCATTTGCCTATGCGAATCGAATACGCGGGCAGATCCCGAAGGATTCCAAGGGATTCCTGCATCCGCTGCACGAAGTCCTCCTTCTGGCGGAAGACAGGCCGGGTGTGATTGCCCACGTCGCCCGGACGCTGGCCGGCGAGAACATCAACATAAACGACATCGAGGTGTTGAATGTGCGGGAGGGTGAAGGGGGTACCATTCGAATGGGGTTCGATTCCCGTTCCTGCGCGGAGCTTGCCGTAGACGTGCTGGGGAAGGCGGGTTACAGCGTCAGGATGAGGTGAAACGAAGGCGCCGGAGACGGGTGAAACGGATCTGTCGTTGTCCGTCCATCGGTGACTGAATCTTGAAGAAGGCGTGGATTTGGAACTCACGGGTCCGACAATCTCCGAAGGCACGATCAAACCCTCGCCCGGGCTTGCGGGCGTTTGCGACCTCCCCGGCAATGCTGAACTGTCGATCATCGCCCTCGCGCTTTCGTCCACAGCCGATGGAATTTCCCGGATCCACAGGTGTTCGCGAAGGCCCGACGTCGAGCGAACCGGTGAATTGCTGTCTGAGGTCGGGATTGGGGTCGCGTGGGACGGTGAGACCGCAACGGTAACCGGCGGCTCATTCCGGGCGCCGGGCGACGTACTGAACGTGAACGGGTCCCTTGTTCTGTTTTCCTGTCTGGCGGGATTGCTGTCGAATGCCCCCTTTGTTACGAGACTCTCCGGAGTTCACACCGATGCCGGCGTCAACCGGGTTTCCGAGGCCCTCCAATCGCTGGGCGCATCCCTGGACATTTCGGTAAAGGACGGGATATCGGCCGGTATCGGTGGGACGAGGTTGACGTCCGGTTCCTGCCGCGTCGGACGTCCCAACCTGGCGGTGAAATGCGGAGTGCTGGCGGCCGGGTTGGGTGTGGACGGGCCGGTCGAACTCCTGCAGGACACCGGCGGGGATGACGACGTGGAAGTGTTGTTGCGGGCCGCGGGATGCGGTCTGAAAAAGAGGCGGATCGCGGGCGCCGAAGGTTATCAGTTGCTGCTGGAAGGACCCGTACGGCTTTGCGCCGTTACCCATGAGTTGCCGGGCAGTTCGGACGCCGGGCTGTTTCTTGTGCTGGCTGCGGCGATGTTGAAACAATCCGACCTGACCGTAACCCATTTCGGAATGGACTCGAGAAGCCGCAGGATCGTGGATTTACTGCGCCGGATGAACGTAGCCATGGACGTGGAGCAATTCCGGACGGATTCCGGTTTCCCTGTTCGAAACGTCCGGATCAGGGGGTCCGAATTGCGTGGCGTCAAGATTGCGGGCGCGAACGGGCGCCTCATGCGGGACGTGCTCCCGCTCGTGGCGGCCGCAGGCGCCGTTTCTCGGGGCGAAACCATCATACGGGATGCCGAAGCATTGAGGGAGGGTCCGGTTGACTGTATTTCGGTAATGGTAGAAAACCTAAGGAAGATGGAGATTCATGTTGGAGAGATGCCGGACGGGCTGGTTGTAAAGGGGGGGCGACCGCAGGGCGCCGAACTGAATGCCGCCGGCGACGCCCGCGTGTCAATTGCGCTCACGCTGGCAGCGCTGGCCGGCGAGGGGGAGACCCTTGTCAGGAACCCCGGGCCCGTGGATCGGTTGTATCCCGGAGTCATGGATAGATTGACTCAGGTTTTATTGGAATAATTCAAATCCCCGCCGCGGATCGCAGCGGCAGACGCCATCGATACAGATCGTTTCAATCACGGGTACGAGGAGAGCCTTATGAAACTGGTTGTCAGGTTGTTCCTTCTGGCGTTGCTGGTGTTCCTGGGAGGCGTGGTCTTCATCCGGTACACCTACAACTGTTCGTGGAAAGAGAGTTTCGCGATTGCCGACCAGTTTGTGTCGGACCTGACACGTTAAAGGTCCGTTGCCGGTTGCGGTGTGGCAGGGATTCCGGCTGTCAAGCCGCAATAACCGGGTCGAGGGAGTCTGTTTTGGGAATTGTCTCAACCACGCAATTGCTGGGGGTGATAGGCGATCCCATCGCCCACTCGTTATCTCCGGACATGCACAATGCGGCCATAGGCGTTCTTGAAATAGACTACTGTTACGTGGCCTTTCACGTGTTGCCGGACGGGGTTGAATCGGCGCTTGACGGTATGCGCGCACTTCAAATCCGGGGATTGAACGTTACCCTTCCCCACAAGTCCGCGGTGATGGCGCACCTGGACCGGATTTCGGAAGAAGCACTGGCCGTGGGTGCGGTGAACACGGTGTCTCT
>LXNJ01002052.1_pt1 | contig 11322 bp, 10 predicted proteins | sample 809081 | NCBI WGS metagenome assembly LXNJ01 (sample SAMN04870510, study PRJNA318959) | sponge metagenome | biome: sponge; feature: marine sponge reef; material: water | host: Petrosia ficiformis | place: Greece: Milos, Mediterranean Sea | collected 2013-05-29 | depth 5-7 m
CTGCGAGCATCTCGTGGAAGCCTTCCATACTGACGTCGATCCCCAGCAGCCATGCGACGCGCTCCGCGGCGAAGTCCAGGGTCCGCTCAGGGCCGCCGTTTGGAAGTGAGACCTCGATGCCGCCTTCAACCGGGCGCGCCGCCACGCCGAGTGGCTCGCCGTCCATCCACAAGGCCCGGTAGTACACCCCGTCCGCAAAGAGGTCGGAGCCCGCCTTTCCACGGTAGTTGGTCTGGTGCCCGGCGGTGAGTGCGAAATCGAACGGCTCCGGGACGGGGACGACCCTGGCGACAGTAGCCATCAGTTCCGCACGAGCCCGCCCGGTTGGCAGGCGCGGCACCAACTCGTGATCTTCTGGTTCGGGCCGATCTCGGAGATGGACGCACCGCAGCGCGGGCACGGCTCACCGCCCTTGCGGTGCACCTTCAGGAAGTCGCGCACCTTCACGTGGATCTTCGGGGGCATGCGCTCCCGCACTACCGCAGTGGCCTCGTTCAGCACCTTGGGGATGGCGTCGAACAGGCTGCGCAGCTCCTCGTCTGAGAGCGAGCGGCGCTTGCGGAAGGGCGAGACACCCGCCTCCCACAGTATCTCGTCCACGTAGGCGTTCCCTATCCCTGCGACGACCTTGCCTCGCGCGATGACGCCCTTGATCTCGCCTGTGTAGGGGCGCAACCGTTCGACGAAGGCCTCGAACGTGCCGTCCGGGTCGAGGGCGTCGGGGCCTTGCTCCTGCAGGCGGCGTATCCCAGCCAACTGGTCGGTCGTTACGTAGTTGATGCGACCCATGGACTTGTCGTCGAGGTAGCGAAGGTCCATGTCCTGGGTGCCGAGCAGGAAGAACATGCGCTTGGAGTGCTTCGTGGAGGGCTCCGTGTACTGGAAACGCCCTGTGAGCATGAGGTTGGTCACCAACACTCGGTCATCGCTCAGGGGAAAGAGCAGGTCCTTGCCCTTACGGAGTATCCGGCCGAACGTACGACCGACCACGTCCGCCAGGAAGTCATCTGCGGCGAGGGAGCGGACGATCCACGGCTTGGGCGCCTCGGCACGAACGATCTCCTGTCCGGCGATGCGTTCGTTCAGGAACTCGCGTATGACCTCGAGGTCTGGTATCTCGGGCACGATGGGCCTCGCTGGCGGCCTCGTCAGGGCAGGCCGTGCGGCGAGTATAGCAATCCGCTCCGGGTGGACGGCGGCGCGGACGCGCTCTAGGATGGATGCGTTCCGATGAACGCGCCTCGCCCCGAACGCCAGCCGCTCGCGCCAGCCGCCGAAGTCCTCGGCGAGGCGCTGGCATTGTACGGACGCAACGCCTCGCTGCTCATCACGATTGCGATTGCGGCGGCGCTAGCGGGGAACGTGGTTGGACTGCTGCTATCGCCTTCCTTGTTCCTGGTAGCGCTCCTCTGGAGCCAGCTTACAGCCGCACTGGTTACCGGACTCCAGGCACCGGTGTGGATGCTGTCGACGCTTGCCCGCAAGGGCGAACCGCTCACCGCTGCGGCGACGCTGTACGGACTGGTCGCATTCGCACCGAGGTTCTTCGTGGTGGGGTTGGTCCTGGGCCTGGCGGGCGGAGGACTGCTGGTTGTAGCGGCGTACGTCCCCGCGCTCGCTCTTCCCGCCCTGCCCGTACTGGTCTACTTCGCAATGCGCCTCTCGCTCGCGGGCCCGGCGATCGTGCTGGAGCAGCGCACTCCTATGCAGGCGCTCGCGCGGAGCTGGCAGATGGTCGGGGGGCGCTGGTGGCGCACCTTCTTCATCCAGTTACCCGTCCTGGCATTCGCAGTCATGTTGCTGGCGTTGAGCGGAGCCGTGGCCTCGTGGACGGAAAGCACCATCGTGGCCGTCGTTGCGGGAGCTGTCGCTCTGGGAGTGAGCGCGCCGCTCATCGCCCTCGTAGAGACGGCGCTGTTCGAGGAATACAGTACCCAGCGGCCGCCTGCGATCGAGCCAGGGACGCTCGGATAGAAGAGGGGGCACTTGCCCCCTCTTTCTATCCGTTGGGTGGGCGCCGACTGGATGGGCGCCGCCGCGTTTACTCCAGAAAGTCGCGCAGGAGGCGGGAGCGGCTGGGGTGGCGGAGTTTGCGGAGCGCCTTCGCCTCGATCTGGCGGATGCGTTCCCGCGTGACCCCGAAGTCGCGTCCAACCTCTTCCAGCGTCCGGCTGCGTCCATCGTCTATGCCGAACCGCAACTGGAGAACGCGCCGTTCGCGCTCGCTCAGCGTACCGAGCGCTCGGGCGACCTCTTCGCGGCGCAGCTGCGCGGTCGCGGCTTCCGGAGGGGCGGGAGCGTTTCGGTCCTCGATGAAGTCTCCCAGGTGGGAGTCCTCTTCTTCCCCGATGGGCGTTTCCAGCGAGACAGGCTCCTGCGCGACCTTCAGGATCTCACGGACGCGCTCCGGCGGCACTTCCATTCCTTCCGCGATCTCCTGGGTTGTGGGCTCGCGTCCGTACTCCTGCACGAGGCGACGGCTGACCCGCATGAGCTTGTTGATGGTCTCGACCATATGGACCGGCACGCGGATCGTCCGCGCCTGGTCTGCGATGGCACGCGTGATGGCCTGCCGTATCCACCAGGTGGCGTAGGTGGAGAACTTGTACCCCTTGCGGTAGTCGAACTTCTCGACCGCGCGGATCAGGCCGATGTTCCCCTCCTGGATGAGGTCCAGCAGCGACATGCCACGGCCTATGTACTTCTTGGCGACGCTCACGACGAGGCGGAGGTTCGCTTCCGCCAGGTGGCGTTGCGCCTTGATGCCCAACTCCTCAACGTCCCGGAAGTGCCGGTGAAGGACGAACTCGTGGCTCTCCAGCCGTTGCCCGATGTCCGCGTCCTCGATGACCTCGGGGAGGTTGGCGACCGCGACGTCCGCTCCGACGATGCCAAGGATATCGTCCGGCAGCACATGGCTGTTCAACGCCAACTGCACTACCTCCTGGCCGACCTCCGGCATCTCTTTCTCATAACGTCCGGCGAGGGACTCCACCATCTCCAGGTTCAACTCGCCGTCCACGTTCGCGCGAAGCTTCTCGTTGTGCAGCAGTTCACCGAGCGTTATCTCCTCCTCGATGGCGAGGAATTCGGTGATGGCTTCCAGCAGCCCCTGCTGATCATGGAGGCGGTGAAGGAGCAATTTGGCGACCTCTGTGTCCCGGGGCGTGCGGCCGGTCTCCGCGCGCAGGTCGTTCACGGCCTTCTCCACGTGCTTGTAAGAGGCGCGCTGCAGGGCCAGGCGGCGCTCGTCTGCGGCGGTCAGGAGCGTCACTCGACCGATCTCGCGGAGGTACATGCGTACGGGGTCGTCAATGACATCCCCTTCCATGTCGTCCTGCTGCGCGTCCGTGACCGCTTCCTTCGCCTCCTCTTCGGTCGCCTTGATGTCTTCCGCGTTCGGCTCTTCGGCGGCCTTTTCGAGGACCGCGGAGGCGATGGCGACAGCGGACGCGTAGAGCTCGCTCACCTCGCTGGACCCCGCTCCGTTCGTCCCGACGACAGCCACGGCGGCTTCCGCGCCGTTCGTGTCGACCGCTACCTGCCCGCCGGCACTGCCGTCAGCCGGCGCTTGTCCGATATCGGTGGCCTTCACGCGAGGGCGAGGGCGCGCTGTTCTTGAAGTAGGCCTCGCCGCGGCGGACCTCGCCGCGGTCTTCATCGCGTTCCTGACGCGGGTCTTCACCGGCGCCCCATTCACCTGTGTGGTGTCCTCGCTGTTGGAAGTACGTATCTGCCTGGTTGCCAATGCTTCCTCCTCGATGAGGGAGAGTTTCTTGCGCTGCGGGGCGGATCAGCCGAGTCCCCTGGTGAAGAGGTCCCGAAGTCGTTCGTTGATCTCCAAGGCTTGTTGGTGTACAGCCTGAACGTACTCGGGGTCTACCGGGGCATCGTCGACGGCGTCCGAGGAGAACGCTGCCGCCTCTTGCGCTTTCAGATTACGGAGGCGCCTCTCCTCGAGCCTCCGCAAACAGCCATCCCATTCCTCGGTGCGCTGCTTTCGATCGGCGGGAGGAAGCGCCTCCAGCGAGTGCCTGACCAGACGGTCGGCAAGTTGGCCGTCGAGCTGCGCTAGCGCACCTTCCATCGTACCAGCATCCCTGAGCGCGAACAATACGGCACGGTTCTCCGGTCGGACGAATGTGTCCGGCTCAACCTCGTCAACGCGCGCCAGTAGGGCCTCGTCCTGCGCCACCAGCGCGAGGACACGCTCTTCCAGCGGATCGTGCTCCGCGACGGCGAACACGGACTCCACCTGCCGGTTTCCGGCCTCCGGCGCGGGCCGCCTGCCGCCCCGCTGCGTGCGCAGGGGCCCCTGCATACGTCCTACCGCCGCTTCCAACGTGGAGACCGGCACGCCGACCAGCTCGGCGAGACGCGTGAAATAGTGTTCCTGGTCCGCCCAGTCGGGCAGGGCGAATATCACCGGCAGGAGCCTCTCCACCAGCGCTGATTTCCCCTGCGCCGAGCTGATGTCCAGGCGCGCGGCCTCTGCATGCATGAGGAACTCCACCGCCGGGACCGCATTCGCCAGCAGACGCTGCCACTGCCCGGGGTCGGTGCGGATCAATTCGTCCGGGTCCTTCCCCGTGGTGATGAGGGCGACCCGGAGCGACGAGATATCGTCCGGGCGGTTCAGTACCTCCGTGCGCCTGCGGCCAGCCGCAACGCTTCCTACCAGTTCCCACGTCGTCCGTAGCGACTGGAGCATCGCCTCCTGCCCGGCGGCGTCCGCATCGAGCGCAAGGACGATGCGCTGCGCGCGCGCCTTCAGCAGCGACACCTGGGTCTCGGTGAGCGCGGTGCCCATGGACGCAACGACATTCCGGTAGCCGTGCTCGTGCGCGGCAATGACGTCCATGTAGCCCTCGACGACCACCGCCTCGCCTTCTGCGCCGATAGCCTCCCGCGCGCGGTCGAGTGCGTAAAGCATTCGACCCTTGTCGAAGACCGAGGTCTGGGGCGTGTTGATGTACTTGGGGTCTGAGCCGTCCAGCGACCGGCCTGCGAACCCGGCGATGCGTCCCTCCGTGTCCCGCAGTGGGAACATCAGCCGTCCGCGGAACATGTCGCGAGATGGCGTTCCGTCGTCGCCGCGCAGGACGAGTCCCGATCGGAGCAGCAGGTCGTCGCCGAAGCCCAGCGAACTGAGGCTCCGCAGCAGTTCTCCGCCGGTCGACGGCGCGTAGCCGATGCCGAAGCGCGCCACCGCGTCCTCTCCGATGTGTCGCCCCTCCGCGTACGCGCGGGCCTGCGCTCCGCGCTCAGCGATGAACGACTGCTTGAAGAACTGCTGCGCCGAGTCATTGAGTGCGTAGAGCGGGTCGTCGTCGTTCCGCTGCCGCCGTTCCTCGATGCGCACACCGGCCTGGGCCGCAAGGGCCCGCATCGCGCCCGTGAAGTCCGTATTCTCCGTCCGCATGACGAACGAGAACATGTCGCCGCCCGTGGCGCATCCCCCGAAACAGCGCCACGTCTGGGTGTTGGGAAAGACGACGAACGAGGGAGTATTCTCCTGGTGGAACGGGCATCGCGCCTTGTAGCTGTTGCCGGCGCGCTTCAGGTCCGGGACGTAGCCGGAGACGACATCGACGATGTCGAGGCGCGCTCGGATGTCGTCCACGGTGCTCATACGTCCCCTACTGGATTCTACGTCGTGGAAGCCGCTGCGGTTGCACGAATTCCGGCCGCACCGGGCGGCCATGGGCGCTCGCGTATACTGCGCGCGAGCTTCGCCTTGACCAATACGAACCCGAACCCCAGCCCTCGCATCTTCTATGGCTGGTACATCCTCGGCGTCATCCTGCTGACGGGGCTGTTCGCGGGCCCCACGAGCCAGGTATTCATCGGCGTGCTCGTCCGACCCATCAGCGAGGATACTGGTTGGAGCACCACCGCCATCGCAGGCGCAGTGACGGTTGGCGGCGTGCTGGCAGGCGTAGGAGCCCCGTTCGTGGGTTTCATGGCCGACCGTTATAGCCCGCGCGTCCTCATGACCTCCGGCGTCGTACTCATGGGAGCGTCGTTCTTCTTCATCGCCGCCGCGCCGAGTGTCTGGGTGCTGGTGGTCGGCTATGCGGTCGCGCGGGGGATCGCGCAGAACATGATCGCGGGCGTCGTCCCCCGCGTCATCGTGGTCAACTGGTTCCGCCGCATGCGAGGGCGTGCCATCGGACTCGTTGGCACCGCTCACCCGGTGGGAACGTTCGCGCTGGGCCCTGTCGCGCTGCTCATCATCGGCACGGGATTGGGCTGGCGTGGGGTGTGGGTCATCTTCGGCATCGCCGTCATCGTCCTCCTCGTGCTGCCGAACGCGCTGGTCATCCGGCGGGCGCCGGAAGAGATGGGGCTGTTGCCGGACGGCGACCGCGCAGCGGACGGAGGCCAGGAGGCTGCGATAGCGGCGAGCGCGCGGGAGGCCGCGCAATCGTGGACGTTCCGCGAGGCCGTCCGTACGCCGGCGTTCACGCTCATCATCCTCTCCATCGTGCTTATGAACTACGGGGGAGGCGGGCTGCCGTTCCACATGCCGCAGTACTACGCGGACCAGGGGCTCAGAGAGGTGATAGGTGTCGCGGCGGTGAGCATGTTCGCCATATCCGGCGCGTTCGCCAACACCCTCTGGGGATTCCTGGCGGAGCGCATCTCAGAGCGCATCCTGGGCATCTTCACGATGCTCATGGGGATGGTGCTCGCGTTGGGCTTCCAGTTCATCTCGCATCCGGTCGTGGCGGTGGGTTACGGCATCCTGCTCGGTGTGGCAGCAAGGGGCGAAGGCTCCATCCTGATGATCCTGGTTGCGAACTACTACGGCAGGCGCTCCTACGGCGCCATCTCCGGCCTCGTACAGACCGCTCTGCTCGTCGGGCTCGCGCTCGGACCGGTCATCATGGCGTGGGTGCGGGAGTCGACAGGGTCCTATGAAGCCGTCTTCTACTCTGCTGCCGTAACATTCACTATCGCAGCCGTGCTGCTCGCGCTCGCCACGAAACCGCAGCGTCCACAGCGCCCGTCGACAATCGCAACCACAACAGCGGAGGAGGCCCAGCCATGACAACGTCCACAGAGATCGAGGCGCTGAAGCGCCAGGTAGCGGACAGTTCGCACGTGCTCGACCACCAGGGGCTCGTGGACTTCCACGGGCACGTCAGCGCACGCGTGCCGGGCACGAACGTGCTCTACATCAAGCCCGTGCTGCGCCCGCACAACCAGATCCGCGCGGAGGACATCATCGCGGTCGACATCGATGCCTATCTCGAAGGCGGCGACTCGCAGTGGAACCCGTCCGACCAGCGTGGCCGGACGATAACCGAGCCCGTGCCACCACGTGAGACGGCGCTGCACGCGGCCATCATGCGAGCGAGGCCGGACGTGAACTCCGTCGTACACACACACCAGTTGGTGGCGACGTCGATAGGCGCGGGGAATGTTCCCATCAGGGCGCTCCAGAACCAGGGCCTGCCGTTCGCACCGGAAACGCCCATCTACCCGCACCCCGACCTCATAACGACGACGAAGCAGGGGGTGGAGGTGGCGGAGACGCTCGGCGACCGGGTGGCGGCGCTGCTGCGCGGACACGGCGTCGTGGTGGTGGGCGAGTCGATGGACCACTCGGTGTCGAATACGATCTATCTGGAGCGCTCGGCGATCATCCAGGTCATCGCGTCCATCGTGGGAACGCCGACACCGCTGCCAGACGATTACGTAGCGCGGTTCGGACCGGACTGGTCGCGCCGCGCGTCGCACGCGTACGAGTACTTCAGGTCGCTCGTGCCGAGTTTGAAGACGCTGGAGTAGGGGGGAGTCGGGGCGCTACCCGCGCTGCGCCATCGCGGCGTAGTGGCGCCAGATGCCGCTGGGCTTGCGCGGCGTCGGGGCGACCTCCGGCGTGAGGTGGTCGGCGTCCGGCATGGAGCGCATGTTGGCGCCGAACTCGGCGCGCTGTCCGGGCGTGAGCACCGCGTGTCCGCTGCCGACAGCGCAGAGCGCCAGATAGTTCATGCGCGCTTGCTCCTCCAGGTGCAGCATGTTCACGATGGCGTCCTCCATGTCGCCGCCGACGGTGGCAGCCCCGTGTCCCTGCAGGAGGATGGCGCTGTGCCCGCCCATGAGGCGCGCAACCTCTGCGCCGTCTTTCTCGTGGATGATGAGCCGCGGGCTGGGGAACATCGGCAAGGGCTCGGCGAACAGCGGCATACCCTCGATGCACATCGGCCCCATCTGCTCCTGCAGCACGCTCATCAACACGGTGTAGCGCGGGTGGACGTGCACGACAGAGTTGACGTCCGGGCGCTCGCGCAGCAGGCACGAGTGCATCTTCACCTCGTTCGGCAGGTTCAGCTCCTTCAGTCCGCCCGCTTTGTAGCCGTTTACGTCCACGACCACCATGTGCTCCGCGTAGGTCTGCGAGAGCGCGGGGCCCAGCGCCTTGATGATGAACTTGTCCGGCTCATCCGGGAGGCGCAGGCTCACGTGTCCCCGCTCGATGGTGGAGGCGTCGGCAAGCCCCATCTCGTACAGCATCCGGTTCGCCAGCGCGGCCTCTTCCATGAGTTCGTTCAGGTCTGCCATCGCGATGGCCTCCTATTTGTCGGTTCCTCCCCCTCCGCTCCTGTTGGGCACCCACGAGGGACCCCCTGCATCAGACACCGCTACCCACATCGCCAAGGGCCCTCACCCCAACCCTCTCCCCCAGGAGAGGGAGTCGTACCCCACGCTCCTCCGGAGTCAGCCCAGCGAGGGCTCGTGCAGGTGCCAGTCCGTCGCGGTCTGGTAGGTGTGCGAGGCGCGGAGCACGAGAGCATCGTTCAGGCGCGCGCCGCCCAGCATCAGGCCGATCGGCAGACCGTCCGGCGAGAAACCGCAGGGTACGGACGCGCTCGGCATGCGGGCGAGGTTGAAGACGCGGGTGAGCCGCAGCAGCGCCTCGCGTGACGCTATCTCGACTCCGCCGAGAGTCAGCGTGTCCTGCTCCGCCAGCGGCGCCGGGGTGGCCACGGTGGGCATCGCGATCAGGTCGACCCGCGTGAGCGCTTGTGCGACCGCCCGCGCATACTTGACTCGGGCCTGCTGCGCCTTCGCGTACGCCGTGGCCGGGACGAAGAACCCGGACTCGAAGCGGCGGCGCGTCACCTGGTCCATCCGGTCGCCGTACTCGAGCACGCGTGCGCCGTGCGCCATCGTTGCCTCCGCGATCGTGATGCCGGCCGCGATGGGCGGCGTCCAGTCCAGTTCGGGGAGCGATATCTCCATCACCTGCGCGCCGAGTCCTTCCAGCGTCCGCATCGCGGCCTCGAACGCGAGCGCTACGTCCGTGTCGAGCGGCTCCCATACGTACTGCACCGGCACGCCGATGCGCAGCCCCCCGATACCGCCCTGCAGCGATGCAACGTAGTCCACCTGCGGGGCGGTGATCGAGACGGAATCACGCTCGTCCGGGCCCGCAAGGACGTTCAGCATCAGTGCGAGGTCCTCGACGGTGCGCGCCATCGGGCCCGCAGTGTCGAGCGAGTGCGACAGCGGCGTTACTCCGTACCTGCTCACGAGCCCGAACGTGGGCTTGATGCCGGATATGCCGCAGAGCGCGGACGGTATCCGGATGGAGCCGCCGGTGTCCGAGCCGAGGCCCATCGGGAAGAAGCCTGACCCGATACCCGCGCCCGTGCCGCTGGACGACCCGCCCGGCATGCGGCCTTCTCCCCACGGGTTGCGTGGCATGCCGTAGGTGGAGTTCTGTCCCGTGGGCCCGAAGGCGAATTCGACGGTGTTCACCTTGCCTATGGGGATCGCGCCCGCTTCCCGGAGCAGCCGTACGGCCGTGGCATCCTCGTCCGGCACGAACTCGACGTCGAGCGGGGAGCCGGAGGTTGTGGTTACGCCGGCGCTCCAGTAGATGTCCTTGATGCCGAACGGAACGCCGTGCAATGGCCCGCGCGACTGCCCGGCGGCGAGCTCGGCGTCGGCGGCGCGGGCGTCAGCCATCGCCTGCTCCGAGGTGCGCGTGATGAACGCTCCCACCTTCGGCTCCAAAGCGTCGGCGCGCGCCACGAATTCGCCCACGGCCTCGGTTGCGGAGAGCTCCTTTCCGGCGATGCGCTGCGCTAGGTCGGATGCGGGAAGGGAGGTGATGTCCGTCATTCCACGCCTCCAACCGCCCGTTCGATGGGGATGTCGTCGACCGGGATGGCGTCCAGCGGAGCGAGGCGTCCCATCAACGCCTCCACCTCGGGGCGAAGCTTCTCCAGGTGCTCGGGGCCGACGTTCAGCCCAACGGCGCGCGCCCACGACGCGAACGCATCCGGGGTCAGTTCGGGGGACATCGCAACCTCCAATCGCACGGCTGCGCGCAAGTATAGCCGCGTGGGGCGGAGGGTGGTGCAAGGGCGCCCACAGGGGACGGACTTACACCAACACCTCCCCCCGACCCCGCAGTACCCTCACCCCAGCCCTCTCCCCTTGTAGGGAGAGGGGATCAGGTCTTCTATAATGGGCGGGTGAGTATCTCCTTCCGCGCCATCGTCTTCGATTTCGACGGCCTCATCGTCGACACGGAGCAGCCGATCTACGAGGCGTACCACACGCTCTTCACGGAGCTCGGCGCCACGCTGCCGCTGAGCGTGTGGCGGGACGTGATAGGGGGAAGTACGGGCGCCGCTGCTGCGTTCGTCCACCTGGAGAGCACCATCGGCCGGGAGGTGGACCGGGAGGCTATGCGTCAGCAGGCGCGGGCGATCCGCTGGGAAGGGACGCTCACGCTGCCACCACGTGAGGGCGTAACCGAACTCATCACGGAAGCAAAGGAGGCCGGGCTCGCACTCGCCGTTGCGTCGAGTTCGACGTTCGCATGGGTGAACGGCCACCTCGACCGGCTGGGGCTGCTCTCGTCGTTCGACGTCCTCTGCACACGAGACGACGTGGAGGAGACGAAGCCGCATCCGGCGCTGTACCAGCTCGCCGTCGAACGGCTGGGCGTGGAGCCGCAGGACGCATTCGCGATTGAGGACTCCCCGAACGGCGTGACGGCGGCGAAGGCGGCCGGGCTGCGCTGCGTCGCCGCGCCGAACCCGCTCACCGCGGGCATGGACCTGCGCCACGCGGACTACGTACTCCCGTCGATGGCCGGCGTTTCGCTCTCGGACGTGGTGGCAGGGCTTGTGGGGTAGCGCCCCCCCCCCATTCCAACCTTCCCCTCATCGAGGGGAAGGGATCAGAGCATCCTTAACAGTATCCCCCTCCGCGTATAACACGCCCTTCCCCTGTTGATAACACGGTGGCCCGCGCTCCGTGGTGTGATTGATGTACCTGCGTTCGCCCTCGGGTGGC
>LXNJ01002053.1_pt1 | contig 11319 bp, 18 predicted proteins | sample 809081 | NCBI WGS metagenome assembly LXNJ01 (sample SAMN04870510, study PRJNA318959) | sponge metagenome | biome: sponge; feature: marine sponge reef; material: water | host: Petrosia ficiformis | place: Greece: Milos, Mediterranean Sea | collected 2013-05-29 | depth 5-7 m
CGAGGCTCAACGAATTAAGAATGCCGCATCAGGCACAAGCTTGGCGTGTCGTCTGATAAGCCGCAAGCGGAGCTGGGCGCTGTCAGGTACGCCATTGGAAAATCACCCTGATGATATGGCATCCATCTTTAGGTTCTTGAGACCGGGACTAGTCCGTACGGGTATGTCCAAAGATGAGCTCCATCAAAGCACATCCGGTTTCTTTTTGAGACGGACCAAAAGGGAGGTTCTATCTGATCTGCCCGCAATCAATGTGCAGGATATTCCTTTGGAACTAGCAGACGAGCAACGCAAAGCGTACGACCAGGTGTGGATGTCCCGTCTTGCTGCTGCCCGGTGCGGTGACGGCTCTAGTGCGACGGCGCAGATGCTTGCTGTGATCACGAGACTAAAGCAAATTTGCAATTTCGATCCGCAGTCTGGACAATCGGTAAAGCTGGACGCTCTACGGGTAGTGCTGGAATCGATAGCCGGATCAAACGATAAGATTTTGATCTTCTCCCAATATGTCGAAACCTTGGAGTGGATACGTAGTCGCATTGATATTCCAAGCGAGATTTTTCACGGCGGTCTTTCGCAGGATCGACGTGAAGCTGTCATTTCTAGATTTCGAGAGCAGGATGGGGCCGGAGCGCTACTGGTGTCAATCAAGGCGGGGGGCGTGGGTTTGAATTTGCAAGAGGCGTCAATTGTCGTGCTATTCGACCGATGGTGGAACCCAGCGACGGAAGAGCAAGCAATTCAACGAGCGCACAGGTTTGGACGGACTAAGCCGTTGCAAGTTATACGGCTAGTGATCGAGAATACAATAGAAGAAAGGATAGCCGAAATATTGGCCGAAAAGCGTGAGCTATTTGAACAATATGTAGAAGGAGCTATAAACGCAGACGTAAGCGACCCTGGTGAGTCTGAGTTGAAGCGGCTTCTTGGGATTTAGCCGGGAGAACCGGGAACAGCCGACCGAAGCAGCCTGAAAGGAGGGAGAGATGGCGCGGATCAGGGAGGTGCGAGAGATTCCGCTCGACGATTTGGATATCGGAAAAGGGCAAGTTCGCCTTCGCCATGTTGGAAAGGAAATAGACGAGCTAGCCGATAGCATACGTGCCGTAGGACTGCTTGAGCCAATCGTCGTATGCGAAACCGACACCCCGGGTAGATTTGAGATCATCACCGGTCAACGCCGGTTCTTGGCCCATAGGGAGTTGGGTGAGTCCACCATTCTAGCGGGGATACTGGATGAACGGGTTGACGAACCAACGGCCAAGGTACTGTCCGTAACCGAGAACCTGATAAGGCGAGACCTCGACTCAAAGGACCTGATCGATTCTTGTACGTATTTGTACAAGCGTTACGGCTCAGTCAGGGCAGTAGTCGAAGAGACGGGTCTTCCGTACGGTAAAGTTTCTCAATACGTGAAATACGATCAGCTCGTGGCGCCTCTCAAGGCGCTAGTCGACAATGGACAGGTTACCGTGCAGACCGCATTGCGGGCACAGCGTGCGGCCAGCGTGTCTGGGGAAACAAACGCCGAGGAGGCGGTCGAGTTTGCCAAGGAAATGGCGCCGATGTCCGGAGCTCAACAGTCGAAAATCGTCGCGACTCGGGAGCAAAGTCCAAGCATCCCGTCGGATCAGGCAATCGAAGACGCTAAGGAAGGAGGTCGGATCACTCAGATCGTGGTCACGTTAGGCGCGCAGGTCCATGGGTCACTACGAGAATTTGCTCAGTCAGAAGATACCAGTATGGATGACGCAGCGCGTATGCTCATTCAAGACGGGTTGAATCAAAAAGGTTACGCGGAAGGTCAATAGGCGATGCGAGGAGTTTCACCGGAGGAGCTCAGAGCACTATTGCTTTCCGTGGGCACGCATCGGGCGGATCGCATTTTATCGCCCTCGGAGGTTGCAAATCTTTTACGAAAGGCGATGGACGCTGGAACGACGCGTAAACAGTGCGCTGAGACGTTGAATGTTGGGCAGACGCAGATTTCCACGTTTTTGAAATTGCTCGACCTCGTGCCAGCAATCCAGCATCTGGCGGACTGGAGGGGATCTGCGACCGCGACCGTGTCGTTTTCATCAATGGCGGAGGTTGCTAAGTTGGAATGCGCCGAGCAAGAGGAAGCCACCCACGGAATTCTCCGGTACGGACTAAAGTGGAAGGAAGTAGTTCAACTCGTCCAAATTGTGGGACGGTCTGGAAGACCCGTGCCGGAATGCGTAAAGAAGGTTATTGCACTCCGACCGGAGATTCACATCAGACACTTGTTTGTCGGTGCAATTTCGTCGGACGACCTTCAGGACTATCTGAAAGGATGTTCGCAGCAAGAACGGGACGAGCTAATCGATCGGGCTTTGGGATCTCTTTTGGGGGAAAAGGGCTCAGTTGAAGGTCGGTTGAGCTACAGCAACTTCACAATCGTATCCTCGCAGAGCCTTCCAGAGCTCTTGAGTATTGACGCTGACGATTTGGAAGCAGAGATGAATGCGTTGCTAGCGGGCATGGAGAAGTAGGAATGAGGTATCCGGACGTAGCAATGTCTGGAGCGGTGTGTTTGGGGCCGGACGTTAGTTGTGACGGCTTTCTCTCATCTTGTAAGGCCCGGGTACAAACGCACATTCATGCCGACCATATGCGTGGGTTCGATTCCAGCAAGGGTTGTCAGGAGATTTTGCTAAGTGAGCCGACGCGGCACCTTCTAATTGCGGAATACAATGCCGATCTGCCGTATCGGTCAAATCTTCGGAGTCTTAGTCACGGTACTGTGCACGGTGTCAATGGCTCGAAGGTAAGCCTAGCTCCTGGCGGACATATGCTCGGTGCTGTGCAGGTACTGGTGCAATTGCCAGATGGTCAACGTTTAGGATATTCCGGTGATTTTCAGTGGCCAATTGATGAAGTAATCGAGGTGGATGGCCTAGTCGTTGATGCGACGTATGGTTCCCCCGACAAAATACGGCGCTACAGCCAAGGAGAATGTGAAGCACAGTTCCTCTCTCTAGCGAAACAACGATTGACTCATGGATCGGTCTACGTATTTGCGCATCGTGGGTCGATGCAGCGAGCATTACAGCTGCTTTCTGACGAGTTAGATTGCCCACTTGTGGGAAGTGACCGCTTGCGTAAGGAGATCGCGGTGTATCGTTCCTTCGGGTATGCCATTGGAGAAGTTGTGCAGGCGGACTCAAGGGAAGGCGTAGCAGCGCTGCGCGAAGGACGGTTTGTCCGATTTTTTGGAACCGGGGATCAACGGCCGACAGATACGGAAGGGACGAGTGTAATCAAACTTACAGCATATTTTTCGCGGCCGGATGAACCGGTGGTGGAATATAGCGACCGATCGTTTGGCGTGGCACTTTCAAATCATGCCGACTTTGATGGTACGTTGGAGTATGTTAGAGCAACCGGCGCGAAATATGTTGTCACGGATAACACTCGAGGTGGAAAAGGGGTTGAGCTTGCAGCTGAGATACGGCAACGGTTGGGTATTGAGGCGCGACCGTCATCAAACTTCCAGACGCGCGGGTGGGGGCAGTAGGTAAGGGAGGGTATTCCGGGCACGGAGCGGCCATATTCTTGCGCTTGTCATGCCCCGGAGTGCCCGAATTGCTTGACACGCACCCCTCCCGTCGGCATAGCCTCAATCCTGCGACGGTCAGCATGGATTCCCGTATGTCGGGTCGCCTGCTGAATACAACAGCTTAACGTGCCCGGCATGGGGTCGCTCCCCGCGCCCGAGCGAATAGGCAGGACTCTCACCATACCCATGCGTGACTGTCGCCACGGCCCGGCAACCATGCCGAGCCGTCGCTCCGGTACAAGGAGGTGTCCCATGGTGCGTTCCATCTAGGCGCTCAGCACCTTTCTGTTGTTCGTTCTCACGGCCTCGGCGCTCCACGCCCAAGTCCTCTACACTCAGTTGCCCCCGCTGCCGGGCTGGTCGCAACCACAACCCTATCGATCGCCATCGCCGATGGCACCCCGGCCGCCGAGCATTTGGGATACGCCGCCATCCTTCGGAGTGCCGCAGCCCGGAAGAGCGCCGAGCCGGCCATCCGTCGCAGACAGCATCTTCGGCGACATCCAGGGAAGCATCGGCCAGACTTACCAGCAGGAGACGACCTACGACCGGATGATGCGGGATTTCAGGCGGGAGCAGGAACGGATCACGGCGGGGAAGCTCCAGGAGTTCCAGAACGAGAACATCGAGCGCGCCATCCGATGCAGCCGCTTCGGCTCGCGGGAGGTCTACGCTGACTGCCACAACTGGTAGCGAAAGGAGAGGCCGATGCGCATGCTCATGCTCGCGGTCGTCGCGACCGCTGTCCTTGTACCCGTGTGCTCAGTAGCCCAGGTCCAATCTCAGCGCCGTCCCGAGGCCACACCAAATCCCACGAGGCAATCGGAGAAGCCCCCTCTGGATTTCGCCGCGGCCATGGACAACCCAGGTTTCGAGGAATACGTGAGGAAGGTGATCAAACTGACGATGCAGGAGCAGACCTGGAAGCCTTTGTGGTACTGATGGCCAAGAGAAAGGCGTTCTTTGCTCGTAGGGCCGAGGAACAATGGGACAATGAAGCGCGAGTTGTCCGGCACATGCTAGAGACAGCAATCGAGACGAAGGAGGCTCAGGAAAATCAGGCCACACGATGACGCGCAAGCACAACAGGGGAATCCAGAGGGTCGAGCCCACGACCAAGAAGCGGTAGGCGAAGAACAAGATCGTGACGGCCGAGCGTGTCGCCGAGATCGACAAGGAGTTGTCCGAGATACTGAACCGGCTCGGGGATGACGACCACATCACCCCCGGTCACCCCGCGAAGATCTCTTCCGGGAACAAGCGGTAGTTGCTACGATGGGCCGAAATGGCAGGGACCAGCAGACCGCCATCTGCTCGCCCCCTAACTGCACGGAAGGAACTACTACATGGCATCTATAGTAAGGACGTTGAGGCTCTACGAGAGGGACGACGAAACCGGCATGCTTGAGGACTTAGAGATCTCATTTGATGTTGATGAACACTTCGGCGGGACTATACCCGGAGCTGGTGATCACATCGTCAACCAGTTCGTCAGTTCAACCATCGACCGCCGGAAGGTGGAGAACCGGACCATCTACGATGTGATCACCAGGTACTTCTTTGCTGTTGAAGCGGACGAACCGGATAGCTCGGGGAGCACTCAGGTCACCCATTACGTCGGTGCTCTTGTCGTAAAAGAGAGGCCGGCAGTTGAAAGTGAAATGGACATCGCCTGTAGGACTTGACCGATGAAGGCTTCCACTGCCGCTGAAAACGGATTCCGCTGCCCCAGGTGCGGAGGCAAGACCACTCGCGATTTGAGAGAGAGGGGGTATGTACGGCATATTACCAATCCCGCATGTGACTTTGAAAAAGGAGAGAAGGATTTCAGCTTCAAGCGGGACAGTGTCGTCGCAGATGAGGTTGCCGGCCGACTAACGGCCCTCAGTATCCTGGTTGAAATCGCCCTCCTCGAAACGTTTACGAAGAAGCTCGGGAGTCGGGTAGAGGGTATCGACCATATACAAACCGAACTGCGAAGACTCATCGACTCGACCCAACAGGCCCTGCCTGACCGGCCTGCGCTCAGGAGAGGCGCCATCGACATCTACAGAGCCTTTTCCAGCCAGTTCAACAAGCTCGCCATGCTCCACGGCAACACCTGACAACGCTTGGCCCATGAAATCCTCCGTAAGTTCCCAGAGTAACCATGTCATCCATCGGCATTCCTGCGGGAAAACTTCTGAAATGCTCTAACTGCAAACTCCGCGCAGATATCTGCTTCGGGGAGGATGACGTGCGCTTGATAGAATGCCGCCCCTGCGGTGTCCGTTTTACGGGTAAAGCGGCAACTAGGCTCTGGGGTCGGATACTCCAGGAAGACATGCAGAAGATAAAGCGCGATGGCATTCTCCGACGCCTCGCAAAGCGAGGCGCAACGGCTGGCAAAGGACTCGATAAAATCAAGTATCCTCGCCAAACCTTCTTCTTGGCCAACGCCCCAAACCGGTAGGGACTTATGGGGGTGGAGTTCCCTATTCACATCGCACCTTCATAATCAATCCCAAACTGGGTCAACGTGAATTCCGCCTTGCATCCAATATATTCTCATGGCCTACTTTCTTCCGTCATGTGACGTTGGTATATAATTCCCAATTTGGTCGCTGCGATTACGGGCGACCTCCCCACCATCGACCCCACGGCCTCGGCAACCGGGAGTTCGACTTCTCTTCACCACCGACCGGCTCGTGATCTTCGCCTATCACGGCTATCCCTGCCTGATCCATCGGCTGACCTACCCGCGCCAACCACGCCAATCTCCATGTCCACGGATACAAGGAGGAGGGCGCCACCAACACTCCCCTCGATATGACGGTGCTCGACGAATTGGACCGCTTCCACCTGGTGGAGGCGGTCATCGACCGGGTTCAGAAGCTGCGGACCATCGCCGCGTACGCTAGGCAGGCGGTGCGCGAAAAGCTCATCGACCACCGGCAGCACATCGCCCGCTACGGCAAGGACATGCCGGAGATCCGCAACTGGACGTGGTCCCACTGACCGGAAGGCGCCGCGCCCGCCCGCGCTTTGAGGAAACGCTCCGATGAACGGCCGTGGCCGGACCATCCTGTGTCTCAACAGCGGCTCCACGTCGCTCAAGTTCGCCTACTACCGGCTGGAAGATACGAGGGAAGCGTTGCTGGCAACCGGCGCCGTGGAACGCATCGGTTTGGTGGATGGTTTCCTATGGGTGCGCGGCGTGGACAAGGCTCGGATGACTTCCCCGACCATGCCGCCGCGGAGTTGCGCCTGCCGGAGCCTGCCGCCGTCGGCCACCGGGTGGTCCACGGCGGCGCCCGTCACGCGGCGCCCGAGCGGATGGACGGGGCGCTGCTGGCGGACCTGCGCGATCTAGCGACGTTCGCGCCGCTCCATTTGCGCGGCTCGGTGGCGGGCGTCGAGGCCGTGACCGCGCGTTTTCCCGATCTCCCCCAGGCGGCGTGCTTCGACACGGCCTTCCATCGGCGTATGCCTGGGTTGGCGTAGCGCTCCGCGTTGCCCGGCGCGTTGTGGGTGGAGGGAGTGCGGCGCTACGGCTTCCACGGCCTGTCGTACGAGTACGTCCTGGATGCGCTGGCGAAGGCTGCGAGCGGCCGCGTCGTCATCGCCCATCTGGGAAACGGCGCAAGCATGGCCGCGGTGCACGACGGCGCGCCCGCGGATACGACATGGGTTTCACTTCGTGATGGGAACACGCAGCGGCGACCTCGATCCCCGCGTTCTCGTCCACCTGATGCGCGAGCGCCAATGGGGTCCCGATGATGTCGAGCGGCTGGTGACCCGCGAGGCCGGCCTGCTGGGAGTTTCCGGCCTGAGCCCGGACATGAAGAACCTCCTCGAAGCGCGCGAGCACAACCCGCAAGCGGCGCTGGCGGTGGATCTCTTCTGCTACCAAGCGCGGAAGGACATCGGGGCCTTGGCCGCTGTCCTGGAAGGCCTCGACGTCCTGGCGTTCACCAGCGGCATCGGCGAGCGCGCCGCAGCGGTACGGCAGCAGGTTTGCCAAGGCCTTGCCCACCTCGGCATCGAGTTCGATCCCGAACGCAACACAACCCACGCCGGCATCATCAGCCCCCGCGGAGCCCCTGCACCGTGCGGATCATTCCCAACGAAGAGGACCTGATGATCGCGCGGCACACCCGCCGCCTGCTCTTTCCGGGGGGTTCCGGAGCGGCGTAGCCGAAGTGCGTGAGGTGGTCCCGGAGAATGCGAATCAGTTCATCTCTCCCCCTGCCGGCATCAGGTGCCGGCACGTCCCCTCCTAGCGTTCTGAAACCGGAGGTCTCCCGCGTCCAGGTTCACATCCTCCCATCATCTGTGATCTTCCTGACGACGCCACGGCGACGGCGGTCTCGCTGAACATCGCCAATTCCGGTGCCCTCAACATCAAGGCCACCGTGCTGATTACGCTGGAGACGGTGGACGACGCGATGAGGAAGAAAGTGCCCTACCGGCCGCCGGGCGGCTGGGCCAGTGCGGCCGCAAATAGGCTCGCAGCGCCGGCACCGGCTTGAGCGGGCGGTGCCTCTCTCGTGATCATCCCCTTCGTAAGCTCGAAAGACATCTCGCTGGAACTAGGCGACTAGCCGTTGCTGCCGGACACCGCCTCGCCATCGAGCCGGTTTGCGTGATCGGTGCCAACGGCGCGGCGGAAGACCTCCACGCTGTGGCTCACGATGACCACACACCATAACAGGGCGCGATAATCCGGCAGGACAGCAGCCACGATCGGGTCGAACAGACCGATGGCAGGCCTCATCTTCTGCCACCAGTGAGGCTTCATCGAGCCTTCGGGTACAGACGCGAGTGCAGTCCCCCGAGGTCGAAGCGGCTGGAATCACGCGATCCGTTCTGGCGGTGTTTTGGCGTGGTAGCGGAGCCAACCGTCGGCAGTAGACAATCAGTGCAAGTCCATGCCATTGACCAGGGTTTCCTCGCACGACCGAAACGACTGTTCCGTGCCCGGGGCGCGTCACGCGCAGGCGTCGTTTTTCCGGGCGTATCCCTTCAGGAGATCGCCCGCGATACTGTCGGAGATGCGGATGGCGGACTCGCGCACCGAGTCCCGGGCCAGGTGCGCATACCGCGCGGTGGTTTCCACCCGGGCGTGACCGAGCAGCTTTCCAATCATCGGCAATCCTTCGCCCAAAGCGAGCGCCCTGGAGGCGAACGAATGCCGGCAGTCGTGAAGCCGCATGTCTTCAATCCCGGCGCGCTTGCGGATGAGGTCCCAGGGATCGTTCAGATTTCGCAGGTGCTTGCCCCGGATCTTGCCCGGAATGACATACGGGTTGCCGTCCATGCGGGGGATGTTGCGCAGCACCTCGACGGCTTCCGGCGACAGCGGCACGGTTCGCGCGCCGGTCTTGGAATCGACAAGGTTCAACTCGCGCGCTTCGAGGTCCACGTCGCTCCAGCGCATGGTCAGGATCTCGTTGCGCCGGCAGCCCGTCAGCAGGAGCAGACGGATCGCCGCAACCGCATGCGCCGACACCCCCTTGCACGTTTCGGCTTCGGCGAGCAGCCGGCCGAGCCGGCGGAACTCTTCCTCGCTCAGGAACCGCTCGCGCCTGCGTTCGCGGTTCTTCACCACCAGCCGGCAAGGGTTGCTCGCCTCGGGAACCAGGCCTCGGTTCTCGGCCGCGTTCCAGATGCGCGAGAGCGTGCCGACCACCTCATTCGCCATCACCGGGGTCGCGCGCAGCGAATGATGCAACTCCGTCACCCGTGCATGATCGACCGCCAGCGCCGAAGTCTTGCCGAGCGCGGGCAGGAGATGCCTGTTGACGATCAGGCGGTACATCGCCGCGGTCTTCGGCTTGCATCGCACCGCCACGTGCTCGTCGAGATACACCCTGGCGAGATCGCCCACTGTCGGGCTGTCGGCGAGCGTCACCGCCAGCGGCTCCGGCGCCGGCTCCTCGCCCGCTTTGATGCGCGCGATGATGAGCGCCGCACGGCGCCTCGCTTCCTCCGCCGTGACGATCCCGTGACGGCCCACAGTCACCCGCTTCGCCGCCTTCCCGCCCGCGCGGGTCTGCACAACGTAGTATTTGCTCCCCGAAGGGTACACCCGAACGCCGAAGCCTGGGAGCTCCGAATCCCAGAAGACGGTGTCCTTCCCCACCTTGAGGGCCTCGACGGTACGTTTCGAGATCGTCGTCGTGGTGAGCTTCGCCATGTCGATTTCCCTTGCGTCTCAGCCCGCACCCACGCGTGGCGGCAGAAGGTCGGCGCCGATGCTGCCTCCGACCTTCGCCGCCGACGCCTTCTCGGTATCCCGCGCCAGGTGCGCATAGCGCGCGGTCGTCGTCACCTTGCGATGGCCAAGCAGCCTGCCGATCATCGGAAGTCCTTCGCCCAGTGCCAGCGCCCGCGACGCGTACGAATGCCGGCAGTCGTGAATCCGCACGCCATGCAGGCCCGCCCGCTCGCGTAGCCGCAGCCAAACCGCGTCGAGGTTCTTGAGATGGTCCCCGGCCTTCTGCCCGGTAATCACCCACGGGTTGCCTTCGATGCGCGGGATGCGTTCGAGCACCGCTTCCACAGCCGGGGTCAGCGGCACCCGGCGATACCCCGTCTTGCCGTCGCGGATGTGCAGCTCTCCGGCGGTCCGGTCCACGTCGTCCCACCGGAGCGTCACGATCTCGTTCCTGCGGCAACCGGTCAGCAGCAGCAAATGGATCGCCGCGATGGCGGACGGAAACACCGAGCCGTCAGCCTCCGCCTCGTCGAGCACGACGCCGAGCTTGCGGTACTCCCCGGGCGTGAGGAACCGCTCACGGCGGTTCTCCCTGTAGCGCCGCACCGACCGGCACGGATTGCGCCGCGGCGGCGTCATGCCCCAGGCCTCGGCAAGGCGGAACATCCGGGCAAGCACCTTCACGGCCTGGTTCGCCTGATAGGGCTTGTCAAGCAATTTGTGGTGCAGCGCCAGGACCTGTGGGCGGTCCACCTCCGAGAGCCGCAGGTTCCCCAACTCCGGAACGACATACAGCCGCACCAACCGCTCAAAGGCATCCACCGTTCCCGGGCGGCAGTTCACCCGGACATGGGCCTCCATGTAGCGCTCGGCGAGTTCGGCAACGGTGGGCTCGAGAGCGGGCTCTGGCGGGTCCGGGTCGAGGCCGCGCTTGATGCGGTCGATCACGGCCGCCGCCTTGCGCCGGGCCTCGTCCGGCGCCACTTCACCGTAGCGGCCGAGTGGGAATCGCTTCGGCCCGCCTGCGGGGCCGCGCGTCTGAACGCACCAGACCTTGCGCCCGGAGGCGTAGACGCGTATGCCGAAGCCAGGCATGTCGCGGTCCCAGACTACGGTATCGCCGGATTCGACCGACAGTGCGTCAACGGCGCGTTTGGTCAGCTTGACGGGCCCTTGTCGGGGCATGGGCGGCGTTCCTCCGGTCTCGGATCCGGGTTCATGAGTTCATTCGGTCAACCGGAGAGAAGCTTAGCCAATCCGTCATCGTAACGCAATCGAGAGTAATCAATTCAGAGGTAGTAGGAGTCAGCGCATGTCGTTGGAATGCAGACCGGTGAACATCGGGCTGTGAAATGTAACCCAACGAAAAACATGACAAAATAGGACTACTGTCATCCCATGTGTGGCCGCTACACACAGACGGCGACGTTGCAGGATTTAATGGACCGTTTCGGCATCGATGAGCCGGACTTCGACCTGGCGCCCCGGTACAACCTGGCGCCGAGCCAGGACGCGCCGGTGGTGGGAGTGAACCCCAAAA
>LXNJ01002054.1_pt1 | contig 11317 bp, 10 predicted proteins | sample 809081 | NCBI WGS metagenome assembly LXNJ01 (sample SAMN04870510, study PRJNA318959) | sponge metagenome | biome: sponge; feature: marine sponge reef; material: water | host: Petrosia ficiformis | place: Greece: Milos, Mediterranean Sea | collected 2013-05-29 | depth 5-7 m
CGGCCGTGGCCTTGAAGTGCCGCTGCTTGGCACGGAGCGGGTTTGCCGCCGGCTCGGCCAGCGCGGATTGCGCCAGCATGTGCTGTAGCGCAACCGCCCCGAATCCGTTGGCGGCGCGGAACAACAGCTCGCGCCTAGAGCTTTCCGTGCGGGCAGCTGCACCGCTAGGGTCGGTAGACGAATTCATTGCGGTTCAGCAAGGCTAGGGCGAGGTCTTGGAGCGCGTGTGATCCGGTTCGAAGGAAGCCGCTGGCCAGTCCGCGCTCGGTCGGTGTCGGTCGGCGGGCCAGCGTGAGTTCGAACGCCCGCCGGACTCGGCAGTCCAAGTCAGACTCGCCGCAATCCTGCACGATGCGACGGGCGAGCGAGCGGGCTTGCTCCTGCATAAAGTCGCTGTTGAGCAAGCTCAGCGACTGCAGGGCGTGCGTGGATGTTTGCCTGACCGAGCACGACGTCATCGTGTCGGGCTGGTCAAAGTTGGCGAGGAATGGCAGGCGCACCGTGCGCTTGTTCAGCAGGTACAGGCTGCGCCTGTCGTGCTGGTGCCGGTCCGGTGTGACGGGCCAGAGGTTGTCCGGCTCGGCCTCGGTGAAGATCAGGTCGTACACCTCGCGTTCAATTGGGATGCGCACCGGCTTGCCTGTCAGGGAGCGGTTGAGCCGGCCAGATGCGGCCAATGCGCTATCGCGGATCGCTTCGCCGGACAGGCGCCGCCGATGCGCTCGCCAGTACCAGCGGTTGTCGGGATCGATATCGGCTTGGTGCGGGTCGATCTCAGACGATTGCCGATAGGCGCTCGATAGGACGATCAGGCGGTCGATGGCCTTGACGCTCCAGCCTTCGCGGACGAAGCGCAGTGCTAAGGCATCGAGCAGTTGAGGGTGCGTAGGCAAGCCGCCCAGCAGCCCGAAGTTGTTCGGATCCGCCACGAGCCCTTGGCCCATGCGGAATTCCCAGATCCGGTTGACCATGACACGCGCCAGCAGAGGATTCGCTTCCGCGGTCAGCCAGCGTGCCAAGGCGGACCTGCGTCCGGCGCCAGAGGAGGGCGCGTCCACGCCTAGCGTGCCGATCGCTTGTAAGAATCCGGGCGTGACTGCTCTGCCCTTGCGGCGATAATCGCCGCCTTGCAGCACGTGGCTCGTCGGCACCTCCTCGAGGTTGGTGACGGCGAAGGCCGCTGCCGGAGGATCGGGGCGACGCAGTTCCAGACCATGCAACTGCTGCCTCAGCGCAGCTCTACGCTGCCGCGTTTCTGGCGGCATGAGCGGCACGATCTCGTACCAAACCGGACTGATCTGCGACTTGGCTTCTTTGGCTAGGCGCTCCTGCTCTTCGGACCGCTCGTCCTCGGCGATCTCGAGCGCCGCGGCATGGGCGGGCTCCAGCGCAGCCCTCTTGCGTTCGCGGACTTGTTCCTTGAACGGCTTTTCGATCTCCTCCAGTTTGGCCTTGAGCGGCTCGATTCGAGCTTTGTGCTCCTCTATGGCCTCTTCCTGCGCGGCGATCTCGTCCTCGCTTGCGATCGGGACATCCTCGAGTTCGGTTGCCCCGAAGAAGGACTCCAAGCGGTAGTACTCCTCCTGGCTGATCGGGTCGAACTTGTGGTCATGGCAGCGCGCGCACTGCACCGTCAGCCCCAGCAGGGCCTGCCCGACGCCAATGGCCATTTCCGTGAGCACCTCTTGGCGGGCTTCTTGCTTGTCTTGGTTGCCGGCGGTGACGTGGCGCGGACCGGCTCCGTGAAATCCCGTTGCCACTAGGGACTCGGCATCGTTGGGAAAGAGTTCGTCTCCGGCCACCTGCTCCTGCACGAAGCGGTTGTAGGGCCTGTCCGAGTTAAAGGCACGGACCACATAATCGCGGAAGCGCCAGCCGTGCTCTCTGTACCCATCGCGTTCAAAGCCGTCCGTGTCGGCAAAGCGTACGACGTCGAGCCACTTCTGCGCCCAGCGTTCGCCGTAGTGCGGCGAGGCCAGCAGCGAATCGACCGAGCGCTCATAGGCGTGCGGGGACGGATCGGAGAGAAACGCCGCCGCTTGATCCGGCGTCGGCGGCAAGCCCGTCAGGTCCAGCCAGACCCGTCGGATCAAGCGTTCCTTGCTCGCTTGAGGCGACGGTTCCAACCCTTGGGTTTGCAAGCCCTGCCAAATGAAGGCGTCGACAGGATTACGGGCCCAAGCGGTCTCCGCTGCAGGCTGCTCGCTTTGGACTGGAGGTCGGAAAGACCAATACTTGATGGACGGTTCCGAAGTGCCGGCCGCGATTGCGGAAGGAAGCTCTGACGACACGCCGAGAAACAGCGCGAATGCAATCAGCGATCCCGTCAGCACTCGGTCCACGCCGCCCATTATACGGACGTGCCGCTATTCCGGTGGGGTGGTGGCGTCAGGTGCCATCGATTCGCGCTGGCGCCGGATCGCTGCTTGGATTTCCGCGACAACTTCCGGATAGCGGTCGGCGACGTTCCATCGCTCGCCGACGTCGGTGCTGAGGTCGAACAGATGCGGCGGGTCGTGCTTCTTGTGGTTGGCGTAGCCCCTCCAGCCGATCTGTTTCTCGGTTCCCAACGATTCCCAAGACTCCAAGACTAGCTTGAAGTCGCCCACGCGGGCTGCCCACAGGTCACCGGGCTGGCCGTAGTAGAACCACTCCCGCCGTGGGCTGGGTTCGCCATGAAGCAGCGTTCGCGACAGATCGATCGAGTCGAATTCGCGTCCTGGTGGAAGGCTTGCGCCGGTCAACGCAGCAACGGTGGCCATCAAGTCGACGTTGACGCCCATCTCGTCGATCACTGCTGGCCGGATCGTGCCCGGCCAGTAGAAAATTCCCGGCACCCGCAGTCCGCCGTCCCAAGCAGTGAGTTTGCCGTCGCGCAGCCCCCCGGGCGAGCCGCCCAGGTCGAAGTACGTCAACCACGGGCCGTTGTCGCTGCTCAACCAGAGCAGGGTGTTGTGGGCCGCTCCGGCTTGCTCGAGTGCACCGACTACCTCGCCGACTGACCAGTCGATCTCTTCGATCACATCGCCGTAGAGGCCCGCCTTGCTGTGCCCCTCGAAATCGGGCGAGCGAAAGATCGGTACGTGCGGCATGCTGTGGCCGAGGAATAGGAAGAAAGGCTGGCCGGCCTGCTCGCCGATCCAGCGCACTGCTTCTTCGGTGTAACGCTTCGTTAGCGTGGGCTGGTAGGCCGGCGTCTCGACCGCCTCCTTCTGCCGGTAAAGAGAAATTGGGAAGTCTGAACTGCTAGCGTTCTTGATGTTCTCGTAGGTTCGTTCGAAGCCCTCCCGCAGCGGTGCGTCGTTGCTGCCGACGAGCCCGAAGAAGGAGTCAAAGCCTTGGTCGTTGGGGTGTGAGCCTTGGTAGTTGAAGCGTCCGCTCAGGCCCCACTTGCCGACATAGGTCGTCGCGTAGCCGCGCTGCTTGAGCATTTCGGCAATGGTGACCTCGCCGTCCGGAATGTCGGCCCACTGGTTCTTGCCGTTGCCATGGATCCGGATCGGCATGCGACCGGTCACCAAGGCGACCCGGCTGGGATTGCACATCGGCGCCGAGGCGTAGAATGAGGTCCAACGCTGGCCTTCCCGAGCGATGCGGTCGATATTCGGCGTACGAATCAGCGGGTGGCCTTGAATCGACAGATCGCCGTACCCAAGGTCGTCAGCGAGGATGATCACGATGTTCGGAGGCCGTGCCTCCGTTGGCGTGCCTGGGCCGCACGCGGCCATGATCGCGGCAAGTGGCACCGCCCAGAACGGCGAAAGAGACGCCGGGATTGAAAGGAGACATGGATCGCTTCGGTTGAATCGCGTCAGTGGCATGAGCTTGTTGCCGTACCATTGTCTCCATCGCAGCGCGCCCCTGGCGACTTGCGCCGCCAAGCAAACACCAGCCAGCTAGAGCCTGTTTGGCAATGCATGCGTAGATGGTGCTAACTTGATTCTTTAGTCCGGGTCGCAGGCACTGTGTCACGCCGAGGCCGGATTCCTGGCCATGGCCGTGTCTGGCAATCCGACAGCAAAGGCGCCGCTCTTCTTGCGTGCGTCGGTTGCCCTGCCCACCGCCCTCTTCGCTTGGTTCTGCTCGCTGGTGCCGAGTGTCTCCTCCGGCGGCTCGCTGCACTGGGAGATTGGCTGGATACCGCAGCACGGCATCGCGCTGGGGTTCTTGGTCGACGGCTTGAGCCTGCTGTTCGCTCTGCTCATCACCGGAATCGGCGCACTGATCTTGCTTTACGCCAGCGACTACATGCGCGGCAAGCCACAGTTGGGGCGCTTTACCGCGTTTCTCCTAGCCTTCATGCTGTCGATGCTGGGAGTGGTCTTGGCGGAGAATTTGATCGCGCTGTTTGTCTTCTGGGAACTTACCGGCCTGACATCGTTCCTCTTGATCGGCTACACGCACGAGGATGCGGCTGCGCGCCGCTCGGCTCTGCAGGCCTTGCTGGTTACTGGGGCCGGTGCTCTGGCCATGCTTGCCGGTTTCGTGCTGTTGGGCGAAACGGCTCGCACGTACAGCCTGCGCGAATTGCTTGCCCAGGCCGGCAGTATCCAAGGTGCCTCGAGTTATCCCTGGATCTTGGGCTTGGTCTTGATGGGCGCATTTACGAAGTCCGCGCAGTTTCCTTTTCACTTCTGGCTGCCTAACGCAATGGCCGCGCCCACCCCTGTGTCGGCCTACCTTCACTCGGCCACCATGGTCAAGGCGGGTGTATTCTTGCTGGCCCGGATGTCCCCCGTGCTAGGCGGAACCGAGGCGTGGAGTGTGACACTGGTCGGCTTCGGAGCGGTGACCGCGGTCTATTCGGCGTTCGTCGCCGTAACACGCTGGGATCTAAAGCAGGTCTTGGCTTACACCACTGTGATGGCCCTGGGCACATCTGTGATGTTCCTCGGTCTGTCCACGGGGGCCACGCCACATTCCGCCGCCGCAATCGCGGCCATTGCGTTCATCTTCGTGCATGCCTTGTACAAGGCTGCGTTGTTCATGACGGTCGGCGCGATCGAACGCGCGACTGGCAGCCGCGATCTGACCCGCCACGGAGGTTTGCGCCACGTGATCGGCCCGACGTTCGTCGGCACGGCACTCGCAGGTGTCTCGATGGCCGGCTTGCCCCCGTTCATCGGCTTTGTCGGCAAGGAACTGTTGTATTCGAGCGCATATGAATCCGGATTTGGATGGTTCGCTTTAGTCGCCATCTTCGTCGCTAGCGCACTCGTAGTGACGGCCGCACTAATGGTGGCCGTGCTGCCGTTCTTCGGAGCGATGACGCAATCCGCGCGGGACGCTCACGGTGTCGCTTGGCAACTGTGGATTGGTCCGTTGCTGCTGGGAATGCTCGGCTTGGTGGGAGGAGTTGCGGCCGCTCCTACGTTCCGTGCCCTGGTCATGCCCGCTGCTGCGGCGATTGTACCCGCGCCGGAGCATTTCGAGCCGGAGCTGTGGCACGGCTTCAACGCCCTGTTGCTGCTATCGCTCGCTACGTGGGCCGTTGGGGTGTTCGTCTACTGGAAGCGACTTGCCATGCTGTTGGGGCTGGCTGCACTCCTCGAGAGCCTGCCGGTCACTGGCGACCGGGTCTATGACGCGACCATGGACGGTATCGCCAAGTTTTCGACCGCTTTGACCTGCCGCATGCAGTCTGGCATCCAGCGCCGCTACATTCTCGCCGTCTTCGCCACCTTGGCTCTCAGCGTCGGCGCGACTCTGGTGATCAAGGACGCGATTCATCTGCCTTCTCAAATGCCCGCGGTGACGTTCGTGGAGTGGGCCTTGGTGGCCGTGATTGCCGCGTCCGTTTTCGCCGTTATCTTGACCAGTTCCCGCTTGCTGGCGATCTGTGCACTTGGTGTTGTCGGCACGTCCATCAGCCTCGTCTTCCTTCTGCGAGGGGCGCCTGACGTGGCTATGACCCAGCTGATTGTCGAGACTCTGGTGGTCGTGATCGTCGCCATCGTCTTGCTCAAGCTGCCTGATTTCCGGAATGAGATCCGCCAGCCCCGCTCGGAACGCTGGCGCGACGCAGCCGTCGCGCTGTCGGTAGGTGGCGTGACTACCCTAGTCCTGCTGGCGGTCACTGCCCGCCCGCCCCAGCTTGATCTGACCAAGTATTTCGAGGCGATGGCGGTTCCGGGCGGCCATGGGCACAACATTGTCAACGTCATACTGGTTGATTTCCGAGCACTGGACACGCTAGGCGAGATCTCAGTCTTGGTGATCGCCGCGGCTGCGGTCTGCGCCCTGATCCGCCGCCGGTCGCGCTACCGGTTCGATCGCTTTACGCACCTGCAGCGCGGGCGCTTGGCACAGCCGCGTCGCGACCACAGTCCGAGGAAGGGTGCATGAATACGCTGATCCTCCGCGAGACCACGCGCGTGCTCTTTACGCTAATTCTCGTGTTCTCGGTGGCAACGCTCTTGCGCGGTCACAACGCGCCGGGCGGCGGCTTCGTCGGCGGGCTGATTGCATCGATCGCGTGCAGTCTCTACGTCTTCGTGGCCGACCCAAAGGATGTGCGCCGCCTGGTTCGCGCTGATCCGCTCAAGACAGCGGCTGCGGGTCTCGCGCTGGCAGTTCTGTCGGGGCTGATCGGGATCGTCTCCAGTGGAAGTGTGTTCCTGTCGGGCCAGTGGGCGGAGATCGGCGGCGTCAAGCTCGGCACGCCGCTCCTGTTTGACTTCGGGGTCTACCTAGTGGTCGTGGGGGCGGTTCTCACCTTTGTGCTCGAGATCAAGGAGCCTGCTTCAGTGCCTCCGGTGGACGGCGACAAGTGATCACGGTGCTCTGATGGAAACGGTCATCGCAGTCTTGGTTGGGGTCTTGATGGCCTCGAGCGTGTATCTGATGCTGCGCCGGAACTTGGTGCGCTTCGTTCTGGGCTTGGCCCTGATTTCGCACACCGCGAACCTGCTGATCTTCTCCTCCGGCGGTCTGCAGGGCACCCTTCCGCCGTTGATCTCTCCAGGAGGGCTGGTGCCGGGACCGGGCGCCGCGAATGCCCTGCCGCAAGCGCTGATGCTCACGGCGATCGTGATCTCGTTCAGCGTGTTTGCCTTCCTGCTGGTGCTGGCCTTCCGCACCTATCAGCGCTTGGAAACGGTGGATCCCGACTCGATGCGCTCCGCCGAGCCCTTGGCGACGGAGGCCGGAATGGACGGGTCGGCTTCGGGAGGCCTGCAGTGAGCTGGCTGCTCACCGGTGCCATCGTAGTGCCGCTGGCCTGCGGGGTCTTGGGCCTTTTGCTGCGGCCCCATCGCGCCAAGCAGCAGTTGGTGAGCCTAGTGGCCGCCATTGCGCATCTCGGGATCGCGACATCGCTGTTGGTGAAGGTATGGAGCGAGGGGATCTTGGTGGCGCAGGTCGGCGGATGGCCGGCTCCGTTCGGGATCACGCTGGTTGCCGACCATCTCAGTTCCGCCATGGTGCTGATCAGCTCCATCATTGGCGCGGCGACGATCGTCTACGCCTGTTGCGACATCGACGAGCGCTCGCTCGTCAAGGACTTCCACCCGCCGCTGCAAGCTCTGGTCGGGGCGGTCTGCGGCGCCTTTCTCACCGGCGACATCTTCAACCTCTACGTCTGGTTTGAGGTCATGCTGATCGCTTCTCTGGCCCTGCTGATTTCCGGGGGCCGCAAGGCGCAGCTCGACGGCGCGGTACGCTATGCCGCGCTGAGTCTGGTCGCCACCACCCTGTTTCTCAGCGGCATCGGCCTGCTATACGGCATGACTGGCACGCTTAACATGGCCGACTTGCACTTGCGCGTGCAGCAGGTCGAAAACCAAGGGCTGCTTTCGGTCGTGGCGATCCTGTTCATCGTCGCGTTCGGCATTAAGGCGGCGGTGTTCCCTTTGTTCTTCTGGTTGCCGGCCAGCTACCACACGCCGAAAGTGGCTGTGTCGGCGATCTTCGCGGGGCTGCTGACTAAGGTGGGTGTGTATTCGATGATCCGGGTCTTCACGCTGATCTTCACCCACGATGTCGGCTATACCCACGGCATCTTGCTCTGGATAGCCGGCTTGACGATGGTTACTGGGGTGCTGGGCGCTGCCTCGCACAATGAATTCAGGCGCATTCTTTCGTTCCACATCATCAGCCAGATCGGATATATGGTCCTAGGGCTGGCCCTGTTCACCCCGCTGGCCTTAGTGGGGGCGGTGTTCTACATCTTGCATCACATACTCGTCAAGGCCAATCTGTTCTTCGTGGCGGGAGCTGCCGAACGGCTGTCGGGATCGAGCGACCTGAAAACCCTCGGCGGGGTGTATCGCGAGCAGCCGCTGCTGGCGGCGCTGTTCTTCGTGTCGGCCTTTTCGCTAGCTGGCTTTCCGCCGCTGTCCGGGTTTTGGGCAAAGCTATTCGTGATCAAGGCGTCGTTCGCGAGCCAGCAGTACTGGGTTGCTGCGGTGGCCTTGGCCGTGGGGTTGCTGACCATGTATTCGATGACCAAGATTTGGCTCAACGGGTTTTGGAAGGCACGACCTGCGTCTGCTGAAAAGCCTCCGCCGCTGTCGCAGACCAGCCGCGCGCTGTTGCTGGGCCCGATCATCTGCTTGGCGGCCATGACGCTCGCAATCGGCCTCTGGCCGGGGCCGCTCTATGATTTGGCGGAGCGCGCCGGTCGCGAACTCATGAACCCGTCCAACTATGTCGAAGCAGTTTTGGGCTCAAGCGAAACTGCTGCCTTTGGTGCCGGCGCGGGGGTGGTCGAGTGAGGAATCTGTTCCATTACAACCTGCTGCTGGCCGTGGGCTGGTGCGCGCTGATGGGGCGGCTCACTGTGGCCGATCTTGCAGTGGGCTTCGTGCTCGGGGGCATTGCGCTGAGCATTTCGAGTCCGATGTTCGGCCGCGTGCGCTACTACGATCGGGCCTTCAATCTCGCTCGCTTGTTGCTCTACTTCATGCGGGTGTTCATCGCTTCCTGCGCTCGCGTCGCATGGGATGTCCTCACGCCCGTCCATAGAGCGCGGCCCGCGATCGTGGCGATCCCGCTGAGCGTCGAGGACCCGATCCAGATCGTCACCCTTGCGAACCTAATCTCGCTCACGCCCGGCTCGCTCAGCCTCGACGTGAGCGCGGATCACAAGACGCTGTACGTGCACTGCATGTTCGTAGATGATCCAGACGAGGTCCGCCGAGAGGTCAAGGCGGGTCTGGAGCGGCGCGTGATGGAGGCCCTGCAATGAGCGGGATGGGGGAACATTCCGTGATCCTCGCGTGGGGGATCGATATCTGCGCCGCACTGTCGCTGTTGGCGATCTTGATCGCGTTCGTGCGCATGGTGAAGGGGCCGACTCTGGTCGACCGGGTGGTGTCGGTCGACCTGATCACCGTGCTGGCGGTGGCAGTGGCCGCCTTGGTTGGAATCGCCAGTGGCCACTCGGCGATCCTTGATGTGGCGGTGGCCACGGCCTTGGTCGCGTTCTTGGCCACGGTCGCGTTCGCTTGGTTCGCGAACCGGCGCGCCGACCAGTTCGAGTCCGACACTACGCTTGGCCGCGGCGAGGGGAGGAAGTGATGGCGGAGATGGGTTCGCTTCGCGACTGGATTACCGCCATCATCTTGGTGTCAGGCGGCTTTTTCTTGTTTGTAGCCAGTCTCGGCGTCTTGCGGCTGCCGGACGTAATAATCCGCATGCACGCCCTGACCAAAGCGGGCGCTCTCGGTGCCGTCCTGGTCTTCGCCGCTTCCGCGGTACATTTTGCAGATCCGGCCAGCATCGCAATCTCGCTGCTAGCGATAATCTTTCTGTTGGCCACCGCGCCGGTCGCTGCGCATGCCATTGCCCGCGCGGCCTACCGCTTAGGGGTTCCGCTATGGGAGGGGACGCATCTTGACGAATGGCAGGGCAAGTATGCGCCTATGAGCAAGTCCGCCAAGGGCTCGGACTAGGCGCGTTCTGAAGATCACGCTGTCTTCTGCTGATCACATGCGTACGCCAATGGAGCAATCCGATGAAGGCTGCATCTGCGCGCCGGCGCACCAGAGGCCCGATCGTAGTCCGGCTTCTCCGACGCCAAGAGTCGCTCGACGACGCTGACAGGCTGCTCGCCGATCCGGTGCTGTCTGTCAAGCCTGGAACCGCGCACTGATCGGCCGGATTGCCGAAACACTCGAGACAGCCTTCAGAAGCGCTCAGATCTCGGAACAGTACCGGATCACACCAAGGCCGCCCTCTCGATCAAGCGTTCGCGGCCCCTGCCCCAGAAGTCCCCGAGCTGATCGAAGCACCGTAAGACAGGCTCTCGCTCGCCTTCTTCGAGAGATGCCTTGGCAAGTTCAGCGTCCGGGCCCAGTCACTCAATCTCACTGGCCGCGGAGTGGCTCCTGCGAGGAGCAAGTACGATACGGCTCCTCGAACATCCCTTTCAGCAGTCCGAACGTAGCGTCTGTCAGGTGCGATCGAGACTTGAGGAATCTTGATGCCGTTATTCGATCGCCCTCGGCAAGTCCTCACGTCGGCGGGGATCTTCAAGCGAGCCGGAAGAGGTTCGAGCCTTCTCGCCGCTCGCAAGCGCCTAAGACTGGGCACGAGCCCAAGAGCGCGACAGATCCCGAAGCGCCTTCACTGCTCTAAGGTTGCTCGCTTCGAGGCTGCGAAGCAGGGGTTGGCTCTCTGCGCGGGGCCGGTCGAGCGAAAACGGCCGGATCGGCCAGCTTGACCTCGGCGGCTGGCCTAGGTCTGATCAGAATCACTCCAAGCGGCGTATGCGAATGTTGCGAAACCAAACGCGGCTGGCGTGGTCTTGCAGCACGATCTTGCCAGAGCGGGCTTGGGCGAAGGTCTCGTCTTTCCCAGCTGCCCGAACTCTGGCGGCAAAGTCTGGACTGTCGAGGTCGAATTCGACAACCTTGCGTCCGTTGAGCCAATGCTCCACCCGCTTGCCGTGCGCCACCACGCGGAGAGTGTTCCACTGGCCGGGCGGACGCGACCAGTTACCGTTTGGCGCATAAAGCCCATAGGCAGATCCGGCCCTGCGGTTTGCATGCTGCTGTGACGCTTGGCGCGCGTTGTCGGCGAGTTGGTACTCGATCGCGTCTGCGACCGGATTTCCGGTGCCGACGAATCTGTAGAATACTCCGCTGTTGCCCAGTTCCGCCAGCTTCCACTCGAGCCGCAGCTCGAAGTCGGCGAATTCGTCAGAGGTGGCGAGGTTTCCCGGCCGCCCCTCGACGAGCAACAGGCCGTCCTCGACCCGCCACCCACCGCTCGGCTCGTCTCGCGGGAGCACCGTCCAGCGCTCGAGAGCCGAGCCGTCGAAGAGCGTTTCGAAGCCGGGTTCTGCAGCCGATGCGATGCCGTGCAGCGCCAGCAG
>LXNJ01002055.1_pt1 | contig 11312 bp, 9 predicted proteins | sample 809081 | NCBI WGS metagenome assembly LXNJ01 (sample SAMN04870510, study PRJNA318959) | sponge metagenome | biome: sponge; feature: marine sponge reef; material: water | host: Petrosia ficiformis | place: Greece: Milos, Mediterranean Sea | collected 2013-05-29 | depth 5-7 m
GCCCCACTGGATCTTGACCGGCTGCACCAGCTCGGCGGTCGCCACGGGCAGGGTCTTGGCGCCGCCCGAGCCGATGATCGTGGCGAAGAGGAAGTCGTTCCAGCCGAAGAGCACGCAGAGCACGATGAAGGCGCCGAGCCCCGGCGCCACCAGCGGGATGATCAGCCTGAAGGCCTGCCAGCGGGTGCAGCCGTCGCACTGCGCCGCCTCCTCGATCGCGTAGGGCACGTTGTCGAAGAAGCCCTTGAGGATCCAGATGGCGAAGGGGAGGTTGAAGGTGGTGTAGGCGAGGATCAGGCCGGGCAGGGTGCCGACCAGCTCCGACGAGCGGAAGATCACGTAGAGCGGCACCATCACCGCCACCACCGGCGCCATGCGGGTCGAGATGATCCAGAAGAGCAGGTCGCGCTTGCCGCGGAACTCCGCGCGCGAGAGCGCGTAGGCCGCCATCGAGCCGAGCGAGACCGAGACCGCCGCCGACCCGAACGACGCGATCAGGCTGTTGCGCAGATAGACGCCGAAGTGCTTCTCGGTGAAGAGCTCGACGTAGTGCGCGCCGGTCGGCTTGAAGTCGAACATGACGCCGACCCCGCCGAAATCGCCGACCTCCGGCAGCTGGAAGGCATCGAGCAGGTCCTTGAAGGACGAGACCACCATGATGAGCAGCGGCAGCACGGTCCAGACGAAGAAGAAGATCAGGAAGAGGATCGAGAGCCCCTGCAGCGCGGTGCGCAGCGGCGAGCGGTAGCGGACGATCTCGCGCGAGGCCATCGCCTAGTGCTCCCGCTCCGTCCTGATCCTGCGGGTCGGGTCCTCGAACACCCTGGTCAGCACCAGCCCCAGCAGGATCGTCAACAGCAGCAGGGTGAGCGCGATCGCGGCGCCCCGGCCGAGCTCGAAGAACTTGAACGAGACGTCGAAGAGATAGGTCGGCAGGATCTTGGTGGCGTTGGCGGGGCCGCCGCCGGTCATGATCAGGATGTGGTCGATGAACCTGAAGTTGTCCATGAAGCGCAGCAGGATCGCGATCAGCAGGAAGGGGTAGAGGTTGGGCAGCGCCACGCTGAAGAAATTGCGGAAGGGCCCGGCGCCGTCCACCATGTGGGCCTCGAGCTGCTCCTGCGGCACGCGCTTGAGACCGGCGAGGGTGATGAGGGCGATGAGCGGCGTCCACTGCCACACGTCGGTGGCCACGATCGCGAACATCGCCCAGAACTTGTTGCCGAGGATCGAGCCGCCTTCCAGCAGGCCGATGCTCTGCAGCAGCCAGAAGTACCAGCCGAAGGTCCCGTTGTAGAGGAACATGTAGAGGAAGCCGGCGATGACCGGCGCCATCATCATCGGCATCAGGAAGATGGTGACGAGGATCTTCTCGAAGCGGTTGTTGTTGAGGATGACCGCGACCAGCACGCCGAGGCCGATCTCGACCGAGAGGCAGAGCGCGCTGTACTTGAAGAGCGTGACCCAGCCGCGCAGGAACTTCTTGTCGGAGGCGAGGCGCGAGAAGTTGTCGAAGCCGGCCCACACGTCCGGCTTGCCCGGCGCGAGCTGCACCTCGTGCAGGGTCATGTAGACCAGCCAGACGAGGGGATAGAGCGAGATCGCCGCCAGCAGCAGGATCGCCGGCAGCATCAGCCACAGCAGGTAGTAGCGCGGCGGCCGGTGGTTGAAGCCTTCCGGGTGATGGTCGACGGTGCGCACACCGCGCACGGGCTCGCTCGCGACACCGATATCCGCGATGTTCGCCGCCATGCGCTGGGTCTCCGCGCCGTCTCTGCGTCTGCGGCCGGTCGCCGCCGTTGCCGGTTACGGGCCGCGACCGCCCGGGGGGGCGCCGGGGTGCCGGCGCCGCCCGGGCGGAAGCGGTAAGGTCCAGGCCGGAGCCTAGACGTCGTGGATGGCGTTCAGCTCGTCCTTGATGGAGTCGCACGCCTCCTGGGCCGAGAGCTCGCCCGAGATGCACTGCTGCGTGCCGACCCGGACGATCTCGTGGTACTCGTTCGACTTGGGCAGCTTGGGCCCGAGCACCATGTTGGGCGAGCGGATGCCCTTGTCGTAGACCGCCTCGAAGGTGAGCGCGTTCGGCATGGTGGTGGGCCGGTTGCGCGCCGCCTTGACCTCGGGCACCTCGAGGACGGAGCGCCGCGTGGGCGTGCCGCCGACGCCCTGCAGCACCATGAGCTGCGTGTCGTGGGTGCAGGCCCAGCTCGCGAAGATGAAGGCCGCCCGCTGCAGGTCCTCATCCGCACCGCCGTTGATGCCGATGCCGCCGATGCCGCAGTTGGTGGCGTTGACGACGTTGTCGCCGCCGTCGACGTTCCACTCCACGGCGCCCTTCGGCCCCATGGCGTAGCCCGTCTTGCCGCCGGCCGCGACCGACTGCTCCGGGTCCTCCACCGAGGCCGCGAACTCGTGGTACTGGATCTGCATGGCGACGCCGCCGGCGGCGTAGACCGTGTTCAGCTCCAGCGTGCCGTTGGTCAGGTTGTCCGGGTGGCTCACGTCGGCGAGCGCCTTGTAGCCCTCCATCGCCTTGACCGACTGCGCATCGCCCCAGTTGGTGGGACCCGGGTTCTTCGAGCCCAGCGTGTCGTCGACCGCGAAGTCGAGCCACTGGTTCTGCGCGTACATGTGGCGCTGGATGTCGAGCTGCGTGGTCCAGCCGAACGAGCCGTGATGCTGCGCGTAGCCGTAGGGGATGGACGAATCGCGCTCGTGCATCCTGCGGAAGAACTCGGTGATATCGACCATGTCCTTGTAGGTCGTGTCGTCGGTGAACTCGAGGCGATAGCCGTAGTCGGCCTCGAAGTCCTTGGAGAGCTGCTCGAAGAGGTCCTGCCGGTAGAAGGTGCAGGAGACCGCGCAGTCGTAGGGGAAGGCGCGGATCGGCCCGCGCTCGTAGTAGACGCCGCAGGCGTCGAGGTAGTTCTCGAACCAGACCGAGTCGCCGTAGCCCTGCGGGTCGAGCGGCAGGGTGTCGTCGACCGTGAACTGGTTGAGGTCGGCGTAGAAGTCGGCGAAGGGCGAGCCGATCGGCTTGTCCTGCACGTAGTTGAGCTGGTAGTCGGCCTGGCCGCTCCTGAGGTCGATGCCGACCTTCTGCTGCACCGTCGGCAGGCCGTCGGTGAGGATCTCCACCTCGATCCCGGTGAGATCGTAGAAGGCCTGGATGTTGTCGCGGATGGCGAAGGAGGGCGGCGTGTTCTCGGACATGAAGACGAGCTTCGAGCCCTCGTACTGGCGCCACTTCGCGTCCTCGGAGGACGAGGCGTAGACCGGCCTGCGGGTGATCACCGAGTTCATGCCGACGGCGATCGAGCCGGCGCCGAGCGCGGTCGCGACGCCGCCCCCGAGCTCGAGGAATTTGCGGCGGCTGATCGGCTTGTACAGCGCCTTCTTGGGCATCGAGAACATGCTGGCTCCTCCCTAGCGATGTCGGACGATGGCGTCACAGAAAAGGGGCGGGGGACGATGCTCAGGTGCACTCCTCCCGCCCGCGGCACGCAAAGTGAACGTCTGTTTTGCGAAAGTCAATGAAAGTCAATGACGGTGCCGGTCAGGACCGGCGCCGGCGTCAGGCCCGGCGCCGGTCCCGGCGCTACGCCTGCAGCGCCGGCAGGTCCGCGAAGAGCGCGAGCGCCTCGGGGTTGGCGAGCGCCTCGCGGTTCTTGATCGCGCGGCCGTGGATCACGTCGCGCACCGCGAGCTCGGTGATCTTGCCGGAGCGCGTGCGCGGGATGTCGGCGACCTGGACCACCTTCGCCGGCACGTGGCGGGGCGTGCACTCGCGGCGGATGCGCGCCCTGATCCGGTCCGTGAGGGCGTCGTCCAGCGCGAGCCCCTCGCGCAGGCGGACGAAGAGCACGATGCGCTGGTCGCCCTCCCAGTCCTGGCCGACGCAGATGGCCTCCAGCACCTCGTCGCACCGCTCGACCTGGCGGTAGATCTCGGCGGTGCCGATGCGCACCCCGCCGGGGTTCAGCACCGCGTCCGAGCGGCCGTGGATGGCGAGCCCCTCGTGCGCGGTGCGCGTCACCCAGTCGCCGTGGCACCACACGCCCTCGAAGCGGTCGAAATAGGCCCCGCGGTACTTCGACCCGTCGGGGTCGTTCCAGAACGAGACCGGCATCGAGGGGAAGGGGGCCGTGCACACCAGCTCGCCCGGCGCGCCCCGCAGCGGCCGGCCCGCGTCGTCGAACACGTCCACCGCCATGCCGAGGCCGAAGGCCTGCAGCTCGCCCGGCCACACCGGGGCCATCGGGTTGCCCAGCGCGAAGCACGAGATGATGTCGGTGCCGCCCGAGATGGAGGCCAGGTGCAGGTCGTCCTTGACGGCGCGGTAGACGTACGCGAAGCCCTCCGGCGCGAGCGGCGAGCCGGTCGAGGTCATGGTGCGCAGCGTGCCGAGATCGTGGCTCGACTTCGGTTCGAGTCCCGCCTTGGCGGCGGCGTCCAGGTACTTGGCAGACGTGCCGAAAAGCGTCATGCCCTCGGCGTCGGCGTAGTCGAAGAGCACGCCGCCCTCGGGGTGGAAGGGCGAGCCGTCGTAGAGCAGCAGCGTCGCCTCCGAGGCGAGCGCACTGACCAGCCAGTTCCACATCATCCAGCCGCAGGTGGTGGCGTAGAAGACGCGGTCGCCCGGCCCGATGTCGGAGTGCAGCGCGTGCTCCTTCACGTGCTGCAGCAGGGTGCCGCCGGTGCCGTGCACGATGCACTTGGGCTGGCCGGTGGTGCCGGAGGAGAACATGATCGCCAGCGGGTGGTCGAAGGGCACCCGCACGAAGTCGATGGGCCCGCCCTCGTGCTCGCCGAGCGCGTCGCCGTAGAGCGCTGCGCTGCCCAGCCCGTCCAGCGCCGGGGTCTCCTCGGCGTAGGGCACCACGATCGTGTGCGCGACGCTGGGGAGCTCGGCCAGGATCTCGCGCAGCTGCGGCCGGCGGTCGAAGGTCTTGCCGTTGTAGAAGTAGCCGTCGGCGGCGATCAGCACGCTCGGCTCGATCTGGCCGAAGCGGTCGAGCACGCCGCGCGTGCCGAAGTCCGAGGAGCACGAGGACCAGACCGCGCCCAGGCTCGCCGCCGCGAGATGCGCGACGACGGTCTCCGGCATGTTGGGCAGGTAGCCCGCGACCCGGTCGCCCCTGCGCACGCCGCGCGCCGCCAGCGCCCGGGCCATGCGCGCGACCTGCTCGTGCAATTCCGCGAAGCTGAGGCGCCGGCGCACCCGGTCCTCGCCCCGGAAGACCAGCGCGTCCGCCCCGTCGCGGCGGCGCAGCAGGTTCTCGGCGTAGTTCAGGCGCGCGTCGGGGAACCAGCGGGCGCCCGGCATCCTGCCTGCGTCGATCAGGACGCGCTCGCCCGGCCCGTCGCCGACGATGCCCGCGAACGCCCACACCGAGAGCCAGAACTGCGCCGGCTCGGCGATCGACCAGGCGTGCAGCGCCGCGTAGTCGGCGGCGTCCACGCCCCAGCGCGCGCGCACGCCCTCCATGAAGCGCGCCAAGCGGGCCCTGGCGCGACGTTCCGCCGAGGGCGTCCAGAGCGGCTCGGTCATGGCTCCTCCCCTGTTTCGCGCGCCCTCATAGCAGTCTCCCGCCCCCAACGGGAGCCCCCCGCGTGCCTGGGAAGCAGGCGCTGACATGAGCAGGGCATTGCTGCTGCCTCTGGTATACTCGTCCGAGCTTCGTTCTCTTGATCGCCCCGCGGGGCGGGGGACTGGCCAATGATCGCAGCGGTCGCGGCGCGCAAGGCCGCCATCGAGAGGCTGTGCGGCCGGCATCGGGTGCAAAGGCTCGCGCTCTTCGGCTCGGCGTCAACGGGCGGGCACCGCGCCGGCACGAGCGACTTCGACTTCGTGGTGGAGTTCCCGCCGCTGCCGACCGGTGCCTACGCCGACCACTACTTCGGCCTGCTGGAGGACCTGGAACGGCTTCTCGGGGGGCCCGTGGAGCTGGTCGTGGGCTCGGCCATCAGGAACCCCTACTTCCGGCGCTCCGTCGAGCAGACCAGCGCGCTGCTCTATGAAGCCTGAGGGCTGCAAGTACCTCTACGACATCCGGCGCGCGGTTGAATTGCTGGCGGAGTTTACGGCCGGCAAGGTGTTCGAGGACTACGAGCGCGACGCCATGCTGCGTGCGGCTGTGGAACGGCAATTTGAGGTGATCGGGGGTGCTGTCGTCCCGGCGGGCACCGCCTCCGCGTGCCGGCGCGGTTGACGAGCCGCGATATTTCCTGTTGAAAGCGGACTGGAATCGTCCTATATCCCCCTCGCACGCACATGTCCGGTGCGGGCAGGGGGACGGCGAGAGGGGTGCCAGCATGATCCGCGTCAGCCGCATGGCCGACTATGGCGTCGTGGCCATGACCCACATCGCGCGCGAGCCGCACGCGCGGCACACCGCGACGAGCATCGCGGCGCGCACCGGCGTGCCCCGGCCGAGCGCGAGCAAGCTCCTGAAAGTGCTGGCACGGGCCGGCATCCTCACCTCGCATCGGGGCGCCAAGGGCGGCTATTCCCTGGCGCACGCACCGGAGCAGGTCTCCGTCGCCGACCTCGTGGCGGCGGTGGACGGGCCGATTTCGCTCGCCGACTGCCTCGACGGCCCCTCCGGCATCTGCGAGCTGGAGAGCTTCTGCTCGGTGCGCGGCCCCTGGCAGAAGATCAGCGACGCCATCCGCGTCGCGCTGGAGGAGGTGACGCTGGCCGACATGGCCCAGGCGGCGGCCGCGCCCGGCGGCAGGCCGGAGCCGGCACACACCGATGACCGGGAGCACGCCTCATGAGCGCCCAGCAGGACGCCGCGCAGGCCGTCGAATCCTACGCCGGCGAGCGCTACAAGTACGGCTTCGTCACCGATGTCGAGGCCGACGCCGCGCCGCCCGGCCTGGACCGCGACACGATCCGCTTCATCTCCGCCAAGAAGGGCGAGCCCGAGTGGCTTTTGACGTGGCGTCTCAAGGCCTTCGAGCGCTGGCTTGAGATGGAGGACGAGGAGCCGACCTGGGCCAAGCTGCACTATCCGCCGATCGACTACCAGGACGCCTGCTACTACTCCGCGCCCAAGTCCGACTCCGACCGGCCCAAGAGCCTGGACGAGGTCGACCCGGAGCTGCTGCGCACCTACGAGAAGCTCGGCATCCCGCTCCAGGAGCAGGAGATGCTGGCCGGCGTCGCGGTGGACGCGGTGTTCGACAGCGTCTCGGTCGCGACCACCTTCAAGGACAAGCTCGCCGAGATGGGCATCGTCTTCTGCTCGATCTCGGAGGCGGTGAGGGAGCACCCGGACCTGGTGCAGCGCTGGCTCGGCTCCGTGGTGCCCTATTCGGACAACTTCTACGCCACGCTCAACTCGGCGGTCTTCACCGACGGCTCCTTCGTCTACGTGCCGAAAGGCGTGCGCTGCCCGATGGAGCTGTCCACCTACTTCCGCATCAACGCGGCCAATACCGGCCAGTTCGAGCGCACGCTCATCGTCGCCGACGCGGGCTCCTACGTGAGCTACCTGGAGGGCTGCACCGCGCCGATGCGGGACGAGAACCAGCTCCACGCCGCGGTGGTCGAGCTGGTGGCGCTGGACGACGCCGAGATCAAGTACTCCACGGTGCAGAACTGGTATCCCGGCGATGCGGAGGGCAAGGGCGGCATCTACAACTTCGTCACCAAGCGCGGCGCCTGCCGCGGCGCCAACGCCAAGATCTCCTGGACCCAGGTGGAGACCGGCTCTGCCATCACCTGGAAGTACCCGAGCTGCATCCTGCAGGGCGACAACGCGGTGGGCGAGTTCTACTCCATCGCCATCACCAACAACCGCCAGCAGGCCGATACCGGCACCAAGATGATCCACATCGGCCGCAACACGAAGAGCCGCATCGTCTCCAAGGGCATCGCCGCCGGGCGCTCCGACAGCACCTACCGCGGCCTCGTCCGCATCCAGCCCAGGGCCGAGGGCGCGCGCAACCACACCCAGTGCGATTCGCTGCTGATCGGCGCCGAGTGCGGCGCCCACACCGTGCCCTACATCGAATCGCGCAACCCCACGGCGCGGGTCGAGCACGAGGCCACCACCTCGAAGATCAGCGAGGACCAGCTCTTCTACTGCCGCCAGCGCGGCATCGAGGAGGAGGACGCGGTGGCGCTGATCGTCAACGGCTTCTGCCGCGAGGTGCTGCAGGAGCTGCCGATGGAGTTCGCCGTCGAGGCGCAGAAGCTGGTGGCCATCAGCCTCGAGGGCAGCGTCGGCTAGACGCGCCGCCGCACACCCGGTTCAACGTCACATTCGAAAGAGCATGTCGAAGACCATGTTGAAGATCGACAACCTGCACGCGACCGTGGACGGCAAGCCGATCCTGAACGGCCTCGACCTCGAGGTCGGCGCAGGCGAGGTGCACGCGGTGATGGGGCCCAACGGCTCGGGCAAGAGCACGCTCGCCTACGTGATCGCCGGCCGCGAGGACTACGAGGTGACCGCCGGCTCGATCACCTACGAGGGCAGCGACCTGCTCGCCATGAGCGTGGAGGAGCGCGCCCGCAGCGGCGTCTTCCTCGCCTTCCAGTACCCGGTGGAGATCCCGGGCGTGGGCAGCGCCACCTTCCTCAAGACGGCGGTGAACGCCGCCCGCAAGCATCGCGGCGAGAAGGAACTGGACGCGATGGAGTTCCTCAAGCTGGTCAAGGAGAAGCGCACGGCCCTCGGCATCGACGACGGGATGATGCGGCGCGCGCTCAACGTCGGCTTCTCCGGCGGCGAGAAGAAGCGCAACGAGATGCTGCAGATGGCGCTGCTGGAGCCCGCGCTCGCGGTCCTCGACGAGACCGATTCGGGCCTCGACATCGACGCGCTCAAGGTGGTGGCCGGCGGCATCAACGCCCTGCGCGGGCCGGAGCGCGCGATGGTGGTCATCACCCACTACCAGCGCCTGCTCGACCACGTGGTGCCCGACCGGGTGCACGTGCTCGCCCAGGGCCGCATCGTCCGCTCCGGCGGCAGCGAGCTCGCGCACGAGCTGGAGAGGAGCGGCTACGCCGGCCTCGGGCTCGAGCCGAGCGCGGCGGCCTGAGCGGAAGCGCCCGGCCATGCCGAGCCCGCGCACCATCCCCTTCGACTACCCGGCGCCCGGCGCCGGCGCCGGCGCGATGCCCGCGCTTCCGGGCGACGGCCTGCCCTGGCTCGATGCGCTCCGTGCCGAAGGCCGGCGCCTCAGCGCCGACGGCCTGCCCGGCACCCGCATGGAGGCGTGGAAGTACACCAGCCTCGCCCCGCTGGCCGCGCTGGCCTTCCCGCCGCCACTCAAGCCGGCGGTTGACGCCGAACTCGATGCGGGCGCTTTCGACGCCGTGGGCGGGCCGGAACTGGTTTTCGTCAACGGCCGGCTCTCGGCCCGCCACTCGCGACTCGACGCTCTGCCCACCGGCCTGCGCGTGCGCGGGCTGGCGCAGGCCCTGGCCGACGAGCCGGCAGAGGTCGAGGGGCTGATCGGCGACGCCCTGCCGAACGGCGACCCGCTCGCCGCCTTCAACGCGGCCTTCGCGGCGGACGGCTGCATCGTCGAGACCGCGCCGGGCGCCGTGGCGGACGAGCCGCTCAGGCTCCGCTTCGTGGCCGCGCCGGGACGCGGGCCGCTCGCCTGGCACCCGCGCATCGTCGTGCGTCTCGGCGCCGGCAGCCGACTCACGCTGATCGAGAGCCACGAGGGGCCGGCGGGCGCGGCGACCTGGTCCAACCCGCTGGTGGACGTGCGGGTCGGCGCGGGCGCGGCGCTCGGCCACGTCAAGCTGCAGGCCGAGGGCGGCGCCAGCTACCACACCGCGCTGACCAGGGCCGCGCTTGCCGCAGACGCGCGCTACGAGAGCCACCTGCTCGCCCTCGGCGCCCGCCTCGCGCGCCACGAGATCCACGTCGGCTTCGAGGGCGAGGGCGCGCGCTGCGTGCTGCAGGGCGGCTACATGGCGCGCGGCAGCCAGCACGTGGACAACACCACGGTGATCGACCACCGCGTGCCCCGTTGCGAGAGCCGCGAGGTCTACAAGGGCGTGCTGGACGACACCGCGCGCGGCGTCTTCCAGGGCCGGATCGTCGTGCACAGGGACGCGCAGAAGACCGACGGCCACCAGCTCAACCGCACGCTGCTGCTCTCGCCCAAGGCCGAGATCGACACCAAGCCCGAGCTCGAGATCTACGCCGACGACGTGAAGTGCAGCCACGGCGCCACCGCCGGCGAGCCGGAGGCCGACCAGCTCTTCTACCTGCGCTCGCGCGGGCTCGACCTGCGCACCGCGCGGGCGCTCATCGTCGAGGGCTTCATGAACGAGCTGCTGGAGGCGGTCGGCCACGAGGGCGCCAGGGCGGCGCTGCTGGCGCAGGTGGCCGCCTGGATCGGGGGAGGGGAGCGCCCGTGAACACCGCTTCGGCCCGGCATCTCGCGCCTCCCGCCGCGCCCTTCGACGCAGAGCGCGTGCGCGCGGACTTCCCCATCCTCTCGCGCACGGTTCACGGCAAGCCGCTGGTCTTCCTCGACAGCGGCGCCAGCGCCCAGAAGCCGCGTCAGGTGATCGACGCCATCGCCCGCTGCTACGAGGCCGAGTACGCCAACATCCACCGCGGCGTCTACGAGCTGAGCGCGAAGGCGACCGAGGCCTACGAGGGCGCCCGCGCCAGGGTGCAGCGCTTCGTGAATGCGCGCTCGGCGAGCGAGATCGTCTTCACCAAGGGCGCCACGGAGGCGATCAACCTGGTCGCCGCGAGCTGGGGCGGCACGGTCCTGGGCGAGGGCGACGAGGTCGTGCTCTCGGTGCTGGAGCACCACGCCAACATCGTGCCCTGGCAGCTCCTGCGCGAGCGCACCGGCATCGTCCTCAAGGTGGTGCCGACGGACGAGAAGGGCGCCTTCCCCCTCGACGCCTACGAGGCGCTGGTGGGGCCGCGCACGAAGCTGGTGGCGCTCACCCACGTCTCCAACGTGCTCGGCACCGTGGTGCCGGTGGCCGAGGTCGTGCGCATCGCCCGCGCCAGGGGCGCGCTGGTGCTGATCGACGGCGCCCAGGGCATCGTCCACCAGCCCGTCGACGTGCAGGCGCTGGACGTGGACTTCTACTGCTTCTCCGGCCACAAGCTCTACGGGCCCTCGGGCATCGGCGTGCTCTACGGCAAGGAGGCGCTGCTCCGCGCCATGCCGCCCTGGCAGGGCGGCGGCGACATGATCGAGCGCGTGACCTTCGAGCGCACCACCTTCGCCCCGCCGCCGGCGCGCTTCGAGGCGGGCACGCCGCCCATCGCCGCCGCCGTCGGCCTGCACGCCGCGCTCGACTACGTGGCCTC
>LXNJ01002056.1_pt1 | contig 11300 bp, 9 predicted proteins | sample 809081 | NCBI WGS metagenome assembly LXNJ01 (sample SAMN04870510, study PRJNA318959) | sponge metagenome | biome: sponge; feature: marine sponge reef; material: water | host: Petrosia ficiformis | place: Greece: Milos, Mediterranean Sea | collected 2013-05-29 | depth 5-7 m
ACCTGTCCGCTGGCTTGGGTATTCGTACCATCGGCGAGTTCGACTTTTACCCTGGCGATATCCGCGGTGCGCCTTTCGGCAACAAGGTGCCGGCCGAGACCTACATCGATATCGACGCCAACTACCAGTTCAACGATGCGATCCAGTTGCACATCATCCTGAAGAACATCACTGACAACGAGCCGCAACTAATGGGCCAGCAGCTTCAGGGCGACTCGGGCGTGGATGTCGGCCTGTACGATGTAGTCGGACAGCGTTTCACGATTGGTCTTCGATACCTGTTCAATTAACACGGCAGGACTAACTGGTTGTTTTGTAGACGGCAGAACTCATGAGAATCGTGAGTTCTGCCGTCCATCCGATGGATCGGACTCTCAGAGATGCGGCTTGACCCGACAGGGCCGCAGATTCACTCAAGGCGCGCATCATGGCGCGTTTTCTTGTTCTGCCAATCCAGCAGCGGTTTTGCCGCTTTGGCAGAATGCACAATGGTCCCGAGCTTGTCGGCAAAGAATCAGACGTTCTCTCATCGAGTTTTACGCAATCTGACGTCGTACTGACGGGGAGAGGTTGATGAACATCCTACGTTCTCTACTTGGAAAAATGTTTCTGGTTTGCATCGCTCTGATCGTGACTGTCAGCGTCAGTCATGCGCAGGCTGTATCGGCCAAAGCCGGAGCCGAAATTCTCCATCTGATCAGAAAGGAAAAATTCGATCTGATTCTCCCCGGGGCGATGCGTGACAACAACGTGGACATGTGGATTCATGTCATCCGAATTGGCAATCTCGATCCCATGGCACTGCACTTTGGAGACGTCACGGGATACATCATCTTCACCGATCGCGGTGGGGACAGGATAGAGCGGGCCGTTCTCAGCGACAGCAACAGGCCTCCCCTGCAGGTTCAGGAAGGACCCGATCGCCCGGACATTCCGGGCCAGGATGAATCCGACCCGCTATGGCTCGCGCACTTCAGTACCGGGCCAACCGACCTTTACGATATTTTTGCTCCGCCCGATGACCTGAGGGCATTTGTTGCCGAACGGGATCCTGAGACGATCGCGGTCAATACTTCTGCCTGGTTGGCCGTGTCTGATGGCATCTCGTACTCGGAATATCTCAAGCTCGAGAGAGCCCTGGGTCCCGAGTATTCGCAGAGGATCGTATCGGCCGAGAACGTAATTACTGACTTCAGAGTGCGTCGAGTGCAACGGGAAATTATTGCGTTTGCCAATGCACTCGAGTGGCATCGTCAAATCCTCGAGCGTGCGTTGTCTTCCGAAGTCATTACACCGGGCGAGACGACCCTCGCCGATGTCGGTTGGTGGGTGCAGGAGGAGAAGCTGAAACTGGGCCTGGTAAACGACTATCCGATGGAAGTCAGCATTCCGCGAATCCTATTCTCGGCAGAATCAACGCCTGTGGCACCCCCCGACGTACGATGGTGGATCCACTACCCGGAATACGTCATTCAGCCTGGCGACTTCGGAACGTTCGATATCGGAATGCGGTATCTGAATACCTTCACAACGGACTACAAGCGCAATTTCTACGTGATGCGAGAAGGCGAAACCACCGTTCCGGAGAGCATTCAGCGCGCCTACGATCGCGCCATAGGGGCGCGAGAGATCATCCGCCAGAACATAGAAGTCGGAAAAACGGCGGCCGAAACGCTCGAAGCCATTGTCTCCGGCCTGGAAGACGCCAACTATATCCACACGCCATTCATCAATCTTGGCACTGAAGACTACAAGATGATCCAGGAGGTACTGGCGAACACCGACCGATCAGGATTTTCCATTGACCTTCATAGTGAAGGGAACAACCCCGGCAACATAGTCACGCTTGGACCCTCAGTGGCACCGTTTCGGCTTGATCGAGCGCACCTGAGAATCCAGGAGAATCATCTCTTTTCGTTTGAATACATGGTCCATACGAATCTGGCAGAACGGCCAGGTTTTCCGGTCTCGATCAACATTGAAGGGAACCACATTGTGACCAGTCGGGGCGTTGAATTTCTTCACCCACCGAACGAACGAATTCTGTTGATTCATTAAGTATAATGGTTAGCTCAAAGGTATGATTGGCGTGTCGGGTTACAACACCTGAAATAACTGGATAGCGGGACCAAGTAAATGAAGGGCAAAAGCAGCATCCTGTGCGCAATCGTCGTTGCGATGGTTTCAAGTTCATTTCTGATTTCATGTTCCTCCGAAAGAGCGTCTAGTTCTTCGGTAGAAACCGACAAGATAATTCTTAAAGCCGGACATCCGGCAAATGCAACTGAGCCTTATCATTTGGGCCTGGTGGAGATGGCACGCATCGCAAGTGAGATGAGTGATGGAAGAGTGGAAATCCAGATATTCCCTGCCATGCAGCTGGGCAGTGAAAAGGCGATGATAGAGGGATTGTTGCTCGGAACCATCGATATTGTAGTTACTGCAAATGGATCCGCGACAAACTTCGTACCGCAGTTGGGCATCCTGGATTTGCCATTTCTCTTTCGAGATCGTGAGCACATGTACAGCGTCATGGATGGCGGAGTGGGCGAAAAACTCAAGATTTCCATGGAAGAAAGAGGATTCCATCTATTGGGTTTCTATGATGCCGGCGTTAGGCATATCATGACGAGCAACACGCCCATCAACTCCTATGAAGACCTGCAGGGATTGAAAATCAGGACGATGCCGGTGCCGGCGCACATAGCATCATTCAATGCTTTCGGCGCCAGTGCGGTCGCGGTGGATTACGGCGAACTATACGGTGGTTTGCAAACAGGTCTTGTTGACGGTGCCGAGGCAGCCAATACGAATTATGATTTGAAAAAGTTTTATGAAGTCGCGCCGAATTGGGCACAGATTGGGTGGATCATTCTCGCCGCAGATGCGATCATGTCGGAAGAAAAATTCCATTCATTACCTGAAGACATTCAGGAAGTCTTGACGGAAGCAGGCCGACGGTCGGCGATTCTGGAACGTCAAGCCTATGCTGACAGCGACAACAGCTTACTCAGTGTATTACAAGACAAGGGTGTTCAAGTTACGTATCCGGATCCGGCGCCATTTCGTGAAGCATCACAAACTGTGTACGACGAGTTCGTCAGGACAGAAGAAGAACGCGACCTGCTGAATGCCATTTTGAACGAATAAGAATGAGAAAGAATGTCCGAGTAGGTCGTTCTGACTGAACTCTCTAGTCGACCATTGCTCGGTGGATCCTATGAACCTTCAGGGAAATCAGATAACGTCATATCTTGATTCAATCCTGACTCTTGCCAACCGGGTTACGTCGGGATTGCGTGTGCTCGTCACGTGGTTGGTGATCGGATTCTTCGGTTACATGGCCGTTATGGTTCTGGCCCAGGTGATCGGTCGTTACTTGTTCAATTATTCGATCGACTGGGCAGCGGAGACTGCGACATTCGCGCAGATTTGGATGATCTTCCTGGCCGCGGGACTGGCAATGCGGCAGAAGCTGCATGTCAGCGTCGACGCCCTCACCAATGTCTTGCCCGTTCCGATTCTGCGGATCTTTACGATCATCGTCGCGGTGCCGTGTCTCTGGTTCCTGTGGCAGGCCATCGTCGGGAGCCTGACATTGATCAATGTCGGCCAGATTCAAACTTCGCCGGTGCTTCAGATCCCGATGTGGATCCCCTACTTGTCCTTGCCACTCGGCCTTGGCTACTTTGGTCTGGAGCTTATCCTGTCGCTTGCCGAAAAATGGAAAGACCCAAAGGGATCAGCCACCGAAACCGAGAAACTGGCGGCATGACCGTCACGCTGATTGCCTTCCTCGTACTCATTGTATTGGGTGCGCCCATCGTGTTCGCCCTTGGCGTGTCGGCCGCGCTGACGATCTCCGCCTCGGATATCCCCATAAGCATCATTTCGCAACGAATGTATGCGGGTCTCGACTCCTTCACCATCATGGCCATTCCGTTCTTTGTTCTGGCCGGCATCATCATGGAACAGGGAGGCATCGCAAAACGAATCATCGATTTTTCGGTGGCGCTGGTCGGGTGGATCACCGGCAGCCTGTTGCTTGTCGCTACTGTTGCAGGAATCGGCATGGCGGCCGTTTCCGGATCGGGCGCCGCGTCGACCGCCGCGATTTCCTCGATCATGCTGACTGAAATGCGGGAGCGTGGCTATGACATCGATTTTTCAGCGGGTCTGATGGCCAGCGCGGGCACATTGGGCCCCGTTATTCCGCCAAGCATCATGATGGTGGTGCTTGCCACCACATCGAATTTGTCCATTGGACGCGCGTTTCTGGGCGGCATACTACCGGGGTTACTCATGGCACTCGGGATCATGATCGCCTGCTACGCGTATGCGAAACGTGGCGGTGATGCGTATCGAGATACCGAAACCTTTTCGCTGGGCCGGCTAAGCCGGACGTTTATTGCGGCAGGCCCGGCGTTTACCATGCCCGTCATCATAGTCGGAGGAATAATCGGCGGAATATTCACGCCCACCGAGGCAGCCGCCGTTGCCGTGTTCTGCGGCCTGATTATTTCCATCTATGTCTACAAGGAAATCGGATTCAGGGATATTCCACCCATGTTGCTGAGGGCGGCGTCGATCTCAGCCGCGGTGATGATGATCATTGCCACGGCCAGTGTGTTTTCCTGGCTCATCGCCTCCCAAAACGTACCCACAATGATCGCGAACGCGCTACACAGCGCCACCAGCAGCCCCCTCGTGTTTCTGCTCCTGATGAATTTTCTGTTGATCTTTATCGGCATGTTCATGGAGGGGATTTCCGCAATCCTGGTCATGGTTCCCGTACTCTTGCCCATTGCCGTCAGTTTCGGGATTGACCCACTGCACTTTGGTGTTATCGTCGTGATGAATCTGTCGATAGGAATGATCACGCCTCCCTACGGCATCACCTTGTATGTCGCCAGCAGTGTCGCGAATCGTTCCGTCCTGCAGGTATCGAGAAAAATTGGATTACCGTTCATGCTTATTTTTGCGATCTTGATGCTGACAACGTTTTTCCCGGAACTCGCGGTCTATCTCCCCGACGCGCTCATGCCGACCACCATCCCCAATTAACCGGAAAACTCATGACGACATTGAGAGGCACATATACGGTCACGATCACTCCATTCACGGCTGATGGCCGAAGAGTTGAAACGTCCGTCTTGAAGGACTTTGTCGACTGGCAGATCGAGCAGGGAGCGCACGGTCTTATTCCCGTCGCAAGTACGGGGGAATTCCTGTCGCTTACGGACGATGAGCGTCGCGAGGTTGCAAGGACAGTGATTGAGCAGTCGAGCGGAAGGGTTCCGGTTCTCGTTGGCGCGGGTGCCGAGAATACTTGGGATGTTGTGCGCTATAGCCGTGAAGCCGAAGACCTGGGTGCGGACGGCGTACTGATTATCCCTCCCTTCTACAGCACGCCAACCGACGAGGAAGTCTATCGACACTACAACACAATCGGTGAATCGATATCGATTCCGGTCATGCTGTACAACAATCCGGCCACTTCCAATATTGATATGCAACCAGCACTGGTTGCCCACTTGTCGGAAATCGACAATGTTTCCTATATCAAGGAATCAACTCTGGATCCAACGCGAGTTCGCGACATCATCCGCTTGTCCGGCGACCGAATGACTGTGTTTGGCGGCATCATGGGATACGAATCTTTCCTGAACGGTGCTATCGGCTGGACTGCCGTCGGCTGCAACCTGATGCCGAGCGCCTTCTCCGATATGTATCGTCACTGTGTGGAATCAGTAGATCTCGACGCGGCAAGAACCTTGTACGAAGAAATTGTGCCGGTGATCGAACTGGTCGGACAACATCGGTATGTCAGCGCGACAAAAAAGGCGCTTGACTTAATGGGGCTGCCCGTCGGTCCTCCTCGCCCACCAAGGCTTCCTGTTTCCGGTGAGGACCTGGTATGGACTGAACAGGTAGTCCGCAATCTTGGACTGACTTTCAGATAGGGGGCAAAAAATGTCTGTATTGGATTTGATAATCAAGAACGCTGATATTGCAACTGCGACTGAATCATTTATCGGCGACATAGGGGTTCGTAACGGCCGAATCGCGCTTCTGGGTGATCTCGGTACCGGCGCGGCCCGGGTAATCGACGCGGAGCAGCGACTGGTAACGCCCGGTGGGGTCGACGCTCACTGTCATCTGGATCAACCAATGAGCGACGGGTCCGTCATGGCCGACGATTTTGCGACCGGGACGGTATCCGCCGCTTGCGGAGGTACTACCACCGCGATTCCATTCGCCTGCCAGATCAGGGGCCAGAGCGTGCGCGCAGCGGTGGATGACTATCACCAGCGTGCTCATGGCAAACCGGTGATCGATTACGCCTTCCACCTGATCGTTACGGATCCAACGCCTGATGTACTGGAACGGGAGTTGCCGGAACTGATTGGCGAGGGGTACACGCACTTCAAGATTTACATGACGTACGACGATTTGAAACTCAAGGATCGTGAAATACTCGATGTTCTCGCGCTCGCCAAGCGGGAGGGGGCGCTGCCGATGATCCACGCTGAGAATGACGACTGCATCGCGTGGCTGACGGATATTCTCGAAGAAGCAGGGAAAATCGCGCCGCGCTTTCATTCGGATGCGCGCCCACCGGTGATCGAACGCGAGGCAGCGCATCGAGCCATCTCGCTCGCGGAATTAATCGATGTGCCCGTACTGATTGTTCACGTTTCGAGCAATGCGGCGATGTCACAGATTCAGAAGGCGCAGGGCCGCGGAATCCGTATCTACGCCGAAACCTGTCCTCAATACCTGTTCCTGACCGCTGACGACCTGGCTGCGCCGGGATTTGAAGGGGCAAAATGCATCTGCAGTCCCCCACCGCGATCGACCGAGGATCAGAAACACATATGGCGCGGTCTGAGAACCGGCGTTTTCCAGGTGTTTTCGTCCGACCACGCGCCGTTTAGTTTCGACGATCCCAAAGGCAAGAGGAATGCCGGCGAAAATGCGAGATTCAGGGCCGTTCCGAATGGTGTACCGGGAATCGAGACAAGGATGCCGCTGCTGATGTCCGAAGGCGTCCTGAAACAACGAATCGACATTCATCGGTTTGTTTCATTGACAGCGACTGCGCCGGCGAAGTTGTACGGTCTGTATCCTCACAAGGGCACGATCGCGCCAGGCTGCGATGCGGACCTGGTGATCTGGGATACGAATCTCGACTTTGTGCTGACCAACACCATGCTGCATCACAATGTCGACTACACCCCGTATGAGGGGATGACGCTCAATGCCTGGCCTCACATCGTCCTGTCAAGGGGTGATGTCATCGTGAAGGATGGAGAATGTCAGGCACGGCCGGGTCGGGGTCGGTTCCATCGATCCTCCACCCAATTGCCGGTAGGACTGGAGCATCGCAAGGTGGCTTGATTGGAACAGATGGGCGAGCACAACAACCAGGATCCGACAACAGACATTGTTGCGTACTTGCGGGAGCTGATTGCCGTTCCGACAGTCAGCCCTCCCGGAGAGACGTCGAAAATGGCGGCGTATCTCTCGAATGCCCTTGCTGCGATGGGGTATTCGACCGAGACAGTCAGCGCCGTCCCCGGCCTCGACAACGTGGTTGCAAGGATGGGCTCGGGTTCGCCGTCCCTGGTCTTCAATGTTCATGTAGACACAGTCGACGCAGGGGATCTGTCCCGCTGGTCCCACCCGCCATTGGAAGCGACGCGGGTCGACGACCAAATCTTCGGTCTGGGCGCGGCCAATTGCAAAGGCAGCGGCGCCGTTCAACTCTGGTTGGCAAACAAGGTTGCGCAACGCGGCGGCCCGGGACAAGGGGAAGTGCTCTTTACCTTCGTGACGGATGAAGAGAACCTCGGTCCGAACGGAATGTGCTTTCTTCGCGAACAGGGCATTGTCGAGCCGGACATGCTGTTGCTGGGGGCGCCGACCGACAATTCTCTCATCACGACGGAGCGTGGCGTCTTGTGGGTGGAAATCACCACAACGGGCCGCTCGGCACACGCCGGACAGCCGGAGGACGGCGACAATGCCATCCTTCGCATGATCCGAATCATCACGCAATTGGACAAGGAGATGGCGGCCCGGCTGAGTCACCGGGTCGAAGGTGACATGCGGTCAACCATCAATATCGGGCAGTTTCATGGTGGCCTGAACACGAACGTCGTACCCAGTCAATGCGTCACGCAGGTTGATCGTCGCCTCCTGCCGTCCGAAACCGTTGACGAGGCCTTTGCAGAGATTCGCTCGATTGTGGAATCGGTAGGAGAACCTGAAAAAGCGGTGCATGTAGAGCGACTTCGCGGAACCAATGGGTTCAGGGGCGACGCAAGCGGACCACTCGTCGCATCCCTCTCCAACGCAATTCTAGCTGTCACCCGTTCACCAGTCGGGTTTTCTACGGCTATTGGCGTCAGTGACGGACGCTACTTTGCTGATGATGACGTTGAAATAGTGAACTTCGGCCCCGGTATCGGTACCGAAGGCCATGCGAGCAATGAATCCGTTTCAATTGAATCGTTGAGATCAAGTGCTTTAATACTGGATCAGGCTTTCAGCAACTTAATCGGTTATGCCACATAGAGAATACCTGATCAATTGATAATACCGCCCCTCTGCTTGACCAATCTCTGTGGCATCGGCGTCGCCAAGTGTCAGTACTTACGAAAAAGGACCAGGATCGATTAGATGGAAACAAGAAGGTTTGCCCTGGGTGCAAGTATTTCAGCAGCAATAGCAATGCTACTGGCGATGTTCATTTTTTCAGATCGGGAACTCGAGTCTCCGATATCAACTGAAAAAATTGTTCTTAGAGCTGGGCATCCGGCGAATACGGATGAGCCTTATCATTTGGGGCTCGTGGAAATGGCACGAATCGTAAGTGAAGAAAGCAACGGCAGGGTGGAGATCGAGATTTATCCAGCCAGCCAGTTAGGAAGTGAAAAAGCGATGATTGAGGGATTGTTGCTCGGAACAATCGATATCGCGGTTGCGGCCAATGTATACGTGACTAACTTCGTGCCACAGCTGGGCATCCTGGACTTGCCGTTCCTGTTTCGCGACCGTGCCCACATGTACAGTGTCATGGACGGACCTGTAGGCCAGGAACTTGAGAAGTCCATGAAAGAGAGAGGATTCCACGCGCTGGGTTTCTATGAAGCTGGCGTTCGTCACATTATGACAAGTAGCAAACCAATCAATGCCTATGAGGACTTGGAGGGTTTGATGATAAGGACCGTTCCCAATCCTGCCCACATCGCGTCCTTCAACGCTTTCGGTGCCCTTGCGGTAGCGGTGGACTACGGTGAATTATATGCTGGTCTACAAACAGGGCTTGTTGACGGAGCCGAGGCCGCCAACACGAACTACAATCTGAAGAAGTTTTATGAAGTCGCACCGCATTGGGCGCAAGTAGGGTGGGCCATTTTAGCGGCCGATGTGATCATGTCCGAAAATAGGTTCCACTCTTTACCGCAAGATGTCCAGGAGGCATTAACATATGCGAGCGAGCAGTCGGTAGTCCTTGAGCGTCAAGCATATGCTGATAGCGATAATAGTTTGCTTCCAGAGTTGCAAAGCAAAGGTGTGAAAGTAACGTACCCGGATACGGCCCCATTTCGTGAAGCATCCAAAACTGTGTACGATGAGTTCATTACGACGGACAAAGACCTCGAATTACTGAACGCGATATTTGCCACCAATTGATGGAATAGTCCCGACTACGCTCGAGGAAAACCCGGGCGATTCAGTCGCTTTATACAAGCTTGGTCTCGAACTCATAGTGAGCGGTGGTGATCTTGCTGTGGAGAGCAATCATATGGGGTTCCATGTCGCGCTTCGGGCGTGGCTCCATCTCGAAATTCCCGAAATGATCCGATCCGCGCACTAACGTTGCCGAATCGCGGAAGCCACCATGCTGCTTAATCCGGGGAGATACATAACGCATTGCGATTCCAATTCGACGATCGGCCGAAGAATTTGGATTTGAGCCGTGTGCAATAAGCACATGATGAAGCGAAATCTCTCCCGGCTCGAGTACCAAGTTTATGGCACGTGACTCATCGAGACATTCTGCAATATGCTGGCCGCGCTGTAACATGTTGTTCGCGGCATACGTATCGACATGTTCTAGCTGACGCTTGTGAGTACCCGGTATGATTCGCATGCAGCCACTGTCGACGTTACTCGGCGAAAGTGCGAGCCAGGCGGCAATCTGGAGGTTATTGTTGTCCAGTCCCCAGTAAGTTGCATCTTGATGCCAGGAAATAAAGTCAGGTGACCGGGCTTCCTTGATGAAGAAATTTGTATTCCAGCAAAGTATATCGGGTCCCAGAATTTCTTCTACTGCATCGAGTATGCGCGAATGACGCATTAGTTCATTCACCCATGTCAGCAACAGGTGCATTTTGTGCCGGTACTTGCCCGTTAATGGCCCGCCGCGCTCTGCCTCGAATCTTTCCAGTTTCAGACGATAGGCGTATGCCTCTTCTGAAGTGAGGCAACTAACAGGAAAATAGTAGCCGTCGTCGTGAAAACACCTTTGCGAATCAGGGTATGGTCGCTTACTCATCTCATCCTTTTGATTTCTCTACCGGCGTGGAGAATATCGCCGTGAATGCCACCCGATTGCCATGCATGTCGATATATTACGCGAGATACCTTCCAAGTTACCAATGCGCAAAAACTATCAAGAGAGAATTACAAGAGCATTCGGGGAGAAATGTCAGTATGATCTAAAAGGCATTCCCAATCGTTCGCCCATGTAATCGGCCGTGTTACCATAATTTGAACTTGTAGATTAAGAACTTCTGTCGATGTTTTGATGCCCCGCCTTAAGCATGAAAGTTTTCTCAGGCAAGAGTCCACATTCTCGGTCGAAATAGATGGAGATAAGTTCAATGCCATTGCCGGCGAGAGCATTGCATCAGCGCTGACGGCTTCCGGAAGGCTGGAACTGGGACGCGACAAGAACGGCGCAGCGCGCGGACTCTTTTGTGGCATGGGCGCCTGCTTTGACTGCCAGGTTTCCGTGGATGGTGGACCGCCCGTCCGGGCGTGTCTGACCAAAGTTCGGCACGGAATGAAGTTACGTTCGCTGGCCTACCGGGCAGCGGTTCCAAACGCTCGATCCCAGTATGAGCGAACGTCTTCAGAACGTCTCAACCCGGATGTGCTCATCGTGGGTGCCGGACCCGCGGGAGTGTCAGCGGCACTCGAGCTGGCCGAAGCGGGTGCCACGGTAGTCGTTGCCGACGAAAGACCCGAACCGGGTGGCCAGTTCTTCAAGCAACTCGCGCGTTCTC
>LXNJ01002057.1_pt1 | contig 11294 bp, 10 predicted proteins | sample 809081 | NCBI WGS metagenome assembly LXNJ01 (sample SAMN04870510, study PRJNA318959) | sponge metagenome | biome: sponge; feature: marine sponge reef; material: water | host: Petrosia ficiformis | place: Greece: Milos, Mediterranean Sea | collected 2013-05-29 | depth 5-7 m
ATACTTTGTTCTTCACCTCAAAGAATGTGAATGGAGGTGGAAGAAAGAGCCTAAGGAAATGGAAAAAGAACTTTGGAACATGGTCTTGAAATTGAATCCCCCTCTTTAACGGGAAGGATTCAATTTCAAGACCTATATTTAATCGCTAGTAAATAATCTTCTGGTCTTAAGCCTTCAATATTCCCATTTCTGTCCATTCGCATACCACCAATGGTAGAATCTCCTCTCGGAGCCCAAGGGGCTAGAACAAAGGCACTCTGCCAATTTGAACCTAGGGTGTCTTTACCATCCGTAAAGAACATTCCTTGATCTCCTTCCTGGTTTAACGATCTGATTATACCCATTTTCTTTTAAGATCGGCACAAAGTGTATTTGTTGAGTATAATACTGGTACAAACCTGTTGAAGGGTCAATACACCTGCAACCGCATCAATTATCCCATGACCTCGCCCATTGGTGACGAAATCAAAGATTTGGAGTTGTTCTTTGGTGTATTTTATTGACATTTATTGGGGCGTTCTCCTCGTTAATAATTGACTCTGCACTTCACAAGGGTTCTTGAGGAATGCGCTGTTTTGAACGTGTTCTGATTTACCCAAATCTACTAAACCCCAAGTTTTCAACTCGTCGTTGAGGGCTGATTTTCGCCCGATAAGAAAAAACAGTTAGTTCTGACTAGCTAACAGTAAGGATATTTCGATTTGCCGACCAATTTGTCGTTTGGAGCCCTGAGGCTCCTTATGTCGAACTTTTTGGGTTGTTCATATATAACTTATTTTAATTGCCATGCCAATATATCAACCATTTGAATAGAAATAGTTGGTGCTGGCTGCCCTGGCAATGGGTCTACCCGCCCATCCTTACAAGAATATGTCGATGGGAGTATCCTGAACAATCCCTTGTAATACACACTAGCACTGGTTGAAAGGGCACCAGGTAAATCAACCGCCTTAAATTTCGTAGAAACAGTAGTGTTACTGTCGAGGTGTGCAATAATAACTTTACCACAGTATCCTTTGCTAGATTGCCCCATGTCCACGACCTGAAACTTAAATACTTCCTGTTCGTGTGGGAGTTTAGGTTCTTCGATTTGTGGGCAGTCATCACCACATCCTGAAACAATGCAGCTAATGGCAACATATAGAAAGGATTTCAGCATTACATTCATTCTACTATAATTATTTTTTGAGTTTCAATCAATCGATTATTTTCTCGAAGTGTAAGAAAATACAGACCCGATTCAACTTTGTTTAAATCTAAACTGGTCAGCCTAGATACTAATTCCATTTTATGAATCACTTTACCATTTATATCTGTCATAAAGATTTCATATGAGTGATTAGCATTGTAGTTCAAAACAACAAACGTTACAGATATACCCTTATTTGGATTGGGATAGGCTTTAAACAAAGAATTTTGCTCAAAAGCAGAAGCAATCTGACCATCCAACATATCGCTAAAAATCTGACCATCCAACATATCGCTAAAAACACTATAGTTACATGAATCCGTACTAGCGACACCACATTTGTCAATAATTTTGGCTTCAAACGTAGCTCCTATTGATGCTTCAAATCCAGGATTTAGCTCAACTTCTTTACTTGATAAAAACCCCCATGAACTGCCAGAGGGAACAATTACAGAACCCACAGTTTGTACCTTATTTGGGTGGTAAATAACACCTACAATAGCGGAATTAATATCAGACTGGGTGACGATTCGTTTACCTGTACATGGTCTAAACGTTAAGGCGTTTGGCATATTTTCGTTCCATACCCGTGTATTGTTATGAGTGCCGTTTGTGCCCATTGCGTCTCCACTCCGAGTAGAATCGGGATTAGACCACCACATTATGCGGTCACACTCATTCGGGCAATCATATGACATTATTGTCCTCCAATCGTCTGGATCGTTTTTGAAGCCATGTGCATATGGAAGGTCTATGTCTAAGCCACTATCTGTAGGGTCGTTTGGGTGGTGCTGACAGCCAACCAAATGACCAATTTCGTGTGCAAATGAAAAGTAACCTGTTGCACAATCCCAATGACAGACACAAAAGGCATTCTCCTCACAAACTTTTAATCCCCGTGCAATACCACAGACATATGGATTGTCAACGATTAAGACACATACATCTGCTGAATATGTTTCTCTAAGAGAGTCAACTATATCTATATGGCCATCGCTAGGATTTGCAAAACGAATAACATCATCTGACATGTCGCTTGCTTCGCTATAGCTTGTTTCACCAACAAATACCAATTCCGCTTGGAAATTCACTCCACTATTCAAAAATGACTGGTTCATTTCATCCATTGCAAGGCGAATGTGGTTCTCCATATCAGATTTCTGAGATTTGGCATTTGAAGTAAATAGTACCAAAACTCGTAGCTTGCACTGATAATCCCAGAATGATTGGCTAGGGTACGAGGACTTGTATAGTTTCCCATCCTTATTATCTTTTGAATCTTCAGGCGAGGTGTTATATTTACTATCACCGCCATCCTCTTCGCCTCCGTTAAAGTTGCATAATTCTGAAGGGTATTTGCTTTGATCTAGGAGCGTTATGATCGGTTGGCCTAAAATGGTTTCGATACGATATGTTTTATTATCAACCGTAATAATTCCTTGAATATCTGGCAGATTTACAGTTAGAATTGCGATGTTCTCGGAATTTTGACTACGTCCAAACCACGTAAAATTATTCTCTGTACGTCTTTCTATTCTATCCTTTTGAAGAACAACTGTCTTGTCAAAAAATGAAAGATTTGTAGCCCTCATATTGGTTTCATCAAGAGATATGTTAATAGCTTCATGAGCAGCGACAGCTATCCTTGTGTTGAGAATTTTCGTGATCTCGGGATTTATTACATCTCCAGAAGGCTTAATCAAATCTTGACCAAGCGACAACTGAGTTATTCCGCATACGAACAAGATTAATGGTATATATTTCTTCATGACTTTAGTCCTTTTGTACCTCTTGATTTTGTTCTATTAGTGATTTCATAGCTTCAATTTCTTTCTTCAATTGAATCACATATAGTGTCAACTCTTCAATTTTTTGCTGTTGAATAGCTTGCATATTTGCGACATCAAGCCCATTCTCTAAAACTTCTTTTTCACTTGGAACATCAGGTAGATGATCGTTTAACTGAATAAAAGTGTCAAGTTCTTCTATAGTTCTTAATTTGTATTCTTTAGAAAAAACAAAGTCACTCCACCATTTGGCTTCCGTTTTTAATTTGATAGCTCTCAGTGTCCCATGAAATTCAGTGTTTCCATTTGCATCCATCCTCATACCACCCACACACGTATCGCCGCTGGCAGCCCAGGGAGCAATAACTAAAGCGCTCAACGAATTAGCGCCTGATGCACCTTTGCCATCGGTAAAAAACAAACCCTGGTCGCCTTGCTGGGTGATCCGGTTGTAACCATTGGTTTTAAGAACAGGAACCAAATGAATTTGTTGTGTGTAATACTGGAAAAGTCCGGTCATCGGATCCTTATAACCTGTTCCTAAAGCTCTTGATCCAAAAATGGCAGCGGGTCGGTTTGGGGCATTGCTTCCTCTCACATCCAATGCTGCTCTGGGTTTCGCGATGTTGATACCGCAACTTCCATCAGGCATAACAATGAACTTGGTGTCAAATTTATCGGGGACCCACGAAATAGGGCCCCACGAAATAGAATTAGAATCCCCCAAATGAGGACAAATAGAATCAAGAGGATGTCTCTGAGGTATTTGTTTTCTAACCCAAAACATCGGGCTTTCGGTTCCGTAAAGCGGTGAGACCAGATTGGTGAGATTGCCGGTGGCAAAGTTGATCGGAATAACAAAAGGTCCACCACTCCCACCGCCACCGCTTCCTGAAAGTGAAGTGTCAATGGGGGTTATTGCCCCTCCGATGAAATCCGGGAAAATGTGCGATGGCATTACGAAATCACCGTGACACTTGTGGAGTGTGATAATGGAACCAACCTGACTGGTTAATGGTGGAGGGCAGTAGTTCACTTCCATCCATCCTCGTGGTTGACTTATGCCCAATCCCAGCCAACCTGTTTTGGTCAGGTTCATCCTAAAAGTACTGTCTGTGTAAAACGTGAGGTCAAAGTCATTGTTTGAACCGAATCTCTCAGAACCGGTGAGCGTGTTACCAGACAAATTCCAATTCTGCGCGTTTGCGATGCTTGCCATTCCCAGAATGAGCACGATCGCGGTTAGTTTGTAAAGTGTTTTATTCATATTTCTATGTCTTTATTGTGGCCAAACCGTTAATTCTGCTCCTTCCAGCAGAATGTCCAAGTGCGAAGGCAAGAGAATTAGAGTGTGTGCAACACTCTCTGATTCTGCGGGTTGGGTCCTTCTAACTTGCATACAACTTGTTATAAAATGTGGTAAGTTAATAAAAATAAATGGTTACGTGGGGGATAAGCCTATGAAACCCTTTTGGTTTATCGGGGAGTCGAGAACACCGTTCTTCTTTAAAAGTTGGTCATAATATGGAAACCTATAATTATGATCCGAATGATCTTGGGTTCCTCTATAACAATAATGAGTTGAGTCATTGGGTGGGCGGATCGTTTGAGATATTCAATCCTACGGGTCCCTTTAACCAATTCCGCCGGTCTTTATACATCAACCATATCATGCTTCAAAACCCTAATGAGTTTTCGACGCTTAGCATGAACATAAATACGTTTATGGAATTTCGTGATTTCACCTATGCTGGATTCTTCTTGGAACTTTCTCCTTTTCAGAGCTACGACTACTTTGAGGCTCGTGAACCTGGATGGGTTTGGAACCTTCCTCAATATGCCTACGTTCATAGCTGGGTAAGTACGGATTACAGAAATCCTTTGGCGGTCGATTTTAGAATTGGGTTACCCATATTTGCCGAGATGGATGCCGGGCCCGAGTATTTTTCGGATTATAAAATGGTCGGTGTTGATCTTGGGTTCTCGCCACGATGGAGAGTTAATAATCATTTGAATTTCATCTATGAAATCGGTTACGAGAATCGGCCAAAAGATTTGGGTTGGGTGAATAAACTAGGTGAAGACACCATCGTACCAGGTCAAAGGAATTTAACCACGATTGAGAATTCCATTCGAAGCTCCTATTTCATTAACAATGTTTCATTTTTTGACCTAACCTTCCGTCATTATTGGAGCAAGGCCGATTACGCCAATTATATGCGACTGGATGAATCCGGTTATATGACGTATATACTAGATTATTCAGAGAATCATAATGTGAACTTCAATGTGTGGAACGTGGACTTTAGTTACACCTGGTGGTTTGCGTCCGGATCGCAAATGACCATCTTATGGCACCAACAGATAGGAAGCTTCAACGATTACGTTGATCTGAACTATATGGACAATTTGGATCAGCTGTGGAATGAACCACAAAGAAATACCTTTAGCGTTCGGTTTTTATATTACTTAGATTACAATCAACTAAGAAGGAAAGATGCTCAGGGTCGAGAACGTAACTAAATCATTCGGTGAACTCCAGGTCTTAAAAGGAGTTAGTTTGGAGATTGCTTCCAATGAGATCGTTAGCATTGTTGGGGCATCTGGCGCGGGTAAAACGACTTTGCTTCAAATAATTGGAACCCTGGAATCGCCCGATAGTGGAGAAGTTTGGTACAATGACAATCTGGTTTCCAAACTTAAAACCAATGCCCTAGCCGATTTCAGAAATCAAAGCATTGGATTCATCTTTCAGTTTCATCATTTACTTCCGGAGTTTACCGCATTAGAAAATGTATGCATGCCGGGATACATTGCCAAGCGCAATGAAAAAGAGGTTCAGGAAAAGGCAAAATCACTACTGGAAGAGCTCGGATTGCAAGAGCGCATGTTTCATCGTCCCTTTGAAATGAGCGGTGGTGAACAGCAACGTGTGGCGGTTGCTCGTGCCTTAATAAACGATCCAATGGTCGTTTACGCAGATGAACCTTCTGGAAATTTGGATTCTAAAAATGCCAACGAATTGCACGAGCTTTTCCAAAAGCTCCGTGAAGAGAAACAAAAGGCCTTTGTCATAGTAACACACAATCCGGAATTGGCCAATCAGGCCGACCGATTGATTCGAATGCAGGACGGATTGCTCGAGATTTGATGAATAGAAGTGAAATTAAAGAGCTTTTGGATCAAAAGGCCGAAGAGTACAACAATCTCTTCTTTATCGAATCCGATCCTATTCAAATCCCCCACTCGTTCACCAAGAAGGAAGACATAGAAATCTCCGGCCTTTTAACCGCCATGATTTCATGGGGTCGCAGAGACATGATCATTCGCTCGGCCAAGGAGATGATGAATCGAATGGGAAATGATCCTTTTCACTTTGTGATGAATGCAAGACGTTCAGAAATTGATGGGCTGACAAGCTTTACCTATCGAACCTTTCAGCAAACGGATTTAGCTGAAATTGTGCTCATGCTGCGTACCATTTATCAGAATAGTGGACTGGAAGCAGTCTTCACAAAAGGTTTTCAGAAAGGAGGTGCTTTTGAAGCCATCGCCTATTTTCGGGAGCAAATGCTGGCACAACCCCATTCTGCACGTGTGCTGAAACACCTACCTAATCCTCATAAGAACTCGGCCTGCAAGCGCATTCATATGTACCTCCGGTGGATGGTGCGACAGGATAATAAAGAGGTGGATTTCGGACTTTGGAAAGACATTTCGCCTGCACAATTGAGTATTCCTCTTGATGTGCACACCGCAAAGGTATCTCGCTATTTAGGGATCCTTCATTGGAAGCAAAACGATCGAAAATCCGTCGAAGAAATTGACCGTGTACTTCGTGAATTAAATCCGCAAGATCCTGTGCTTTACGATTTTGCATTGTTTGGATTATCGATGTTTGATGGACTTACAAAGCATACCTCAAAAACGTAACTTTGTGGCCATGTCTAAAGGATTGCTTGCACGACTTATTGGAATGCTCCTCTCACTACTTGGCCTAGTCTATTTATTGGGACCAAGCCCTGCCGATCCGGTGTATGATAGTAAACTTCCAAAGGTTCCTTCCTACCGGAAAATGGATGAATACGTACACACAAGAGAAAGTGCTGTCGATACGAAGCCTGGTTGTGAGGCAAAAGTCGTTTGGCACAACGATTCCATTCGAAGAACAAAATATGTGGTTTTGTACTTGCATGGATATAGTGCATCTCACGAGGAAGGAAATCCCGTGCATAGAAATCTTGCCAAGAAATTGGGAGCCAATTTGTATTTGGCACGCTTGTGCGATCACGGTCTAATAAGCGATGATGCTCTGTTGAATTTCAGTGCAGACTGTTTCTGGGAAAGTGCAAAGGAAGCATTAATGATTTCTAGATCTCTTGGCGATAGTGTGATTATTCTTAGCACAAGTAAGGGAGGTACCGCAGCCTTAATGCTCGCTGCAGAGTACCCCTATATTCACTCCTTAATAAATATATCGCCAAACATTCGTGTGAACGACCCCAATGCATTTATGCTTAATGACCCTTGGGGATTACAAATTGCGCGAACCGTACTCGGCAGTAAATATCGGACCGTGCAAGGAAGTGAGGAGTACGCTAAATATTGGAATACAAAATACCGCATTGAATCTCTCGTTGAATTGGAGCAGATTGTCGAAACATCTATGATTCAAGAGACTTTCAATCGGATAAACATAGCCGTGCTCAATATGTATTACTATAAAAATGAGCAAGAGCAAGACCCGGTTGTTCGGGTAGATAAAATATTGGATATGCATGAAGATCTGGGAACACCCGAGGATCTTAAACGGGCTGTAGCCATACCTACAGCAGGAGATCATGTACTTGGGAACCCAATGAAATCCAAGGACATTCCTGCTGTTGAGCAGGCCATAGACGAATTTATAACTGAAGTACTTAAAATTGAGCTCAAAGAATGAGGTTTTTACATCCTGAAGTCCTGTACTTTCTTTTTTTATTGCTCATCCCCATCATTGTCCACCTATTCAACTTCAGGAGGTACAAGACACTCTATTTCAGTAATGTTCGATTCTTAAAAGACGTTCAGAACAAGACGAAGCCGCATTCCAGACTTAAAAACATCCTCATCTTAATCAGTCGGTTGCTCGCATTTAGCTTTCTAATCCTCGCTTTTGCCCGACCCTACTTCCCTACTGCTGAGAATAGCTCTACAGGTAGAAAGTATGTGTCTATATATGTAGACAATAGTTTCAGCATGGATGGGGAAAACGAAGATGGAAACCTCTTTGAATTGAGCCGTCAGTACGCCTTAATTCTCCTAGAAGAATTTGGAGAAGCAGATCGGTTTTTTATCCATTCGAATGAACTTTCATCAAATGGCTTGCGAGCGGTGCAAAAAGAACAAGCGGTTGAATTGCTCGGCAACCTAGAGCTGTCATCCTTGAGAAGGAATCTTAAGGAAATCCATGATCGACAATTGTTGGCTTTTGAAAGCTACACGGATGGAGATCATTTGAGTTTCTGGATTAGCGACTTTCAAGAAAATCTCTTTGACGAATCCTTTGAAACAGATACCACCATTATCTATCGAATTATACCCGTTCAATCCGTAAGTCAAGCTAATTTGAGCTTGGACTCAGTTTGGTTCAATGATCCTGTTCGACGACCAGCCGCTTTGGAAGAACTTTCCTTCAGAATAGTAAATCATGGTGATCAAGATGTGGAAGCCGTTCAAGTGAGCTATATTGAAAATGGATTGACCAAAACTGTTATTCCAGTTGATGTACCTGTTAATAGTCGGAAAATATTCAGTCTTGGGTATACGGGACCAGATTCGGGCAGTGTTCAGGCTCATTTAGAAATCGACGACTATCCCGTTCAATTTGATGATCGTCTTTACCTCAATTATTCCATTAAAACAGGGCGTGAAGTATTGCTTATACAAACCCCGGGATTTAGTCCGGAATTAAATAAGCTATACAAAGACGCCCAATTCCTTGTTGAAGAGCAAGATTTGTTGTCCATGGATTACAGTGCGCTTGGGAGTTATGACCTCATTGTTCTAAATGATAACGGGCCATTTGGAAGTGGATTTATCGATCAAATTAAGGCCTATGTTGAGGATGGAGGAAGTTTTCTTATTGTGCCTCAAGAAAATATTGACCCTAGCAACTATGCCGATCTTTGCAGCGCATTAGGACTTCCTGGGCTTCAAGGAGTTCAGAGTGAACAAATGAACCTTGCCGATCTTTATCAGGAAAGTGAACTTCTAAAAGGAGTGTTTAAACGAATTCCAAATAGATTGGATCTTCCTGTTACCGAGCAACATTATGGTTTAAATAGCTCTACCTCCTCCTACCATATTTCTCTATTAAGCATGGATAATGGAAGTCCGTTTTGGGCTTACAGCAAGCTTGGTCGTGGAATGGCCCATATTCAAGCTGTTCCTTTTTCATCGAACTGGAGCAATTGGACCAGTCATGCCCTCTTTCCGGTGATTATGTTTCAATTGGCTTACATTACCGATAAACAAGAGTTGTATTATACCCTTGGAGAGCAAGACCGTATCCGTTTTGATCGACCATTAAATTGGGAGAATAACGATCTTCCATTGGAATTGATTGATGATCAATCGAGCTATTATCTTTCGGAGCAACGGCAAATCAGGAATGAGATAGAGCTCGGATTGGCAGGATTGCCCGAGTATTCCGGTCAATATGTACTGCGGAAGGAAGAACGCAATATTCTCAATCTAAGCTTCAATTATAGCTCGAAAGAAGGCGACTTACGCTTCCTGGATCAAGCTGCGCTCGAGAGCTGGATGATGGACCACGGCATTGACAAGGATAATTTAATACGTTCACGAGCAGATAATATTCGAGCTGTTTTAGGAGGGCTAGAGTTTTCTGGTGGCTGGTGGAAGTGGTGTATTCTAATATCATTGCTATTTTTGTTTGCTGAAATAATACTTCTTAAAGTTTTGCGCCCATGAGCATTCTAATAAGGTCGATTACCATCATTCAACCAGGGCACAATCTTCATTCAAAGAAAAGAGACATACGAATTGAGAAAGGCAAGATCACCGAAATCGCAGTAAAGATTGAAGGTTCGACCTCCAAAGAATTCGATGGCAAAGGAAAATTCATCTTACCAGGCCTATTTGATTTAAGCACTCAGCTTTGTGATCCGGGAATGGAGTACAAGGAAAATATTGAAAGCGGATTGAATGCTGCGGCCGATGGTGGATTCACTGGTATTTGTATTCAACCAAGTGCCGATCCAGCCGTAGATAGCAAGGCCGATGTAGAATATTTGCTTGGACGCGCCAAAGGAAGCATTGTTGAAGTATATCCACTCGGGGCCATTTCCAAAGGCAGGAAGGGCGAAGAATTGGCTGAACTCTTGGATATGTTCAAAAGCGGGGCGGTGGCATTTACCGATGACTTAAGACCCGTGGATAATCCAGCCCTCTTTAAACTTGCACTACTCTATGCCAGAGACTTTGGAGGGAAAATTATGAGCTTTCCTTTTGATGCACAATTGGCCCACCAAGGGGTGATGAACGAAGGTGTGGTAAGCGCGGTATCGGGATTAAAGGGAATTCCAAACATCTCGGAGGAGATCATGGTCCAACGCGATCTGTTTCTAGCTGAATACACCAATGCTCCCATTCATTTTAGTCGAATTAGCACAGCTGGAAGTGTAGAGCTAATTAAAGAAGCGAAAAAGAAAGGTCTGGCGGTTAGCTGCGATGTGGCCCTTTGCAATTTGACTTGGGACGATTCGGCACTTGCCGAATTTGATTCCAACTTCAAGGTCCTTCCTCCCCTACGTTCTGCCACTGATAAAAAAGCTCTTCTAAAAGGTGTAAAGAACGGGGTGATCGATGCCGTAGTTAGCGACCATCGTCCAGAAGACGTTGAGAATAAGGTTGTAGAATTTGATCATGCTCGATTTGGAATGCTCGGTTTACAAACCTTCGTCTCGGATGCCTTAAACTGTATGGATTTGGATCAGATGTATACAAGTTGTGTTAAGAATCCCAGAGAGATACTTGGACTAGATGTTCCTCTAATAGAAGAAGTAGAAAAGGCCAATTTGACCATAATTGATCCTGAATTGGAATGGAGTTTTGACTCCAAATCAAATTTGAGCCTATCTACAAACAGCCCGCACTTCAACCAAACACTTAAAGGACGTTGCGTGGGTCTCATTAAGGGCAGTAAATATACCCTATAAAAAAGGTACTGTGTTAATATGCAAGCATTGGCGAAAAAATATTTTCGTATTTTCACTTAAAAGAAATTCTGTTAAGGAATTATCTTGTGTAGCCTA
>LXNJ01002058.1_pt1 | contig 11291 bp, 5 predicted proteins | sample 809081 | NCBI WGS metagenome assembly LXNJ01 (sample SAMN04870510, study PRJNA318959) | sponge metagenome | biome: sponge; feature: marine sponge reef; material: water | host: Petrosia ficiformis | place: Greece: Milos, Mediterranean Sea | collected 2013-05-29 | depth 5-7 m
CATCCTCGTCTTGCATTCCTCGCCCTGCACGTCTCCTTTTCCGCACAGCGCGGCCACCGATTCGTCGTCCGGGGATCCAGTCTTCTTGCCGTTGTAGACCGCTACCAGGCTGGCCGTGAGGCTCCCGGCGCGGTCCCGATTGAGTTCGCCCTTCTTTATCGGGCAGGAATCGCAGACCAGCAGGTCGAACGTCAGAGCCTTGCCCTTCGAATAGGCCGCACGCGGACTCACCTTGCCGGATCCCGGTCCGATGGAGCCGGAGGCCGAGACCCAAAGTTGGAACAGCCCTATGCTTGTGGCGACGACGATGGTTGCCAACAGGAATCTCTTCATGTCTCTACCCTCCTCTTATAGCGCCTAAATCCCTTGAAGACGTTTGAGTGCCGAAAACCGAACGGTTGCGGCAAAAAAATCTCGGCGAGTTTCAAGCAGTGGTGTCATCAGTGCGAGCGCGAGTTCTTCGGTCGCAGCCGACGAGAATTCGGGAACCCACGCTGGAGCGGCCTTTGGCATCTGCCGCCGGTAGGTGTGAAGTTTGTTCCTCAACGTGGAGGTTGGTTCAGTTTCCAGTCGTAGTCGTAGTCGATCGTTCCCCCGAACCCTTCCAGAAACGCCGCCAACTCGCCATCGGCGTATTGGGTGAGGTGCTTGATCACCGACTCCTCGGTATTGCCGAAGTCCTCAGGATACCACTTGAAAATACTCGACAATACGATGAACTCATCGTCGACCACGTCGACGCCGCGAGCACTATTCACGTAGGCCCGCGCCCCCGCTTCGAGCAGTGACTCCGTATTGGCGGCTGTGAAGGCTGTCTCGATCAGTTGCGGACAACTGTAGGCAGCGCAGTTCACCGCGTAGTGAATTCGCTCGTCCCGCCAGATGGGGCGGAGGATTTCGTGCTCTATCTGGTCCAGGGTCAGATTCCGCCCGGCGATATTGGCGCACACATCGCCCCAGGGTCCCTTCATTGGGACGTCGCCCTGGTGGATCTCCCTTATGGTATCCACCGGATAGGAGTCCAGGACCATCTTCACGGTGCGTGCGTTATAGAAGTTGATCCAGTAGGCCATCTGCTCCGCCCGGCGGTAGTCGCGGGGGTCGATTCCTTCCAGGAACTCAAGGTATGCGCCCAGCTTGGCCGTGTCCTCGGAACTGGCCGCCAGCCCGGCATAGTTGAGGACATTGACCCCCTGGGGATCGGGATCGACATAGCCGTCCAGGATGTCCTGCCAGGGGCTGTGATCTATGGGTTCGACATTGGACTCGTCGCTGGCATCCCATTCCGACGTCCGTTCCGGCTGCGGGGGAGCGCAGGTCGTGGCCAGAATCGCCGCGGCAAGAAGGCTCAGAGCCAGGTTGCGCTGTAGCCACATGCGTGCCGGCGTCGTTTCAATCCGGTTCTTTTTCATGGTCGTTCATCCTATGGTTGCCAGCCTGGAATCTGCGCGCCGGCGCTTGGGCCTTCCTCCATGGCAAGCCGTCATCGGTGAACGGAGCCGGCCTGACTGCCGGGGCCGGTCCACCGGCGTCGGATCACGTCACAGCCGAGCCCGCACAGAATCAGTCCGAACTCGAGCCCGCGCGCCCACTGGGGCTGCCCATAGGGCTGCATCGCGTAGTCCTGCAGGTTCAGCCCGGTCACGTAGCTGAGCATCACGGCGAGCGAGGCCGTCCAGGCCCAAATGGTCGGATATACCGCCGCAAATGGCAATAGCCAAAGCAGGTACCAGGGATTGATGACCGGGGATGCCGCCAGCAGCCCGCCGAAGATCCAATCCCCCCGTGGGATAGCCCGTGCGGGGCTCCGAAAGGTCTTGACATGGTACCAGCCCCAGAATGCCGCAAAAGCAAGTCCGAGGGCAAGTCTGGCCTCAAACGGCGGCAGCCCGATCTTCAGAAGCCCGAACAGCCACGAGTTGAATTCCCACTCCCGGGCAAACACCTGCAGCGAGGTCAGCTCGCTCCCGCTGCGAAACGCGAACGGCGCGTAGACAGCCGCTACCGTGGCGGCGAACAGCAACCAGTGCCGCAAGCGGGCGCCGGCCAGCACCAGTGGCGCCAGCACCAGCCCGAAAGCCTTGGCGCCCGCGGCCAACCCCAGGGCGACGGCGGCCACCTGCCAGCGCCGGTCCCGGGAAAGCACCACGGCCGCCAGTAGCAGGGAGGCGCCGGCGCCGTCCGGGTGGGCGGTGAAGGCGATCTCCTTGATCACCAGCGGACACCAGGCGTAGAGCAGCACGTTGCGTGTCGGCGCCAGGCGCAGCAGCAGCGCCACCATGGCCAGGTCCAACCCGATCAGGATCGCCTGCAGCACGGTGACGCTGCCCGGCTGCAGCCAGTAGCCGAGCAGGAAGATGGCCTGGGTCACCGGGGCGTAGATGGTCGGCAGCTCCGGATAGTTGATGCCGCTGAGGACCGACTGCATGGCCGCCGGCACGGCGGGGTCGACGAAAAAGGTCTCCGGAGCGGGTCCGTAGGGGCTGCCGGTGGTGGCGAACCGGTACCCGTCCCAAAGGTAGCGGTAGAAGTCGTCCTCGTAGATAGGGCCGCCCGCCAGCCCGCAGAGGCGGAAGGCTACTGCCCAGAAAATCAGGCGGCCGACCGGGAACGGCTCCTCTCGGCGGCGGAATTGCAGGTAGAGGCCGAACACCGGCAGGCCGGTCCAGGCGACCAGCAGGAAGAACGCCGGCAGCGGCGGCTCGCCCGGCTGCCGCGCCAGCAGAGCCAACACCGCATACCCCAGCACGCACCAGATACCAACCGCATCCACCTGCCACACAGGCGTTGCACTGCCGCGCTCAGGCCGGGGCAGGACCGTTTTGTCTCCCGCTGAAGTTGAGTCCGGGGCCCGGAGGGCTCTTCTGAGATCCAAGGGGATACTCCAGCACTTTTGTACGGAATTGTAGCCTATCGCAGGCCTCAAGTATCACTCCCCCCTTGAGGGGGAGTCGGAGAGACAAGGGCGAAGCCCGCAGTCGATCCGGAGGGGGGCAGACGCGGCGTTGCGAGAGGGCTGAGCCCGCAGTCGAGCCGTTGGGGGCCGAACACAACGTCCCGTGAGTGAATTTCAGCGGCCCGGTCAGAAAGGCGGGCTGTCTCGAGGTAGTACAATGGTTCGGATACAAGTGGGCGTTCCACCAGGAGAGTTCATGCCCCACAGACTCGTTGCCCTGACGATGCTGCTCCTCCTTGCCGCAGTCGCCGGCACAGCGCACGCCCAGGGAAACGCTTCCTTGAGAGGCGAGGTGAGCGACGCTTTCGGCTCGGCTATCCCGGCCGCCGAGGTCACGGCGACCAACAATGCCACCGGCGCGGAGGTGACCGGATCGACGGATGCCGTGGGCAACTACCAATTGACCCTGTTGCCCGGGGTCTATTCGGTGAGGGTAGAGGCTTCCGGCTTCGAGGCTGCCACCGCCAGCGAAGTCGAGCTGGTGGCCGGGCAATCGGCGCTACGCAACTTCTCGCTGGAGTTGGGGGCGGTCACCACCTCGATCGTCGTCGTGGGCAGCCGCGCCGAGCCGCGGTCGGTGACCGAGTCCGCCGTGCCGGTGGACGTTATCCGTACCGAGGACTTCGCGAGCCAGGGTAGCAGGGACCTGGCGACCCAGTTGCGGGCCGTGGTTCCCTCCCTCAACGTCAACACCCAGCCCATCAGCGATGCCTCCACCATCGTACGGCCCGTGATGTTGCGCAACCTGGCGCCCGACCACACGCTGGTTCTGGTCAACGGGAAGCGCCGCCACCGCTCCTCCATCATCGACTGGCACGGCGGCAACGGCGTGGCTTTCGGATCCCAGGGGCCCGACATCTCGGGCATTCCGGCGATCGCGCTGCGCCAGGCCGAGGTGCTGCGCGACGGCGCGGCGGCCCAGTACGGCTCCGACGCCATTGCCGGCGTCATCAACCTGCTGCCCAAGGACAGCCGTTCGGGCGCCAGTCTCGAGTTCAACGCGGGTACCTACGTGGAGCGGTGGGACGGCGCCACCTACAATGTGGCCGGCAACGCCGGATTGCCGCTGGGCTCGACCGGTTTCGCCAACCTCAGCTTTGAGTACGGCGGCGCCGAGCCAACCGACCGCAGCGTTCAGCGCAGCGACGTGGCGGCTCTCCTAGCTGCAGGCAATACCCACGTGCGAGACCCCGCTCAGATCTGGGGCTCTCCGGAGGTTGAGGGCGACCTCAAGCTCTTCGGCAATTTCGGCTTTTCTCTCACCGATGGCCTGCAGTTCTACGGGCACACCGGCTACGCCGGCAAGGAGGTGACGGGCGGTTTCTTCTTCCGCAACCCCAACACGCGGGGTGGCGTTTTCACCGGCGACCGCGGACGCACCCTGCTCATCGGTGACGTCGCGGCCGCGCGCGGCGATCCCTCGGCCAACTGTCCCACGGTACCCGTCATCGATCACGTGCCTGACCCGGAGCCCCTAGGAAGGGTGCTGGCCGACGCCGATTGCTTTTCCTTCCAGGAACTCTTTCCCGGAGGTTTCACACCCAACTTCGGAGGCTCGGTGTCCGATGGTTCGGTGGTCGCCGGAATACGCGGCTTTGCCGGCAAGGGTTTCGCCTGGGACGGAAGCATCAGCGTCGGATCCCATCGAACCGATCTGTTCATCAGCAACACGGTCAACGCCTCGCTCGGTCCGGAGACCCCCACCGACTTCGACCTGGGAAGCAATCGGCAACAGGAGATCGGCCTCAACCTGGATGTCTCCTACGCAGTCAGCGACAGGCTCAACCTTGCCGCCGGGGCCGAGTGGCGGGATGAACAGTACGAAACGCGGCTGGGACAACGGGAGTCCTGGGAAGTCGGCCCCTACGCCGCTCAGGGGTTCAGCGCCGGTTCCAACGGCTTCAGCGGCTACAGCCCGCAAGCGGCCGGCAAGTGGAACCGCAGCAATGTTGCGGCCTATGGCGATGTCGAGCTGTCGGGTGCGGAGGACCGATGGACGCTGGGAACGGCGGCCCGCATCGAAAACTTCGAGGATTTCGGCACCACGGTCAACGGCAAGCTGTCTGGCCGCTACCGGCTTGTGGAGCCCTTTTCGCTCCGCGCCGGCCTGAGCACCGGGTTCCGGGCCCCCACGCCGGGCCAGCAGAACGGGTTCAACCTGTCGACGATTTTCGACCCTGCCGTGGGCGACCTGGTGGAACGGGGCACCGTTCCGTCAATCTTCCCCGTGGCCCGACTGCGGGGCGGTGAGCCGCTCAACCCCGAGACCTCGGTCAATTACACCGCGGGGGCGGTTCTCGAACAAGGGACGTTGATTCTCACGGCCGATTGTTTCCGCATCGACGTGGACGACCGGCTGGCCGTAACCCGGGATTTCACGCTCACGGCGAGGGAGGTCGATCAGCTCCTGGAAGCGGGAGTGGAAAACGCTCGCGGTCTGGCAAGCTTTCGCTTTTTCACCAACGATATCTCCACCACCACCCGGGGAATCGACCTGGTCTTCAGCTACGCGCCGCCCCGGCTGAAGGGCGACACCGTGTTCAGCGCCGTCTTCAACCACACCGACACCCGGGTGACCCATTTCAATCCGGAGTTGCTCAACACGGCCCGTCGTCTGCGGGAACTGCAGGAAGCCCTCCCCAGGAACCGCTGGAACGCCAGCGTCAGCCAGAGAATCGGCCCCGTGCATATTCTTGGGAGGTTGAATTACTATGGCGCCTGGTTCGACTGGGACAGCGCCCAGACCCTCTTCAGCGGCAAGCCGGTCCTCGACCTGGAGGTTGGCGTGCCCCTGAGCAACGAGACGAAGCTGGCGATCGGCGCCCGCAACGCCTTCAACACCTTTCCCGACGTCTCTCCCAACGCAACCAGTGTCGGCGAGCAATACAGCGAATACACGCCTTGGGGATTCAACGGCGCCTATCTCTACTTCCGCCTGGCCTATTCCTTCAAGAAGCTGGCGCCGTAGGGAGGGCTCGGTCCGGTGCCTTATCTGGAGGCCGTGAAGGCGGCAATGGCGTCGTATTCTTCCATTGGCGTCCGCCCAGCCGGCGGTGCGCGGCGTTCCCCCTCCCGGGCAGGCTCTCGACAACAAGCCCGATTTCTGCGGAGGACGAGGGGGAGGACTGGCGAACTGAACGCCGTTATTCGGATTTGCCGGACCCGCTTTCCGAAGGCTGATCGGCCTCAGCCTGCGGGGCCTTCACCCGGATGGTGACAATGTCGGTGTTGTGGTACTGCTGGTGACGGATGGAGGAGGCGACGTGCCGGAGCAACCGCAGCGAGATTTCCCGTTCGACCGCCGGACCTTCGGCGTATCGGCCCAGCAGGGCGATTCGATCCTGGAGATTCTGCTCGTCGCGGCTCGAGGCCATGAGTTCCAGGACTGCACCGCCGTTCTCCTTGAAAGCCACCAGCTGCAGTCGTCGCGGCTCTCGCATTTCGCCGGAATCTCCCCGATGGAATAGCGTTGCCAGGGTTTCCTCGACAGCCGTGTCGAGCCGGTTCCGCATCGCCTGCGCCCAGCCGTTCTCCGCGGCGAAAGACTTGAGGAACTCCTGGATCTTCGGCAGGGCGGACAGATGGCACTCGGTCTCCATCCGTCTGCGGCGGGGCTGGGTCAACTCCAGGAACATCGTCATGAGAATGGCGGCCAAACCGCCGGCAGTCATCCCGTTCTGCAGCAGTCCGCCCGCGAAGTCGTTGAAATACTCCGGGAATATCGCGCCGTTCTGAAAACCCGCGCCAATCCAGAAAGCCACCCCGGCCACGACCCCCTTGCGGTAGTCGATGCCGTCCTGCACCACGATCCTCATGCCGATCACAAACAGCATCGCCAGCAGAACGGTGATGTAGGCGGCCGCGACCGGCCCCGGAATCGCCAGCAGCACCGCCGGCGCCTTGGGCAGAAACGCCATCGCAATGAACACGGCGCCCACCGCCATGCCGACCCGGCGGGCTCCGACCCCGGTGAGCTCGGTCACCGATACGCTGCTCGAATAAGTGGTGTTCGGCACGGTGCCCGCCAGACCGGACAGCAGGTTCCCCAATCCATCTGCAGCCACCGCACCCTGCACGGCACGGAAATCGACGGCCTGGGGCCGCCGGTGGGAGACGCGCTGGATGGCGACCGCGTCCCCGACGGTTTCGATGGCGCCCACCAGGGTCACGAACACGAACGCCGGAAGCAGGGCCCAGAAGGTGGGTCCGAAGCTCAGATCCAGCCCCGGCCATCCGCCCGAGGGAATTCCGATCCAGGCCGCTTCGGCGATGAGCCTGGTGTCGTAGATTCCGTAGAACCCGGCCACCACCGATCCGGCTACAACGCCGACCACCGGCGCCCATAGACGCAGCTTGTCGCGAGCCTTCAGCGCCAGGCCGGCGATGACCAGCAGCGTCACCAGGGCGGAGGTCCCGGAGGCGCTCAGCGGGGTCCCTTCCGGCACATCGTTCAGCATTTTGAAGATGAAGGGCATGACCGTCACCGGAATCAGCATGATGACGGTTCCCGCCACCGCCGGCGTCAAGATTCGCCGGAAGAGCGAAAGCCGGGCGGCCAGTCCGAACTGGAAAAGCGAGGAGGCCACCACCAGCGTGGCCAGCATCCCCGGCCCGCCTTCGGCGATGGCCGTGATGCAGACCGCGATGAACGCACCTGAGGTTCCCATCAACAAAACGTAGCCGGCGCCGATGCGACCCAACCGTACCGCCTGGATGAGTGTGGTGACCCCGCTGACGGCCAACGCGGCGAACACGGCCCAGGAGAGGAAGGCTTCGGTTCCGCCGGCCACCCGAATCACGATGGCGGGAGTCAGTACGACTCCGGCGACGCAGAGGACAGCCAGTTGCAGTCCGAGGCCCAGGGACAGCAATGCCGGCGGCTTCTCGTCGGGTTCATAGCGCACGGCGGCATTCCTGACTGTGTCTTGAGCATCCATGTCGTTCATCCTTTACATACGCTGGGACGTCTGGCGGGACCTCGGGAACGCGGCCCCGGCAGTTGAGACTCAGGTGTCGGCGCGGGTCAGTGGTGCGCCGCCGCGCCTCGAACTTGCTTGTCGGCGCCGGTCAGAACCGCCATATCACCAGCAGTTGGGGGGCGTACTCGTCTTCCTCCACACCCAGCTTGTTGCGCCAGTACTGGTACTCGATTCCCACCAGCAAGTGGTTCGCGGCTCCGAACGCAGCGCCCAGATCCCAGGTGAGTTGGGGCTGCGCCAGGACCCACCCCTTGACACGGTTGCCGAACTCGTCGGTGCTCGCACCGACATACTCGGCATGTCCGCCCATCAGGAAGGATTGGCCGCCCGCGCGGAACGGCAGCGCCCAATTGACGTCGACCGTGAAGCTATTACTGGTGCGGGGGGCGCCGCCGCTGGCGGCGCCGCTGTTGCCGTCGATGTATGCCATCACGTCGGTGTTGAGGAAGGCAAAGCCCGGCACCTTCCAGGAGGCTCGCACACCGGGCAGATATTTGAGGACGTTGGCGTCGGCGCCGAAGTTGAGGCCGCCGATGACCGAGATATCCCGGATCGGCCCCAGTTGGAGCTTCCTGCCGGATACCTTGCCGAGGCTCAGGGTCGGATACCATTCGCCGTAGAGGTCCTTGTCGTTGAAACCGTCCTGGAGCCCGTCGTTGAGAATGTCGAGAAAAAAGAAACTGTCCCCGAACCGCCACCGCGTCGCATGCTGCACCGTGAGGATGGAGGTATTTTCCTGCGCGCCGGAGAAGGGATTGGCGAGTTTGCCGTACTGGTAGTGGAATTCGGCTTGCCCGGCTGCCGCCGCCGCCACCGCCACCACCACGCAGGCAGTCGACAGGCATCGCAGCAGTCCGGTGAGGAAGGGATGTCGGGTCACGGGCCACTCCTTTTGTGCAGAACATTACCTCAAAAACGGAAATATCCGGTGAAAAAACCGCCCTCCGCTTGACTTTAGGACGTAGAATGTAGAGCCAAGTTTTCCGATGTTCAATCAATACTCTGTTTGTCAGAACCCTGTTCTGCTAACAAAGGAAGCCACCAGATGCGATTGACACCACCACTCTACATCGGGAGCTGCCGATGGGCGGCAGCCGTCATTCTGGTTCTGGCCGGCGCCTCCCTGTCGGGAGCCCAGACCAAGGGCGGCCGCATCCAGGGGTACGTGTTCGATCAGACGCAAGCCGTCATACCGGGCGTTACAGTGACTGCCCTGGACCAGGAACGCGATGTGAAGCGGAAAACCGTCAGCTCCCCGCTGGGCAAGTATGTCTTCAGCCACGTGATGCCGGGCCTCTACACGCTACGCTTCGAGGCGGACGGGTTTCTCCCCTACGTGGCCGAGAACTTCGAGGTCCGCGTGGGAGAGACCGCGGCCTTTTCGCCGGAGCTGACCCTGGGCACGGCCACCAGGAGCATCGTGGTTTCAGCCGCAGCCGAGCGCCCGGCGATCGACACCCATCAGACGGTGCAGGCCGACCATATCGACTCCGTCCGCATCGAGAACCTCCCCATCAACCGCCGGGACTACCTGGATCTGGCTTTGCTGACCCCGGGAGTCGTCAGCACGAACGATATGGTCGATGACCGGGACGGCCGAATTGTGGTCACTCCGCATTCAGGGCTGGGCATCGGGGGCGGCAGCGGGCGAAACAATACCTTCATGCTGGACGGCTTGAACAACGTCTTCGACACGGGAACGGTCCGCTCCACCGTCACCCAGGCGGCGGTGCAGGAGTTCCAGGTGAACCGCAATACGTTTTCGGCCGAGCTGGGCGGGGCGCCGGGCGGCGCCATCAACATCGTCACCAAGGGCGGTACCAGCCAGTTGCATGGGAGCCTGTTCGGGCTGCTCCGCAACCGCCACGTCCAGGCCCGCAATTACTTCGATCCGGAAAAATCGGCCTATACCCGAGCGCAGAGCGGCGCCTCGATCGGTGGACCGCTGGGACGGGAGGGAACGTTTTTCTACGGCGCCTATGAACGGCTGGACCGCCACGAATCGGTCTTTGTTCCGCTGCTGCGGGACGACTCGTTCCTGTACGAGCTGACCCCCTCGCAGCAGGGCCTGATGGCAGGCCTGGGCACGACGGGGCTGATCCCGGGGCCGCTGTTGGACGAGTTCGCGGCGGCGCTGACACCGGGCAACTATCCCCACGTCGTCTCCTTGTTCGAGCAAAACAGCGGGGTGTTCCCGTTCGGGGAGGAACGCCAGCAGTTCCTGGGGCGTGTGGACCACACGGTGGGGGATGGACACACGCTGTTCACGCGGGTCAACTGGACCGGCTCGGACAGCGAGAATACGCAGTTCGGATCGCTGGTCTCAAACAGCCGCGGCCGGAGTGCCCACACCAACGATTTCGGGGTGGCATTGGGCAATACGCTGCTGATCAACCCAGAGCTTGCCAGCGAAACCCTCCTGGGATTCAACTATCACGACTTCGGCGTGTTTCCAACCGACCCCTACGGTCCGGCGATCGACATCAACGGATTCGGCCTGTTCGGACGGAATCTGATCTTGCCGGCCCGCGTCGTGGAACGTGCCGGCCAGGTGCGGCAGAATTTCACCCGTACTTCCGGCCCGCATACCTACAAGTTCGGCGTCGACGCCGGGGGCTCGCGTTTCAGCGTCAGATCGGAAACCTTCTTTGGAGGGAGCTTTCAGTTCGGCGAGGCGATACCGCTCTCGTTCATGATCGATAACGCCATCGGCGCAGGGGGGGCGCAGTTGCTGCAAGGTGCTCTGACGCTGTTCGGACAGCCGCAGCTTGCAGCCGCGGTAAACGAACCCATCTCGTCTTTGCAGGCCTATGCCCTGGGGCTGCCGCTTATTTACCAGCAGGGCTTCGGCAGTCCCTACTGGATCGGATGGAAGAACTATCTCAACTTCTTCGGCGAAGCCTCCTGGCGCCTGAGGCCCAATCTGCAACTGACGCTGGGCGGCCGTCACGAGTTCGAGGTCAAGACCCAATTCCCGACCGACAAGAACAACTTTGCGCCCAGGCTGGGATTCGCCTGGAGCCCCGATCCAAGGATGGTCGTTCGCGGGGGATTCGGAATCTATTACGCCAGGATCGATAGCCATATCACCTACATCCGGGACTTGCTGGGAGAGCAGGGAAAAATCTTCCAGGTCTTTATCCCGCTGACCGGGTTGGAGGGAATCAACAGCGCGCTGACCGGTGATCTGCTCACCTCGGCCGAGATCTACCATACCGCCCTGCAGCGGGGCATCCTGGGGACTCGGACCATCACGTCTCAGGACCTGGCCATCCACGGGATCGATCCGGGGCCGGGTCTTCCGCTGCGGGTGCAGTTCGATGTGGCCGACGACACGGTCAATCCCTATTCCCAGC